>Ga0209573_1003793_pt1 | contig 15907 bp, 12 predicted proteins | sample TNRBio252014_DNA_FD_185870 | JGI IMG/M metagenome (GOLD analysis project Ga0209573, IMG submission 185870) | Wastewater treatment Type I Accumulibacter community from EBPR Bioreactor in Madison, WI, USA - TNR Reactor_6/25/2014_ DNA (SPAdes)... | ecosystem: Engineered > Bioreactor > EBPR >...
AAGCGGAGTAGCGGCTCTCGTCCGACAGGCCGCGCACCAGGGCCTGCAGCATCTCGGCATCGTCGGGGCGGATGGGGCGGATGGTGTAGAGGTCTCCTCCCTTCATGGGCCATTCGCGCTCGTGCGCCGTCGGGTAGGGCAGGATGGCCAGGTGCGCATAGCTGCCTGGCGCCTGCGGCGCATGGTCGACGACGATGCGTGCGTCGACCGCCACCGCGCCGCTGGCGTCGACCACGATGGGGTTGATGTCCATCTCGCGCAGCTGCGGCAGCGCGCACACCATCTCCGACACGCGCAGCAGCACGCGCTCCAGCGCCTCGATGTCGGCTGGGAGGGCGCCTCGCCATTCGCCCAGGGTCGTGACGACCCGCGAGCGCTCGATCAGCTGCCGGGCCAGGAACTGATTCAGCGGCGGCAGCTCCATCGCGCGGTCGGCCAGCAACTCGATCATGGTGCCGCCGGCGCCGAAGGTGATCACCGGCCCGAACGGGTCGTCGGTGGTCAGTCCGACATAGACCTCGCGCCCATGGGCCAGCCCGGCCATGGGCTGGATGGTGACGCCGTTGACGCGCGCGGCGGGCAGGGCACGCCGCACCGCGGCCAGCATCTCGTTGCAGGCGTCGCGCACCTGCGCGGCCGACGCAAGGCCCAGCACGACGCCGTGCACGTCGCTCTTGTGGCTGATGTCGGGCGAGTCGATCTTCAGCGCCACCGGATAGCCGAGCTGGCTGGCGATCAGCATCGCCTCGTTGGCGCTGGTGGCGCGCATGGTGCGCGTGACCGGCACATGGAATGCCGCCAGCAGCGACTTGCTTTCCATCTCCGTCAGCACCTTGCGGCGCTCGGCGAGCACACCCTCGATCAGCAGGCGCGCACCTTCGGTGTCCGGCTGGGCCAGCTCCGACAGCGGCGGCGGGGTCTGCTGCAACAGCTGCTGGTTGCGATAGAAGCTGGCAATGCTGTGGAAGGCGTCGACCGCCGCCTCAGGCGTGCGGAAGATGGGCAGCTGAGCGCGCTCCAGCCCTTGGCGCGCCGGCCGCACGCTGGCGTCGCCCATCCAGCAACCGAGCACCGGTTTGCCCGCCGGCGAGAAGCGTTGGACCACGGCCTGGGCAATGTCGTCGGGGTCGCGGCCGGCCTTGGGCGAATGGATCAGCAACACACCGTCGACCGCCCGGTCCTGCACACAGGCATCGAGCGCCGCGCCGTAGTGGGCGCCGTCGGCGTCTTCCGACAGATCGATGACGCCGTCGACACACGCGTTGCGGGCCAGCTGCGGCTTCAAGGCCTGCTGCTGCGCCGTGCCCAGGTGCGCGACCTCCAGGCCGATCTCGTCGGCCCAGTCGGCCGCCAGCACCCCGGGGCCGCCACCATTCGTGACGATGGCCAGCCGCCGGCCGACCGGTCGGAAGCGCGAGGCCAGGCACTTGGCGGCCGAGAACAGCTGCGTGAACTGGCGCACACGCACCACACCGGCGCGGCGCAGGGCGGCGTCGAACACATCGTCGGCGCCGACGATGGCGGCCGAGTGGGTCAGCGCGGCGCGCGTGCCGGCGCCCTGGCGTCCGGCCTTCATGACCACCACCGGCTTGGCATAGGCCGCAGCACGCAGCGCACTCATGAAGCGGCGCGCGTGGCGAATGCCTTCCATGTAGACCAGGATGCTCTGGGTGCTGCCGTCGTGCGCCAGGAAATCCAGCGCCTGCGGCAGGTCGACGGCGGTATTCGGGCCGAGCGCGATCACCGCCGAGAAGCCGACCCCGTTGTGGCGCGCCCAGTCCAGGATGGCCGCCGTCAGCGACCCCGACTGGCAGATCAGGCCCAGCGGCCCGGGAACCGCCAGCGGGCCGAGGCCGCTGGCATTGAGCCCCAGCGCCGGCCGCTGGAAGCCCAGGCTGCTGGGGCCGAGCAGGTACACGCCGTGGCGACGCGCGATCTGGTGCAGTTCATCGCACAAGGGTGCCGGCAGCCCGTTGCTCAGCACCAAGGCCGCACGGCAACGGATGCGGCCGACGATTTCCAGCGCTGCCGCCACCTGTTCCGCCGGCAGCGCGATCAGCGCCAGGTCGGCCCGCGCATGCGCCAGGTCGGCCAGCGTGCCGCTCATCTCGATGTCCAGCCAGGTCAACTCCCCTTTCCAGCGGCCTGACTGCAGCTCGCTGCGAAGCACCTGCGCCAATGTGTTCGGGGCGTGGTCGGTTCCGTGGTCGGGCTCGGGGTCGCCAGCGAAGACCACGATGGACTTCGGGGCGAACAGGGGTTCCAGGATGTGGCGGTCCACGGCAGCGGCCGGTAGCTGAGCTGTCGGCAGCATAGGCCCGCCGGCGCCCTCTGTTCTGGACGGACGCCTCTATCCGTGTTGCGCTGCATCAAGCTCAGTGTGCCGGCGGGCGCATGCCGCCGCCTGGGGGCGCTCATGAGTCAACGAAGGGCCGTCCCCGAGTTGACTCACCCCCTCGGGGGGCGGCGGCGGGCGCATGCCGCCGCCTGGGGGCGCTCTTGAGGAAGCGCCTGGGCCGCCACAGGTTCCCTTGACCCCGCGGGGCCGGGGCGCCCCAGCAGGAAGCCCAGCGGCACATGCAGCCGCGCCTGCCACGAGGTCTCGTTGTGGCCGGCGCCTTCGAACACCCGTGACACCACCTGCGGCGGGCCGAAGCCGCGCTCACGGAACACGCGGTCGATGCGCGCCTGCGCCTGGCCGTAGAGGCCGTCGAGCTCGGCCGTGCCATGGTCCATGTACAGGCGCAGGCGGCCGGGCGGCGGCAGCGCACCATGCAGATAGGCCGCGGCGGCCTCGGGAAACAGCGTGTTGGCCTCCATGCTGGTGATCCAGTGCGTGGACAAGGCCGCCGCGGCACCGAACACCTCGGGGTACTCGAGCAGTGCATAGACCGAGATCAACCCGCCCATGCTCGAGCCCATCAGCAGCGTGTCCTCGCGGCCGCCGAGCGTGGCGTAGCGGCGATCGATGGCCGGCTTGAGCTCCTGCACCAGGAAGCGCAGGTAGGCATCGGCCAGCGGCGGCCCCTTCAGGCCACGCGCCTCGAGCGCCGGCAGCGCCTGGGCCGGCAGGTGGGCAAGCATTCGCTGCGGGTAGTACTCGGCGAAGCGCTTGTCGCCGTTGTTCCAGACGCCCACCACGATGAAGTCGCGCAGCAGGCCGCGGGCGAGCAGCCGCGAGGCGACGTCGTCGACCTCCCAGGCCTGGCGGTTCCAGGTGGTCGAGGCATCGAAGAGCATCTGGCCGTCGTGCATGTAGAGCACCGCATGGCGCCGCGCCGGGTCGTAGCCGGGCGGCAGCCAGACGTCGACCGGCCTGGCCTGGACATGGCGGCTGGCCAGCGCGGGCAGCCGCTCCAGCCGTCCCACGCTGGCCCTGGGCAGCGACGGCGCCGCCCCGTCCCGGGTCGGCAGGGCACAGGAGGTGACCAGGGCGCCGCCCAGCCCGACGCTGACCAGACCCAGGGTGCGACGACGGTTCGGCATGGTGGTCCAGGGATGCGTTGAACTGGGCCGGCATTGTCGCCATGTTCCGGCCTTCGCCGGCCCCGCCGCCGCACTAGATTGACCCCATGTCTGCACCCGAATCCCCCCTCGCGCAGGACGCCATCGCGGCAGCGGCCAAGCCGGTGCTCGTCGACCCGTTCGCGCGCATCGACCCGGCCGCCTGGCTGGCCCCCGACGTCGTCGTCAAGGCCGGGGCCTACATCCCGGCCGGCGTGCGCATCGACAGCGGCTCCAGGGTCGGCCCCAACGTGGTCTTCGTCGAGGCCAGCGACGAGTGCATGCCCGGCACGCGCGTCGGCCAGGGCGTGGTGATCGGCGCCAACTCGACGCTGCACGCCGGGCTCACGCTGGGCGACCATGCGGTCGTGCGCTCGGGCTCGGTGGTGACCCGCTCGGTGCCGCGCGACGCCATCGTCGAGGGCCACCCGGCGGCCATCGTCGGTTACGTCAGCGTCGACGCGCCGGCCGACGGCGTGACCCGCCGGGGCCCGCTGGGCACGCCGCCGGAGCAGACACCGACTGCCGTCGCCGGCGTCAGCATCCACCGCCTGCCCCTGGTGCGCGACCTGCGGGGCGACCTGTCGAGCGGCGAATTCGGCCGTCAGGTGCCGTTCGAACCGCGCCGCTGGTACGTGGTCTTCGGCGTGCCCAATGCCCAGGTGCGCACCGAGCACGCGCTGCGGCGGTGCGAGCAGTTCCTGGTCTGCGTGCGCGGCCATTGCGCGGTCGTGGTCGACGACGGCCAGCACCGCACCGAGGTCCGGCTGGACGCGCCCAACGTCGGCCTTTACCTGCCGCCCATGACCTGGGCCGTGCGCCACCGCCACAGCGACGACGCGGTGCTGCTGGTGTTCGCCTCGCACCCCTACGACCCCGAGGACTACGTGCGCGACTACGCGGCCTACGTCGCCGAACGCAGCGCCAGCGAAGGGCCCCGCGACGCTGCGGGCTGAACCCTGCGCGGCCGCGCAGCCCGCGGCCTGGCGTCACGGGCCCCGCGTGCCGTGCCTGCCGGACCTGCCGGATCCGGCGCGGCAGGCAAGGCCGGCTCGCCGCCCCTGCCATTGACGCCGCCCCTGCGGGCGCCCAGACTGCGCCAGCGCCCCGCTTCCCCGGGGCCCCTGGCGCAGGAGAGCCCCATCCATGAAATCCCCTGGTTACGCCCTGGCCCGCGGCCTGGCCGTGGCGCTCGCCACGAGCGGCCTGCTTGATGCCAGGGCCGCTGTCACCACGCCCCACCCCATCGTCTTCGTCACCCAGGTGCCGGTGCCGGGCGACTTCACGACCATCGGCTCGACCTTCGGCAACCACCTGGGCACGCAGCGCTCGGTGGCGCGAGGTGGCGACCTGTGGATCCGCGACCCCGACGGCACGCTGCGCAACCTGACGGCGGCGGCCGGACTCGGGCAACAGGGGCGGCAGGGCGAGCGCGCGCTGGCCGTGCGAGACCCCTCGCCGCACTGGGACGGCCGCAAGCTGGTGTTCAGCGCCATCGTCGGCGCGCCGACCCGGCAGTTCGAGGAACCCGATGCGCGCTGGCAGCTCTACGAAGTCAGCGGCCTGGGCGCGGGCGAGACGCCGGTGGTGACCAAGGTGCCGAACCAGCCCGAGGGCTACCACAACATCAGCCCGGTGTACGGCAGCGACGACCGCATCCTGTTCACAAGCGACCGGCCGCGCGACGGCCAGGCCCACCTGCATCCGCAGCTCGACGAATACGAGGAAGCTCCCACCGTCACCGGCATCTGGAGCCTGGATCCGCGCACGGGGGACCTGTTCCTGGTCAACCATGCGCCTTCGGGCGCCTTCACGCCGCAAGTGGACAGCTTCGGCCGCGTGGTGTTCACGCGCTGGGACCACCTGCAGCGCGACCAGCAGGCCGACGCCGACCGCGCCGGCACGGCCGACTACGGCACCTTCAACTACAGCGACGAGGGCCCGGCCGCGCGCGCGCTGGCCGATCGCAGCGAGCTCTTCCCCGAACCGCGCGAAGGCAGCGGCAACATCGCCGGCCACCGCTTCAACCAGTTCTTCCCCTGGCAGGTCAACGAGGACGGCACCGAGGAGGAGACCCTCAACCATGTCGGGCGGCAGGAGCTGTCGGCCTACGGCACGCAGAGTTTCCTGGACGACGCGAACCTGCGCGAGTGCTGCGACACCGCGACGCGCTTCAACCGCTTCACGCTGATCAACGACGGCCTGTTCCAGATGCGCGAGGACCCGCAAGCGCCGGGCCGCTTCGTGGGCACCAGTGCGCCCGAGTTCGGCACCCATGCCGCGGGCCAGCTGGTGGCGCTGGACGGTGCGCCCACGGTCAACGCCGACCGCATGGCGCTGAGCTGGCTGACCGCCGAGGCGACGGCCACGCCGACGGCAGAGGGCAGCGGCGCCGACCCGCTGCACAGCGGCCTGTACCGCGACCCGCTGCCGCTGTCGGACGGGCAGCTGATCGCCTCGCACACCGCCGAGACGCGTGCCGACCGCGACGAAGGCAGCCCCGGGAGGCCTCGCTCGCGCTACGACTTCCGGCTGCGCGCCATGGTGCGCGGCAGCGACGGCGTCTACCGCGCCGGCGAGGCCCTGACCGCCGGCATCACCAAGTCGGTGAGCTGGTACGACCCCGACAACCTGCTCGAGCATGACGGAGCGCTGTGGGAGCTGGGGGCGGTCGAGCTTCGTGCGCGGCCGCGGCCGCCGCGCCGCGCCGCCGCCCTGCCCGCGCCCGAGCAGCGCGTGTTCGACGAGGAAGGGGTCGATCCGACCGCCTTGCGCGCCGAACTGCGCCGCCGGGGCCTGGCGCTGATGGTCAGCCGCGATGTCACGCAGCGCGACGGCGCCGACCACCAGCAGCCCTACAACCTGCGCATCCCCGGGGGCGCGCAGTCGGTCAGCTCGCCGGGCAAAGTGTACGACGTGAGCCACCTGCAGCTGGTGCAGGCCGACCTGATCCGCGGCCTGGGCGGCAGCAGCACGCCGCGCCCGGGCCGCCGCGTGCTCGGGCAGTTGCTGCACGAGCCGGCCGCGCAGCTGCCCTTCCAGGGCCTGGCGGGTGCGGTCGCGCTGTCGCCCGACGGTTCGGTGGCGGCGCTGGTGCCGGCCGGGCGCGCCATGAGCTGGCAGCTCACCGACGGGGCCACGCCGGTGGTGCGCGAACGCTACTGGCTGAGCTTCGGCGCCGGCGAGATCCGCGTCTGCGCGTCCTGCCATGGCGTCAACCAGCGCTCGCATGCCGGGCAGCCCGACCCGCAGAACCCGCCCGAGAGCCTGCGGCGCCTGCTGCGCCTGTACAAGGCCGGCCTGCAACGCGCTGCCGAGGACCGCGTCTTCGACTGGGCCGAGCGCGCCTTCCCGACGCTGCTGATGCCCAAGGGCGCATTGACGCAGAACGGCTTCGGCTACATCTACCGCCACTACCCGGCGACGGGCGAGTATGTCGGCGTCAAGGAAGGAAGGGTCTACTACTGGAAACCCGCCGACGGCCCGGTGCCGATCGACGTCGGCGCGCTGCAGACCTACCTGGAGCAGGCGGCGCGCGACGGCTATTGACCCTCGACCCCCACGATGGATCGCCCCACCCCCGCCGCCGGGAACAGCGCCACGCGCGAGGAGCTGCCCTTCAGCGCTGCTGCCGAACGCAACGCCGCCCCCATCCTGGCCGTGCTGCAGTCGTGGCTGCCGGTCGGCGCCCGCGTGCTGGAGCTGGCCAGCGGCAGCGGCCAGCATGCGGCGCACTTCGCCGCCGCCGGCGCAGCCTGGTGCTGGCAGCCCAGTGACGCCGACGCGCGCATGCTGCCGGCGATCGCGGCCCGCTGCGCCGGGCTGGCGGCGGTGGCCGCACCGAGGCGGCTGGACCTGCTCGACCCCGCCTGGACCGCAGGCCTTGCCCCCGTGGATGCGTTGTACTGCGCCAACCTGCTGCACATCTCGCCCTGGCCAGTCTGCGGCGCCTTGATGCGCGGCGCCGCCGGGCTGCTCGCCGAAGGCGGTTCGTTGTGCGTCTACGGGCCGTTCAAGGTGGAAGGCGAGCCGCTCGCCGCGAGCAATGCGGCCTTCGACGAAGACCTGCGCGCGCGCAACCCGGCCTGGGGCCTGCGCTGGCTGGGCCAGGTCGACGAGCTGGCCGCTGCGGCGGGCCTTCGCCTGCAGCAGCGCGTCGACATGCCGGCGCGCAACCTCCTGCTGCGCTGGGTGCGGGCCAGCGCCTGACGCCTCAGGCGCCCGGCCGCCTGGCGCCAGCGGCCCGCCAGACCGTGCCGCGCCGCGCTGCGCCGCGCGCGGCAACCCGGTGGCTGTGGCCCGGGGATGCACCCGCGGACTGTCGCCCGGCTTTACACATTGGCCCGTCCCTGCACCCGTGGATCCTGACAAGTATTTGATTTGTCGACATTTTTTGTGGACGGCACGGATGGTGCTTTCATTGTTGGCGTCTGTATCCGTCACCCAACTGGGGAGCTACCCGATGAAACTGCTTCGTACATCCGCCCTCGCGCTGGCCCTGGGCCTGAGCACCATGGCTTCTCAGGCCACCGTGATCGACTTCGAGTCGCTGTCTCACAACGGCAGCACCTACATCTATGTCGGCTCCAGCTACACCGAAGATGGATTCCAGCTCAGCCAGCCTGGCAGCCAGCCCTTCCAGTTCGGTGTCATGGGCACGAACGAGACCCGATACACCGGGTCGACAGCAATGTTCAACGACACCATCGGCGGGCAGACCTTGCTCACCAAGGTGGGTGGCGGCAGCTTCGACATGTTCAGCATCGACTTGGCCGAGCTCAACGGCTCCAGCGTCGCGTCGGTGACCTTCACCGACAACGATGGTGACATGATCACCTTCAACCTCGACGGCTCGGCCTTCGGGGTGGAGACCTTCAACTTCGACAACCGCTTCCTGGGGATCACCAGCCTGAGCTGGACTCAGGACAGTCCGTTCCACCAGTTCGACAACCTTTGCATCGACGACCGGACCTGCGCCCGCAGCAACGTGCCCGAGCCCGGCACGCTGGCGCTGATGGGTCTGGCCCTGGGCATCGGCGCGCTGCGCCGTCGCCGCGCCTGACCGCAGGGCCGCGCCGCCCGCTGGCTGCTGCAGCCCAGGCTGCACGCCAGCCGTCCAGGAAGAAGACGCCTCGCCGGTTCCTGCGAGGCGTTTTTCGTTTGCCCCGCTGCCCGGCGCCGGCGGGTTGGCGCGACCTCTTCCGCTCGACTTCGTCAGCGCGACAGATTCAGCGCGACAGACTCAGCACAACCACAGGCGCTCGACCGTCCCCCGCAGGTCGGCCGCACGGGCCGGCTTGGTCAGGAAGGCGTCGGCACCGGCTGCGCGGGCATCGCTGCGCACTTCGGGGCCGACCTCGACGGTGCAGACGACGATGGGGATGCGTGCGTGGCGGCCCTGGGCGCGTGCATGGGCGACCACCGACAGCCCGCAGCCGTCGGCCAGGTGCAGGTCGCAGACCACCGCATCGAAAGGCTCGCGGTCAAGCGCCGCGACGGCCTCCTGCACGGACGCGGCACAGCGCACACGATGGCCCTGTGGCTCGAAGGCGTGGCGCATCAGCTCGCACAGGATGGGGTTGTCGTCGACCACCAGCACACGTCGGCGGTGTGCCGCCGTGCAAGGGGTCGCCGTCGCCGTGCCTGGTTTTCGTGGCTCGCCCACGACGGGGGTTGCAGCGGCTCGGCTGGCGCTGGCAATCCCGGTTGTTCCCTGGTGGTTCATGCCTGGGTTTCGACCCGGCGGCCCCTCGGCTGAAGCCGGGAGAACTTGACACTTGACTCTGCGCCAGGGCGCGAGAGGCGTCCGGCACCCCCGACGAGTCAAGCCGTCCCGGTTGTCCGTGGCGGGATGCGGCACCCTCGTCGCATGAGCGCGCCGGGCCGCTCCCAAGCGCTCATACCGGAGCCCCTTGGGGGCGAAGGTGCTCCAATGAGCGCGCCGGGCCGCTCCCAAGCGCTCATACCGGAGCCCCTTGGGGGCGAAGGTACTCCAATGAGCGCGCCGGGCCGCTCCCAAGCGCTCATACCGGAGCCCCTTGGGGGCGAAGGTACTCCAATGAGCGCGGCGGGCCGCTCCCAAGCGCTCATACCGGAGCCCCTTGGGGGCGAAGGTGCTCCAATGAGCGCGCCGGGCCGCTCCCAAGCGCTCATACCGGAGCCCCATGGGGGCGAAGGTGCTCCAGAGAGCCCCGGCTGACCCAGGCAACCGCCGCGCAACCGGCTTCGCCGGGTCGCTGACGGTGCCCCCCTGGGGGGCAGGTGCCGAAGGCGCGCCTGGGGGCTCACTTCACGCGCGCTGAAGGCACCATTGCTCCAGCTCGCGCCGGGTCGGTGCACCCAGTGCGCCCAGCCCGCGCTCGCACTTGAGCGCCGCCGCCGCGCTGGCGAAGCGCACCGCGGCGTCCAGGCCCTGGCCTTCGGCCAGGGCCACCGCCAGTGCACCATGGAAGACGTCGCCCGCCGCCGTGGTGTCCCGAGGCCGCACCACCGGCGTCGGCCCGTGCACGATGCCCATGCCTTCGGTGCGCAGGCTGCCCTGCGCACCCAGCGTGACCAGCGCGTGCCGGGCGCCCTGCGCCACCGCACGTCGCAGCGCAAGCGCCCGCTCCACGCCGGGCGCCCAGCACTCCAGCCCGGCCTCGGAAAACGCCGCCCAGTCGGCCAGCGGCACCAGGCGCTCGAGGTCGCTGCGCGGCGCCACGTCGGCGTCCAGCACCGACAGCACCTCGTGCTGGCGCGCCCAGCGCAGCGCGGCCTCGGCGCCCCCGACCCAGCGCGGGTCGACCAGGACCACCCTGGAACCCGCCAGAAGCGCCAGGTCCAGCGCCGGCGCCCGTTCGATCGCATCGCCGCGGTGCGAATAGATCTGGCGTTCGCCCTGGGCGTCGACGATCACCGCCGACACCGAGGTCGCGGCGCCCGCGACGGTCGCCACGCCGCCGTGGTCCACGCCCTCGGCCGCCAGGCGCTCGCGCAGGAAGGCCGCGGCCGCGTCGTCGCCCACACGGGACAGCAGCCGCACCTGCGCGCCCAGCCGGGCGGCCGCGACCGCCGCGTTGTAGGCCATGCCGCCACCCTGCATGCGGTAGCCACGCGCCGGCGTCTTGCCGGGCTGGGCCGGAAAGGCGCCGACCTCCCAGACATGGTCGAGCGCGGCGTGGCCGACGCAGGCGAGGGTGACGGCAGGCATGACGGGTGTGCAGGGCAGCGGGGCGAGCCCCATGCTACCCAGCCGGCACCGCCCCGCCCCCGACCCTGGACCAGTCTTCGAGCAATGTGTCGCTGATCTCGAGGCCTTGCGCCTCGGCCTGCCGGCGCAAGGCCTGGCGGCGCGCGCCGGGCAGGCGCACCCCGTCGTCGCGAAGCATCTCGGCCACCAGCACCTCGACGCGGTCGAGGTAGGCGTCGAGCCCGGCCAGCGCCCCGGGGTCGATGAGGATGAAGGCCTGGCCGATGCGCGGGCGGTTGCCCTCGTCGACGAAGAAGCTCGACGCCTCGAACCCGAACTGCGCGCCTATCAGTGCCGTGACCATGAGCTCGACGACCAGCGCCAGCATCGCGCCCTTGGGGCTGCTCGCCGCCCCGATCGGCAGCATGCTGCCTTCGAGCGCGGCGCGGGCGTCGGTGGTCGGCCGGCCCTCGGCGTCGAGCGCCCAGCCTTCGGGGATGGGCTCGCCCTTTCGCGCGGCCTGCATCACCTTGCCGCGCGCGACCTCGCTCAGGCTCAGGTCGACCAGCAGCGGGTCGGCGCCGCGGCGCGGGAACGCCGCCGCCACCGGGTTGGTGCCGAAGATGGCGTGGCGGCCACCGGCCGCCGGCATGGCCGAGGGCGAGTTGGACAGCCCCAGACCGACCAGGCCGGCGGCCGCGGCCGGCCGCAGGTGGTCCACGATCACGCCGGCGTGGTGGCTGTTGAACACGCCCGCGAACGCCAGGCCATGAGCGCGGGCGACCCGGATGGCTTCGTCGATCGCCAGATCACAGGCCGGAAACGCCAGCCCGCAGCCGGCGTCGACCAGCAGCGCGACGCCCTGGCGGCGCGACACCCTGGCCACCGCCTGGCCATCCGCACGGCCGTTTCGCAGGTGCGTGGCGTACTGCATCACCCTGCTCAGGCCATGCGAGCCCAGGCCCTGCGACTCGGCCAGCACCAGCGCGCGAGCGGTGCTGTCGGCCATTGCCGCCGACGCGCCGGCGCCTTGCAGGGTGGCGCGCACGCGGTCCTGCAGCGCCTGCAGGCTCAGTCGAGTCATGACCGCAGCGCCTCTTGCACGCGCTCGGCGATCAGGAAGCTGACCCGCTCGTTGGACTCGGCGGTGACGCCGGCGATGTGCGGGGTCAGCAGCAGCTTGGGGCAGCCCTCGAAGTGCCTCGATGCCGGCAAGGGTTCGTGCTCGAAGACGTCGATCGCCGCCCCGCCCAGGTGGCCCGAGCGCAGCGCCGCGGCCAGTGCCAGCTCGTCGACGATGCCACCACGCGCGGTGTTGACCAGCACCGCGCCCGGCTTCATCGACGCGATGCGCTCGGCGCTGAACAGGCCGCGCGTCGACTCGACCAGCGGCACATGCAGGCTGACCACGTCGGACATGCGGATCACCTCGTCCAGCCCGGTGCAGCGCACCAGCGACTGCCCCCAGACCGGGTGGTCCTGGTCGAGCACGGGGTCGAAGGCCACGACCTCCATCCCCACCCCGCGCGCCAGCCGCGCCGTGTGCTGGCCGATGGTGCCGAAACCGACCAGGCCCAGCGTGCGGCCGCCGACCTCGCGCCCGCCCGACAGCGCCGTGCGCGGCCACTGGCCCGTGGCCACCGCCGCCGTCGCGGCGTAGGCACCCCGCAACAGCATCAGCGCGGCCGCGATGACGTACTCGGCCACGCTGGCGGCGTTGGCACCCGTGGCCGGGATCACCGGCAGCTGCCGCGCGCGGCAGGCGTCGACGTCGATGTTGTCCAGCCCCACGCCCAGCCGGCCGACCACGCGGCAGCGCGCCAGCGCCTGCAGCAGCGGCCCGCGCACCTGCGTGCGGTTGCGCACGATCAGCGCATCGCAGCGCGCCGCCTCGGCCGCCAGCCGCGGCGCATCGTCGACCAGCGCCGGGTCGTAGAGCACGTCGTGCGCGGCGCGCAGCTGCGCCACCGCGCGTTCGTCCATGAACTCGGTGATGACGATGCGGGCCATGGCCGTCAGGCGGACTCGTACAGGCGGGTCAGCACGAACTCGCGGTGGCCCAGCGCCTCGGCCGCCGTCAGCCGGCCGTTGGCGGTGCGCAGCATGCACTCGAGCAGCTGGTCGCCGGCCTGGTCCAGCGTGATCTCACGCTGCAGCAGGCCCGAGCTGTCGACGTCGACGTGCTCGCTCATCAGGCGCACCGTGCGCGGGTTGGCGCAGATCTTGATCACCGGCAGGATGGGGTTGCCGATCACGTTGCCCTGGCCGGTGGGAAAGAAGTGCACGACATAGCCGCTGGCGGCGCACAGCGTCACCATCTCGGCGGCGGCACTCGAGCTGTCCATGAACCACAGCCCGGGGTGGGTGGGCATTTCGGCCTTGTCGAGCACGCCGTCGACCGTGCACTTCTTGCCGATCTTCTGGATGTTGCCCAGCGCCTTCTCCTCGATGGTGGTCAGGCCGCCGGCGATGTTGCCCTTGGTCGGCTGGCTCTCCGACAGGTCGGTGGTCTTGTGGCGGTTGACCACCTCCTGGTAGCGGTCGAACATGAACATGAAGCGCTCGCGCACCGCGTCGTTGGCGCAGCGCGCGGCCACGATGTGTTCGCCACCGGTGAGCTCGGTGGTCTCGCCGAAGCACAGCGTGCTGCCCAGCGGGTGCAGCTTGTCGAAGGCGTTGCCCACGGTCGGGTTGGCGCCGCAGCCGCTGGTGGTGTCGCTCTCGCCGCACTTGGTGCTGACCCACAGCTCCTTGATGGCGCACTTCTCGCGCTGCTTCTCGCTGGCCCACTGCACGAAGCCGCGCGCCGCCTTGCTGGCACGCATGATGGTGTCGTGGTCGCCGTGGCCCTCGATGCCGAAGCCCACCACCGGCTTGCCGGTGGCCTTGATGCCGTCTACCACCTTCTGCGTCCAGCCGTCCTCGATGCCGATGACGACCACCGCGGCGACGTTGGGGTTGCAGCCGGTGCCGATCAGGGTGCGGAAGTGCAGCTCCAGGTCGGCCCCGAACTGCAGCCGGCCATAGGGGTGCGGGATGGCCAGCGCGCCCTTGATGTTGTGGGCGACGGCCTCGGCCGCGGCGTTGGACAGGTCGTCCAGCGGCAGCACGATGACGTGGTTGCGCACGCCCACGCGGCCGTTCTCGCGGCGGTAGCCGAGGAAGGTGGACTTCTTCGTGATGAGGCTCATATCGATCCGATCGGTGTTGCTTCGCGACCGCAGGCTCGCGGTCAGACGGTGTTGCCGGGCAGCCGCCGCGGATCGGGCTCGGCCCGGCCGCTGGCGGCGCCCCCTTGGGGGGAGGTGGCCGCAGGCCACTTCGGGGGGGACGTGATCACCAGCGTTTGGTCTTGATGTTGTGCACATGGGCGTGCTCGCCCGCGGCGATGGGCTTGACGACCTTGCCCATGTCGATTCCGTACTTGACGACGGTGTCGCCGACGGCCATCTTCCTCAGCGCCACCTTGTGGCCGATGGGGATGTCCTGCTTTGCGGTGACGGAGGTCATCCGGTCCTCGTCCATGATCCAGCCCTTGAGCTTCTTGCCGGCCGTGACGCCCTCGACCACCACGACGGCCACGCTGTCGCGGGCGTCGTGCAACACGAAATGAATCATCCTGTCTCTCCTTGTGTGGCGGGCCGTCCGGCCGGCCGGCCGGCAGGCGAGGCCGCGGCCGGGCCGCTGGACGGCGTGGCGCGGATTCTCGCCTCCGGCCGGGGCCGCTGTCGAACAGGTCATCCAGATGACTTGCAGGAGTGTCCCGGCGCTGGGCACAATGCGCCATGCCCGCCGCCCCGCACGACGAGCCCCGCCGGTTCACGCCGCCGCGGCCGATCACGCCGGCGGAGGCCGGCATGCCGCTGTACCGCGCCGTCAAGCGCGAGCTGCTCGCCGCCATCGAGGCCGGCTCGCTGCCGCCCGGTGCCACGCTGCCCAGCGAGACGGCGCTCGCCGCCGCCTGGGGGGTGTCGATAGGCACGCTGCGCCATGCCGTGGACGAGCTGGTGGCCGAGCACCTGCTGGTGCGCCGCCAGGGTCGGGGCACCTTCGTCGCCACGCACAGCGAGGACCGCTTCCTGTTCCAGTTCTTCCACGTCGAGCGCGCCGACGGCCTGAGCGAGGCGCCGCAGGTCGAGCTGATCGCCTTCGAGCGCGGGCGCGCCGACGAGGAATCGGCCAGCGCGCTGTGGCTGCGTCCGGGCGAGCCGCTGATCCTGGTCGAGAACCGGCTGCGCCTGCAGGGCCGTCCGGTGGTGCACGACGCGCTCGCGCTGCCGGCCTCGCTGTTCAAGGGCCTGACCGAGAGACGGCTGCGCGAGCGGCCGGGCACGCTCTACCAGTTCTACCAGTCGGCGTTCGGCATCACCGTGGTGCGGGCGGTCGAGCGCGCCGCCGCGGTCGGCGCCGAGCGCCGTCCGGCGCATGTGCTGGGCCTGGCCCCGGGCACGCCGGTGATGCGCGTGCGGCGCACGGCGCTGACCTTCGGCGAGCGGCCGGTCGAGTACCGGGTGTCGACCCTGCACACCGCGCAGCACGACTACGTGCACCGGCTGTCCCGGCGGGCCGGTTAGAGCCTCGAAGCCTCGGAGCGAGCGGATCTGGCCCTTCAGACCGCCCCTGTTCGGCCGATATCGCGATCTCCTGTCGGGGATAGTTGTTCTCCAGGTCCGTCACCGGCGTGAGCCCCTGCGCGGATCGCCTCGCCCCTCGGCAGCACCACAACGGAGCCATGGCATGAGTCGTTTCCTCCCCACCGGCATCGTGGCCCGCCTGTACGGCGCCTGCCTGCTGGTCGCACTGACGCTGGCAGGCGTGGCGCTGCTGGCGCACTTCTCGCTCGACGACATCACTCGCGATGCCACCACCACGGGCGAGTCCCGCGTGCCGCAGCTCTCGCGCATGGCGGCGCTGGAGCTGGACGTGACCCGCGTGTCCCTGCAACTGCGCCATGCGATGCTGGCGCGGGACGCGGCCGAGCAGTCGGCGGCACTGGCCGAGATCGCCGACAAGCGGCGCTCGATCGACAAGACCCTGGCCGACTACCAGGCCGCCCTCTTCACCGATGAAGGCAAGCGGCGCTTCACGACCCTGGCGCCGCTGGTCGCAGGCTTCTGGGCCGCCGGCGAGGCCAACCTGGCGCTGATCCGGCAAGGCGACAAGGCCGGCGCCTTCGCCTTCCTGGTCGACAAGACCATCCCGGTGCGCAACCAGCTGCTGGCCGCCGTCGCC
>Ga0209573_1003794_pt1 | contig 15905 bp, 13 predicted proteins | sample TNRBio252014_DNA_FD_185870 | JGI IMG/M metagenome (GOLD analysis project Ga0209573, IMG submission 185870) | Wastewater treatment Type I Accumulibacter community from EBPR Bioreactor in Madison, WI, USA - TNR Reactor_6/25/2014_ DNA (SPAdes)... | ecosystem: Engineered > Bioreactor > EBPR >...
AGGGCGTCGCAGCGTGAAGAGACTGTTTGTCCGGCATTGAAGCTGGCATCACGCGTGCCGTCCGTATTAAATCGTGCAAGTTTCCAGTTGAATATGCGTGCACGTGTAATGCTGGTCGTACCCAGCAGAAGCATCTTGCCGTCCGGCTGCACTGCAATGGCGTAACCGCCGTAGAAATCCCCTGCCTCGACAAAACCTTTGCCATCAAGTGTAGTATCCAGTGTACCGTCCGTATTTAACCGGGCAAGGGCGCTGACCTGTACCGAGGGCTGGCCGCTGCCGCTAATGCACGCCGGAGGAAAGGACATGACGTTTGTGCAGGGCTCTTGTGCCGATAATGCAAGCAGAATTTTGCCATCAGGCTGAAGGGCAACCATGTTGATTGCGTCATTGCCGCGTACTGAAAAACTGGATTCTCCGTGTACGCCAAAATCGGTATCCGGTGATCCATTTTCATTGAAGCGGCGTACAGACAGTTCAGTGCCGGTCAGGCCACCTATTTGTACGAAACGCGTCCCCGTTACAATCAGCTTGCCATCGGGTTGCACTGCTGAACGACCGATCTGCGCATGTTGCTGTCCGGTATGGAACGTGACACGACCATCCCCATCGAAATTCATGTCCGGATCCAAGGGTGCTGCGCTGATTTTCATTGTGACAAGGGATAAAATACAGGCCAGCGCAATAAAACCGGTCAGCCATTTTGATTGGCATACTATGTCGTTATTCATTGCATCCCCCGTGCATGATCGTCTTGTAAAAACACAATGAATTATTGGTTATTTAATAAATCATATTGTTAATTCTAAATAGAGATTTTTAGTAGGTCAATGAAGTTTTGTTTTGGGGGCGTCCATGATCTGGTAATCCCCCCAGCAAATAAGCGGGATTGAAGCTAGAATTTTCAACCATAAAGGAAGAAAGTTCTGCAATCAAACAATCCAGGTTTTCCGACAGCCAGATTATGGTAATCCTGAAGCAAGTGAAAAATGGCCTGGACGTTCCTGATGTATGTCGTGAGCATGGGATCAGCATGGCCACGTTTTACAAATGGCGAGCCAGGTTTGGCGGCATGGATGCGTCGTTGACCGCCAGGATGAAAGAGTTTGAAGCTGAGAATACGCGTTTGAAGAAGATGTACATCGAAACCCAGATCAAGAACGATCTGCTTTCGGAGGCCCTAGGAAAAAAGCCCTGAGGCCATCTGAGAGACGCCAGATGTCTGTGGATGTAGTCAATAGTAGTCAATAAACGTGGCGTGAGCATTCGGCTTGCCTGTGAGGTGCTTCAAATCAGCCAGACATGCTACAGGTACAACAAAAAGCATTCGGTAGAAAATGGGCTGATTGACGACTGGCTGACTCGATTGACCATGGCGCAGCGCAACTGGGGCTTTGGTTTGTGCTTTTTGTACCTGCGAATTAGAAATTCAGCATATGTCAAAGGGTAGTTGTTCATTTTATTTTAATCGATTAATCTTACGATGATTTTTTTTGCACTCTTTAAAGAATCCGCATCTACGGACATATAGACAGTGAATGTTCTATTTTTTACAGTTACAATTCCATTTCCAGATTTACCAAGAAATTCCCATGGAGAGGGGAAACCACCTAATTTAGCATCATTACTATCAACAAATATTTTTTCTACTGAATGATTGTTTGGTTCAACAATCTCTCTTTGAAGGGATTTCCCGTCACTATCAGCAAGAACAACTTCTAAGCGAAGCAAAGGTACAGCTGGACCGTGCTTATCGTGATTACCCCATGAGTAAGAGTTGAATACTTCTCTGCGGACTCCATTTATTAAATATGCGATTGAAATAACTTTTTCTTTATCAGTTTTTTTGTTCTCAACAATAAAAAAAGCTAAATCTTCTGTATCATTAAAATTAGGGAAATTTGTAAGAAAATAATAAGAACCAGGAAATAATGAGGATGTAATTTTTCTGTCTGATGATATCGATGAAATGGTATCCAGCATGTTCTTTTGAAAATCATCTGTTAATAATGCAGTTACGCGAAATGATATAATGCTGTTGATGCCAAATTTTTTTTTCATTACATCTAAATTCCTATCCCGTAAATAGCTATTATGGGTATCAGAACCTATATATGTGTTCCCTTGATATGGTATATCGCTCAATAATTCTGGAGACTCGACATTAAATTTAACAACCATACCACCTGTAATGGGCTTTAAAATGTTGTCCAATAATAAACCGATTTTATTTTTATTCTGTTTATTAATGCTTTGCATTTTTACAAAAAGTCCACTATCTATACTTGTTTCACCTTCAGCCAATTTTCTGATGTAAGCACGGAAATCTTCAAGACGAACTGAAATTTTAGCTGTAACTTTCATTAGTCCGTTTTGAATAGAACTGTCAACAATTTCAAAGTGTTTAATGGTTCCCTGTGAATATTCCTTGATATCCGTTTTTATTTGTTTTGATTCGCGTCTAATTCCATCTTGGATAATTGCCCTTTTTTCCAAAATCGTGTTGATATCCATGAATGAACCGGCAACATCAGTTAGTGCATTTTGAGCTGCATTCTGGGCTGCATCTGGGATATCTTTACCTAACCCATTAACAATTACTGTCACAATGTTTTTTGCATCTTGAGTAGATATGTTTTGTGCAAAGCATATTGGTAGCATAAATAGGTATGTCATAAACATACCAAGTGAAATAAATTGTGCAAAATTTACCATTGGACAATCACTTTAATTAGGGAACTTCTGATTTTTTCACGTACTACTTCGCTAATTTCGAATCGATATCATGATTCGATACAAATTTTGTAATTCAGGCATGCCCGAGATAGGACATTATCTCACCGGGATCAACCATTATCTGGCCGTTCGGTCTGCCAAAGGCGCATTACGCCTGTGATATTCGAAATAATCGCCGTTTCGCCAGGATGATATTCACCAGCGCGAACGCCGCGAACAGGTGATTGGCATTCTTCTCCAGGCCACGATAACGGACCCTGGTAAAACCAAACTGGCACTTCAGCACATGGAACGCATGTTCCACCTTGACGCACACTTTCGATTTGGTACGGTTTTTCCGTTTGTCTTCTTCGGTCAGTGGTGCGTTGCGATAAGCTCGGGCATGGGTGAAGTCCCGTGCCTGTGGCGTATATTCCGCAAGCACTTCACCCTGACCACTATAGGCCGAATCTCCCCACACCCGCGACTCCTCACCGTGCAGCAGATCCGCCAGTAACCGCGAGTCATGCACGTTCGCCGCCGTCACGGCGGCTGAATGCACCAGCTTGTGGTTACTATCCACGCCAATGTGTGCCTTCAGACCAAAGTACCATTGGTTGCCTTTCCGGGTTTGGCACATCTCCGGTTCGCGTTTGCCGTCCTGATTTTTGGTCGAGGACGGGGCGTTGATAATGGTCGCATCGAAAATCGTGCCCACGATACTTTCAGTCCTCTATCCGCCAGATGTGCATTCACCAATCGCAACAGCTCGGATCCAAAGTTGCAAGCCTCTATCCGATGACGGAACTGAAGGATCGTACTCTCGTTAGGCGCCGCTTCGTTACCCTGATCGACTCCCGCAAAGTCGCGCATCGCCCGCGAATAGTAAAACGCATCTTCCATCGCCGGGTCCGACAGGTTATAGCAGTGCTGCATGAAATCGATGCGCAGCATCCGTTTCAGGCCAATCGGCGGGCGCCCTACTCCATGTGGGTTGGGGTAGGGCGGCTCCAAAGCCTGGCTCAGGTCTTTTCAGGGGATGACCTAGACCATCTCCTCCAGAAATCGTTCCTACGGGTCTTCTTGCTGTGCTTCTCAAATTCGATGCTGAAGGTACTCTGGCGCATGGGGGGCCTTTCCGAATGACTGGCTAAATTATCTCATGACTAGAAATTAATCAGAGATTCCTTAGATTATTTACCATTATAAAATATGTTTATTGTACTATTAAAATATGTTTATTGTACTATTAAAATATGTTTATTGTACTATTTTAATATCTAATTAACCATTTGTATTTATTGGAATATTTAATAAAATTGTCATGGAAACTTAAATGGACGCCTCCCGGAGATCAAGTGATTTTCATGCTGGTTTCGGGTATGGGTCGCAGTCTTATATCCGGTCTGTTTATACAGGCAGACAGCCTTTTGGCCCTGATCGAATTCGCTGACGATGTCCTCAACTGGGTATCGAATTCAAGGGTTCATTTACTTTATCAGGTTATCTTCGTCCCGAGCCTACATTTATCGCCATCATACAGTGATCGCTTGCGCTCCTTGAAAAAGACTATTACTCAAATTTCCGGATTGCGTGCATCAAATTTTTAACAAAATTCTTGAGTCATGATCCCGACCGTGGAACAGCACTGCCCAGATCGTGCGTGCCGGTTTATTGGCAAGCGCCGCAACCCATGTAGAGCGGTGGATGCGCGCAATAATGACCCTGACTCCATGAATCAACAGCATGTACAGATCATTATCCCCTCGTTTACTCAAATCTAATTGACGCCTCCGCCCGCCTGTACCGATCTGTCGCGACACCAGGCCGAGTCAGGCTGCAAACCCCTGTCCGGATTTGAAAGTTGTGATGTCAGCGACCGTGGCAACCCTTGAACTAGCTTCATAAACTTTCCATTTTTCTGATACGCTTTTTTGTCTGATATGCTATATTTAAAATTATGTGTATATAAATCTCAGGGAAAAATTAAGTGGAACTTATTGATTTATCAGCTAGCGAAATAAAATAATTATTTATTTCTACTAATTGAGGTTGGTGAGTTAAATGGATTTAATATTAATGACAACGATAACAGCATAACTACAAGGAATGTACTAGGCATATTTGTAGGGCCTGTTAACACAATTTAAGCGCTTCAAAGACAGGGGCAAAATGAATGAAAGACAGGAGTACGGCATAAAATTTGTCAATACGGAAAAGATGCGACGGAATCCCTTGATCCGTTGGAACAGACGTTCAACTTCATTGTGCTTGCGATACATGACGTGATCGTATTCCCAGGGTGATAGCCGGTTGGCTTTGGGTGGAACGACCGGGATATATCCTGGATCAAGCGCTAATTGGTGAGTTTGGTTGCCCTCGTAGGCGCGGTTCATCATCAGATAAGTGTGCGTGTTGATAGGTCCAAGTAAAAGAAGAGGTTGCCTGCCTTCTGGTGCATCGTGAGCATGCCCTGGTGATAGGGCGAAAGATATGGCTGTTCTGGTATCTGCGGCAACCAGATGAATTTTGGTGGTCCACCCGCCTCTGGATTTGCCGATGGATTGTGGACCGTTTTTTAACGCACCGGAACCGTCTGGATGTGCCTTGATACTGGTACTGTCCAGTGAAGTAGCTTCGACTTTGATGCGAGTAATCTGCTGCCTCTGTAGTTGCTCGAAAGCGCGGTTTAGCAACCCACTTTTTTCCAGCGGTTCATCCGGGTGTAGATGGTGTGCCAGTTATCGAAACGCCGGGGGGCTCCGCGCTATTTGCAACCGTGCTCGGCAACGTAAAGAATGGCATTGAGAACTTGCAGGTTAGGAAGACTGACATTCCCATGTTGGCGTGGCATGCAGTGGTCGATTTGTTGGTATTGGGTTTCGGTGATTTTCATCATCCAATTATATCAAATAGTGTGAACAGACCCTAACCAGGCCAGTTTTAAATTAGTACAAATGGTCTTTGTTCAATCGGCGGCAATGGATTTCACTTTTAATTATGACAATTACTGTTTAAATGTTTGAGGGCAATTTTATTGAGGGAAATGATCAGAGGCTCCCAAAAAAATAAGGTAAACAATCTATGAAATTCACATTTTCTTATGTTTATGTTGTTATGCTAATGGTAACGATATTTACAATACAACCTAGCTTTTCTGAAGACGTATCTATTCAGGATTCTAAAAAAATAGTAACAGTCATTGTTAATGGATTCGGTAAGGACATACCTGATGCAGCACAAAACGCGGCTCAAAATGCCTTGAGTAACGTTGTTGGAACCTTCATGGATTCAAGCAAAATTTTAGAGAAAAAGACAACTATTCAATCTGGCATCTTGAATGAAACAAAGAATATAAAAACAGATATTAAAGAATATTCACAAGGAACCATAAAAGGTTTCGAGCTTATTGATAGTTCAGTTCAGGATGGACTAACAAAAATAACAGCTAAAGTTTCAGTTCGGATTGAAGATCTTCGAGCTTATATCAACAAAATTGCTCAAGGAGAAGCTGAAATTAATAGTGGGCTTTTCGTTAAGATGCATAGTGCTGAAAAACAGCAAAAAAATAAAGTTGACTTGTTGTTAGATAATGTTATTGGACCCATCGTAAGTAAAGAGGTCATTCAGTTTCATGTGGGCCCTCCAGCATTACTAAATGACATTTCATATGAAGGTAAAAACCCATATGTAAATAGTATGATAGATACATATGGCGCGAATAGCATTATTACCTTTCATGTGGATATGATATTAAATCCGGATTTCCATGAAAATATGCTTAGAACCATTTCATCAATATCATCAGATGAAAAAGTATTATCTGTACCTACTTTTAGTAATTCTCGAGCAGGTTTTAGTAGTTATCGAACAGGTAGCAACCGTTTTGGGAGTTCTCGAACAAGTGCAGGAAAAGAAGACTTGCAAATTTACCTTGTTGACGGCAGGACAGCCAAAAAAAACGAGAAAAGACAATCAAATACAGAGGGTACTAAGTATTTGATAGAAGATGTTTTTAAGGAGGCAGCAAAAAAGTATAGGTGGTTATTTTCATCCAGCCATCAATATTACAAAGACCCAGAAGATCCACTCATGACTGGTTTAGAAATCATAATTGTGGACGGTGATGGAAAGTCACTACAGAAAGAAATTATTATGCCTAACTATAACATGCGCTATAACAAGCGTTGGGATGGGGCTGACCGAATTTATGCACATAGTTATGATGAAGGGGAATCGTATTTCCTATCTTCATGGCATTTTCTTGGTAAACCTAGTGACTCTAGGATTAATAATAATAACGATTTGATAATTGCAGAAGCTCGGTCATTTGATGTATTTTTATCTGTAAATAGCAATGTATTAAAGAGTGCAAAAAAAATTATCGTTAGATTTTTGGATTGAATCTTAATCTTTTTTTACAATTTTTGTATATTTGTACTCTATTAAGGCAATGTAATTCATTATGCAAGCATAAATGGAAGGAGACTATTAATTTGACTAGTATAAATTTAATCTTTCTAGTTATGCCATTATTTAGTCATGGCTAGTGCATATATTTACAATATACGCGCACAATAACAGTGGATTTTATTGTTAATGATGATTAGTTGAGAAAAAATAATCTATTAATTTAATTGGGAGATATTGCAATGAGCATAACTAAAAAAATTTTTGTTTCTTTTTTTGCGTCATCTACCTTGATTTCATGCATAAATGTTTATGCTGGTAGTTGTCAGGAATATAAATATAGCCATGGAATCGACGTCCAGGATGTTGAGGGAGGTACAAAAATACTTTCAACGGGTACAGCCAGTGTTAGCTTCGATGATGTGGATTCAATTAAAGATGCTCGTGATGAGGCAACAATGGAAGCTAAGGCATTAATATCCAAATTTTTGACTGAAGATATCATGAGCGATGAAAAGATTAACAGTGTCGTCAAAGAGAGCTCAGCAACCTCTGGTAATAGCAGGACGGCAGATCGGACTCAGCTAACAGAGCGTGTGAAGTCATTACGCAATTCTTCACATGCACTACTTCGGGGTGTTGTGCCTTTGGGAGATTGCTACACAAAAGCCCGTGAAGTTCGAGTCACGGTTGGTATAAAACCAGAAACAATTAATTCAGCTGGAAATTTATCAGCAGGAATTTCAAATTCAGTTGTCACCCAACCCAGAACTTCATCTGCTAACCAGTCCAACACAAAATCTCATGGTAAGGCAAATCATGTAAATACCCCGGCTAATAGCAGTACTCCATTGAGGGAAGTAGAGGGTTACAGTAATACAGAGCGCATGAATAATTTCTGAATCTAAATTCATGAAACTAGGAATCGTGATATTTTCTTTAGCCATTTATCAGATTCCCTATGCAAGATCTGCAGAGCCAAACTGTCCCCCGTTCCCTGTTGGAGTGCACGAAATTGAAGAACAGGGAACGAAATTTTACATTTCTGTAGCTAGGGCTGAGTCACTTAGTGAAAGTGAAGAATCTTTTGTGATGGCTGAAGCCGAAGCACGCGTTAATGCAAGAGCTTCTTTAATGAAGTATTTATCACCAGAAGCAAAGTTCATTCGATTTTCAGGTTTAATTGATACGCAATTATGTCGTGAGACGGTTGAGGTTTTTGCTGCTATTAAACTGAACGAGCAGAATCGAAAGCGAGCTGTCGGCCTTGGAAAGATGATTTCAGACTCGATAAATAAGCATCCGTCACTTCTGAAATGAAAATATATTTCTTTCATCTCGCCTTTTTTCAAGTGGCTATCACCCTGGGAATAAGTTCACGTCATGTATCGTAAGCGTAATGAATTCGAATGTCGAAGGTGTAAGAATTTTTGTAATGGAATGGATGCACACTTACAGTAACAGCATCAAAGTACCCAAGTAGTGGGGATTACCACATGAACCTTGCCCAGTTGCGTTTTCAGGTTGATTCCCGACTCGTCACATTGCTGAGTCAGGAATACCCGTCATCGGAACGAGCTTTAAAGGAACTCGTCGATAACGTTTGGGATGCAGACGCCGAACACGTATCTGTCACCCTCCCGAAGCCACTGAGCGGTAACTCCATCGTCATTGAGGACGATGGAAGTGGCATGACCGAAGAAGAACTACGGCGGCATTATTTGGCCATTGCATCGGATCGCCGATCACGGCGTGGAGAGCGTACCGCTGGGAAGAACCGTCCGGTCAAGGGCAGAAAAGGAATCGGGAAGTTTTCCGGCCTCATGGCTGCGGCGACCATGATGCTCGAAACGCGTGCGCGCGGCCGTCTGTGCCGGATTTCGCTGCGGCTGGATGATCTTTCTCGCGTTGAAGATATCGAGCAGCTGGATATCAGCTTGCAAAGCGAACCGTGCGCGCGCGAACTCCACGGGACGACCATTACTCTCAGCGACTTGCACCAAGGTTTGGCTTACCCGGATACCAATCACCTTCGCCAGATCCTGCTGCAGGATTACGGCCGACAGGATGACTTCGCGATCACGGTTGACGAAAAGCGTCTGGATGTCGATGACGTGTCAGGACGTTATACAGAGCAGGAGCAGGCCTTGCCAAATGTAGGCAAGGTGAAGCTGCGGTTTTCGATCAGCGATGGCAAATCAGGATTGCGCCAGCCTGGAATCATCTTGCGCGTGGATGGTAAGGCCGTGGGGCGGCCAGGGTTCATCGGCTTGGATCAACGGGATGACTTCCCGCCCAAGCTGCTTCGCAAGCTCTACGGCGAAGTCGAGGCGGATGGGCTGCGCGATCATACCACTGCTGGTTGGGATACTGTCGTTGAGAACAGTGAACTTTTGAAGGAGGTTGAGGCATACATTCAGCCCATTCTCCGGGAGGCGTATGAACAGCAGTACCGGCAAGAGATCCAGCTTGCACAGGCTCGACTGCAAAAAGCGATCCGCACCCGACTATCAGCGCTGCCGGAACACAAACGGGCCTTTGCAGATCAGGCGATCAAGAAAATCCTCGACAAGTATTACGGCGAACCGGAGAGTAAGGTTGAGCCGGTTGTGAATGTGTTGTTGGAGGCAATGGAACGTTCCGACTACCGCATCCTTCTTGAGCACATTGATGCTGCGACCCCTGGAGATGTTGCGGGCATTGCAGATCGTCTGAATGACTTTGGTCTTGCGGAGATGGCAACGCTTGTCCAGCAGGCGGCAGCTCGGCAGGTTTTTCTCGATCAACTGGATAAGCTGGCTTGCGATGCCACGACCAGTGAAGCCATGATGCACAAAGCGCTGGAACGAAGCCTCTGGGTGTTTGGTCCCGAATATTCGTTGTTCAGCTCAAACATTACCTTGCGGCGGCAAGTGGAAGACATGCTGGGTAAGACCTACACAGGCGAAAAGGCAGACAAGCGCCCCGATCTGCTGCTCAATGAAAATTTGAGGGGTGAATACTTGCTGATCGAGTTCAAACGCCCGAGTCACGTATTGAATCACGATGATTACCTGCAGGCTGTTTCCTACAGGCATGACCTGGGCAAATTCATCAGCGAATCAATACAGGTGCTGGTGATCGGTGGTAGCCGCTCTCCCGATTTCCCTACAAGGAACAAGGAACCGCAAGTTGATGTGCGGTTGTTCAGTCAGGTTATTTCGACGGCGCGGAGACAGGTCGAGTGGTTGCTACGGGCTGATAGCGGCGCAAGCGTCTGATGATGCTGAAGCGCGACTCGCACGTGGCTGTGCTGTGGTCGCAGCCGACTGTCAGCAGCACCTCGGTGCCGACTTTAATGGTCACCGGATAGAGCAGCTACGCGCCAGCACCGTAGTCGTTAACGATCATGTGGCGTGCACCTTCCGGGGTTTGCTGCAGTCACCGGTCAAGCCGCCGATAAACGCAGCCGGGCACACCGCCATCGAGATCGACATTACGGCCATAGCTGTTGTTCACAAAGGCGCTAACAGAAATCGCTGATGTACCGCCCCGTTCCGGGATAGCGCTATATGTTTGTGTCCGCGGTTTGGCATATATGATCGCTGTTATTGTGAATTTTTATATAACCACGGTGGATGTAGTGTATCTTGTTAGTCATGTGCTGCATTCTGCGGAATCTGGTCTGCCCGGAGAGTCGCGCAAGTTGCTTCATGAGCCGACCATCTTGCATGTGCTGAAAGTGGTAGATGGCTAACTGCTTGCCATGTTCATGCTGATTTTTTCGCTTGGAAGGTATGAAATGCTTGTTACCGACATTAATGAGTTGCACGGTAGCAAGTTTCCAGCAAAATTCTGTGATTACGAATCTGGTCGGCCTTAAGGCACGGCTGGCCAAGGTAATCCTGATGATATTGATGGTTACTTTTTTTGAAGAGGTTTGAGCATGGATGTTTCGCTCCCGCTTGATCTTCATTATCTCGGCTGCGCTGTTGTCGCTCTCACCGGTGCTTCCCTGATTCTGAAGCACAAGTCTGAAGACTATGGGAAAGGTAGTCATGGTTCTTTGCAGTCAAAGAATAATCTGACGATGGTGCGGATGCACGGTTTTTAACCCATTTTTTATATATGGCAGTGTTCATGAAATTCCGTATTATTCCTGTTACTCCGTTTATGCAAAACTGCAGCCTGCTCTGGTGCGAAGAAACCGGTCATGGTGCGGTAGTGGACCCAGGTGGCGACATTTCAAGCATTCTTTCAGTTGCTGAAGAATGCGGGGTAACCCTGGAGAAAATCCTGGTGACGCATGGACATATTGATCATGCCGGTGCTGTGGCGGAACTGGCTGAAAGGCTTGGCCTTCCGGTCGAGGGGCCGCAACGTGAAGACCGATTCTGGATCGACGGTATGCCGGAGCAAAGCAGCAAGTTCGGATTTCCCACGGCACGGCCATTTACTCCGGATCGCTGGCTGGAACAGGGGGATGTCGTGCAATTTGGCAACGTAAAAATGAATGTGCTGCACTGCCCTGGGCATACGCCGGGCCATGTCGTGTTTTTCCACGAGCCGAGTCGCCTGGCCATTGTCGGCGACGTGCTGTTTAAAGGATCAATCGGCCGGACCGATTTTCCCAGAGGAGATTTCAATACGCTGATCGCTTCCATACGTGGCCGACTCTGGCCACTGGGTGATGACGTTGCTTTCATTCCTGGCCACGGGCCGATGTCGACACTTGGCAATGAACGGCGTAGCAATCCCTATTGCGGGGATAGATGTGCTCCGGTTTTACAGGATGATCACGGCTGATCAGGGGGTGTACGACCACGGCACAGAGGTAGTGGCTGTTCTGTCGGAAGAACCAACATGCACCCACCGTGCCGTGTGCGCGGATTAACACGTATACGCAGTACAACGTATATAGAGTGATGTGATCTTCAGGCTAGCAGAATGGTGATGGCTAATATTATGTATTATGCCACCAAATATGCACCCGAAAAATACGATGCTGTCTGGATTGATTTTGGCCGCTCTTTCCATGAGTTTCTCCTTTTAAATTGCATGTGCAGGATGAAATCATAATACGGATGGTACTGGATCATGAGATGAGCTAGTTTCGTGCTTCTCAGGTTATATATTGTGCCAGAGTAGATTCCAGCATTTTTTGGACAGCTTCTCTTAATGTCGCAGGTGCGATTACTTTTACTTCAGGACCGTGCCTCAGAATATCCATCAAAAGTTCCCGTGGATCGGAATAGGGAATTTCCAGAAAATAATTTCCATCCTTTTCAAATCCTGAGCGCTGTTCTGGATGCCATTGCTCTGTGGAAACCCAGCGCGCCCGTTCAGGGGTAAAGCGGAGCCTGGCCCAGTTTATCCCTGAGCCGGAAAATATCCCATAACCTTTCTCAAGATGTTCTTTCAGATCCTGTTGTGATAGTTCAATGGCAGACACTTCCATCATCCGTGCACAACGGATCGCATCAATGGAAAAACTGCGTACATCTTTCCTAAGATGACACCATGCATCGACATACCAGTTATCCCGGTAATACAAGAGCTGCTGCGGGGAAATGGTGCGGGTATATTCCTGTCCGGTCTGGCGGTTGAGGTGCGTGATTTGTAATTGCTTACGCTGTAACGTTGCTGTGGCGACCGTTTCGAAACTGTGCAGTGGCAGGATGCGCCGACTGGCGGGCGCTAGTTTTATGCGTGTCTCAATTTCTTCTGCACGATGCTCGGCACTGCCGAGCAAGGCTTTCAGGCGCGTCTGCAACGGAGCGATATGATTGCCCAGCAGTCCATTTCCTAGACTGGCGAGCAAGTGCTGCATGGTCAGCAAGGCATGTATTTCGGATGAATTGAACCAGAGCCCGGGCAATGCGGAAGATCGGGCACCGGAATGGTCTATGGCATATCGGTATCCTCCCGCATTCCGGTCCCATTCGATAGGCATATTCATGCGGTCGCGCAGATACTCAAGGTCACGCTTGAATGTGGCCAGGGAAATTTCCAGTTCATTCAAAAAGGAAGATACTGGAACGACCCGGCGTGAATGCAGCATTTGTTCTATTTTATAGAAACGTTCAGTCCGGTCCATATGCAAACAATTTAAAATTTTCCACGATGCAATGATAGCTCACTCAGTGAGCGATATGTGCATAATAATGTTTGCAGGTATGGCCGAGATGCATATCGATGCTGCCGGTAGATTGCAAGGAAATGCTAAAAATGAAAAAAGTGTTGTTGCGGGAATGCCGGTTCGTGGCAGGGCAGCAATGGCCGGAAGGATATTGTGAAGAATGGGGTGGTTTGTTATTTTTGGCTGTATGGATAGTATAAACTGAAGTGCGCCATGGTAAAGATTGACAGAGGGGAGTGGGTGGTGTTAAGTTTGTACACTAGCGCCGATTTGAGATACAGCTTGCGGGCGCTTTATAAATCCAGCTAAAGCGGGGAAAACCCGGTTTAGCCAAAGCTATCCGGGTTTTTTGTTTTGAACGGGGGAGCATGTTATGTCAGACCAATCTAATCAGGCAGAATATTCCTGCCAGCCTGAAACACTTGCCGTGCATGCAGGCATAAGGCGCAGCCAATTCAATGAGCATAGCGAAGCCATGTATCTGACTTCCAGCTTCGTGTTCGACAGCGCGGCACAAGCTGCTGCACGTTTTATCGGCGAAGAACCGGGCAACATTTATTCGCGTTTTACCAACCCGACTGTTAGCATGTTTGAAGAGCGTCTGGCCGAGCTGGAAGGTGCGGAGCAGTGTGTAGCAACCGCATCAGGGATGTCGGCGATTCTGGCATGCTGCATGGGTTTGCTAAAATCCGGGGATCATATTGTCGCTTCCCGCAGCATATTCGGTTCGACCGTAAACTTGTTTGGCACCATACTCAAACGCTTTGGCGTGGATACTACGTTTGTTTCTGCTACTGATGTAAGCGAATGGGAAACCGCGGTGTGCTCCGCGACCCGGTTGTTTTTCCTGGAGACTCCTTCCAATCCCCTTACTGAAATATCTGATATCGCAGGCATTGCTGCCGTTGCGAAGCGGCACAGTGTGTTGCTGGTGGTGGACAATTGCTTTTGTACTCCCATACTGCAGCTTCCGCTAAAGCTGGGGGCTGACATTGTGATTCACTCCGCAACCAAATATCTGGATGGACAAGGGCGCGTACTGGGAGGGGCGGTACTGGGCAGCAGGAAGCTGATGGAGCCCGTGTACCATTTTTTGCGAACGGCGGGACCGACCATGAGCGCATTCAATGCATGGATATTCCTGAAAGGCATGGAAACACTGAAGATACGCATGGATGCGCACAGCGCCAATGCGCTGTCCGTGGCACAATGGCTGGAGAAGCAGCCCAATGTGTTGCGGGTGTACTATCCTGGCCTTGCCTCGCATCCGCAGCATGAACTGGCGATGAGACAGCAAAAAACTGGCGGCGGAATTGTTTCGTTTGCAGTAAAGGGTGGCAGAGAGGAAGCATGGCGTGTGATCGATAGTACTCGCATCGTTTCGATTACGGCTAATCTGGGGGATACCAAAACCACGTTAACACACCCCGCTACCACAACTCATGCTCGAATAACACAGGAGGCCCGGGATGCCGCAGGCATTACTGAGAATTTGCTGCGTATTGCAGTCGGGCTGGAAGCGCCATGTGATATCCAGGCCGATCTTGCGCGCGGTTTACAGGCATAAGAGGTTTTCATTCGCGCGTCAGAGTGGTTGATGTTTCCGGGCAAGGTGGGGTTGCCCCACAGAAAGTCGCCTTCGCCCGATCATGGAGAGGTTTTTCAGGTCAATGATGTTTGGAAACGGTAGGAATGAAAATCTGGCAATGCAGGTTGGTAACACACTGGATTCACATGGCTGGATGCTGGCTATAGCTGAATCATGCACGGGTGGGGCAGTGGCCTGTGCGGTTACGGATATCGCAGGGAGCTCCAGATGGTTTGAGCGCGGTTTTGTAACTTATTCAAATGATGCCAAGCATGAAATGCTGGACGTAAGCCAAGATACGCTGGCCCGCTGGGGTGCTGTTAGCGAGGCGGTAGTTCGTGAAATGGTAGCGGGAGCGCTGAACCATAGCCATGCCCAAGTGGCGCTGGCTGTCAGTGGTATTGCCGGGCCGGGGGGCGGCACGTCGGACAAGCCTGTGGGCACGGTATGGTTTGCCTGGGGCACTGGGGAGGGGCAACTTGTCACCCGTCTTTGCCATTTTTCCGGGGATCGTGCAGAGGTCCGTACGCAGTCGGTAGGTGTTGCGTTGCAGGGGGTTCTGGAGTTGCTGAACCAAGTGATCAGGGTGGCGTAAAATCGTACCGGTACTGGAAGCCGCAATGACCCCAGGTTTTCTTCGGTCGGCTTCTGCAGGAAGGATATGGAAAACGATATAATTGTGATAATGCTGCAAAATAACATTGTCCATCAAGAAATGGACCTTTCGGTCTGGCTTTATGGTCTGTAGCCAGAATTATTATATAATGTATTTATTAAACATGGAATAACTGTATGGATGATAATAAAAATAAAGCGCTGGCCGCGGCATTGAGCCAGATTGAAAAACAGTTTGGCAAGGGCTCAATCATGCGTCTGGGTGAGCATGAGATTGCACGTGATATTCAGGTCGTATCCACTGGATCTTTAGGGCTGGATATTGCGCTGGGCGTGGGTGGTTTGCCGCGTGGCCGCGTGATAGAAATTTATGGACCCGAATCTTCGGGGAAAACCACGCTTACGTTGCAAGTAATTGCTGAAATGCAGAAGTTGGGAGGTACGGCTGCATTTATTGAT
>Ga0209573_1003795_pt1 | contig 15903 bp, 8 predicted proteins | sample TNRBio252014_DNA_FD_185870 | JGI IMG/M metagenome (GOLD analysis project Ga0209573, IMG submission 185870) | Wastewater treatment Type I Accumulibacter community from EBPR Bioreactor in Madison, WI, USA - TNR Reactor_6/25/2014_ DNA (SPAdes)... | ecosystem: Engineered > Bioreactor > EBPR >...
GAATTTCGAGACGGAACGTCCCCGGCATCTCGGCGGTTCCCATGCTGATCGTGTGCAGCGTTCCCGGCTGCAGGCGTCCGTCCGGAATCAAGGCGCCGCCCGATTGTTCAGGAACGGAAATGAAACGTTCCTGTGCGTCTTCCAGATCGATGTAGGAGAAATGGACGTCGTAGAACTCCATGCCGCCGATCTTCTTGAGCTGCTCCTTCACGCGGCGACGTGTCTCCAGCGCGTACTCCAGGCATTTGCGAACGATCTCTTTCTCGTAGTCGCCGGCAGGACAGATCAGTTTCAGGAGCCCGGATACGGTACGCCGGACAGCGATCGTGTCTCGCTGATTCAGGTTGTTGCCGAGCTTGAACCACTTGTCGATGGCGTCGGCGAAGTTGTCCTTGCGCATCTCGCGCAGGTACTCGGCGAGGTAATCGACGATCAAGCCGTACTGGTTGGTGAAAAATTCTGGGCGCATCTTCGGGATTTCCCAGCCCGGCACATAGGCATGGAAGCGATCGAAGAAGGCCGAGTCGATCATCGCCTCTGGGAATGGCGCCAACAGGTGGGACGTTTTTACCAAGGACTCGACACTCTGGTTGATGTTGCCGACGAATACCATGGACGCATTCGCGTTGATCGACTCACGACCTCGGCTGAACGACCCGGACGCCATGTAGTCCTTCATGATCTGGACGCCGTCGTGATCCTTGAAGTTGATACCGGCCACTTCGTCAAATGCCACGGTATCCCACAGGCCGACCAGACCGACCTTGCGGGCCGCCATGTTGTAGAAGAGATTGGCTACCGTCGTCTGACCGCCCGAAACCAGAATGGAGTTCGGGCTTATTTCCTTGTAGATGTGACTCTTGCCGGTGCCGCGCGGCCCCAGCTCACAGAAGTTGTAGTTGTTCTCGACCAGCGGAATCATGCGGGCTAACAAGTGCCATTTCACCCGTTCCTTAAAACCGGACGGTTCCATGCCCGTCGAGCGAATCAGGGCGTCGACCCACAGTTCATCGCTAAAAGCCTTCCGAGCCTCGAACAGACCCGGCATGTCCATGTTGGGCATCTGGATTGGCTTGAGATCCGTCACCAGGAACGGCGAGCCTTTCTGGTTTTCCTCAAATCTGTAGTTCAGCGTCACGATGCACCAGATGCCGCCGACCAGCAGTTTCTCGAACTGGCGGACGAAGGCATCCGAGATTTCGGCATTTTTGACGCCCAGATTAGAGAGCAGTGCTTCATAGACGTCGCGCTTTTCGTTCAGCTTGACGGTGATTTTGTCGATGACTTTGTAGCTGCCGCTCTCGCGGATCTTCGACTTGATCTTCTCCGCCTCGTCGGGCCGCACGTAGTTCTCGGCGAGGATGCGCTTGACGCTGGTCATGCCGGACTGAATCGTGGCCTCGTCATCGGACGCGCAGTACATCCCGAGCAGATACTCAAGGACATAGACCGGGACGTTCGCCCCTTCCTTGAGCAACTTGGTCAGATCCTTACGCACCACCTTGCCGGCGAAGTGCTTGTTGAGCAGCGCGTCGAGGTTGGATTCTTGAGCAGAAATTTCTTCGGTCATTATTGGGTCTTAGAAATCGTTGGCGAAGGCCAGATCCACCTTGAGCGGAATGCGGACAACTTCCACCTTGGTCTGGGCGTCGCGGGCAATCAGGAAATGGTCTTTGGCTTTGTCGTAACTTCCCGATTTTACGGTGAGCATTACAGAGCGCTTGCGCTCATCCATCAGGCCGGACGTACTGTCAAATGTCACCGAGAGTTCATCGCTGATCAGCGCTTCGCCATCCCGCAGGGAAACCAATACTGACCGCGCCAGTACCCGTTCGGATACCGGCTCGTTCTGGATGAATTCGAAACGCTGCTTGTTGGTCACCACCTTATTGGATGAACCGAGCAGGCTGAATTCGACCGCCCGTGTTTTGGCAGACTCATTCTCGATCTCGCGCAGAGTAATCACCGGAATCACGATCTCCTGCGGCATGGCGCTGCCATGGACGAAACGGGCGCCACCAGCAAAATGGAAGCGAGCGGCACCGCGCGGCACCCAGAAATCCATGCTGCCATCGCCGGGCGTGGTTCCCGCAGTCACATGGGTGTTGCCACACCATGCCTTGCTGGACTCACCGATGCCCTGCCCAAGCAGGTAGCGCTTCTTGGCTTTCAACGTGCCATCTGGCTTCTCACCAAGGGTCGATTTGCTGGCATCGTCGAGGGGCGAATCCTGGTAAAGGAACCCATGATCCGCCGTCATCAACACCAGCGAAGCGTTGAGGCTATTCACAATGAACGAGGCGAGCTGATTCAGTTCGTTCAGGGTTTGCGCAACAGCATCGAAAGTTTCCTGTTCCGAGCCCTGCTTGTCGCCGAGCAGGTCGATCTTGTCGTGATAGATGTAGATCACCTGCTGGTCGCGCACAAACTCGCGGCCCTTGTCCTTGCCCAGCGCCAGAAGGTCATCGGCTTTGATGGCCACGCCCTGGTATTTGGCAAGCTGGTCACTGCGTTGCTCGACGGTCGACACCACCGAGCCATCGGTTGCCAGGTCGAGGTTCGAGTTCTGCTTGTAGGCGAGCGTGTCGTGCGGCAGCAGCGCGGCCATGCCCAGCGCGGTGTAACTCGGCAGCACACCCAGCATCGGCGTCAGCAGCGCCTTGAAGCGGCTCTTGCCGTTGATGTCGCGGACGAGCTCCTCCGCAGCCTCGTAGCGGAAGGCATCCGAGATCACCACGAAGACGCGCTTGATTCCCGAATCAAGATGGACCTTGACGTGCCGTGTAAAGAAATCCTGCTGATTTTCCCAGCTGGGGATCTTCCAGCGAGAAAGCAGACCACCCTCCCCCTCCAGCACTTTGCTCCAGGCTGAACCAAGTTGTGGGACAAACCACCCCGAATAGCCGTTCTCGATGCGTTCCCGCAGCTCATGCAACAAAGCCCAGCCCATCGGCTCCACCGCATCGGCGGCGTGGTTGAACTGGCGGTACAACTGGTCAAACCGGAACAGCTCGGTCTGATAGGTTATAAGACCCGCTTCGGCATTGACGAAGCTGAAGCCTGCCTGGAATTTCGCCTTCAGCTCGAAGAAGGCCGCGGCGGCCTCCAGCGCATCGTAGCAAGCGGCCAAGGCTTGCGTTGTGGGACTCGAATGCGCCAGCAATTTGTTCGCCCAGTGGCCATCCCGCCGACGGGCAATAATGCTGCGCAGGCTGTCCATGTCAGCGCCGGCACCGGAGATGATTCGCCCCTTGAGATCCTGAATGATCCGGCGCTCGACTTCTTCAAAGGTCATGGTTTCAGCCAGCGCCTCGGCGGAAAGGCCGGAGATCAGATTCTCCAATCCAAGCTCACGCCCCACCTGACCGGACAATGCGTCGTAACTTCCAAAATGCTGCATGTGCGAGCGCCAGCCGGAGGCGAAGACCGAGGCATTGGCGGCCAGCGCCTTGTCGCTCAAGACGAAGTGCGACAGCTGCGCCGGGCACGAACCGCTAACAGTACGGGAGAGATCACTCACCAAAATTCGGAACAGGAGATCGCGGAGCGTCGGCTTGGCATCGCTGTACCCGGTCTCGCGTGCGACCAGCGACCAGAATGCTTCATCCAGATCGTTGGCAACGACATCCGCCCAGAGCTTGGAAACGGCATCCAGGTTCGCCACACCGTCTTGCAGCAAAGCGGGAAAAAGGCGCAACAGTATCGCCGGCAATTCCGGCTGGTCGGCTTTGACCAGAACGCCGATCATCTTGCGGTCGAGGTCATCCGCATCGTCTTTGGGAGCGACCCATTTTTTCAGGCGATCAACCCGATCCTTGGCACGCAGGAATTTGGCGCGGGCCTTGAGGTGAGGCCGCAACTGCTGCGAGGTCAGGCCAAGGTCTTCCAACAATATCGACGCATTGTCAGCACGGAAGGGTTTGCTGCGCAGACGCACATCCAGCAACCAATCACTGGCCGGATCGGGCTCCTGCTTGGCGCTGTAGAGAAGGAACTTGCGCCCAAGGCCGGCTCGCTCAAGTTCGATCTTGACCTGAAGCCACGGCGTCACATCCAGATCAAGGAGGTCGATCTCTGACGGCTTGAGCGACTCAACGGAGGACGCAAACTCGCCGTCGGCGTCATGCCAGAAGACGGTGGGATTGATGGCGAAGAGGCTGCTGAGCGCCTCGGTGATGCGTTGATGGCTCACTGTTACCCTTCCGCGATGACTGAAACGGCGAATTCAGACAGTTGCGCAACATCTTGTTGGACAAAATGAATGCCGGACTGCTCTAAAGCGAAGATATTCTTCATTCTATTTTCCGCCATCCATCAAGTGCCGCCGACTGACGCAAACCATGGCAAAACCTTATAGACGGCTGCCGCCACAGTCCCCACCACTGAAATAGCTGATACCAACCAGTGCTCCCGCAACCACTCCAGAAGTGCACCGAACGTTCCACCATGGACTTCCCACCAGGTCGCGTTTGTCTTGAGGGCGCTGTTCTCAGCTCGTTCTGCAATATTTGCAAGAACATCAACCTTGCGTAGCGTCGACTGATGAAGCTTCACGTATTCCCGGTTTTCGAATGCTTTTGCTTCATCGGCACCCACGAGAAAATCACGTGCGGCAATCATGTTTTTCTCGATCAGTTTTTCGAGGCGTGGATGACCGATGTATCCGACTCCATACATCGCGATGAGCATTCGTGCCAGGTCGTGGCGATTCTCCTCCGGAATTTCAACTGAAGTGGTGCAGAGTGCTTGGGCTCGGTGTTCAAGTGCTGCGAATCCAAAATTATTGTCGCGCATATTCCAATGCAGCCATTGGCTCCGCAGGTGCGTCTTCGCGTATTCGAAAAACTCTTTCAACATGCGCTTTTCGAGATCGTCAAAATTTGCAGCAATGTCGGCCAACTTTTTTCTGCCCTTTTCGGCGATCTGGTGGATGGAAAATGACTTTGTCTGGCCGCTTGCCAGGTTGCGAACGGCGATGCACGTCACCCGTGGCGACGAACCATCTTGGCGGTCATAAAAACTCTCGCAGGAGTAATGAACTACCACCACACTCTTGCCATTGGCAAAAAGATCAGAGAGCTCCTTCCGAGCTTCCTTTCGTCGACGAAAATGATTGAGCTTCTGTCCCATCAATCTTCCCCGGCACCGCCAGTTACCGCCTTCACCTCAGCCAGCAAATCGCCGAACTTGCCGTAATTCACTTTCACGCCATCATCCAGGTCGAGCTGGATGCGCATATCCGCGTAGTGGCGAAGTTTTTCGTCATAGGCGAGCAGTTCGACGTGCTTCTTCTTCAGTGACTCGATCTGTTTGGCGATCTTGGTGCGGGAGGCGGTTGAACTGGCGGCATCGCGGTCTTTTTCCAGCATCTCAATGCGCGACTGCATTTTGCCAGTGAGCGGCACGACGTATTCGGCCCGCATTCGGGCAAGCGTGCCCTCGTGGTAGCGGTGCAGGTAGACCAACGCCTGGAAGGCCCCCTGTTTGCCGCTGCTGAAATGCCAGTAGATCGGACGTTTCTTGTAGGTCTGGAGGTGATCCTTGTAAAAGCTGCCGGAGAGATAGCGGCGGATGGTTTCTTCCGGCATTTCGGATCCCTTCTTGCCGAGGCTGTCGGCCAGCCAGCCCATATTCTCTTCAAGGGTTTCTGCACCCCAGGCGACGTTCAGGAATTCACGCACTCGGTTGGTGGCATCGTCCTCGAACCAGAGTTCGTCGGTGATCGGCACGATGCCGTCGGTATCGGCGGGAAATGCTTTGTAGCGTTTGAGGTCGAAACCGACGTTGCCAGCACTGGCGTAGATCAGGCTGGGTTCATCTAGGCTGTAGCGGCCCATCATGCAGCCGATGGCGTAGGAGATCAGACGTTGGCAGTCTTTTTCGCGATCGGCACGGGCGAGCGTGATCTGGGCTTCGGGGACTTCGGGGAAGAGCTCATCTTGTAGGCCGTATGCTGCTATAGCAGTCCGATTAATCTGTGTTTCGATGGATTGAACCTGCGCTATTCTCTCCTCGCAATTGGATTTCCAAGAATCCCATGACTTTAAAATATTTTCTTTCTTCAGCTTGGCGCAAATCATTGGAAAATCGGTAAATTCCCAAGACACCTCAAAGTAGTCCCAATCATCTTTGGTTAGTGCAATGGCCAGCTTCACATGATCAACTATGCTATCGCAATCGGGGCTTGCGTCCGAAACAAATGGCAAGCGCGCAATGTCGCCTGGATTAGCCGACAGCGTAGGCGCTACGATTGATAGCAACTGCTCACAGACTCGGCTATTTAAAAATCCTAAAAGTTGGAAAAAATCGCGGTGCTCTGGAAAGCAAGCGAGCCCTGTCGATGCAAATAGCTCCCCGCCCGGAGAGCATCGAAATGCCAACTTGGCTGCCGTAATGCTGTTCCAATTTATATTCTTCTTAAATATGTAGTCGAGGTTAAAGTTTGTAGCCCAAACACGATCCTCGGAAGGATGCATCTTGGTCCGTATGGCATCCCCGTCATTTAGCCAGTTAACAACGTCACTACGATTTCCATACCACTTTCTATATTCCCCTCCCATGATGTATGGAAACCATTTTTTTCCGGAATCAGTTGCAGTAGCACGGCTTTCAGAGTTGTGCATAAATGACTGATAAGAAATTTCAGGCCACGTACGCACGAACAAATCATTGTTGGCAGTGACCATTCCCTTTCTGGTCTGAGCTAATTCTCCGATTTTTTTATTTGTGAATGCTTCTCTAGTGGCCGCGGTTATCCAGTATGCAATTGGGGCTCCAGGTATAACGTAAAAATCCAGACTTGTTGCAGAAAATGTCTTTGCCGTGAAAAACCTTTCTGCCAACTCCTCATTTCCGGCGACACTACCTTGCTTTTCAAACAATCGCTTAAAGACACCTTTATGGTTGGCAAGCGCAACATTGATTGCAGTGAACGCACAGCTTCCGAAATCAGAACCGAAAACACCCCGGCCATTGTGACAAAAAGTGTCGATCGCCGCTGATAAAAGCAGAGACGACCGTAGCTCTTCGTATGATGTGAGAAACATCCAGTTTGGGATTGTTATCATCCCAAGGAAGCCACCCGAGCGCACTAGAACAAGAATTCTCAACATGAAACATGTGTAGAGGTCACCTTTGCCTGCGGGATAACATCGCGCCACAAAGTTTTTCAATTCAGTTGCGAGAAATTTTCCACCCATATACGGAGGATTCGCCACCACCGCATCAAACTTCATTGCCAGCAGCGTCGCCTGTGCAACCAGCGGCAACAAGTCCTGCGCCGCCGCCTGAGCAAAAACATCCCCGGACTGCATCGCTTTCCCCAGTCCAGCCGCCAAGGCCGGCAACCCGTTCTCCAAAGCCTCTGGTATCTGAATCAGTGATCCAAAGGTCTTGGCATTGGCGAAGGTATTGATCAGCAGCGCAATCGTAGGTCGGCTTAACGCAGCGTACTCAGGCGTTCCGGCCTTAACCGAATCATCCAGGTTCATCTGCGGTTGCGTTTCTGGAAAAAGTTCGCTGCCGGCAAATCCGCTAGTGGTTTGTTGGGTTACGCCCTGCGGATTAATCCGAACTATTGGTTCCAGGGCACGGGCAAGCTCGTCTGCGTCCAGCCCCTTGCTTTCCTGCAACGACAACACGTTCAGCTTGATCGGGCTGTCGAGCAACCGGCGATCATCAGCCCGAGCCTTCATCATTAGCGCGAACCCGGCCATCTGGGCGGCACGGTCGTCGATGTCGAGACCAAAGAGGTTTTTCTCGAGAATCAGACGAGGTATCACCCGGGCCTGGTAGCCGCGTTCCAGATAGATCGCCTTCAGCACCTCATAGGCTTCGACCAGAATATGCCCAGAGCCGCAAGCCGGATCGAGCACTGTGATCGTTTCCGGATTCAGGCTACCGCCATCCTCGGCCATGCGAGTCTGGATCAGCGCATCGAGTTGCGCCTGGACTTCCGGTGTCTGCTCGGCAGGTTCGATGTAGTACTTCCACTGGCTTTTCAGTGTTGAAGCGGGGTTGGCCATCAACCAGAGGCGCCCGACACTGTTCTGCACCAGGTACTGGACGATCCAGTTCGGCGTAAAAAGCTGGGTGGCGGCGGGAATGTCCTCGCTCTTGACCACCTTGCCGATGACCGCATCCTTCTTCTCGGAAATGTAGAACTGGTAGAGCCAGCCGATAACCTCGACCTCGTTCCAATCCTCTTCCGCGATCGACTCAACAAGCTTGGCTACTACGGAATCGGTGCGCTCCAGGTTGCCGGGCAGCAGCAGTTCGGATTCGTCGTCGATATGCTCAAACAGGAAGGGCATGGCCTTGGAGAGTGCGTTGCACTGCGCCACGAGCAACAGGCGATACAACTCACCGTCCTGATTGCCGGCGAGCTTCATGTCCGCAATTTGCAATGCGTTCAGTCCCGGCAAGCTGCCCGCAACGTCCGTTGCGTGGGCGATAACTTCCGGCAGACCACCTTCGCGGCTCGACAGGACACGGTAGCCATGATCGAGGTAGTCATGGATCTCCATGTAACGCAGGGCTGCGAAACGATTGAACCAGGTGTAGGCAACGGCCTCCACGGTCTGTGCAAAGCCGTCCTTTTTCATGCGCTTGATCAGGCGTTGACGTTGGTCATGCACCTTGGCTGGCCATGCTTGCCCGGCGATCAGGGTGACGTCACCCTTCTTTTCGCTGGGCGCAATGTCCAGCATACCGCCCATCTCGGACAACCCAAGCGAATGGGCGCGTGCCTCGACGGAGGCGATGAAGTCCTTACGCGCTTGTGGTGCGTAGGATTTGAGTTTGGCTTTGTTCATGGTCAGAGGCGATCCCGATACTGGGCGATGCGGTCAAAAATGGTGGCAAACGGAACCTGCCCGGCGTAATAGAGTGCGGCGGTTTCGCGGTATTTGCGCTCGTACAGGGCGCGTACGGTGGGATCGCTGAGCAGGAAGGCTTCATTGCTGGCGATGTGCTGGTTATCGGCTTTGGGAAACCGTAGCTGCTTGTGTGCGTGGTAGGTCGTGCTGCCGATAAAGGCTTGCACCTCGGCTTGCTCAAGCAGACAGTAAATGTCGTAGTAGTGCCGCAGGAAGTTCTTGGCGAAGTTGCCCGCCTCCTGCTGCTTCCGGTATTTGGTGGAGACGGTTTGCAGCTTTTCCACCAGGGTGTAGCCCAAGGCATAACACGGTACGTCGACCGCCCGGTTGTCGATCACGGCCAATCCAGCCTTGAGGGCGGCATCCATCGCCCAGGAACTGATGGTTCTCGGCGCATTGGGTGCGGTAAGGTCGAACCCCACTTCCAGCAGAATGCCGTCCTTGACGCCAGGTAGGGGCTGCGTGACCGAAGGATAGTTCAGGACAATGCCGCCATTGCGGTAACTGGTGTCATCGAAATCTGTGGCGCGTGTCACGCCAATCAAACCGGGAATCTGGATGTTCCCGGCCAGCCAGTCGAAGTAGTCCTTGCGTGCGGCGACGTGTGCCGGCTTGTCGTGGTTTTTGCCGGTCTTCAGCGCATGATCTGCAGGCGGCTCGAAACGAATGTCGATGTCTTCGGAAAAACGCTCGATGATGGCGTGGCCTTTGGAAAGCGAAGTGCCACCTTTGAGCTCGAATTTCCAGCCTTGCTGCTGCAAGCCCCACAGGCAGTGCATCAGCCAATAGTCTTTCTCGATCAGGTAGGAATTGACGTTGAGAGATTGTGCAAGCTGATCCACCAGCTCGGTGAAAATCGGCAGCTGGTGCAGAAACTTCGGCGTGCCGGCCATCTAGTCGTGCGCCATCAACGGGGCAGCGACACTCGGCGCCAGGGCTGCCTGACCTGTTTGCTGCGCCAGCCAGCCGCCGACCCGCCGCTTGGTGGCGACGGAGCCGTACTCTTCAAGCATCTTTCTGAGCAGTTTCTGATCAAAGCTGGCCAGCTTGCGCTGGGCATGATCGAGGACATCCACTTCATCCTCGGCCAGCTCGGAAAGGTTGTTGAGCATATCGACCAGCAGAAATTCGGGCGTTACCTGCGCCGGTTTGGGGAAGCGATGCTTGACCCGAAAATCATAGGTACGGTTGCCGAGCTTGAACTGGCCGTGGCGTTTGTGGTTATAGACCACGGTCTTGTTGTACAGCTGGGTGGTGCCCAGCCGCAGCGAGTTATAGACGCTGGGATTGAAGCTCAGAAAATTCTTGTCCCGCAGGAATGCCGCGAGCAGATCCTTTTCATCGGGCGGCACTTCACCGAATACATTTTTTTTGGGCTTGAAGTAGAGCCCCTGCGCCAGCTTGCGCAGCGTGCCGGAGCTCACCAGTCGCTGCAATTCGCGGTCGACACTGTTCGAATAGGGAAGCAGATCCTCGCGGCGATACACCTTGCCAGCACGCACGTGCCGACTCAGAAGGTTGCTGCCAGGAACCGCAGAAGCAAGACCGGTCATGACTATTTTCTCATTGAAGATTCATGCAATCATACGCCCGATTGATTCCCCTTGCCTTAACTGATCCGTGCCCGTTGGCCGGCCTTGATGGCATCCAGCAGCTCGGCCTTGAGCCTGGCGATGTAGGTTTCAACTTCGGCTTCGGTTTCCAGGTAAATCGTCGGGGAAAGATCCGCTGCACGAATGACTTTGGAGGGTTTTGGCGCGACGCTTTTTGGGGCTGTGGTCAACACGGTGGAGGTCGCCGTGGCCCCTGAATCCTTGACGACCGTTGGCGCTTTTGGCATGGCCTGCTGGCTTGCCTTCTCGATCACGCCCATCGCATCGTCGAGCAGCGTACCGGCCTGCTCCTGCAAGTACATGATCTTCGGGATGCTGGACAGCCCGGCGACCTTGGTCTTCAGCTCTTGCAAGGGCAGCAAAGCCTTGTTGCGCAGATCGGCGGGGGCCTGAACCTGATCGAGCGACTTCATGACTTCTGCGATTTTGACGTCGATCGAGTTCAGCGCCCGCTCACGTTTGACCTGGGCGGCGGATTCGTTGGTGCCTTCGACCGTCTTGATCAGCGCGTCGATGCGCGGGATCTGGCTATAGGGTGCCGGGTTGTCGCGGATCGATTCCAGATCGGCCAGTGCCGTGGCACTGAGCGGATCTTTTTGCAGAACTTCCCGGTTGTCGACAAAGCCCGCCAAGGCTTCAAGCAGCTTGCTCCAGGTCGGTAGTTGCGTTTTGTAGAAGCTGACGACGTCGTGGATGTCTTCGCTGGTATCCAGCCAGTCGCTCTTGGCGGCCAGCATGGTTTCGATGAATTCAAACGCGTCGCGAATGGCCAGCTGCTTGCCGATCCGCGTGATGGCCGCGTTGATGACGTCCTTGCCCGGATGGTGCTTGATTGAGGCCGTCTGGACATAGCTTTTGAGGTCGTTTTGCCAATCGCCCAATGCCGAGCGGTAGTCGGCCACCAGGCCATCGGCATCTTCACGGGCGATCTTGGAATAGATGTCCTTGTAGAGATCTCGCGCCCGCTTGATCGAGGCGGCGTCCGGCACTTTCTTCTTGAGGATGGAAACCTGCTTGAAGCGCACCGATTTGGTCAGCGGATCGGTGGCATTCTTGGGGTCGAGGTCGTCGCCTTCGCACATCAGCTTGATTTCGCCGGCCATGTAGAGGCGGGTTACCAGCAGGACCACTTCCCACTCAGGTTTCCAGCCCCAAGGGATACCCGTGAAGCGATCAACGACGTCAGATAGCAGCACGCGCTCGACGCTGGCCTTTAGGTGCAGGTACTCGCGCAGCTCCTTGATGGCGAGGGGGTTGCCCTCCTCCCCATTCAGATTGAGTCCCTGCTGACCAATGTCGTCAGCCGCCAGCACGGCTTTGATTTCAGCGATGGGATCGTTCTGCCGGGCCTTGAGGTAGGGCAGCTTGGTGTAGGTGTTCGAGATCAGATAATTGACCAGCTCGTCGAGCAACGTGCTCGGGCTCGCGGCCTTGATCTGCGGCTTCTGGCCAAGAGCATAGCAATCGCCGGCCAGCATGAGGTCGCCCAGCTGGGCGACGATGCGGCTACGGCGTTCGCGGTTCTCGTCCTTGCGATCGGACAGGATGCGCTTGAGGGAAGCCGCCGCTGCGCTGGCCTTCGGGCTGTCGATGAATTTTTCGATCTGGAGATAGAGGGTCAGCTCGATGTCGAGACGATCGCCTTCGGCCGTCCGGATCAGCGCCCGGCCACCCGATTCCGAACTGCGCAGGATGCATTTGGCTTCGCTGAGTGCTTCGTAGTCATCGCCCAATGGGGTGATGATTTCGAGGCTGAGCGGATGACTGGCGTTTTTCCAGGGGGCGCCGTCGAGCAGCCGGTTGAATTCATAGTCGGCCTTGGTGTCCTTGTGGCGCACCTTGGTCTGCCCGCCGAGGATGTCGTCGTAGAGCAGCTCACTCAACAAGCGCCACTTTTCGTTGGCGGAGACTTCCACATGGCCGATTTCGCGGGCCACGTCGCGTTCTTCATTGGTCAGGAAAAACCAGAGATCGCCATTGCGGCTGACCAGGCGCTGCTGTTCGAGACGGGCCAGGCTTTCCTGTATCCGGCGTTTGAGGGCCAGCTTGTCAGCATCGACTTCATTGACGCAGAGCGTGGCCAAGTTGTCGACGTTCGGTTTGACGATGTCCGGGATGTAGCGAATCAGGAACATGCCCTTGAGCAGGTTAATGTCGTAGGGTTCCAGCGCGGCATTGCCCGGCGCCTCGTCGATCGAGCGCTTGGCGCTGGTGTCGATGAAGCTTTCGATCGAGGGATAGAAGTCGTAGAGCGGCACGAGCGCGTCGATTCCCCTGTCCGCATTGCGCACGGCAGCAGACTGGAAGGCATCGAGCAGCGAACGCTCGCCTTTGGAAAGGTGTTTGCCAGTGGCGCCGACCTTGCGGATCGATTCGAAGATTTTTTGCAGCAGCGCGAATTGGTAGGGGGCAAACGGGTAACAGGCGACGAACTCCACCGAGTCCTTGTAGCTCTTCATCGTCACCGAGTTGCCGACGAAGGCCAGTTGGTTATTGATGATGTCGCCCTTCTGCTCAAAGCAATCGCGCAAGGCCACATGCGCGGCTTCGGTCTTGGCCAGCAAGCGTTCGCCGATCACTTCATCGGTATTGGAACTGGCCAGCGACAGACGGGTATGGAAGCGTCCCTGAATCTTCGAGAAGTCCTGTGATTTGGCTTTGTTGGCTTCACCAATGGCCGCGTCGATGTCTTCCTGACTGGTGACGATAACCCATGCCCTGCCTTGGCAGAGCGTGCCCAACTGCTCGGCGATGGTCTGCAAGGTGAGCATCAGCTGCGTGTTGTCGCCGATGAACTGGCCGACCTCGTCGACCAGGAAGACGATGCGGTGACCGGCAGGTTTGGTGGCGAGATAGCCCTGGATCAGCTTGGCGAGCCCTTCGATGTTGATGCGGTAGGTCTCGCGGGCGTTGTCGAACCAGGCGGCGGCGGATTCTTCGCTCTGTTTGAGTGCTTTGGCCAAGGCATAAACGACGTCGTCGCGCAGGAAATCGACAGCATCGCGCTCGGCATCCCAGGTCGAGCCGTTCTTGTCAGCGAATGCCGCTGTGAAGGCCTCGTAGACCCCCTTGCTGACCAGGTGTCGCTCCATTTCGGCAACGTGCGGGGCATCGCCGCTGTAGCCGAGCTTTTCGTTGAAGACGCGCAGGAAGACCTGCAGGATGACGTCTCGGTCGGACTTGCTGTCGGCCTTGGCATCGATGTTGAACAGGATGACGTCAGAACTGCCCTGCACCGCCCGCTGCACGTCGGCGAGCAGCATCGCATCCTTGATCTTGTGCTCATCGAAAAACTGGGCCGCCCGCTTGGTCGTTCCATCCTGTGGATTCACCGCTTCGATGTTCTCCAACAGGTAGGAGAGGATCTTGATGAAGTGGGATTTGCCAGAACCGAAGAAGCCGGAAACCCAGACGGCCATCCGTGCCGAAAGCACCGGGTCTTTCGGGTTGTCGGCGGCAGCCAGGAAGGCATCGAAAAAGCGCCGGAAGTATTCGGTCAGCTGCTTGGTGACGACGTACTCGTCGAGTTCCTGCCAGATACTCTCGGCGTCGCGCTGATCGGCTTTGATGACGCCATTGATCGGGCGGTCGATCGGTTTGGTAAAAAGCTCCCTGATTTTCATGTTCTGGATTCCGGGGTGAGAGTGTTCAGGAGACGAGCTGGAAGGCACGGTAGTAATGATCGTCCTTCAGCTTGTTGAAGAGGCGTAGCGAAAAGCCGTCGTACTTTCCGGGATAGAACATCACCAGTGGCGTGTCCTTCATGTGGGCATGCAGAGCTGTGAGCAAGGTGTGGGTGCGTAGCATGGGATAGACGGCACCGACGTTCCAGAGCAACAGGACATCGAGGTTGGCGATGTCGTGCTGAGCCACGAGCCGTTCGGCCAGTTTGTCTTCCTTCAACACGCGACGCAGGGACTCGAGGGTTTTGGCATCGCCCTGGTTGCGCTGCATCTCGATGGCCTTATCGAGGATTTTGCGTTCCTCCAGCAGGCCGATGACCAGATCAAACAGATTGACGTCGGCCGCTTTGATCGCCGGCTGGTGTTTGCCGAGCGCAGGCATCACGACATCCTGAAGGAAAGCACGCATGGCCATTTCCTCTTCAGGCGGATAGTCGAAGATCCAGAAACCGATCTCGTTGCCGAGCCCCTGATTGGTCAGCAGGTCGGACGAGGTCAGCTTCGGCAGTATCTGATTGAGCCGCTCGTTGAAAGTCTGACTCATTGGGTCATATCCATGGTGGAGAGCACAGTGGTTTCGCCATGTCGCTTCAGGTAGCGCACGACATCGGGGTGAAGATGCGGCGCCGTGAGTCGCAGGGTCTTGGTGGAATCGACAAACTTTCCCTCGGCCAGCACTCTGAGGACCACCTGAAGCATCTTGGCCTTGGTGGTGGCGCTGAAGTTCGCAACCTCTGGATCGCGCTGCACGCATTCGGCCAGGAAGGCTTCCCAATCCTTGGCCGGTGAGATGTTTTGTTCCAGCCGGCGCAGATGTCCCGCATAGACGTCACGCAAAAAATCAGCGAGGACACGGCTGTGCTTGATCGCCGCGGCGAACAGCAACTGCGTCGCGACTTCCTGGGAGCCTTCGGCAATCAGCGACCAGCCTTCGTCTTCAAGCGTGTCGAGGCGATTGCGGATCAGACGTGCCTGACGTCGGGCGGTTGCGGGGGTCTTCTTCTGCAGGATGTTGTCGAGTTTGAGCGCTTCGAACCACTGTTCCTTCGTCGGGTGTGTCAGCAGCAGTCGGGCGACTCGGCGGCTCTCCGGCAACATCAGGGACCCAGCGGAGATTTCGGCGTTATACAAGGGCATCTGTGCCGCCCTTTCGTGCGTAACCGGGTGCCAGCATGGCGCTATCGACGCCGTTGAGCACCTGTGGATTACGCAACCAGAGTTGGTGCCGATTGGAATCGAGAGCGTGATCCGGGGAGCAATCGACACTCCATCGACCCAGTGAGTACCCCGCCACCGCGGCGCGGGCGACAACTCTCAGCACGCCACCGGCAATACCGTAGTCGGCCTCTATTGCTTGTGGATGCGTCAGCCCCGGATGCGGAACAAGTTCCAACTCGATCTGCTGATTCCACTGCCCGTCCTCGGCCAAAGCTTCTTCTGCGGCCATCGGTGAGTTGGCGGTTTCCAGGCTGGAAATCCGGTTGATGACGAAATCACCGAAGCGGGAATTTTTGCGGTCGTAGGCTCGAACGTGCCAGCGCAATCCGTTATCGACGAGCGCCAAGGGGACGATGACGCGAATCGACTCTCCGGATGACAGTGACAGGTAGCGGATTTTCAGTGCGAGTTGGCGATGAATTGCCCGCGCAATTGTGCCGATGGTCTCGATTGGGGGTGGGGCCAGCAGGTCGGCGCCGTCGGTCGGGATTTGGCGTCCGATGCTCAGTGTCA
>Ga0209573_1003796_pt1 | contig 15895 bp, 20 predicted proteins | sample TNRBio252014_DNA_FD_185870 | JGI IMG/M metagenome (GOLD analysis project Ga0209573, IMG submission 185870) | Wastewater treatment Type I Accumulibacter community from EBPR Bioreactor in Madison, WI, USA - TNR Reactor_6/25/2014_ DNA (SPAdes)... | ecosystem: Engineered > Bioreactor > EBPR >...
CCGGGCAGGTAGTTGGCGTTTGCCGATCGCAGGAAGCCGAAACCGTCCTGGAGCACTTCGACCACGCCGTCGCCGATGATCTCGACGTCCTGAGAGGCCAGTTTCTTCAGGATCGCGAACATCAGCTCCTGCTTGCGCATCACGCTCGCATTCTCGACCTCGAGCGATTCAGCGAACGCGATCAGATCGGTCGGCTTCTTGTTCTTGAAATCCTGTAGTTTCATTTCCTGCATGGGCTGACTCGAGAGATGGAGAGATGTTCGGTCGGCGGGGATGCGCTGCGGCCGGATGCGCCGGTATGGGTGCAAGAGGCAAGGCGCATCGCAAAGGAGGGAAGAACTCTTATCTAAGCCCCGCTGCGCAAAAGCGCAAGATGGCTACGCGCCTTACCGTTCAGAACGGCTTGACGACGACCAGGATCACGATCCCGATCATCAGCACGGTCGGTACCTCGTTGACCATGCGCCAGTGCCGCGAAGGCCGCGTATTGGCGTCCCGGGCGAACATCCTGACCGCATAGGACAGGTATCCGTGGACGCCTGACAGGACCGCGACCAGTGCGATCTTGCCATGCAGCCAACCGCCCATAAGGCCAAACCCGCTCCATGCCAACCACAAACCCAGCACCCAGCTGACGACCATCGCAGGGTTGATGATTGCCCGGAGCAGCCGACGCTCCATGACCTTGAACGTTTCGGACTGCGGCGACCCTATCGCTACCTCCGAATGGTAGACGAACAGGCGCGGCAGATAGAGCATTCCCGCCATCCAGGCGATCACCGCAATGACGTGCAGCGCCTTGATCCACAGGTAGAGCTCCGCCGGATCGAGCCAGAACAGCAGCGCCGTCAGTCCGACGAAAACGGCGATCGCAATCGCGGCGCGCCGCACGGCCACCGCACCGCCGTCTTCCGATCGCGAGAGCCGAACGCTCATCGCCACGCCGCCCTGATACGCTTCAGCATCCGCTCCACATTCTCGATGGGAGCCTTAGGCGTTATTCCGTGGCCGAGATTGAAGACGAGCGGCCCACCGCCGAGTGACGCCAGGATCGCATCGACGCCCGAATCGAGCGCCGTTCCGCCAGCTACCACCCGCATCGGATCGAGGTTACCCTGCACTGCCCCTCCCGCCTGTAGCCGACGCGCCTGGGAAAGCGGTACCGTCCAGTCGAGGCCAAGCGCCGTCACACCGGTCCTTTCGCGATATCCGTCGTAGCGGCTGCCCGCTCCCTTCGGGAATCCGATGATCGGAACATCGGGATACGCCGACTTCACCTTGCGAACGATAGCCGCTACGGGCCCCATGCAATAGCTGTCGAAAGATACCTCGTCGAGCACGCCCGACCACGAATCGAAGATCTGCACCGCGTCGGCGCCCGCTTCGATCTGCCGGATGAGGTACTCCGCCGAGCTTTCCGCGAGGACATCGAGCAGGCGCTTCATCGCACCCGGATCGCGATAGCCGAACAAGCGCGCAGGCGCCTGGTCCGGCGTTCCGTGCCCCGCGATCATGTAGGTCGCTACCGTCCAAGGCGCCCCGCAGAAACCGAGCAATGTCGTCTCCGCCGGCAGAACGCGGCGCAGCTCTCGCACCGTCTCGTATACCGGCGAAAGATTCGCGTGAAACCTTTCGCGATCGAGCCGGTCCACGTCTCCCGCCGCCATGGGCATCATCAACGGGCCTCGGCCCTCCTCGAAGCGCAGTTCGCGGCCGAGCGCATGCGGTACGACGAGGATATCCGAGAACAGGATCGCGGCGTCGAAGCCGAAACGCCTGATCGGCTGCAGGGTCACCTCGACCGCCAGTTCGGGATTGTAGCAAAGGTCGAGGAAGCTACCGGCCCTCTTCCGCGTCTCTCGGTACTCGGGAAGATACCGTCCCGCCTGGCGCATCATCCAGACAGGAGGCGGAAAACGGCTCTCGCCCTTCAGAACCTGCAAGACCTTCCGCACATCGCTCACCATCCGTCTTCCCGCCAGGCTCTAAATCAAAACCCAATCTATGAAGAGTCTTCTGATTCTATGACTCTGTCGGAATCGGGAATTCGCCGTTTCCCACATTTCGCCCACGACGCAAACCGCTACATTGCCGCATCGCCGTATCGATTACCGGCGGTTAATTTCGGGGACGAATCAGAATAACCGTGAATATTCAGGATGATAACCGGCGCTCATTCCTCGTGCGCCGACGGCCGCTTTTTCCTTTGGCGTTCGTGTTCCCACAATCCACACCTTCCGCGCCAGCGATCGCACGGCGGGATCGATTGTGGACAAGCCCCCCCCGCGCATACATTCCGCGGCACCGATGAGGATCGAACCCGACCCTTTTCCACACGAGACCACAGCATGCGGTGAATCCTGTGAACAAATCGCAAAGCTACTTCCACCTGCACCTCATCTCCGACGCGACCGGAGAGACCCTGCTCGCCGCCGGCCGCGCAGCGTCCGCACAATACAAGGACGCGCGATCGATCGAGCACATCTATCCGCTGGTGCGGACCGAGAAGCAGCTGCAGAAGGTCTTCGACGAGATCGACAGTGAGCCGGGCATCATCCTCTACACGATCGTCGACCAGAACCTCGCCCGGCAGATCGACGAGCGCGCCGCGGCGATGGGCCTGCCATGCGTTTCGGTGCTCGAGCCGGTGCTCGCGGTCTTCCAATCCTACCTCGGCACACCGGCCGGCCGCCGCGTCGGTGCCCAGCACGTGCTCGACGCGGACTACTTCCGCCGGATCGATGCGCTGAACTTCACGATGGAGCATGACGACGGCCAGATGCCCAACGACATCGACGACGCCGACATCGTCATCATCGGCATTTCGCGGACGTCGAAGACGCCGACGAGCATCTATCTCGCCAATCGCGGCATCAAGACCGCGAACATTCCGATCGTGCTCGGGGTACCCATGCCCGAGGAACTCGTCAGGGCGAGGAAGCCGCTGATCGTCGGCCTGATCGCTACGGTGGAGCGCATCTCCCACGTCCGCCAGAACCGGCTGCTCGGCGCCGGCGGGGCCTACACATCCGCGGACTATGTCGATCGCGCCACGATCAACGAAGAACTCGCCTACGCCCGCCAACTCTGCACGCGCTACAACTGGCCAATGATCGACGTCACCCGCCGTTCGATCGAGGAAACCGCGGCGGCCATCGTTGCCTTGCGCGGCAAGACACGTTAGGCGCTTCGCCAGTCCGGGAAAGCCATGACCGCCGAAATCATCCTCGCTTCGACAAGTCCTTACCGCCGCACCCTCCTCGAGAACGCGGGCGTGGACTTCTCCGTCGACCGGCCCCTGATAGACGAGCGGGCCGTGGAGGAGACGACGCAGGGCAGCGGCGTCACGCCGGCCGAGGTGGCTCTGATTCTGGCTCGCGCGAAGGCGGAGGACGTCAGTTCGCGTCATCCCGACGCCTTCGTCATCGGTTCGGACCAGACTCTGTCCTTCGAGGATGAACTGCTGCACAAGCCCAAGAACATGGATGAAGCGCGACGCAGGCTTCTGGCTTTTTCCGGTCGCACCCATTTCCTCAACAGCGCGGTCGCCATCGCACGGAACGGCGAAACCTTGTGGTCACATGTCGCCGAAGCCGCGATGACCATGCGGGCCCTCCAGCCCGCTTTCGTCGGGCGGCACCTGGCGCGGGTCGGCGAGAAGGCGCTGTCCAGCGTGGGTGCCTATCAGGTCGAAGGCGAGGGCATCCAGCTGTTCGAGCGCATCGAGGGCGATCACTTCACCATTGTCGGTCTTCCGCTGGTTCCCCTGCTCGAAGCCTTGCGCAGACTGGACGCCATCGATGGCTGAGATCTTCCGCAAGGCCTTCGTCTGCGGTCACCCGATCTCGCATTCGCGGTCTCCAAGAATCCATGGCCATTGGCTGAAGGCCTATGGCATCGACGGAACCTATACGGCGCTCGACGTTCCGCCCGATGCGTTTCCGGCTTTCATGGAAGCGCTTCGCGCAGGAGGTTATGCCGGCGGAAACGTGACGCTGCCCAACAAGGAAGCTGCCTTCCGGCTGGCAGACCGGCGTGATGACGCTGCCGAGGAGATCGGTGCCGCGAACACGCTCTGGGTGGCGGACGGACAGGTCCATGCCTCCAACACCGACGCCTACGGCTTCTCCGCCAATCTAGACGAACGCGCACCGCGCTGGGCCCAGGGTCGGAACGCGGTCGTTCTCGGAGCAGGTGGCGCCGCTCGTGCCGTCATCCAGGCGCTGAAGTTGCGCGGCTTCGCGGAAATACGCATCGTCAACCGGACCGTGGCGCGCGCGCGGGAACTCGCGCACCGTTTCGGGCCGGCCGTCTCGGCACATCCGGTGGCGGCCTGCCGCGAGCTTTGCGCCGACGCGGACTTCCTGGTCAACACGACGTCGCTCGGCATGTCCGGCGACGCCTCGCTCCCGGCCGATCCGGTCTGGCTGCCGCAAAGCGCGATCGTCACCGATATCGTCTATGTCCCGCTGGAGACGCCGCTGCTTTCGGCGGCCCGCGGGGCAGGACTCGCGACGGTCGACGGTCTCGGCATGCTTCTCCACCAGGCGGTTCCAGGATTCGAGCGATGGTTCGGCACCCGGCCGGCCGTTACGAAGGAATTGCGCGACATGATCGTCCGCGACATCGAGAGTCACAGATGATCGTGCTCGGCCTCACCGGATCGATCGGAATGGGTAAGTCGACGACCGCCGCGATGTTCCGCGACGCCGGAATCCCGGTCCACGATTCCGACGAGGCCGTTCATCGGCTTTATTCCGGCGCCGCCGCTCCGCTCGTGGAGGCCGGCTTCCCGGGCACCGTCGTCGACGGCGTCGTCGACCGCAACAGGCTTGCCGCACGCGTATTGGGCGATCGCGAGGCGATCCGCCGCCTCGAAGCAATCGTCCATCCGCTGGTGCGTGCCGATGCCGAGGCGTTCCTCGAGCGCTGCCGCGAGGCGGGCGCGCCGATCGCCGTCCTCGACATACCGCTGCTGTTCGAAACCGGCGGCCGGGCGCGCGTAGACAAGGTCGTCGTCGTCTCGGCGCCGGCGCAGGTTCAGCGCGAGCGGGTTCTCGCGCGACCCGGAATGACGCTCGAGAAGTTCGAGGCGATCCTGTCGAAACAGGTACCCGATGCCGAGAAGCGGACGCGCGCCGACTTCATCGTCGACACAGGGCAAGGTCTGGACCACGCCCGGGAAGCAGTCGCGGGGATCATTGCGGCCTTGACGGTGGAGAAAACGGTTCCCGCCGCCGACAGGCCCTTGTCCTGACGGGCTTACGGTTGCGAAGCTCGGATCGGAGCGAATCGATGCGCGAAATCATTTTCGATACCGAAACCACCGGCCTGGACTCGCGGCTGGACCGCGTCATCGAGATCGGCGGGGTGGAATTGGTGAACCGGTTTCCTACCGGTCGTGTATTCCACCACTACATCGAGCCGGAAGGCCGCGAAATCCATCCGGATGCCGCAGCAGTGCACGGCATCACCAGTGCGGCGCTGGTGGGGAAACCGGTTTTCCGGGATATCGTCGACGAGTTCGCTGCGTTCATCGACGGCGCAAGGCTGGTGGCCCACAACGCCAATTTCGACATCGGCTTCATCAACGCCGAGTTCGGCCGCATCGGCCTGTCGCCGATCGGCGCGGAACGGGTGGTCGATACGCTGGCCCTTGCGCGGCGCAAGCACCCGATGGGTCCGAACTCGCTGGATGCATTGTGCCGGCGCTACGGCATCGACAACAGCCGCCGCACGAAACACGGCGCACTGCTCGACTCGGAACTGCTCGCGGAGGTCTACATCGAGCTGATCGGCGGGCGTCAGGCCGCGCTGGGGCTCGAGGTCGTCGAGCAGACCACGCGCATCGTCTCCGACCGCGGCGGCGTCGCTGTCGAGATCGCGCGGCGGGAACGTGTCCTGCTCCCGCGCCTCAGCGAGGCCGAACTGGCCGCGCATGCGCAAATGGTCCGGCAGATCGGAGCAGCCGCGCTCTGGACGGCCGCGACGGAGTAACGCGATCCAGCCCGGATCAGCTGTTCATCTGGACTTTCGACTTCGCCTGCTCCTCGGCGATCTTCTGCTGGAACATCTGCGCAAAGTCGATCGGGTCGAGCATCAGCGGCGGGAACCCGCCGTTGCGGGTCGCGTCCGCGATGATCTGGCGGGCGAAGGGGAAGAGGAGCCGGGGGCACTCGATGAACAGGATCGGGAGCATGTGCTCCTGCGGAAAGCCCTCGATCCGGAAGACGCCGCCATAGACGAGTTCGACGTTGAAGAGGACGTCCTTGTCGAAGCCGGCCCGAGCGTTGAGCGACAGGTTGACGTCGAACTCGCGCTCCGTGAGCGGATTGGCGTTGACGTTAACGTTGATGTTGATGCTCGGCGCCTGCTCGCGCCCGCGCAGCGAGTTCGGCGCGCCGGGGCTCTCGAAGGAAAGGTCCTTCACGTACTGCGCGAGCACGTTGAGGGTGGGCTGGGCGCCATTGCCGGCCTTGGCGCCAGCCTGCTGGTTGTCTTCGTTGGCCATCGGCTAAACACTCCTACAGGCCGCGGAAGAAGGGCCCGTTCCAGAAATTCGCGCGTTCGCTATCACGGCAGGAATGGCGTGACAAGGTTTGCGGATAGCGGCTCCTATTCGAGTTCGGGTCGCCGCCAGGGGGAATGGCCCTGCTGCCGGGAAGGCGAGGTACGCGCGAACTCGTCCTCATCGAGGTCGATCGTACGCCCGCCGCCGGCGCCGGTGCCGCGGTGGGCGCTGAAGCTGAAGTCGGTGACCACCGTCGCGCGGCTGCGAAGGAAACGCCAAGCGAGATCGCGGACCGGCGGGATGAACAGGAGCAGTCCCAGCGCGTCGGTCAGGAAACCCGGGATAAGCAGGAGAACGCCGGCAAGGAGCACCATCGCACCGTGAGCCAGCTCGCGACCCGGCGAGCCGCCCCGGTCGAGCTCGCGCTGCAACCGGCGGAGGATACCGAAACCCTGCCAGCGCATGAGCGCGGCGCCCACGACGCTCGTCGCGATGGTGAAGGCGATGGTCGCGAGCGCGCCGATCTTGCCGCCGACGACGACGAAGGTGGCGATTTCCGCGAGCGGGAAGAAGACGAAGAGCGCAGTCACGAGCAGCGGCACGGGTTCCTTTTCCTTCAGGAGCGGCGGCGGAATCGACGGCGCCCGCCTATCATGCACTACATAGTAACGCATTCGCTGCATTTGAATGATGCCTCCGAGCGTTCTATATGGGTAAGGACATATCGGGCGAGGATTGCAGGTGCCGCCGTGACGGGGAATGTCGCGAAGCGGCGGGAGTTGGTTGGCGGCGGACATGGAATTTTTCGATTTCGGCACCCTGTTCTTTCTGATCGCGGCCGTCGTGATCTTCTTCCAGCTGCGCAACGTGCTCGGCCGTCGCACCGGCAACGAGCGTCCGCCCTTCGATCCCTACACTGCGGCGCGAAAGCGCAGTCCGCAGAAGGAAGCCGAAAAGGCCCCCGACAACATCGTCGCGCTGCCACGCAAGCGCGGCTCGGCTGAAGCCAACGAGGAAGCCTACAAGGTCATCGACGCGTTTGCCCCGGTTGGCACGGAAATCAACAAGGGGCTTCGTGCCATCAAGGATAGCGATCCGTCCTTCGAGCCGAAGACCTTCGTCGACGGCGCCAAGATGGCCTATGAGATGATCGTCATGGCCTTCGCCGACGGCGACCGGAAGACGCTGAAGAACCTCCTCTCCCGCGAGGTCTACGACGGCTTTGTCGCCGCGATTGCAGATCGCGAAGCACGTTCGGAAAAGATCCAGTCCTCGTTCGTCGGCATCGACAAGGCCGAGATCGTTACGGCCGAGATGAAAGGCACCGAGGCGCACATCACGCTGCGTATCGTCAGCGAACTGATTTCAGCGACCAGGGACGGTGCAGGAACCGTGATCGAAGGCGATCCCGAGACGGTCGCCGAGGTGAAAGACGTCTGGACCTTCGCGCGCGACACGCGGTCGCGTGATCCGAACTGGCGGCTCGTCGCGACCGAAGAAGAGGACTGAATCCAGGCGGCGGGAGGCGCACCGTGGCGCTTTCGACCCTGTTCGTTCCAGTGGATTTCGACGCTCTGCCGGGCTGGCGTGACGACCGGCAGGATCTCGCCTTCGCCGCGTTCAGACGCAGCGCGTTCCGCGCCGCGGACAAGCCCTACCGCTCCGGGTCCCTGGGCGTTGGAGCCGAGGCGTTCGCGCCCTCTTATGGGGAAGCTCGGTCGCTGGGTGACCTTGATGCACGCGAGGCGCGGCTCTTTTTCGAGCGTCACTTCGTACCGATGGCGATCACGCCGGACGGGGGCGGCGCCGGTTTCGTCACCGGCTTCTACGAACCGGTCGTCGAGGCTTCGGCGGTCAGGACGGATCGGTTCCGGGTCCCGCTGCTGAGGCGACCAGATGATCTCGTGGACGTCGACGACACGAACCGGCCGGCCGGTCTCGATCCTTACCTGGCTTTCGGTCGGAAAACGGCCGACGGTATCGTCGAGTACCACGACCGGCAGGCGATCGAATCAGGCGCGCTGGACGGCAGGGGCCTGGAGATCGCGTGGCTCGAGGATACGGTCGATGCCTACTTCATTCACGTCCAGGGCGCGGCCCGCCTTGAGATGACCGACGGCACGACGAGGCGCGTCACCTATGCGGCCAAGTCGGGGCAGCGGTTCACCGGTGCCGGACGGGTGCTCGTCGACAGTGGCGAGATGGCGCTCTCCGACGTCACGATGCAGTCGATCCGTCGTTGGCTCGCAGGGCGACCCGATCGGGTGAACGAGATCCTCTGGCGGAACCGGTCCTACATCTTCTTCCGCGAGGCGGCGGTCGACGACCCTTCACTCGGCCCGATCGCGGCGGCCAAGGTTCCGCTCACGGCCGGGCGATCGATGGCCGTCGATCGGCTGCTGCACACGTTCGGTACGCCGTTCTACATCGATGCGCCGACCCTGACCGCTTTCGGCGGGAACGGCTTCAGGCGCCTCATGATCGCCCAGGATACGGGATCGGCGATTGTCGGCCCTGCGCGCGGCGATCTTTTCGCCGGATCCGGCGACGGGGCCGGCGAGATCGCCGGTGTCGTTCGCGCACCGGCCGATTTCTACGTTCTGGTGCCGGGCGGCCTCGCAAGAGGGGAAGGCCGTCACCGATGAGCAAGGCGCTCAGCGAAGAGGACCGGATCCTCTGGAACCTGGTGGCGAAGTCCGCCAAGCCGTTGAAAAAGCCGCCGGTTCGCGCCGCGCCGGAAGCGCAGAAACCAACGCCTGCGCCCCAGCCCGTCGCACAGGCGGCTGCCCAACCGGTGGCGCCGTTGCCCGTGTCCAAGCCGCGCAAGGAGCATGTCGCGCACAAGTTCGACGTCCAGACGCGCGACAAGCTCTCAAGGGGCCGGCTGCCGATCGAGGGTCGCGTCGATCTGCACGGCATGACCCAGGACGAGGCCTATTCGCTTCTCCTGTCCTTCCTCAGGCGGGCGCACGAGGGGGGCGTCCGCTACGTCCTCGTCATCACGGGAAAGGGCTCCTCGTCGCGGGGGGACGGCGTATTGCGCAAGTCGCTGCCGTCATGGCTGAAGACGCCGTCATTCCGCCACCTCGTGAGCGGCATCGACGAAGCGTCGCGCCACCACGGCGGGGGCGGCGCCTACTATGTGAGGCTGCGGCGCAGGGAGGCCGCCCGGTGACCCCGTTCGGCGTTCGGTTGCGCAGCCTGCGGCGCGAGAAGGGTGTGACGCAGAAGGATATGGCAGCCGCTCTCGGCGTCAGTGCGGCCTATCTTTCGGCGCTCGAGCACGGCCGAAGGGGTGTTCCGTCCTGGCCTCTGGTGCAGAAGATCATCGGCTACTTCAACGTGATCTGGGACGACGCCGAAGACCTGCAGCGCCTCGCTGCGACTTCCGATCCGCGCGTCGTCGTCGACACGTCGGGCCTGTCGCCGGGGGCGACGCGTCTGGCCAACCGTCTCGCCGCGGAAATCGGCACTCTCGACGCCGAGACGATTGCCAGGCTGGAAGCGATCCTCGAGGCGGGCACGCGAAACTGACGCGACGGCAGGTCGCGCTAGAAAAGACTATTCAGCTCGGCGAGCTTGTCGTTCACGAGCCAGCCGTAATAATTCTCTTCCGGCAGGCGCGGCTGGAGACCCTTGGCAACTCGGTCGGCGTTCTCGGCCTTCAGCGCCCGGGCGCGACCTTCGGGATCGCCGACATTGTAGAGAGTGGCGGTGAGGCCGGGGTTGCGCGAGATGTCGAAGCCGATGTTGTTGTAGGCATCGATCGCCTTCCTCAGCGTCGCGGCGACGTAGGGAAGCGTCAGGTCCGGGTCCATGATGGTCTGGTAGACCGCCTGCGGATTGCGGTGGGTGAGTTTCGGCAGGCCGGAGACCTTGCTGACGAGGTCGCTCATCTGCAACGCCGTAAGCGGGTTGAGCTGGCCGATGCCGAATGTCTGGCCCGCATAGAAGGGCTGGAAGAATGTCTGGCTGAAACGCGCGTTGGGAAATGCGGTACCGCCGACGGTCTTGCCGCGAAAACTGTCGTTCCAGACGCTCTCGCGGCAGGTCCAGACGGCGTAGCTGCCGTTGCCTTCGCTGCACCGGGCGAATTCCGGACGCTGGATGAAGGTGTCGATGTCCTCGCCGTCGTAGGCGAAGGAGAAGCCGCTGGAGAGATAGGACACCGCCTTCAGGTAGTAGGTCTGCAGTCGGTCGTAGGCGTCGACATTGTAGGTGTGCTCGCCGACAATGGCGCCGACCATGTGGATCGGATCGATGCCGTAGTCATTCGAGACGGCGACGATCTTCGACCGCAGTTCGGCGTCGCCGGCGAGAAGCTTGAAGACCTTCCGGTACTTCGCCTCGTATGTCGTCTTCAGGGCTTGCGTACGGGAGGCGGAAGCGCCGGGGATCGCCGGCTGCTCTTCGTAGCGGTTACCCGGAGGGACCAGCGTCGCGGCCTCGGCGGATGCAGCGGACAAGAGCAGAAGCGATAGGAAGAGGCGCAACTTCATCCAGGACTACCTCGGGGCCAGCGAATCGGTCGCGCACAATAGGAAACGCGATGCGGGCAGTCGAGAACCCGACGGCATCACCGGCCCCCGCCCGACACCGCCTGCATCCCGGCGCCGGGACGCGTATCTCCTAAAGGATGAATCTCGACAAATCTGTGTTCTTTGCGAGGTCGCCCACATGGCGGCGGACATAGTCCGAATCGATCGTCACCGACGTGCCGTTGCGGTCCGGAGCGTCGAAGGAGATCTCGTCCAGCACCCGCTCCATCACGGTCTGCAGGCGACGCGCACCGATGTTTTCGACGGTCGAATTGAGATCGACTGCGATTCCGGCCAGCGAATCGATGGCGTCGTCGGTGAATTCGAGGGTGACGCCTTCGGTTTGCAGCAACGCGATGTACTGCTTGATGAGGCTCGCTTCGGTCTCCGTCAGGATGCGGCGGAAGTCGTCCTTCTCCAGCGGCCTCAACTCGACGCGGATCGGCAGGCGGCCCTGGAGTTCAGGCAGCAGATCGGAGGGCTTGGCGACGTGAAACGCCCCCGAAGCGATAAACAAGATGTGATCGGTCTTGATCGGCCCGTACTTCGTCGCGACCGTCGTCCCCTCGACCAGCGGCAGGAGGTCGCGCTGGACACCCTCGCGGCTGACGCCGGCGCCGATGCCGCCTTCGCGCGAGGCGATCTTGTCGATCTCGTCGAGGAAGACGATGCCGTCGTTTTCGGTCACCTCCAGCGCGCGCCTCACGACCTCGTCCTGGTCAAGGAGCTTGTCGGATTCGTCGTTGATCAGCAGCGGGTAGGATTCCCTCACGGTGGTCTTGCGCGTCTTGGTACGCTTGCCACCCATCGCCTTCGACAACATGTCGTTGATGTTGAGTACGCCGATGTTGCCGCCCGGCATCCCCGGGATCTCGAAGCCCGGCATTCCCGTGCCGGTATCCGCGACCTCGACCTCAATCTCCTTGTCGTCGAGGTCGCCGTCGCGCAGCTTGCGGCGGAAGGATTCGCGGGTCGCCGGGCTCGCCGTCTTGCCGACGAGACCGTCGAGGACCCGCTCTTCGGCATTGACGTGCGCGCGCGCCTTGACGTCTTCGCGCATCTTCTCGCGGACCAGACCGATGGCGACCTCGACGAGGTCGCGGACGATCTGCTCGACGTCGCGGCCGACATAGCCGACCTCGGTGAACTTCGTGGCTTCGACCTTGATGAACGGTGCGCCGGCGAGCTTGGCCAGACGACGGGAGATCTCGGTCTTGCCGACACCGGTGGGGCCGATCATCAGGATGTTCTTCGGCATCACCTCCTCGCGCATCTGCCCCTCGAGTTGCTGGCGGCGCCAACGGTTGCGCAAGGCGACGGCGACGGCGCGCTTGGCGTCCTTCTGGCCGATGATGAAGCGGTCGAGTTCGGAAACGATTTCTCGGGGGGAAAACGTGGTCATTTTTCGTTGTTCTCTGGGTCGAATTGCATGATGAGCGTATCTCCCGTGCGGCCGAGGAGATGCGGGATCGGGCGGAAGCCGACCTTGGTGTAGGCGCGCACGGCCCTTTCGTTGCGTGTCAGCGGATCGATGACGATGGTCTCGCGGCCTTCGCTGCGCAGGCGGCGGACGAAGGCCGCGAGCGCCGCCGATCCGATACCCTTCGACAGCCGCTCCGGAACGCCGATCGATATGTCGACGCCGACGGCGTCCGATGCCAGGTCCGCGAGCCACGGATGGTCGGCGATCCACGTCTCGTTCTGGTGATCGCCGACGAACCAGACCTGGATGTAGCCGATCGGCTCGCCGTCCACGGTGATCAGGAAAGGCCGCGTCGTATCGCGACCCTCGACCATGTCGCGGATGAAGCCGAGCTCGTCCTCCGTGTCACCCCACCATTCCCGCATGTGCGGCAGGTCGAGCCAGGCCTGCAGCAGCGCATAGTGTTCGGGACCGACCGGTACGAAGCCGATCGGCAGCGGATCAGGCTGCATCGAGCGTTTCCACGACGACGCTGTGGTTCGTGTAGACGCAGATGTCCGCGGCGATCTGCATGGCGCGCCGGGCGATGTCCTCCGCGTCCTTGTCCGTATCGATAAGAGCGCGGGCGGCGGCAAGCGCGTAGTTGCCGCCCGATCCAATCGCCATGACGCCGTGTTCCGGCTCCAGCACGTCGCCGGTTCCGGTGAGCGCCAGCGATACGTTGCGGTCGGCGACCAGCATCATCGCCTCCAGGCGGCGCAGGTAGCGGTCGGTGCGCCAGTCCTTGGCGAGCTCGACGCAGGCTCGGGTCAACTGGTCCGGATACTGCTCGAGCTTGGTTTCCAGTCGTTCGAGGAGGGTGAATGCGTCGGCGGTGGCACCGGCGAATCCGGCGATCACGTTACCCTTGCCGATGCGGCGTACCTTGCGGGCGTTGCCCTTCATGACGGTCTGGCCGAGGCTGACCTGGCCGTCGCCGGCGATCACGACCCTGCCGCCCTTGCGCACGGTGACGATCGTCGTGCCGTGCATGATGATTTCGTTCGACATTCATTTCTCCGATCGGCGCGATCCCAATGGCAATCGGCGCGGCACGAGTGATGCGATCCTATGTATGCACGCGGTGGCCGAATGCAAATCGCCGCAGCGGCCGGAGCGGCCGATGAACTGGCATTCCCCCGTCCATGCTGTTAGAAGGCGGCGACTTTTCGCAATCCCCGGAGTATGGAAATGGCGTCGGCATCGTCCAGTCGCGTGGCGGCGGTGAGCCGCAGCACCAAGGAGACGGAGATTTCCGTCGACGTCGATCTCGACGGGACGGGGCGATTCGACGTCTCCACGGGTGTCGGCTTCTTCGACCATATGCTCGAACAGCTTTCCCGCCACTCCCTTATCGACATCGTCGCCAAGGCGAAGGGCGACCTGCACATCGACGATCACCACACGGTCGAGGATACCGGCATCGCTCTCGGCCAGGCGATTTCGAAGGCACTCGGCGAGAGGCGCGGCATCTGTCGCTACGCCTCGATCGACCTCGCCATGGACGAGACCCTGACCTCGGCGGCGGTCGACGTTTCGGGCCGGCCGTTCCTCGTCTGGAACGTGACGTTCTCGGCGCCGAAGATCGGTACCTTCGACACGGAACTCGTGCGCGAGTTCTTCCAGGCGCTGGCACAGAACGCGGGAATCACGCTGCACGTCCGCAATCAGTACGGAGCCAACAACCACCACATCGCCGAAACCTGCTTCAAGGCGGTCGCCCGGGCGTTGCGGGCGGCGATCGAGGCGGATCCCCGCCAGGCGGGGGTGATCCCGTCGACCAAGGGTACGCTGGGAGGCTGAGATGGCTGCCTATGTCGTCATGGAGCGACCCGAAGAAGAACGCGAGAAGGCGGTCTTCGTTCGCGACGGTTTTACGGTGATCGGTTTCCTCCTGCCGTTCGTCTGGCTGTTGTGGCACCGGCTGTGGATCGAGGGTGCGCTGGCGATCGGCGCGGCCCTGTTGCTTGCGGCTGCCGAAGGCTCGGGAACGTTCTTCACCGTGGCGGCGCCGCTGCTGTCGGTCCTGGTTTCGATCTATGTCGGCCTCGAGGGCTCGGCGCTCAAAATCGCTGCGCTGCGCCGGCGCGGCTTCGTCGACCGCGGCGTGGTCGAGGCCGATTCGGTCGGCGACGCCGAAATCCGCTACTTCGCAGGACTGCGGCCGGCCGGAGGAGAGGGGATCGTGCCGATGGCGCCGTCGCCCGCCCGGTCTGCCGTCGCCGGGCCAGCGCTCGGCCTTCTCGCCTATCCCGGGACGCGCTGAAATGCGGGTCGCCATCATCGATTACGGCTCGGGCAATCTCCGTTCGGCGACCAAGGCTTTCGAACGTGCCTCGCGCGAAGCCGGCATCGGCGCCGAGATCGAACTGACCGCCGATGCGGAGAGGGTGAGGACGGCCGACAGGATCGTTCTGCCGGGCGTCGGCGCCTATGCCGACTGCGCCGCCGGCCTGCATGCGGTCGACGGCATGTGGGAGGCCGTCGAGGAAGTCGCCACCAGCAAGGGCCGGCCGTTCCTCGGCATATGCGTGGGCATGCAGCTGATGTCGGAGCGCGGGCTGGAGAAGACCGTCACCAACGGCTTCGGCTGGATCGCCGGCGACGTCAGGGAGATCGAGCCGTCCGACCCGTCGCTGAAGATCCCGCAGATCGGCTGGAACACGATCGAACTCAGGCGCGACCACCCGCTGTTTTCCGGCATCGCCACCGGCGACAACGGCCTGCACGCCTATTTCGTCCATTCCTACCACCTCGCCGCGACGAAGCCGGAGGACGTGCTGGCCGTGACCGACTATGGCGGTCCGGTCACCGCCGCCGTGGCGCGCGGCAACGTCGCCGGCACGCAGTTCCATCCCGAGAAGAGCCAGGCGCTCGGCCTGGCCCTCATCGCCAATTTCCTCAGGTGGAAGCCGTGATCCTCTTCCCCGCCATCGACCTGAAGGACGGCCAGTGCGTCCGCCTCAAGCTCGGCGAGATGTCGAGTGCCACCGTCTACAACGAAGATCCCGCCGCGCAGGCAAAGGCCTTCGAAGACCAGGGCTTCGAGTGGCTGCACGTCGTCGACCTGAACGGCGCCTTCGAGGGCGGGAGCGTCAACGGTGCCGCGGTAGAAGCGATCCTGAAGGCGACGAAGAACCCGGTGCAGCTCGGCGGCGGCATCCGCAGCATCGCCCATATCGACGCATGGCTGGCGAAGGGCCTGGCGCGCGTCATCCTCGGCACGGTGGCGGTGAAGAACCCCGACCTCGTCAGGGAGGCCTGTCGCCTCTTTCCGGGCAGGATCGCCGTCGGCATCGACGCGCGCGGCGGCAAGGTGGCCGTCGAGGGCTGGGCCGAGGCGTCGACGCTCGGTGCGATCGAGCTGGCGCGGAAGTTCGAGGG
>Ga0209573_1003798_pt1 | contig 15884 bp, 14 predicted proteins | sample TNRBio252014_DNA_FD_185870 | JGI IMG/M metagenome (GOLD analysis project Ga0209573, IMG submission 185870) | Wastewater treatment Type I Accumulibacter community from EBPR Bioreactor in Madison, WI, USA - TNR Reactor_6/25/2014_ DNA (SPAdes)... | ecosystem: Engineered > Bioreactor > EBPR >...
CTCGCCCAGGGATTGCGGCGTGTGCAGTTCGAAACTCAGTTCGCCGGAATAGCCGATGCGCATGATGCGCACCGGGCAGCCGGCGATCGTGCCGACCGCCCCGCCGAGGTAGGGCAGGGCCTCCTGCGACACATCGATGCCGCCGACCGCCTCCAGCACCTTGCGCGCCAGCGGGCCGGTCAGGTTGAAGGCGGAAAACCCCGAGGTCAGATTGTGGATGTCGACGTCAAGCCGCCACTGGGTGTTCTGCCAGCACATGTCGGCATAGATCCGGTCGACCCCGCCGGTGGTGGCGGTGACGTAATACTGGTCCTCCGCCATGCGGAAGGCGACGCCATCGTCGATCACCGTGCCCATCTCGTTGAGCGTGAGGCAGTAGCGCACCCTGCCAACGGGCTGTCTGGCGTAACTCATCGTGCAGAAGCGATCGAGCAGCAGCCCGGCATCGGGCCCGCGCAGTTCGATCTTGCCGAGCGTCGACACATCGAGAAGGCCGACGCCCTCGCGCACACACTTCACCTCATCGGTGATGACGGACTCACGCGCTGCGACCGTGCCGTAGTAGAGCGGCCGCCACCATGCCCCGACCGGGGTCATCTTCGCCCCGGCCTCGACATGGCGGTGGTGCACCGAAGCGTGGCGGTAGCGGCTGCGCTGGACGCCGGCAAGCAGCCCCAGCTTCTCGGGTCCGAAGGGCGGACGCGCGGTGGTGACCCCGACCTCCGCGACGGTGCGTCCTGTGGCGGCGGCAACGATCCGCGCGGTTGCCAGCGCCGAATGCCGGCCCTGCGAGGGTCCCATGCCGACGGTCGAGAACCGCTTGACCAGTTCAAGCTCGCTATAGCCGGCAAGCACGGCGTTCCGGATGTCCTTGACCTGAAGGTCTTCGTCGAAATCGACGAAATCGCGGCCCTTGGGATGCGCGACGATCGGCATCGGAAAGCTGCTGACGTCGCGCTCGATATCCTCCGGCAGCTCGATCACCGGAGCAGGCAGCCCGAGCCGTCCCGCCGCCGCCGCACCGGCGGCACGGCCTGCGGCAAGAACCGTGGGGAGGTACACATCGCCTGCCGCCGACCCGGCGAGAGCCAGAGTGCGGGGCAAGCCGGTCACCGTGAACCGACCGGTCGGCTCGTCATAGCTGAGTCTCGCCCCGGACTGGAGGGCCAGCTGGTAGGTCGGCGTCGAGGTGCAGGAGACCGCCACCAGATCACAGTCGATCCATTCCGAAACGCCTCCGCCGGCGCCGGCCAGCCTGACGGAGCGCACGTGCTTGTTGCCGCGCAGGCCCGCCGCCTCGCTGATGGTTGCGTCCAGCACGATGCGCACCCCCTTGCCGGCCAGATCGGCCGCCAGCGCCCCATGCTGCTGGGTGGCACGCGGATCCACGATCGCGGCGACCTCAACCCCGGCATCCAGAAGATCGGCGGCGAGGCGATAGCCGTCGCGGCTGCCGGCCAGCACAACCGCCCGGCGGCCGGGGCGCACGGCATAGTGGCGCATCAGACGCTGGGCGGCGGAGCCGAGCATGATGCCGGGCAGATCGTTGTTGCGGAACGGCACCGGCTGGTCGAGCGAACCGGTGCACAGGATGACCTCGCGCGCCCGGACCTTGTAGAGCCGGCTGGCGGTGACGACCGGCACCCAGTTGTCGGCATACCAGCCGTTTGCCGTGGCATGGGTGAGAACCTCGATCCCGGGGTGCGCCCGGACCTGCTGCACCAGCTGAGCGAGCAGGCGCGCGGTTGCCTCGGGCGGATCGTCGAACCGGGCATAGGTCAGGGAGCCGCCGATCTCCGGGTTTTCATCCACCAGAAGGACGCGGGCGCCGGCTTCGGCCGCCTGAAGCGCGGCGCAGAGGCCGGCCGGGCCGCCACCGACGACCAGCACGTCGCAGAACAGGTTCTGCTTGTCGTAGCGTGCGGGCGGGGCCTGCGTATCCACCGTTCCGAGGCCGGCCTTCCTGCGGATGAGCGGTTCCCACAGGCGATACCAGCTCGACTTTCCGGGGCTGAAGAACGTCCGGTAATAGAAGCCGACCGGCATGAACCGGCCGAAGCGATCGAGAACCGCATCGAGGTCGGTGTCGAGCGAGCCGTTGACGTTCTGCGCCGTCGCCGCCAGGCCCGCGGCCAGAGGATGCATGTCGGCCAGCACGTTGGCTTCGCTGCCGATCTGGATGAGGGTATTGGCATCCTGCCCGGCCATGGTCAGAACGCTTCTCGGGCGGTGATACTTGAACGAGCGCGACAACAGCCACTGCCCCGATGCGACCAGGGCGCTGGCGACGCAATCCCCGGCAAACCCGGAGAACGACCTGCCCTCGAAGGTGAAGGCCAGGGTCCTTGTCCTGTCGATCCGGGAGCCATACGGCTCTGGCAGGCGGGTCATCATGGCGTCTTTCGGCTGTGCGACAGGTCGTTCGCGCCATAGGTGGCGACGATCTCGTCGGTGACGGTGTTGCGTTCGGCGATGAAGAAGTAATTCGACGGCGTATGCCGCCACCATTCCCTGATCACCCCCGCCCTGTTGTCGTGGTGGAACAGATGGCGGCTCCATGCGGCATCGCTGAGCGCATCGGGGTCGACCGGATCGTCAACCGGGCCGAAGCAGGTGAACTCGCTGATGTTGCGCGGTCCATTGAGGGGGCAGGTCATGATCTTCATGGCGTGACGTCCTAGTGGCTCGCGGCCGTTGCGCCCATTTCGTTGATCAGGTCCATGGTGGCGAACCGCGACAGGCTGAAGGGCAGCAGGATGTCGGCCACGCGCTCGTTCGCGACGGTCTCGGCCAGATACTTGCCCGCCACCGGTGTCGCCTTGAACCCCCAGGTGCCCCAGCCGCAGTCGAGCCAGTAGTTCCTGAGCGGGCTGGCGCCCATGATCGGCGTGTAGTCCGGCGTCATGTCGGTGATGCCCGCCCACTGGCGCATCAGCTTGACATTGTGCAGGAACGGAAAAAGCTGCACCGCGCCATGGGCCAGCTGCTCCTTCAGATCAAGGGTCGAGCGTGTCGAAATCAGCTGATACGGGTCCGAGCCGCCGCCGATGACGATCTCGCCGCGCGAGGACTGCACGAGATAGACATGCAGGTTGGCCGAGGAGACCAGCGTGTGCAGAAACGGCTTGAGCGCCTGCGTCACCATGGCCTGGAGCGGGAAGCAGCGGATCGGCAGGTCGATGCCGGCCAGTTCGGCGACATGCTGGTTCATGCCGCCTGCCGCCTGGATGACATGGCCGACACTGACCGTTCCGCGATTGGTCCGGATCGCCGCAACCCTGTCTCCCGAGACCTCGAAGCCGAGCACTTCGGTGCGCTGATGGATTTCCACCCCGCGCCCGGCGGCTTGCGCGGCATAGCCCCAGGCGACCGCATCGTGGCGCGCGGTTCCGCCGTCCTCGTGCCAGAGACCGCCGAGGATTTCGTGCTGCCCGCCGGCGTCCATGTTGAGGTGCGGGCAGATCTCCAGAACCTGGCGGGGGTCGACGACCGAGATGCGGGTTCCATTGTGCCGGCCCATTTCGGCGCGCAGATGGAAGGAGCGCAGGGTTGCCTCGGAATGGGCCAGCGTCAGCTGTCCGCGTTGCGAGAACATGACGTTGAAATTCAACTCCTGCGACATGCTCTCGTAGAGCGCCACGGCTTCCTTGTAAAACCGGATCGAAGCATTGGTGATGTAGTTGGAGCGGATCGTCGTGGTGTTGCGCGCCGTGTTGCCGCCGGCCAGATATCCCTTCTCCAGGACAGCGACCCTGGTGATGCCATGATGCTTGGACAGGTAATGAGCCGCGGCCAGCCCATGCCCGCCACCGCCGATGATCACGACATCGTAATGGCGCCTGAGGTCCGGGGTCGGCGGAATGTCACGGTCCGGCAGGGAATGGCCGTGCAGCCCGTATTTGAGCAGTGTCAGTGGCATCAGCTCGCCTTGCCCTCATTCAAACCAAGCGCCGGCTCATCCGTCCCCGGCCAGCAGGGATGATCTGCCGGCCCCACACCCGGCAGATCAGTTGATGAACCCGAAGAAGCGCGGAAGCGCCAGCGTGAGCGCCGGAATGTACGTCACGAGCATCAGGACGATCAGCGAGGCGATGAGGAAGGGGATGCTTTCCCTGATGATCTTGATGAGCGGAACGCCACTGATCGCCGAGCCGAGGTAGAGGGCGAGACCATAGGGCGGCGTCATCAGCCCGATCATCACGTTCATCGTCATGATGACGCCGAACTGAACGGGGCTGACCCCCAGCGCCGCGAGGATCGGCGTGAACAGCGGCGCGAACAGCACCATCTGCACCGAATCGCTGATCCACAAGCCGTTGAACAGGAAGAACAGGTTGACCATCAGCAGCAGCGCCCAGACCGGAATGTTGAGGTTCTGGACAAAGGTCTGCAAGGTGTCGGGAACGCGCTCGTTGGCGATCACCCAGGTCAGGACCGATGCAAATCCGACAATCAGATAGATCGAGGCGGTGGTCCGGGCCGACCGGTCAAGGATGGCCCAGAGGGTTTTCATCGACAGATTGCGATAGGCGACAATGCCGATCACCATGGCGTAGCTGACCGCAATCGCCGCCGCCTCGGTCGCCGTGAAGATGCCCGAGGTGATTCCCCCCATGATGATCACCGGCATCAGCAGGGACCAGAACGCATCGCCGACGATCTTCACCACCACCGCGAAGGTGATGTTCTCGATCGGGTTCTTCGGGAAATTGTGAATGCGCGCCATGATGAACACGACCATCATGAGCGCCAGACCCAGCAGCACGCCGGGCACGGCGCCAGCCAGAAACAGCGCCGCGACCGAGGTGTTGGTCAGGCTTGAGAACATGATCAGCGGGATGGAGGGCGGAATGATCGGCCCCTGAATGGCCGAACTCACCGTCAGAGCCGCGGAAAACTCGTCCTTGTAGCCTTCCTTGCGCATCAGCGCGAGTTCCACCGGCCCCAGGGCCGCAACGTCGGCCAGCGCGGAGCCCGAAACGCCACCGAACAGCATGGAGGCGAGCACGTTCACATAGGCCATGCCACCACGGAACTTGCCGACGATCAGATGGGAGAATCCGACCAGACGTTCGGTCATGTTGGTGGCGCTCATGATCTCGCCGGCGATCACGAACAGGGGAATGGACAGCCAGATGAAGACATCCATGCCCGTGAAGAACTTGTGGACCACAACCGACTGCATCCCGGCGACGCTCGGCTCGATGAAGAAATAGGACAGGCCCGCAGCCGCGACCGCGAACACGACGGGCGCGCCGAGGATCAGCAGAAAAACGAGAATACCGAGGACAAGCGCCAGGGAGTTTGTCATTGGGCGGACTCCGTGACCTGAGACAACGATGTCGATTTCGCCTGGCGGGCCAGCTGCTCGCGCAGGGTAATCGCCAGCAGTTCGATGATGATCAGCACGGCCCCGACGGGCACGGCGAGATAGGGCCAGAACCACGAGATCTGGGTCGCGGCCGTGAGGCGCCGCGCCGCGAAACTCGCCTGAATCCAGCCTTCGTGGGCGACGATGATGAACAGTCCCAGCATGCAAAACCGGAACAGCAGGTCACGAAAGATCAGCAGCGGGCGCGGCCAGAACGCATCCAGAAAATCCACCCGCACGAGTTCGTCTCTCTTGATCAGGATCGGCGCCGTGAGCATCACCAGCCAGATCATCAGATAGCGGGAGGCCTCTTCGGGCCAGGGCAGCGAAAATGAAAACCCGAAGCGCAGGATGACCTGTAGCACCAGACTGAGCGCGACAAAGATCAGCATCAGCCGCGCCAATGCGGACGCAGACCATTCAATCACGTCGACAACGCGCAATATTTTGGCCATGTCGTGCTTTTCGGTGAGAGAAGCCCGCCCCATGGCTGGGGCGGGACAAGTTCGGGTGGATCGGCGACGCCTTACTTGACCGGCGGGGCGCTGCGCACGGCGGCCAGAGCCGCGTCGAGCTTGGTGAACCAGTCCGCATCGACGCTTTTCTTCAGAACTTCCTGAATCGGAAGCTTTGTCTTTTCCTCGAACTGCTTGAACTCGGCCGGGGTGGGCTTGTAGATTTCGACACCGGCCGCCGCAATTTTCTTCAGGTCCTGCGATTCCTTGGCCTTGACGATGCCGAGGAAGGCCATCTTGGCTTCCCGCGCCGCCGCCTGCAGCGCCTTCTTGTCCGCTTCCGGCAGGCTTTGGTAGAATTTCTCGTTCACGACGCCGACCGCCGTGTTCAGCAGGTGGTTATCCAGCGTATAATACTTCTGGACTTCCTGAAGATTGGCGAGGAGCAGCACGTAAGGCGCGTTTTCCTGACCATCGACGACCTTGGTCTGCAAGGCGCTGTAGAGTTCGGCCCAGGCGATCGGGGTCGGCGATGCCCCGAGCGCCTCGACGAGCTTCAGGTGGACCGGAATGGACTGCATCCGAATTTTCTGACCGACCATGTCGGCCGGCGACTTGATCAGCTTCTTCGAACTGGAGAAGTTGCGGAAGGCCGAGGGCAGATAGACCAGAATGCGCATGCCGCTCGCCTTTGCGGCGGCGTCAGACAGATCCTGTCCGAAGGCGCCGTCCAGAACCTGCCGGGCTTCGTCGGTGCTGGAGAAGGTGTACGGCATGTCCAGGATCTGGATCGACGGGAAGAAGCTGGCCAGCTGCCCCGACGACAGGCCAAGGCCGATCTGGATGATTCCGCGCGCGGTCTGTTCGGTGATGGAATCGTTGTCCCCCATCTGCTTGTTGGGGAACACCTGAACCTTGTAGCGGCCGCCGGTGCTGGCCTCGAACGTCGAATTGAAGACCTGGGTAAAGGCCCAGTACGGATCCTTCAGCAGATCGCCTTCACCCTCGCCGTGCGCGAGCTTGATCACCTGCTGCGCTTTGGCCGGGGCCGGCGGCAGGGCGAACGCGGCACACAGGCCGATTGCGGCGCACATCATCCCAAATTTGCTTGGTTTCATTGCAGTTCTCCTCCCATACACGCCTTTGTTGCGCTTATTATGTATCCTGAATGGATACCGAGAGGCTGTCAATTTAAATTGAGGGCCCTGCGGACATCACCCGTACCCCCCATGGGCGCCGCCGCTCTGCCGAGGTCAGGCAGGACCGATCCATCACAGGGCCAACGGGTTCAAACCGGTCACGCAAGCCAGAAAAACGGGTTCCGGCAAACCGGACCCGTCGCTGTCACCTTCCCTGAGCCAGCGATGCGCCCGCGAGATTCCGGGTACCCGACTGGAACCCGGAAACGCGGCCTGCCGACAGGCTCACTCCTCGTCGAAGTATCCCTTTTCTGCCTCCTTGTGGCAGGCCTTGCAGTCGCCCTTGAATTTTGCGCCCTTCTTCGCCAGCGTGGCAGGGGCAACGCGATCCTTCTTCTCGTGCTTGCGCCGCCACCAGGGCAGCTCCGTGATGCGCGCGGGCGTTGCTGTGGCTTCGAGGCCGCGCAGCACTTTCGAGGCGCCCTTGCGGGTATCTCCGGCGTTGCTGGCCAGATAGTCGGCAATCGTCCGGGCCGTCGCCTCGTCAAGCTCGGCATTCTCGCCAAAGTGCTCGCCCAGGGTGCCGAGCATCTGGCGCCAGCTGCGGGCGGGCAACAGGGCGGGCGGATACAGCATGTGGCAGGCGGAGCATTCCTTCTGCACCGTGGCCTGCCTGACCGGCGGCACCGAAAGGCCGCCGGCCTGCAACGAGGTGATGCCGGTCAGGACCAGCGCGAGCGCACCGACCACGCTGGCCGTGCCTGAATTGAGATAGCGGTTCATCGGCTGGCCCCTTCGATCAGAGCGACAGGAAATAGGCGAGAACATCGGACTTCTCCTGCGGGGTGCAGGCGCGGCCCAGAACGTCCGAACAGTTGCGCTTGAACCATTTCTCCACCTCGGCCGGGTCGGTGTAGCGCTTTGGGGCCAGCGAGGCAGCCATCGGCCCGATGTCCTTTCCGGCGCGGGTCTTGCCGGAGTTGGCGGGGTTGGCCGTATGGCAGGAGGCGCAGGAGGGGCTGTCGGCCTTGCCGCCGCCGTTCTGGCTGAGGAAAAACAGCTTGCCGCGCGCCGCATCGCCCCTGGCGACACTCTGGTAGCTGTCGAACAGCGCCTTCTGCGCCGGATCGAGGGCAAGCACGGGCGTTTGCAGGAGCATCAGGGCGAGCGCCGCGACGGCGCCGGTGGAGGGAAGGGACGGAAGCATGGATCAGGGCCTTTCAGGGGTGGGATCGGTTCGCCTGGATACGAGGCCGACCGGAGGGTGTTCATTCGTGCCCGGGCGCGCGCTTGGCGCCGGTGATCATGGCGCGGACGAGGTTTTCGCCATGCTCGATCGAGGCGATCAGCACGCCGGCCAGATGCAGGCCGATCAGCCCGAGCGTGGCAAAGACGGCGCCTTCGTGCAGCTTCTCGACCCATTTCTGGCCCCAGAAGGCATCCAGCGTCTGCATCACCCCCGTCGCGGTGATGACGATCAGCATGACGAGCAAGGCAACGACCATCAGCCCGCCGGCGGGATTGTGGCCGATGTAGCGCGGCGCCCGCAGGCGGGCGGTGTCGATCAGGAAGGCGGCGACTGTGCGCGGCGGGCGGATGAACGAGCTGAACCGCGCATGCCCGGGTCCGATGAAACCCCAGACACCCCGCAGGAGGACCAGCGCCATGATGGCGTAGCCCGCGGCCTGATGCACGGTTTCGAACGAGTCCTGCGTGGCGAACGCCAGGATGAACAGGGCCACGACGGACCAGTGAAAAAACCGGACGAACCGGTCCCAGACCTCGGTCTCGGCGCGAACCGGCGGATGCTGACGGGGCAAGAGGGTGGCGATGTCGGTCATGGCGGTGTCCTCGGGGCCTTCGCTGGGCTGCGACGGGACGGACGCGGGCGTCAGGAAAGATCACCCGCGCCCGGGCGATCACTTCACGGTGCTGGCAATGAGACGGGCCGATGTCGGATCGTAGAACAGCTCGAAGCGCTTGGCGTCCCGGGTGGCGTAGACCTCGTAGCAGGTGCCCGTGACCTTGGATTTCGAGACGGCATAGCCCTCGCTGACCGCCCTGGCTTCGGCATCGGCGATCGTCAGCCAGGCCGAGCGCGGGGCAGTGGTGCAGCCCGGCGCATAGCTGCCGGCGGTGGCGGCGCTGGCGGCGGCGAGGAGGGCGAGCGCGGAAACGATGGTCCTGGTCATGGGTGGGCTCCTTGTCTGGTGTCTGTCCGGCCTGTGCCGATGGACAGGACCATGCCGCATGCCGCCCTGCGTCAGCCTGACGCCGGCTGTCAGCCTCCTGTCAGCTTGACCTCTGATATCGTGCGAGGGTGGCGCGCGCCTGCGCCAGCTGCGCCCGGGAGGGAAGGATGAGAGCCGTGATGCGCCTGCCCATCATCTTCGCTGCCGCGCTGACGCTTGGCCTCCCCGTCGGAGCGCTGGCCGACCCGAAGGTGTCGCAGGACGAGATTCGGGCCGCCGTGCGCCGGGGCGAGATGCGCCCGCTCGCCGAGATCGAGGAGGCCCTGCGCGGCAAGCTGCCGGGCGAGGTCATGAAGGTCGAGATCGAACGGGATGACGGCGTCTGGATCTACGAATTCAAGGTTCTCGATTCCCGCGGGCGCCGATACGACGTCTATGTCAACGCCAGGAGCGGCGAGATCATGGAGACAAAGCGCAAATGACCCGCATTCTCCTGGTTGAGGACGATGCCGCGATTGCCTCCGATGTGATGCGTGCGCTGGAGGCCTCGGGCTATCTGGTCGAGGTGTGCAGCAACGGAAGGGATGCCTGGTTTGCCGGCGACACGGAGGATTATGCCGCCGTCCTGCTCGATCTCGGCCTGCCGGGGATGGATGGCATGTCCGTCCTCAAGCGCTGGCGCCAGAATGGCCGCTCCCTGCCGGTGATCGTGCTGACGGCGCGCGGCAGCTGGCCCGAGCGGGTGGAGGGAATCGACGCCGGCGCCGATGATTATCTTTCCAAGCCCTTTCAGATGGAGGAACTGCTGGCGCGCCTGCGCTCGGTGCTGCGCCGCCACGCCGGTCAGGCCAGCAGCCTGATCGCCTGCGGACCCGTGACGCTCGACGAGCGGCAGATGCGGTTGAGCCTGCGCGGGGCACCGCTGGCCCTGTCCTCGCTGGAGTACCGGCTGGTCTCCTATCTGATCCGCAATCGCGGCCGGGTGGTGCCGCAACATGAGCTGATGGAACATGTCTATGCCCATGACGCCGAACCGGACAGCAACGCTCTGGAAGTACTGGTCGGCCGGGTGCGGCGCAAGCTTGGCGTTGACCTGATCGAAACCCGGCGCGGCTTTGGCTACATCGTCGCGGCGGCGGCATGAGCGGCCGCTCGCTCCAGCTGCGCCTGCTCACCGCCGGTCTGGCGGCGATGCTCGTCGCAGTGGCCGCAGCGGCTTTCGCGCTGACCCTCCTGTTCGAGCGGCATGTGGAGCGCCGCGCTCTGGCCGAGGCCGGCGCGCACCTCAGGGGCATGATCGCCAGCGCCACCCTCGGCGGCGACGGGGTGTTCGTCATCGGCGCTCCACCGGCCGATCCGCTGTTCGAGCAGGCCTACAGCGGCCTGTACTGGCAGGCGCAGAGCGGGACGCAGGTGCTCGCCCGCTCGCGCTCGCTCTGGGATGTGGATTTGCTGCTGCCGGAGGATGAGCTGATCGGCGGCGCGGTGCATGTGCACAGCCTTGCCGGACCGCGCGGAGCACAGCTGCTGGCGGTGGAGCGCGGGCTGATTCTGACCGGTCCGCACGGCGCAAGCGCCTATCGCCTCGTCGTGGCCATGGACCGAAGGGAGATCGTTCAAGCGCGCAACGCCTTCCTGCGCGATCTGGTGATCGCGCTCGGGGTGCTCGGGCTGGCGCTGTCGGCCGCCTTTGTCGCGCAGGTGCGCATCGGCCTTCGGCCGCTCAGCACCGTGCGTGATCAGGTGCAGCGCATTCGCAGCGGACAGCTGCCGCGGCTCGGCGCCGATTTTCCCCGCGAAGTGACGCCGCTGGCCGACGAGATCAACACCCTGCTCGACGAACGCGATGCCGCCATCGCCAGGGCGCGCGGCCGCGCGGCGGACCTTGCCCACGGGCTGAAGACGCCCCTGACCGCGCTCAATGGCGATGTCCGCCGGCTGCGCCAGGCCGGACAGGGGCCGATCGCCGATCAGATCGAGGCGCTGGGCGCGATGATGCAACGGCACGTCCAGCGCGAACTGGCGCGCGCCCGTCTGGCCGGTCGCGACGGCCGCGTCATGGCCGACCACCGGCTGCGTCCGGTGGTCGAGGGCATTGCCGCAGCGGTGGCGCGCACGCCCGATGCCGCCGGCAAGGCCTTCGATTTCGATTTCGACCCCGATCTGGTGATCGGCATGGAGCGGGCTGACCTTGAGGAACTGCTTGGCAATCTGATCGAGAATGCCGCGCGCCATGCCCGCTCGCTGATCCGCATCGGCGCATCGATCACGGACGGCCGCGCCGTGCTCATGGTCGAGGACGATGGCCCCGGCATCGGCGCCTGCGACATGGAACGGCTGCTGAAGCGCGGCGAACGCATCGATCTGTCCGGGTCCGGGGCCGGCCTTGGCCTGTCGATCGTCGACGAGGTTGCCTCCGCCTATGACGGCTCGATCACGCTCGCCGCGTCCCCCCTGGGCGGCCTCGCCGTTTCGATCGTGCTTCCCCGTCGCCACCCCTGCGAGGCGGGGCGCGATCCATCAAGGTGACGGGCCGCAGCCCGGGCCTGTCCGCCCGAGGGGCTTCTTCGGGCTGAGCGCGGCTGGGCACGTTTATTCTTTCTTGAGGGTCTGTGCCCCGGCCGGTATGGCGCGGGCAGCGCCGGGCGGCCTGAGGCCGTGCAGAAAGCCGTTGACCACCGGATTGGCGCGGATCACCTCGCGGCCCGACTCGATCAACAGGTCGACATCGCCGGTGGGCAGGGTGAAGCGGGTCGGGATCTTTTCGAGGCGCTCGCGCTTGTCGGGCAGCTGATCGAACGCGACCTGTCCGACATGGAACTTCACATCCTTGCAGTTCCAGCCGGCGAGCGAGCCGCGCCATTTGAGAACCTCGGCCTTCGACAGCTTGCAGCGCCAGTCGATGATGTCCTGCTGCCAGCGGCTCATGGTGAGCTGGAAGGCGTCGTAGCCCTGACGCACCGAGGCATCGATGCCGGTATCGACCACCGCCGCCAGCAGCGGCGCGATGCCCGGGCTCTGGGCCGAGAGCGCCCATTCGGTATTGCTGGCCTGGCCGGAATTGACCACGAGGAACAGCGCCTGTCTGAGCCGCACCGCCTGGCGCGGCGAGAGCGGCGCGAACGGCGTTTCCGCCGCCGCACGGGCGATGGTCACGCCGGAGAGGCCGAAATTGTCGGTCAGGCCGCCATCGAGCAGGCGCAGGTACTTCACCTTGCTGGGGTCGCGATAGCTTTTCAGCGCCCGGGCGTAGGCTTTGAGCAGGGCCGGCGCCCCGGCCTGTTCGTCGGCAAAGCGCACCCAGGGCGGAAACTCGTAGCGGCAGCGCTCGGGATAGGTTTGCAGGGTGACCGGAGCAAACACCACCGGCACGGCGGCGGAGGCGGCCACCGCTTCCGAAATCGGCAATTGGCCGAGATCGGAACAGAAGGCGCGGAAGGTGTTCGGCTCGAACACGAACGGGGCGTGATTGACGATATCCGAGGCGTTCAGCCAGATCGTCGGGCGCTTGCGGGCCAGGATCTGGTTGAAGGTCGCGCCCTCGAACAGATTCTTGTCGAGCCACTGCGGCAGGTTGGAGCGGTCGTTGGCTCCGCCCGACAGGGCCCGCACGATCGCCGCCGGCGAGGCCGCCGAGGCGTACATGTTCTCCTCGGCGTTGCGGATCAGGAATCGCTCGCGGAAATCGAGAAAGCCGGCGCGTCCCTTCAGCCCGAAATAGGCGGCGGTGACCGACCCTCCCGAGACGCCGGAGACGAAATCCACCCGGTCGAGCAGGTTGGCCGTGCGTCCGCCGCCAAGCTCGACCTCGGTTTCGGCAAAGCCGCGCAAAACGCCGAAGGCAAAGGCTGCGGCGCGCGTGCCGCCGCCCGAAAAGGTGACGCCGACGATCATCTCGCCGCCGTCGCTGCTGACCACGTCCGCCGCAGCGTTCGGCGCGCCGGTCTCGCTGTCGACCGGGATGTTGATCGGCCCGTTGTCGAGGATCGCGCAGCCCGCCAGCCCGGCGGCGAGGGCAATCACCGGCAGCTTCCGACGGAAAAACTCGAAACGTCCCATCATCTCGTCCGGTTGTCGCGCGCCTGAAGGATCAGGGAACCGCGCCCGGCTCATCAGGTCAAGCCGCCTGCGCCGGCGATCGTTAACGATGGTTAACCATGGCCCGGCGCCCCTGTCACGCGCGGCGCGGATTACAAGTTCCGTCATCCGGCCCGGCGCTGTTTACCTTCAGCCGCGATCTGCGCCATCATGGGGCAGGACCGGTCGCGGTCCACGGCTTTGTCGGCGGGGAAATCGGCGCGATGACGATGAGAGGACGGATGTCGAGGCTGTTCGGGGCGGTGCTGCTGGCCACCACGGCGCTGGCCGGAACGGCGCTGGCCGAACCGGTGCGCCGGGCGCTGCTGGTCGGTGTCTCGGACTATCCCAGGGAGTCGGTGGGCGACCTGCAGCTGACGGGTCCGAAGAACGATGTCGCGCTGATGCTCGACACCCTGCCCCGGCTCGGCTTCAGGGATCGCGACACGATCGTGCTGGCCGACGGGCTTGAGCAGACCGCCGCAGCGCGCAAGGGCGATGGCCTGCCGACGCGCGCCGCCATCCTGGGGGCGCTGAAAAAACTCGCTGCTGATAGCCAACCCGATGATCTTGTTCTGATTTTTCTCTCCGGGCATGGCTCGCGCCAGCCCGACCTGACCCCCGAAAAGCGCGCCGTGCCCAAGCCTGACGGGCTGGACGAGATCTTCCTGCCCATCGATATCGGGCCGTGGGACGACGGCATCGCGCAGGTGAAGAACGCCATTCAGGACTTCGAGCTTGGGCAGGCGGTGACGGCGATCCGGGCCAGGGGCGCCCATGTCTGGGTGGTGATCGACGCCTGCCATTCGGGCACGATGACGCGCAGCGCCGACGCGGTGGCCAAGCAGGTGCCGGCGGAGCGGCTGAAAATCCCCGCCGAGGCTCTGGCGAAGGCCCGCGCGGCAGCGGAAGCGCGGGCGGCAAAAACCCGCAGCCTGACCCTGACGGGGCCGGGGCAAAGACCTGCGCCACCCGCCCGCCTTGTTCCTCAAGCGCTTGATTCTGCTCCGAAAAAATCCCCCTCAGAGGTCAAGGAAGGGAGCTATGTGGCCTTCTTCGCGGCCTGGCCGGATCAGGCGGCGCTGCAACGCTCGCTGCCGAAAAGCTATGGCGGGGGCGGCGGCAAACCGCATGGCGTTCTGACCTTCTATCTTGCCCAGGCGCTGCGCGGCGGCGCGGCGGCGAGCTATCGCGATCTCGCCCATCAGGTGCTGGCGGGCTACGAGATGTTCGGCGCAAAAGCCCCGACTCCGATGTTCGAGGGCGACCTGCATCTCCCCCTTCCCGGCGCGCAAGCCACTGGAAAGGCAGTCTTTTCCGCCCGTCGCGCCGGTGAGGCGCTGAGTCTTTCGGCCGGCGCGGTGGACGGGCTGGCGCCCGGCGCGCTGCTGGCGCTGGCGGCGGCGGACGAGCCGGGCAAGGTGATCGGCCATGCCCGCGTCGACAGCGTGGACGCGGCGCGGGCGGTGCTGCGTCCGGCCGCCCATGGCGGGCGGGAAACGGCGCTGGCCGACCTGCCCGATGACAGCGCGCTGGTGGCGACACTGGTCGAAAAGGGCGTCGAACTGACGTTTGTCGTGGCACGACCGGCGACGACACGCGTGTCCTCGGCGGGCGAACAGGCGGTTCTCGACGCCGTTTCGGCACTGGCCGCAACCAACGGTGGCACAGTGGCGTTTGTCGGCGCCGGACAGCCGGCGGACCTGTCGTTGCGGCTGGAGGACGGGCGGCTGTGGTTCGTGCCGGAGGACGGGCGCTTTGAAAAATCCGGGCGCGGGCAGACCGCCTCGCTGGCGCTCGACGGCCTCGGCGATGCGACGCGGGCGCGCGCCGTGCTGGAGCGGGCGCTCGGCCGGCTGGCGAAAGCGCGCAACCTGATCCGGGTTGCCGGCACGCTGCCGGGCGGGCTGGTTTCGTCCAGGCTCAAGGTCGAGGGCTTCGTGGTGCGGGGCGCCGGCGCCGCGCCGGGGGCACGGGCACCGGATGACCGCGCCTGCGGCCCGCTGGAGAAGGATCGCCTGCCCGGCGATGCCGTGCCGTTTGCCGATCTTGCCACGGCGGGCGAGGCGATGCCGGACCTGAGCCACTGCGATGTCGTCTATTTCCGCCTGACCAACACCGGCAGCAACCCGATCGACGTGACGCCGCTCTATGTCGATGGCGGCGGCGGCATTGCCTACATGGGCCCGCCGACCGGGCTGCGGCTGGAGCCGCGCGCCACGCCCTCGCTGCTGCCGGTGCGCATCGTCACCTTCGACCGGCAGGCCGGCGTGCCCTTCCCGATCGGACAGGAACGGCTGTTGATGATCGCGGTGGAAATGACCAGCCGCGAGGCCCTGCCGGCCGATTTCCGCTACCTCGCCCAGCCGACGCTGACGGCCGCCGCCTCCCGTACCGCCGGCGGTGCCGGGCCGCTGCGCGGGCTGCTCGAAGCAGCCGCCTTTTCAGGCCGGACACGCTCGATCTCCGCCCCCGGCACGGGCGGCGGGGCGGCGGGCATCGTCGACTTCCGCTGGCAGGTGCTGCCGCCGGAGGGAGCCAACTGACGGGTTGAGTTGCCGGCTATCTTTCTCTCTCAGCGCGCTTCAGAGCGGAGCGCGGAAGGTGACGATCAGGCCGGGGCGGGCGTTTTCAAGGCCGATCTTCATGC
>Ga0209573_1003799_pt1 | contig 15883 bp, 18 predicted proteins | sample TNRBio252014_DNA_FD_185870 | JGI IMG/M metagenome (GOLD analysis project Ga0209573, IMG submission 185870) | Wastewater treatment Type I Accumulibacter community from EBPR Bioreactor in Madison, WI, USA - TNR Reactor_6/25/2014_ DNA (SPAdes)... | ecosystem: Engineered > Bioreactor > EBPR >...
CCAGGCGGCGCAGTCGGCAAGCCGTTCGCCGTGGCTGATATGGGCGTCATCGCGGGCGCTGAAGCTCATCCAGGCGCGCGCGTTGGGGAATTCCGCCAAGAGGCGCGCTAAGGCGCGGGCTTCGGTGAAATTGGGCAGCGTCTCGCAGGCCAGCAGATCGGGGCCGGCTTCCAGCAGCGCCGCCAGTCGCGGGCGGTGAAAGTCCATCAATTCCGCTTCGCCCAGTGGATAGTCGCCCCGGTATTCCGAGCCATCCGCCAGAAATGCGCCGTAAGGCCCGATTGAAGCCGCCACCAGGGGCCGGGGTCGTCCAGCGCGATGAGCCTCGTCCTGCCAGAACGCATCGCGCGCCTCTACGGCTAGCCGCACTGAGCGTTGGAGAGTTTCCCGCGCCGCTTCGGCCGTCAGGCCGCGCTGCATGAACCCCTCGATGGTCGCCTGATAGCTGGCGGTGATGATGCAGTCCGCGCCGGCGAGCAGGTAATCGCGGTGAACCTGGGCGATGAGCGCCGGATTTTCCAGCAGCGCTTTGGCCGACCACAGAGGATCGCGCAGATCGCAGCCGCGCTGCTCCAGTTCGGTGGCTAACGCGCCATCCAGGATCAGGAGCGGGTCATGTTCCAGGCGCGCGGCGAGGGGGTTGGGCATCAGAGAAACTCCCGCTGATCCTATATCAGCGAATCTGAGAGGCAAATTTCTTGCGGCAAAGCGCGACAAAGGCGGCGTCAGGTCGTTTCGGCGATTCTTTCTTTTTAGTAATCCATTCCCGCCATTGTTCCGCCAACATGTGAATATCCCACCCCGGAGCCGCTACACTGGCTTTCTCATACGTTTCCGGCTTGAGGAACGGGAATAGGGTTTGCGCCATGTGCATATAAAGTTTCCAACGGCGGGTGCTGAATATCACCAGATCTTCCGCCAGGGCAATCTCATAGTTGTAGCTGCTCGCAATCATCGGCGGGTTTGCGCGCAATCGAACGAACCCTCTGCGTATCCGGACCGACGACCCGGAACTGGACCGGGAAGCCCACCGGCGGGCCACCGTGGTCCACCAACAACGGTTCGAAGGCGGCGTCACCGCGAACGCCGACAGTCTGTTCCTGGCGGCGATTGACTACACCACGGTCCAGTATGAGGAACGCTTGAATCCCCTGAGCGGTGAGCGGGTGCAGCGCCTGCTCGATCAAGGGGCGAGCCGCTATGATGCCGACGCGACGGGGGCGGAATTTGCCGCCGTGCAGGCGCAGCGGCTTCACCAGGCGATCCAACCCCCAACCGATTGATCAGAATGCTGCTGGCGTCGTTCTTCAATCTTGGCTACGGCTTCGGGCGTCAGGTACATGGAAACTTTGCCGAGGGTCATCAGAAAATAAGGTAATAGAGAACACCGATGGCCGAGATGGCGGTTAACAGCACCAGATGAATCCGGTAATAATCGCCACGACGTCGATGTCGCCGGGAATTGACGGCCAGACCGATGATACCCACAACGAGACCGACGCTTAACAGATAAAAAATAGCGGTTAACAGACCCTGATCCCAGTTCGTCCGCAAGTGATAGGGAACACCCGTTATCTCAAAAATGCGTTCATCGGGAATGAAGTTGGGATCATCCGGTTTCGCACGATCCATCACGAGCATGACCACCAACAGGGATGCCCAGCCGACAATTCCCAACCCACTCATGATCCGCAGCAGCAGGTCTGGCCTCCCTCTTCTGTCCACAAAATCCTTTTTACTTCTTTCAGTCATTTCTCAATCTCCCGGTTCTTGCAGAATTGAAGTCTTGGGGTAGAACGAGCGGTCGTGTCATCTGCCGCCCTTTGAGATAAAGTCGCTATTTTTAATGAGTGGCGGCGGATGACACGACCGCTTGTTGAGAGCTACGCGCTTGCTTGCGTAATCACCCTCACGAACCTTTCCAGAATTTACCCACGCCGCCAAAAAATCGCGGCTGGACGACCTGTTAGTGTTCGCGTCCCCGAATTTATCCACAATTACCGTGGATAAAAAAGCCACACCACCTCGTGCGACTTTCACGCGGGTCGCTCTCGGCAGTCCGGCTGTCCTGATACGAATCCGCTCAGGATCCGCAACTTTCTGCCCCTGTCTCACGGCAGGTTTGGCTTTAGTTTTGTAGCTTGCGAAAAATTAACCCATAGGATTCGCTATTTTGATGGAATTTTTAATAGCCGCTGCGCTGCCATCGGGCTTCTCCGCAAGAGTCGTTTTCAGCGCCTCGGCAATCGCCAGCGCCGCCGTCAACCCCGGCGATTCAATCCCCATCAGGTTCACCAGTCCCGCCACGCCATGCGCAGACGGCCCCTGAATGAGGAAATCCCCCGCCGCTTCAGTCGGCCCCGTTAACTTCGGGCGGATGCCGGTATACCCCGGCTGAAGCGCGCCATCGGCCAAGTCAGGGTAATAACGACGAATGGCGCGATAGAATTTCTCTTCCAGACCCGCCTCGAAGGCATAATCCGGGTTCGTCAGCCAACCGCTGACATCCGGGCCGAACTTGCACTGCCCCCCGAGATCCAGCGTCGCATGAATGCCCAGACCGGCGTGATCCGGCATCGGGTAAACCAAATGCTGAAACGGCGCCCGACCGCTCAGCGTGAAGTAATGACCCTTGGCGTAAAAGGTCGGCGGCAGGGCCGCCGTGGGAAACCCCGCAAAGCGTCGTGCGACCTCCGCGGCAAATAATCCCGCTGCATTGACTACGCGGCGACTGCGCACGGTAAACGGCGCATCTCCGCCCGTCTCAACCAGAATGCCATGCGCCGTGATGCGCCCGCCGACGACCGGGGTCCGGGTCGCCAATATCGCCCCCGCCTGCTCGGCATCCCCCAACAACGCCAGCATGAATCCGTGGCTGTCAAAAATGCCCGTCATCGGGGAATACAGGCCCGCCAGCGCATGAACCGCCGGCTCCAGGCCGTGAATGTCCGCGGCGGTCAGCGGTTGCAGAAAAACGCCGTTAGCGGCGGCGCGCTCGGCGTAGTGAGCTAGTGCAGGCAACTCGGCAGGATCGCAGGCGACCAGCAGCTTACCGATAGCGCGATGCGCCACGCCACGCTCGGCGCAATAACGGTAGAGGCGTTCCCGACCCGCCACGCAAAGACCGGCTTTCAGCGACCCCGGCGGGTAATAAAGGCCCGCGTGAATCACTTCGGAATTGCGCGAAGAGGTTTGCGCGCCGAAACGCGCTTCGGCTTCCAGAATCAACACCTCATGGCCGGCGAGCGCCAACGCCCGGGCAGCGGCTAACCCAATAACGCCCGCCCCAATCACGACCGTATCGACGGTTTCCACACCGCTACCGCTCGCGGCCTAGCGCCTCGCGCAATTGGGCGATTCGGATCGGTTTGGCCAGAGTGACCACCGAGCGCAACCCTTTAAATTCCGCCAGCATCTGCGCATCCTTGGCGTATTCAGGGCTGTAGCCGGTAATGATAATTAAACCGGCGGCGTAGCCCTGCTCCATCAGCCACACCACCAGCTCGTTGCCGTCTATCTCCGGCATCACCATGTCCAGCACGATCAGCGTGGGCTGAAAGTCTGGAAAGACCGCCTGAAATTCATACCCGTGCGTGGTCACCCGGGTTTCATACCCCAAATCCGCCGCCACCCGGGCCACCATCTGGCCAAAATCCGGCTCGTCATCGACGATCAACAGCCGTTGTTCACCCATATTCATCACCCTGCTGACATGCCAATGTGGTGCAACTTCAATACGACGTGCTTAAGACCGGGGTCGTCCGGGTCGGCGTGAACCGCGAACCCCATCATGCGGTTCAGACGCAGCATCGGCTGATTCTCTTGCAACACCTCGCCGTAAATTTCGCCCACGCCGCGCGCCCGGGCATAGTCGATGATCCGGCGCATCAGCCCATGGCCCAGGCCCAAGCCCATCATCGTCCGGTCAACCATGATGGAGTATTCAGCCTGGTCATTGTTGGGGTCAACGCTCAGGTTGACCAGGCCGTAAACCACCGCTTGGCCGGGCAGGCCGGGGCCCACCGCAACCAGGGCCATTTCTCGGTGATAGTCGATCTGAGTGAGCGTAGCGGCCACTTCGTGGCTGATTTCGCGGATGGGCTGGAAGAAGCGCCGCCGCAAATCATCCGGCGAGGCGCGGCCCACCAGGGCGTGCAAGGCCGGTTCATCTTCCGGCAACACCGGGCGCAACAGCAAAGTCTGGTCGTTGGGTAGCCGGAACAGCTCTTCCAACGCTTTGGGATAGGGGCGGATCGCCAGCCGCTGGGTCGAATCGCCGATGGCCGGCGCCACCTCGATCTGTGCGTCCAGCGCCAGCAACCCTTGGGCGTGACTCCATAACGGGTTGATATCCAGCGTCACCAGTTCGCCCAGGTCGATGACCATTTGCGAAACCTTGACCAGGGCCAGCGCCAGGGCGTTGAGGTTCGCCCGGCGCAGCAGGCTGTAGCGCAGTCGCTGGTAAATCCGCGTTTGCGCCATAATCTCGCGGGCTAGATGCAAGTTCAGCGGCGGCAAGCCATAGGCCAGGTCGTCAATGGCGACGGCATCCGGGCCACCCTGGCCGAAGTAGATCACCGGGCCAAAGCGCCCGCCGTCGCGCACCCCCAGGGTTAGCTCATAAGCGCCGTTCCGGGCGGTCATCGGTTGCAGGATGAACCCGTGGCAACGCGCCGCAGGGGCAACTTTCTGCAACTGCGCCAGCCGGTCCGTCGCCGCCTGCCGCACCGCTTCGGGCGTGCTCAGGAAGCTGGCCATGCCGCCCAACAAGGCTGGGTGGGCGATGGTCGGGGCGAGGATTTTCAACACCAGCGGCCCGCGTTGCTGTTCAGCAATCGCCGCCGCCTCGTCCGGGGACTGCGCCAGCCAGGTCTCGACCACCGGCAGGCCATAGGCGGTCAACAGTTGCAAGGCTTCGTGCGTATCCAGCCGTTGGCGCCCGTCAGCCAGCGCCCGGACCAGAATCGCCCGCGCTGTAGCGACATCCGGAGTAAAGGCTTCGGGCAACGAGGGCGGGGTTTCCATCAACAGCGCCTGGTTGCGCTGATACTGGACCATGCGCATGAACGCCTGCACCGCCGCGCTGGGCGTTTCGTAGGTCGGCGCCTGATGCTCCAGCAGGCGGCGGCGGGCGGCGGCCCCGGTGCGCGGACCGGGGAAGCTGGCGAGTAGGGCGCGGGGGCTGTGCGTCAGCCGCTCGATCACCACTTCAGCCACGGGTTCGGTCGGGCTGAAGGCGCTGGGGGTTTTGATGACCAACACGCCATCCACGCCCGGATCGGCCAGCAACAGGTCCAGCGCCTTCCCATAAGCCTGGGCGTTGGCCGGATCGCCCAAATCAACCGGGTTGAGCAGGGCTTGCGCGTTGATCAGCGGCTCCAGACCTTGCTGGGTCGCCTCGGAGAATTGCGCCAGCCGCCCGCCGAAATGATACAGGGTGTCGGTGGCCAGCAGGCTCATGCTGGAACTGTTGCTGAGGATGGCCAGCCGGTCATTGCGCACCCGTTTGGCGGCCTTAAGCACCTCGACCATTTGCAACAATTCGTCGCTGTCATCCACGCGCAGCAGCCCGGCGCGGCGGAAGGCGGCGGCGTAGACCGCATCGTCCGGTTCTTCAGGAAACCGGCGCGGTTTGAGAATGATGACCGGTTTCAGGCGAGCGGCGCGCCGGGCGGCGGACAGGAATTTGCGCGCATCGCCGATTTGCTCGACATACAACAAAATCGCCCGGGTGTGGTAATCGCCGGCCAGATAGTCCAGTAAATCGGCGAGATCGACATCGAGACTTTCGCCCAGGTGAATCAGATAGCTGAAGCCAAAGCCGTAGTGATTGCCCATATCGAGGGCGGTTTGGGCAATGGTGCCGGATTCGCTGATCAGGGCGATTTGCCCCGGTAACAGGGGTTGGTGATTGAGGCTGACGTTGAGCCGGGCGGCGGGAATGTGGAATCCCTGGGAGCCGGGGCCTAATACCCGCAGGCCATAGGGTTGAACTGCGTTCAGAATGGCATCAGACAACTGCGAGCGTGCGGCGGGCAATAATCCATGCCACTCGCTGGCGATCAAGGCGGCCTGGGCGCCGCGTTCGCCCAGCTCATGGAGCAGGCGGGGCGCGTCGGCGATGGGGCGGGTGATGATCGCCAGCGTCGGGGTCAGCGGCAAGCTGGCGATATCGGGGTAGGTCAGCGCACCTTCCAGCGCCCAGTGTTGGGCGTCTACCGGCATCACTGGCCCGCGAAAGCCGCCGCGCATGAGATTGCGGGCCAGGAGAACCTCCTGGTCGCCACCGTCGCCAATGAGGGCAATCGCCTGGGGCTTAAAAAAAGCATCGAGATAACGAGTGGTCATGGGCAGAGGTTATCAGGTCTTGCGCGAAAGACCCCGTTCTTTAGGACGGGGATGTAGAGCGCACCGCGCAAAGCGCGGTCACTCTGGCGCTTGTTGTTGCTCAATGTACTGACGCAAAACATCAATCGGCGCACCGCCAGATGAAGCCGCAAAGTCACTGGCCGACCACAATCCGCTTCGCCAATAGCGCCGTGCGATATCCGGTCGGTTTTGGCGCAAGCGCCGTGCGGAAACGCCTTTCAACGAATTCACGCAATTGCACCGCAATTTTTGATCAAACGGTACTAGCTATAAGAATTTTATTTTTTTAATTTACATCTATCAATATTATAGTTTTTTGATTGGAGTGAATCTATCAATCTGCAAGCAATTGCTGTCTTTTTAGGCAACACGGACCCGGCGGTTCAGTGATGTGGGGAGAGGCGTTCGGGCCGGAGGCCGAACGAGTGATCCACAGAAGTGGTGGATAACCGGCGGGGCGATGAAAGTCTACACCGGCGCTTCGGCCTACCGGAAAGCGCTGGCGACGGGCGGCCCCCGCTACGGCCTGGACGGGCAACCCACCGGCGAGGTCACGCTCGAACAGCAGGTCATCGCCCGAACGCCCCACCCGAAACGGCCCGCGCCGGAACCCGGCCCGGAACCGAAAGCACCAGAATCACCCCCGTCCCCGGCAACGGGCTATCTCAAGATGTCGCTGAAACGGCGGATCTGAAACAAGGCGGGCAGGCTGCGAGCTAGCGACCCCGTCAGATTGGCGTTTCCGCCCAAGAGTGCTAAAGTACACTAAAGCGTTTGAAGTTTTGGCGCTGCTGCAACGGTGTTGTAAGATGGCAAAAAAGATAACTTTTCAAACAACAAAAATTCCGCCAACCCCCCTTGCAAGTGGTTGTTTGAAAAGGGTTTCTAGCGTCGGGCCCTCTGAAACGTAGCCCTGATTAAAAAGGGATTAAGACGTTGTGGACTGCCTTATAGGCTACTCCGCTAGTCCTCTGAAACGTAGCCCTGATTAAAAAGGGATTAAGACTAATATCGGCGTCCACGTCAGTACGGTTTGGGCGCTCTGAAACGTAGCCCTGATTAAAAAGGGATTAAGACCCGCCTCCCTTTTGAGACTGTCACTGTGCTAGTGCCTCTGAAACGTAGCCCTGATTAAAAAGGGATTAAGACGCGGGGTTTGGGTCAGATCAACTTCGATCATCACTCCGGCGAAACCGGCCCGCCCGAACTGTTCCACCGTGCGCCGCACATTGACCGGATTGCCGTGGCCGGTATCGCCGTCGCCAATGACCGGGATCGACACCGCCTGACAGATCGCCCGCCTCTGATCCAGCATCTCGCTGACGGTGATCAGACCGACGTCCGGCACGGCCAGGCGCGCGGCCGACACCGCGAAACCACTCTTAACGTTCCATCGCGGTTTCAACGGTGCGGATCGAGTGGGTGGTTTTCAGTTCCACCACCGGCCGCCGCGTTTCCTAGTGAACGTCCAACCGGGCCTTGAGCGGGAGCAAGCCGGGTTGTCGTGGCTGGATAATCGTTCGCTCCTTCTTGCCGTGGCGGAGCCACTTCCGGGCTTCCGGGCTGGCTTGCAACGCGGCGGCGATAGCGCGGGCCTTGTCCAGTTCGGCGGGCTTGATCGGGGTCAAGCCGGTGGCCACCAGCTCCGCGTATGCTTCAACCTGACACCAATTCCCGGTAGGTTTTATATCTCCCACGTAGGGCTACAACCGGGGCATGGTTCAGCGAATGCAAAAAATTTTGTTTCGTGGTATTACTCTCAGTTATATTAATTTTCTTAAAGAAATATTCTAGCGAGGCGCCCCATGAAAACTCAGCAGAAAAACCTCAAGCAGCAGGTGGGTTACTCCATCCGGGTTCGCCGTGCGGTTCTGGAGATGTCACAAGGCGAACTGGCCGAAAAGGTGGGCATCAGTCAAGGCTTCCTGAGCCTCCTGGAACAAGGCAAGCGGTCGCTCGACCTGGACCTGCTGGAACGGATTGCCAGCGCGTTGCAATGCTCGATCAACCAGTTGCTGCCACCGGAGGAGCGACTACGGGAAGCCGCGTAAACCGCCCATTAGCAGGCTAATCGGGTAAAAAATACATGTGTGTCTATTAAATGACGATTTTTTTAGTCGATGCGTTGATCACGGGTCAATTTGAGCCTATAAATAAGGCTTAACTACACTTGTTATTATTTTCCTTAAAAAGTGACAGACGAGTAGCGCGGCCACCAAACCCACGAGAGGAAACGCCCAACAATCAAAAGATTAAGATTCTGATTGCATAGAAAAGCCAAAGGCCCGCTGCATTGCTTGGCGGCTTGTGCGGGCCTTTGGCTGATTGGATCCTTTTTCAGGGAGATCATCCTGATGGACAAACTATCTTACGAGAATTGCCCGTTTCATGCTAGTGAATCGGGCGATTCACTCCCGCAAAGACCCCGCAACGAAGCGCGGGTTCCCCCGCCTCGTTCCAACCCATCAACCCCCTCGCCACGCCTTGCCGACACGCTGGCCGCTCTCGAACGCGCCACCGGCCACCCGCCCAAACTCAATGGCCAAGGCTGGATCAGCCGCTGTCCCGCACACGACGACCACACGCCCAGCCTGAGCATCAGCGTCGGCCACACCGGTCAAGTGCTGCTGCACTGTCACGCCGGTTGCGACTATCCCCGCATTATGGCCACCCTGGGCATGGCCCCATCCCCACACTCTAACCAACGGGAGATCGTGGCCACCTACCGCTACCGCGATGCCGCCGGCGTCGAGGTCCGCCAGAAAATCCGGTATGCTCCCAAGGACTTCCGCATTCGCCATCGCGGGGCCGCCGGCCAGTGGGTCTACAAAGCCGGTCCCGGCCCGGCGGTGCTCTATCGCCTGCCGGAGCTCCGCCAGGCCATCGCCCAGGGCGCCACGGTCTTCGTGGTGGAGGGCGAGAAGGACTGCGACCGCCTCGCCGCCGGGGGCCTGATCGCCACCACCAACATTGAAGGCGCGGCCAAGCCCGACCAGAAAGCCAAGTGGCGCCGGGAATACACCACGCAACTGGCCGGCGCCGCCCGCGTGGTCTTGCTCCCCGATCACGACGAGCCGGGCCGGGCGCACATGCAGACCGTCGCCCACGCCCTCCGCAGCCAGGTGGGCGAGGTGCGGATGCTGGAACTGCCGGGACTGCCCGCCAAAGGCGACGTCTCCGACTGGCTGAATCAGGGCCATACCCTGGATGAACTCCAGGCGTTGGCGGAACAGGCGCCCTCGCTCGCAGCCGCAGAATCGGCCCCGGTGAGACGCGCCACGGCTGAGGAGGAAGGCAGCGCGGTTGACGAGGCCCATCTGGCCACCTTCTTTCAAACCGATCTGGGCAACAGCGAGCGCCTCGTGGCGCGCTACGGGCGCGATTTACGGTACTGCTACGACTTCGGGAAATGGCTGGTTTGGGATGGGGTGCGCTGGGCGCTGGACCGCACCGGCGCAGCCCTGGACCAAGCGAAGGAAACCGCCCGGAAGATGCTGGCCGAGGCCGCGACACGGGCCGACAAGGAGGATTCCCGCAAGCTGGCTGCCTGGTCCTTTCGCTCCCAAGCCCGCGACCGCATGACGGCGATGCTGTACCTCGCCCAACCTGATGTTTCGGTGCTCCCCGAACAGTTGGATACCCATCCCTGGCTGTTGAACGTCGCCAACGGCACGATCGACCTACGCACCGGCGCCTTACACCCGGCAGACCGTGCTCATCTGCTGACCAAACAATCCCCCGTGGTTTATGACCCTCACGCGACGTGCCGACCGTTTCTGGCGTTTCTCGACCGGATTTTTCAGGGCAACGCGGCACTGATTCGATTCGTGCAGAAAGCGGCGGGCTACTCACTGACCGGGCTGGATACCGAAGAGTGCTTTTTCGTGCTGTGGGGTGTAGGGCAAAACGGTAAATCCACGTTCGTAGAAACCCTATCGGCTCTACTCGGCACAGACTACGCCCAACAAGCCACACCTGACCTGCTCATGCAGAAGAAGCAGGACCGCCATGCCACCGAGCTGGCGGTATTGCGCGGCGCGCGCCTCGTCGCCAGCGTCGAAACCGGGCAGGGCAAGCGGCTGAATGAAGCGCTGATCAAGGCGATGACCGGCGGCGACCGCATCCGCGCCAACTTCATGCACCAGGACACCTTTGAATTTCGCCCGGAGTTCAAGGTGTGGCTGTCCACCAACCATAAACCGGTGATCGCCGGCACCGACTTGGGTATTTGGCGACGCATCCGACTGATTCCCTTCACCTACTGCATCCCTGACCACGAGAAAGACGGCGGTTTCAAGGCGCGGCTCCGCGAGCCTGTAGCCCTGTCGGGCATCCTGAATTGGGCGCTGGAAGGGGTGCGACTGTGGCGCGAGGAGGGTTTGAAGCCGCCCCAAGTCGTACTCGACGCCACGCAAGCCTATCGAGAGGAAATGGACGTGCTGGCCGCTTGGATCAGCGATTGTTGCGTGATTCAAAAGTCGGCTGAAGCCTCCGCCGCTGACTTGTACCGTAGTTATGTTCAGTGGCGCGAGCAAAACGGCGAACGCCCCGAAACGCAGACCAGTTTCGGATTAAGGCTTACAGAACGGGGGTTTGTGCGTAAAAAATCTGGAATTGTTCGCTGGCTAGGGATTGGACTGCTCAGCAGTGATGGATAGTTGGGAGGGTCTGGACTCATTTCTGACATTAAGGAACCCAATTCTGGGGAGGGTTATAAAAATGTCGAAAATGAGTCCGAACCGTCCCAACCGTCCACTCCTCCGGTGGACGCCAATTTCTCTGTCCTCAGCGAATCAACCTATGCCACGCTGGATAGAAAGGAAAAATCAGTCACTTGTCGAAAGACGCATCGAATTTGGGCAGGGTGTGGCGAAGGAAATGGCGGCGGCTGGTATGCTGTGGAAAGTCCATACCTGATCGGTGCGCGTTTGACTGGGAGCCTGAGCGATGCACCTGAGTAGCAGGCGATTCAGACCGGCCAGCCCCGAGGGGAGTGGGTGTTCGCTCGGGCGGCGGGACAACCGCCCGTCACCTCGCAAGCGGCCCGCGCCTACCTGCGGAGGAGGTTGCAAAAAGCCGGCATCGAGAAGAAGATTTCACCCCACAAATTGCGCCATACTTACGCCACGAACCTGCTCAACGCCGGGGCGGAACGGGTGGACATCAAGGCGCTGTTCGGCCATGAGAGCATCGCCACGACGCAGATTTACACCCACGTCGGGCAGGAACGGATGGAGCAAGTAATAGCGAGGTTGTGATTGAATTAGTATTGTGCCCAGCGAAGACAAATGTAAGCCTTTGTCTAAAATGCTGAGAGTCCTTAGCGTACGATTTTTCCGAATCGTGAGCGGACCCCTGGAAGGAAAAAATGACGCAAGCAGTAGATCCGATCGGCTTTAAACCCTCCAATAATGGGCCGAAAAATGGCCGGTGCCTGGTCGTCATCCTGCATGCGTGGCACAGCACACCCGCCAAGATGAACGATGTAAAAAATGCCGTGTGCGATGCCTATGGCTCAGAACCCGATTTTTATGTGCCACTTTTGGATTATGCCAAATTTTTCAGCACCATGCCTGCAGCGAAGATCGTCAGTCAGCTCCTCAATGACATGGACAAGATCTGCGATTCTCCCGCCAAGTATGGGAAGATTGTATTGATCGGTATCAGCATGAGCGCGGTTTTCGCGCGGCGGCTCTTTCTCGCTGCGACGGACGTCCACAAGACTGTCGCCAACGAAAAGGAACTTGGCAACGCATACCGACGCCCATGGGTCGACAAGGTCGAGCGTATCGTGACTCTCGGCGGACTCAATCGGGGTTGGCTGAGTTCTGGACGGTTGAGTTGGGTCGAGTCGTTCTTCACCAATCTGCTAGGCCTCATGGGACACCTTTGGCCTAGCACGCGCAGGCCAACCATCTTCGAAGTTCGGCGCGGCGCTCCATTCATCGTTCAAACTCGCCTGCAATGGCTGGCGTTTCGGTCCCCTTACTTGCGGCAATCTAGCGAACTGGACAAACCGGAACCCTTGGTCATCCAACTCCTCGGCACGCAAGATAACCTGGTGGCGCCGGATGACGCCGTAGACTTCGCGGTCGACGGTGGACGGCAATCGCCGTATTTTTATCTGGAGCTGCCGCATACGCGGCACGACAACGCCTTTGTCTTCTCGCCCTCAATGTTCGACCGGGATGGAACGTCCGGCGCTGCGCGAAAGGCTCAATTTATCAATGCGCTAACGTGGAGCCGTAACGAACTCGTACAGCATCAGATCCCTTCAGAGTATCTTGCCGATACGCTTCCTGATGAACCGGACCCGAAGGTCGAGCACGTGGTGTTCATCGTTCACGGGATCCGCGACGATGGCTACTGGACGCGCAAGATTGCGCAAAGGATCCGGGAGCACGCGGCAGAAAGCTTCGGACAGAGCGAAGCGGAGGAGAAGTGGCGCTGCGTCACATCGAGCTACGGCTATTTCGCCATGCTGCCCTTTCTGTTGCCCTGGGTTAGAACACAGAAGGTTGAATGGCTAATGGATTTATACGTTGGCATCCAGGCACGTTTCCCAAAGGCCAAATTCTCCTGCGTAGGCCATTCGAACGGAACCTACCTGGTCGCCCGCGCCCTGCAAGATTATCCAGCCGCGCGTTTCCACCACATGCTATTTGCTGGCAGCGTTGTGCGGCGCAACTATGAATGGGATGAAATTCTTGCTCCCGGACGCGTAGACAAGTTGCTCAACATGGTTGCAACGCGGGATTGGGTGGTGGCGCTTTTCCCGCAGGGCCTCGAACCGCTACGACGGTTCTTTGACCTTGGGGGTGCGGGTTTCGGCGGTTTTGACCAAGCCCTCCGGGTCTCCAAGGACCCCAACCTCAATGAAGTCAGATATGTCATTGGCAGCCATTCGGCAGGGCTGGTTGAGACTCAGTGGCCGCGGATCGCCGATTTCATCGTGAATGGCACTGTGCCAGTGCCGCCGGACCGGAATTATTCGGATAAACAACCATGGCTTATGCGGTGCGTTTCCAAGATTTCGACAGCGATCCTCGCCCTGTTGGTCGTTCTCGCCGTTGCAATTTTGGTTTGTATCCTCCATCCGGTTTTCGCCGCAGATACGACCGCCGTGGAAGCAGCCGTCGATGTATTGCTAGCGGTGCTTTACGTTATGACGTTGCGGTTTATTGTCACCCATGTGTAAAAAGACTTGCGTGCCGATTACAGAGGCAGATACAGCCCAGTAGGTGTAGCGAACCGCATGACCGCCACCCGCCGTCGCTACGAGCTGCTATTCGGGTTGCTGCTGAACTCCGGACTGCGCATCACCGAGGCCCTCGCGCTGAGGGCCTCAGACGTGCGAATTTTGGACAGTACGGCAAAATCCGTGCGGGGGGTGGTCAGGAAGGGCGACAAGGAGCGCCTGGTGCCCCTCCCAGGGGCCTTTGGCGCGGTGTTTGGGTTCTGGTTGAAGGATCGCAATCGGACGGAGGCGGTTTTTGCCAAGGCGAATGGCCAGCCGGTGTCCTCGCAAGCCGCCGCGCCTATCTGCGGGGGATGCTGAAGCAGGCGCGGATCGAGAAGAAGATTTTACCCCACAAATTGCGCCATACTTACGCGACAAACCTGCTCAACGCCGGGGCCGAGTTGGTGGACATCAAGGCCCTGCTCGGCCACGAGAGCATCGCCACCACGCAGATTTACACCAACGTCGGGCAGGAACGCATGGAGCAGGTGGTGGCGAGGTTGTGAGGGGAGAATCGGGTGCGCATGGCAAAAGATAAGACCTTGGCCCCTGCATCCTCCTGATAATGTCGGTTTACCGGCGATGATTGCCGGTTCAGTTGCAAGTAATCCCGGTTTTCGGGTCCGTCAGTTGCAGATCATGTCGGTCGAAAAAGGCACCGATTGCAAGTTCGCGGTATTTCGATTGCAAGTTGGTTACATTTAAAGACGCAAGAAGTGACAATTGGGACAATTGTCTGCAGCATCATTTAATGCCTTTTGCAGTGTTGCTATAGCTCTGCCCATACCCTTAACTAAATCTTCCGCCTTGAACCCGTCTCCGGGTGCTGGATTTTTCCGTAGTGTATCAAACAAACTATCAATTGCTTTCTTAAGTTTTTCTAGCGCTTTCATGCATTCGCTCTTTGGGTCAAGACCTTTATAAAGATCAAGGCATTTCTTGTGGTTTTCCAAAGTGGTATCGTGTATTTCCGTCGCCATCCTTTTATTTTCTTCATATGCCGTAGCCAATGCGTCTGCTTCGCCTGCTTTGCTTTGCATCCAGCCGTAACGCCCCCGCCAATATACTGCCCGTTGGCGGGTCTTCGCGTTCTTAGAATTCTCCATCATGATGAGCATCATGAGCATGAATATGAGGAGCAGCAAAAAGGCAGCGCCGCCTATTAGGACACCCACATTTCCTACCGACTGATTTGACTTGGCGCCGCCGCCGATTTCGATATCGTTGCCGGTATGGTTTCTAACGAGTACCCTGCTCTGTCCGACGAACACCACCCTGTCGCGTGCCGCAAGATCAATCGCTATCTTGTCGATTAGAGCAAACATAAACTGCTGGAGAAATTCTGGATTTACGACAAGTTGCTCTAGCCGCGTGCGCGTCAGGGGGCCAACGACTCCGTCTGCAGCCAATCCGTTGAGTCGCTGGAATTCACAAACCCGATTAAACGTGTTCCTTCCAAAAACACCATCAACAACTAGCCGTGGCAATTTTGACTGCAAAGCATTCAGGGCCTTTTGCAAATCCGAAACTTTAGGCCCGCGTTCGCCGTTTCTTAGAATCTCCATCACAATCCCTCTCGAAGTTGGTGCTGGGGTTCGGGGAGCAACACAACAGAACGGAAAACCTCGGTAGGCTCACAAACTGTCTTATTCGGGTTTAAACCTTCATCCGTCGTATCTCACAATAATTCGGACAGTTTTAGACCCCTTGAATCAAGAGGTTAAGGTTTACAATACTTCGGACAGTTTTGGTCGGCACGAATCAAGAGCTTAACGTTCACAGATTGGATTAAATCAAATTCAAATACTTGATTTTTAGAAATAATCATTAAACTCCCCTAAAAACTGTCCGAACCATTAGTGTAACGAATAGCTGTCAATCAAAATATAGATTGAAACTCTAAAAATACAAGTAATTTAGTCATAAATTTCCTTCGCTTCCCCAACCAAGGGTTAGAGGAATTTCTGGAGCTGCTCCGGTATCCGCTCCACCTCCCGCTCCTCCCCCGCCCCCAGCGACACCGCCGCCTCGCCCGGCTTGAGCCAGAATTGCACCACCACCTCACCCCGGACGGCCACGAGATCGAGCCACGGCCCCAGTTCCGCCGCGCGGGCGTAGTGCAGCCGCAGAATCCCGCCCCGGTAACTGGCCGGGTTATAGGCGTCTACACTGTCCAGCCGCCCGGTCAGGGCCGGCCCCCGACCGTCGGGCATCTCCACCTCGCCCAACAGGTAGTAGGGGCGGCTCTGATCGATGCGACTCACCAGCCCACGC
>Ga0209573_1003800_pt1 | contig 15877 bp, 14 predicted proteins | sample TNRBio252014_DNA_FD_185870 | JGI IMG/M metagenome (GOLD analysis project Ga0209573, IMG submission 185870) | Wastewater treatment Type I Accumulibacter community from EBPR Bioreactor in Madison, WI, USA - TNR Reactor_6/25/2014_ DNA (SPAdes)... | ecosystem: Engineered > Bioreactor > EBPR >...
GCCCGCGGGTCTCCCTCGCGGGCGTGATCTTTTTTGCGTTCGCGCAAGTTCCAAAGCCTAGAGGCCATGCCATGTACGCGGTGATCAAGACCGGCGGCAAACAATACCGGGTTCAACCGGGCGACCTGATCGTCGTTGAAAAACTCGCCGGCGAGCCGGGCGATGAGATCAAGCTGGACCAGGTCCTGATGATGGGCGACGACGTCGGCGCCCCGCTGGTGGCCAAGGCCTTCGCCTCGGCCGTCCTGGTCGAGACCCGCAAGGGCGAGAAGGTCAAGATCTTCAAGAAGATCCGCCGCCAGGGCTATCGCCGCACCAACGGCCACCGCCAGCCCGAGAGCGTGCTGCGCGTGGTCGGCCTGACCGGTGCCGACGGCAAGGCCCACAAGTGGGACGGCACCGCCGAGCTGACGACCAAGGCCGAGCTCGACGCCCGCGCCCGCAACCTGGCCCCGCGCGTCGAGGCCGAGGCCAAGCCGGCGACCAAGACCAAGGCTGCGCCCAAGGCGGCTGCCGCCAAGACCGAAACCAAGACCAAGGCTGCGCCCAAGAAGGCTGCCGCCAAGACGTCTGACGAAGCGTAAGGAGCTCGACCCATGGCTCACAAGAAATCCGGTGGTTCGTCGCGCAACGGTCGCGACTCTGAATCCAAGCGCCTGGGCGTCAAGCGCTTCGGCGGCGAGCGCGTGCTGGCCGGCAACATCATCGTGCGTCAGCGCGGCACCAAATTCCATCCCGGCGACAACGTCGGCATGGGCCGTGACCACACGCTGTTCGCGCTTATCGCCGGGGCCGTAACCTTCACCACCAAGCGCGGTGGCCGTTGTTACGTCTCGATTCAGCAGCCGCAGGCGGCCGAATAGCGATCCGATAAGGCAGCTATCCGGATCGCCCCCAAAGAGGTGATCCGGGCAACGAACCAAAGCGGGGAGTCCGGACGCCGGGCTCCCCGTTTTCGTTCCACGACCGGCTTGGGAGAAGCGGTCATGTGCCTGATTGAGACCAGTCCTGAAATTTCGACGCGCCGGCTGACGCTGCGCGCTCCGGCAATCGAAGACGCGACGCGCATCGCCGAGATCTGTGCCGACCCCGCGGTCTCGCGCATGACCGTGTCGATGCCGCATCCCTACGGGCTGGGCGAGGCTGAGGCCTGGATCGCCCGCGCCCAGGGCCAGGACCCGAGGCGCGAGCGCAACTTCGTTATCGACCATGAGGACGCCGGCGTCGTCGGCATGGTCTCGCTGTTTCCGCAGCCGGGTCGTCAGCCCCACGACCGCGGCCCGGACCGGCCCGGTCTGGGCACAGAGCTGGGCTATTGCGTCGGTGCCGGCTGGCAGGGACGCGGCTTCGCCACCGAGGCCGTGCAGGGCCTGCTGGCCTGGGCACGGCGCGACTGGCGGCGGCGGGTCGTGGCGGCCTCTCACTTCACCGACAATCCGGCCTCGGGGCGGGTGCTGGAAAAGGCCGGCTTTCTCTATACTGGCGAGCGGATGTCCCTGTTCAGCCGTGCCCGAGAGGCGGCAACTGAGGCCCGTCTGATGGTGTGGCTGGCCTGATCGCGTTCCTCCGTCAGGACCAGACGGCTTGGGATCGAGGGCCGGACAGGTTATGTGCGGATCACATGGCCGTGAACGACGACTTCAATCCAACGCCCCCGGGGGCCAAGCCGGGCTCCGCGAGGCGGGCCTGGATCAATGGTCTGTCGGGACGGCTGCTGTTGCTGACGGCGGCCTTCGCGGCGGTGGTGGACCTGTTGATCCTGTTTCCGGCGGCGGCGTCCTTTCACGAGCGCTGGGTTACCGACCGGATCCGGGCCGCCGAGGTGGCCTCCCTGGCGGTTGAGGCCGCGCCCTATGCCACCGTTGAGGACAGCCTGGCCGACCAGCTGTTGGTTGGGGTCGGTGCCGATACGGTCGTGCTTCAGGAAAACGGCATCCGCCGGCTGCTGCGCGGCACACCCAAGGAAGGGGCGGCCCCGCACCTGATCGACCTGCGTGAGCCTGATCTGGCGGCACGGCTGCTGGATCCGTGGATGACCCTGATGGGGCCCGAGGACCGCCGCATCCAGGTCATTGCCGCCCCGCGCTGGCGCACCGGCGACTTCATCGAGATCGTCGCCGACGCCGCGCCGCTCAAGGCCGAGCTGAGATCCTACGTCCTTCAGATCGTGCTGGCTTCGCTGGCGATTTCGGTGATCGCGGGGGGATTGCTGTACTTCGGCCTGGTCATTCTGGTGCTCGAGCCGGTGCGGCGCGTGACCCAGACGATCGAACGCTTCCGCGATGATCCTGAGGCCGAGCCGCGCCCGGTCCGCCATGGACGGGTCGATGAGATCGGCCGGGTCGAGGACGAACTGAACCGGATGCAGCAGGAGGTTCGCTCGGCCCTGAGGTCGCGCGCGCGCCTGGCCGCTCTGGGCGAAGCGGTGGCCAAGATCAGCCACGACCTTCGGAACATGCTGACGGCGGCCCAGATGGCCTCGGATAGGCTGGCCGCCTCGGGCGATCCGACGGTGGCGCGCGCCATGCCTCGCCTCGAACGGGCGCTCGACCGGGCCCTGAACCTGGCCCAGGACGTCCTGGCCTATGGCCGATCCGAAGAGCCGAAGCCCGATCCGCGCCCCTTGCGGCTGGTACCGGCCATCCATGCCGCTGCCGAGGACGCCGGCCTGACCGACCAGGGTGTGCGCCTGATCCAGCGCGCCCCGGCCCGGCTCAGGGTCGAGGCCGACGCCGAACATCTGCACCGCATCCTCGTCAACCTGATGCGCAATGCCCGCGAGGCCATCGAGGGTGACCCGGAGCGCGACGGCAAGGGCCGGGTCTCGCTGTCGGCTGTCCGAACCGGGACGCGCGTGGAAATCCGCGTGCGTGACGATGGGCCAGGCCTGCCGGCACGGGCGCGAGAACGCCTGTTCCTGCCGTTCCAGGGTTCCACCCGTCGAAATGGTGCGGGTCTGGGCCTGCCGATCTCGCGCGAACTGGCCCAGGCCAATGGCGGCGATCTGACGCTGGATGTCACCGGCCCAGGCGGCACCGTCTTTCTGCTGACCCTGCCGGCCCAGGCCTGACGCTGCCCCGGATGCCCGGTTTGGCAGAGGCCAGGCCTCTGACTTCCTTGTCCTGGGTGAGCGGCACCGGGCCGGTTGTCCCCGGTCCCGCCAGCGGTGCCAGACTGGACTTTCCGGCTCTGGATTTGGCCCCCGCCCGATCGAGACGGTTCAGACGGTTCAGACCATGTTTTTCACATCAATTAGACCATCCAGACCGTCCAGACCGTCTGGCCACCCTCCTGGTGCCCCGGGGCATCGGGCCTGAGGGTGACGGAGTCAGGCGGAATATCCGTTGTCCAGCCCCATACGGCTGCTGGCTTCATGGATTCAGGCTCTGGTCGCTCAGGCTGACACCGTCGCGGCGATTGTCGGCCCCGGCGTCCCAGCGTCCGTTTCGCCAGATGGCCCCATGCAGGCCCGAGGTCTCGCTGGCGTTCGGTCGCAGGGGCGCCCCCGATGCGGCCAGGGCGGCCTGGATGTCCGGCGCAAACAGATTGGTATCGGCCCCGACGCTGGAGCCCCGCACGACCAGATTGGGCAGGTCGAAGGCGGCCTGCATCGACAGGTCCCAGTCCAGCGCCCCGATCAGGGCCTTGGCATTATAGGCCAGGATGGAGTTGCCGCCGGGCGAGCCCAGCGCCCCGACCAGCCGCCCCTGACGATCCAGAATGATGACCGGAGCCATCGACGAGCGGGGTCGCTTGCCCGCCGCCACCGCATTGGCCGCCGGCCGCCCCTGGGCATCAACGGGCGAGAACGAAAAGTCCGTCATCTGGTTATTCAGGAAGAAGCCGCCGGCCATGCGGCCCGAGCCGAACAGACTTTCGACCGTGGTGGTCATGGAGACGGCATTGCCCCACTGATCGACGATGACGAAATGGCTGGTGCCGGCGGGCTCTTGTGTGGCGTCCGGCGCGCGTTCAGCCGGCGCGCCCGGCGGGGTCCCTGGCCCGACCGGGCCGGTCCCCGTCGGGATCAGGGCCGCGCGCTCGGCCACATAACTGGGGTCCAGGAGACCCGCGACCGGCACCGCGACATGGTCGGCGTCCCCGACATAGAGGTCCCGGTCGGCATACATCAGCCGCTGCAGCCGCGCGAAGGCGACCCAGGCCTCCGGGCTGGCCGCGCCCCGGTTGATGTCCGGCGTCTGTTCGGCCATGGCCAGAAGCTGCAGCAGGGCCACGCCCGACGACGGCGGCGGCGGTACGCAGACCACATAGATCCGGTAGGGCTGGCAGACGGCCTCGCGGCGAAGCGGACGATAGGCCGCCAGGTCGGCTTGGGTCAGGCCGCCGGGATCGTCCCCGGCATGCACCGTCTCGACGATCTGACGCGCCAGGGCCCCCCTGTAGAAATAGTCCGGCCCCTCCTGGGCCAGGTGCCGCAGGGTTTCGGCATAGGCCGGATTGGTCATCACCTCGCCGGCGCGCGGCCGGGTCCCGTCGGGTCGTTCGAAATAGGCGTCGGCCCAGGCGGTATGGGACTGGGGGGCCTGATCCTCGGCCAGGTTGATGAAGGTGCCCAGGCGCGGCGGCACCACAAAGCCCTCGCGGGCCAGACGTTCGGCCTCACCGAACAGGTCCGACCAGGGCAGGCGACCATGCTGGCCTTGCGCCATCGCCAGCATGGCGACGGCCCCCGGGGTGCCGACGGCACGGCCCGACAGCACGGCGGACCGGAAATCCTCGGGTCGGCCGTCGCGCAGAAACAGGTCCGTCGTCGCCGAGGCCGGGGCCGTTTCGCGGCCGTCATAGACCGTCACCTCGCGGCTGTCGGCGTCATAGAAGACCAGGAAGGCCCCGCCGCCCAGGCCGGAGCTCTGCGGCTCGACCAGCCCCAGCACGGCCTGTACCGCCACCGCTGCATCCACGGCCGAGCCGCCCTGGCGCAACACCGCCATCCCGGCCTCTGCGGCCATCGGATTGGCCGCCGAGACGAAGGGTCCCCGCGCGATGTCGTCAGCAACTGGACTCGCCGGTGCCGGGGCCTGCCCGTTCGGCAGGGCCCCGCAGGCGATGAGGGACAGGGCGGCGGTGAGGGCGATGAAAAGGCGCATGATCCCTTGCTAGACCAGCCAGACGGCGCGGCAAAGCCGCCGACCGTCTCAGCCGAAGGTGGATCTGACCTGATCGACCTGGCCAAGCGCGCGCTCGAGATCGTCCCATAGGCCCCGGACCCGCTCGCGCCCGGGAATCGCCTTCAACATCGAGCCGACGTCGAAGGGGTCGCCGTCGTCGGCCATCGCCACCGTCACCTGATCGGCCGCCAGCCGGACGAACAGCTGGGGATGGTTGGAGCGCCAGGCTGTCAGCGCCTGGCGGACGACGGGATTGACCAGGGCGCGGGCCTCATCGGGCTGGGTCGAATAGACCTCGAATTGATGCTCGAAGGCGGGATCATCCTCGAAGCGCACGCGCGCCATGCCCGCCCCGGGGCTGAAGAGGTTGAACAGGCCACGATCCGGCACAACCACCGTCTCGCCCTGCACCGGGCGGCCGGTCAGGGCAAGGATGAGGCCCTTGAAGACGTCGCGCCGGCTCTTGCCCGAGCCGGTGACAAGGGCGGCGTGATAGACGGCAAACGGCGTGCCCTGCTGCGTTCCGGCGATCCGATCGCGAAACGTCCGGCCGCTGGGCCGCCCCAGCAGCGGATGCAGGGGCTCATAGCCGTCGGCGGGAAAGCCGGTCGCCTGATAGGTCAGTCCACGCGCCTGGCTGATCGCCGCTGCAGCGGGCTCCTTCAGGGCCCGCGCCGTCGCCTCCAGCGGCCGCGACGCGGCCAGCCAGCCGGCGAACAGGATCGCGCCCGCCGCGAAGAATTTGAAGGCGAGGTCGGGAATGAAGACGAGGGCCGCCACCGCCACGACGGCAATGCCCGCCATGATCCAGGCGAAGCGCGCCACCGCCGCGCGACGACGCACCTCCAGCCCCTCCAGCATTGGGGCGAGGGGGCCGTCGCACAGTTGGTCGAAGTCGGGCGGGGGCATGCCGGCGGACCTTTCAGGCGGGCCTGCACTGTGCGCGCCTGTCATGCCCTGTAAAGACCGCAATCAGGCCCTTGCATCGGACGGCGCGAGCGGTTAGGTGTCCGCCCCTTCGCCGGGCCACCCCAAGTGCCCGGTCTGCGGACCCGTAGCTCAGCTGGATAGAGCATCAGACTACGAATCTGAGGGTCGGGCGTTCGAATCGCTCCGGGTCCGCCATTCTTTCCAATCGTCGTTGAAAAAGTTGGGAAATCCCGCTCGGGACGACCGTCTTTCGACGATTGCTAAACAGACTTGCTACACAATTCAGCCGACGCTGAGCAGTCAACGGCAGGAAGAGTCTCAGGAAATCTCCGGGACGGCTGTTACACAAGAGGCCGAAGGCCGAGGCGCGTGGCCGGTCGGAGCAGCCCGCCCGTCGAGCCGAGCGAAGCGAGGGGCGGCGCGTAAGTCAGATGGGATGGTGGCCGAATCGGCTGGACGAGCCGGGCCTCGCCCGGCGTCGTGCTCCCACGCGGCTCTCTCGCTGGCGCTCGACCCGCCTGCGTGATCGCGATTCCTCGATGCCCTTCTTCCTGGTCGAGCAGGGCTGCACCTGATGGCTAGGCCGCAGGCCCGATCTGACCCGTATTCCGGCGACACTGCGCCCGAGACGGACCGTGTCAAAAATCACCCTGTCGGGCGGGAGAAAAACCCGTCCTGAATCAGTGCGTCGAATCGGCTGAATCGGCGTGGCGAGAACTATCGATGGATGTCACGCCGTCAGAGGAGGTCGTCTGACTCACCCGAGGCCGCTGCCTTGGCTCGCCGCTCTTCCCAATCGCGCTGCTGCTGATCCAGCTTCTCAACTCGGTCGGTGAGTGCCTCCGCGAAGTTGCCGCCCTCGTCAGAAAACTTGAACGGCTGCGCGCCTGCCTTGGTCCGTAGCTCCTGAGAGACGCGCCAAGCTTCCAGTCCGATCCTTGCGGCGCTGTCGCGCAGATACTCCCGCGCGTCTTCGATCCCGCTTGCAGCGTATCGAATGCTGCCGTCGGCCTGCTCCTGCTGCATATCTACGCGAACCTCGATGTCTCGAATCTCCAGCATCTCATTCGCGCCAAGAAGCTGCCACGACACGTCCGAAGGCCAGTCCGGGAACTTGGGTGCGCTCTGAGCGCCGTCCTCCTCTGGGTCTTCATTCGTCCACATGGCCTGGGCGCATGCCCGAGCGTATGCCTCAAGGTGCCGCGCGAGGATCGCCCGAACATATTGACGCTCAGCATCGATCGCCGCCTGCTCTCGGCCACGCTCGGCGCTCTCGTCGAGCAGACGATGCTTCCGCTGCTGTTCCGAAGTCCAGTATGACGCACCAGCCTGGATTAGGCCGCCGACGAGCACCCCCAGAAAGCCTGTTCCAGCGGTAACGACGACACCCCAGTCGACTCCCCCGCTCGCTGCGACTGCTGCTGCCTCGGTCGTCATAGTTCTCCCCGCGCTTGACGCCCCACCGATCCGTGAGATCGTCTGGTAGATGAAGAGAGCAGCTTTCTACGCCCGTGTCTCCACCGACCAGCAGACGGTCGAGAACCAACTGCAAGTGCTCCAGGAGGTCGCCGCCAGATCGGGCTGGATCATCGTCGCCACCTACACCGACGAGGGCATCAGCGGAGCCAAGGGCCGCGACCAGCGTCCCGGCCTGGACGCCCTCCTGAAGGCGGTGGCCCGACGCGAGATCGACATCGTGATGGCCTGGAGCGTGGATCGCCTGGGCCGTGCTGGGCACCGTCGGAGACCGTCGGGAGGCGGTGGGAAACGGCTGACGCTGGACGGTCCCGTGAGACGCTGGACCCATGCCTGACATCAAGCCGACCAAGCCGCGTGGATCACTCACTCGACTGCGCCACGAGCAGGCCCCTGCGCAGCCTCGCTCCGGGTCTGCCATTTCTCTCCTTGTTTTCAGACGATCTCACCGCATCGGGCGGCTGAGGAAGCGCGAGCCCTTCAGACCGAAGCGCCAGGGCGTCTCGACGCCCTTGGTGAGGCCGATGCGCGGACCGGTCAGGACGTCGCCGGGCGGGCCGGCGGGCGGCTCAAGGCGGAACGGGGCGGTGTCCAGCGGCGCATGGTCGTGTGCGCCCGTCACCCCCAGGGCCTGACACAGTTTGCCGGGGCCCGAACATAGGGCGCGGTCGTCACCCACGCCGCGCCGCTCGCGCATCCTGTCCAGCCCCAGCGTCGGCTCCAGCGCCCGGATCAGCACCGCCTGGCCTGAGCCGGGGTCGCCGCAGACCACGTTCAGACACCAGTGAACGCCGTAGATGCGATAGACATAGGCCCGGCCCACCGGTCCGAACATGGCGGCGTTGCGCGGCGTCGGGCCGCGATAGCTGTGCGAGGCCGGGTCGCTGCGGTCATAGGCCTCGGTTTCGACGATGACGCCGCCGACCCCGTCCAACCTCAGGGTCCAGCCGATCAGGGCCCGGGCACAGGTGGGGGCCGGCAGGTCGAAGCGCGGCGTCAGGTCGCAAACGGCCAGGGACTGACCGACTTGGCCCAGCCGTCGACCTGCAGTTCGGCGTGGACGGGTGGGGCGGCCCGCTCGGCGCAGGGGTGGCGCGGACACAGCCGACAGGCCGGGCCGATCGGCGTCGTCTCGGGCTGATCCAGATCCAGGCCGCGGGCATAGATCAGGCGGTGGGCGTGGCGCAGCTCGCAACCCAGGCCGATGGCCAGATCACTGTCGCCGCTGCCGCCCTGGCGGGTGACGGTGCGGGCTAGGGTGAACCAGCGACCGCCATCGGGCGTCTCGACGATCTGGGTGACGATCTTGCCGGGGGTGCGAAACGCCGAATGCAGCCGCCAGCGCGGGCAGGCCCCGCCAAACCGTGAGAACGGAAAGGCGTCCGCCGCATAGCGTTTGGAGACATTGCCGGCCTGGTCGACCCGCATCAGAAAGAAGGGCACCCCCCGCGCGGTCGGACGGCCCAGGGTCGTCAGCCGGTGCGCGACCTGTTCGAACGACACGCCGAACCGCTGTTGCAGGCGGGCCAGATCATAGCCGGTGTCCTCGGCCAGGGCCTGGAATGGGCCGTAGGGCATCAGCACAGCGGCCGCCAGGGTGTTGGTCAGGCTGACCTTCAACAGGCGTCGGGCCACATCGTCGGGCGGACGGGCGGCCTCGACCAGGGCGTCCAGGTCGTTGCCGTGTTCGTTGAGGACCAACTGATAGACGACGGCAAAGGTCCGCGAGGCTGCCGACAGGGCTTCGGACAGCAGCAGCCGCCGTCGATGCAGATCCAGGCGCCGGGTCCATTCGACCATGACCTCGACCGGCAGGACGCGGACGTTCAGGTCATGGCGGGCTTTCAGGCGGGCGCGGGCGGCGGCGTCCAGCCCCAGCGGGTCTGGCGACAGCTCGGCGTGCATCGCCTCGCCCCAGGCATCAATCTCGGGGAAGTGGTTGCGGCGCGCCTGGATGAGGTCGCGGACCCAGTCGGCCGGGGTGTCCTCGAGGCCAGCGCCGCCGCGCTCCGCCGCCGTCTGGGCACAGGCGCGCTGGTCGGCAAAGGCCTGATAGAGCCGGGTCAGGGCCTCGGCCGCCGCCGGATTGTCGTCGGCCAAGGCCAGGACCTCATGGCGCGGTACGCTCAGACCCTTGAACACCGGGTCGGCGAACAGCTCGCTGAGGGCCTCGGCTGAGGCGGCGTCATTCTGGCCCAGCGACCTCAGATCGACGTCATAGGTCTCAGCCAGCCGCAGCAGCAGCTGGGCCGACACGGGCCTCTGATTGCGCTCGATATGGTTCAGATAGGACGGCGACACCCCCAGGTCGGCCGCCATACCGGTCTGGCTCAGGTCGAGGTCGCGGCGCAGCCGTTTCAGCCGCCCGCCGAGAAACAGCTTCTGATCCGTCGCCCGCGCCATGTTCCGATCATGTCACAATGTGTCCAAACGGCAAGGGTCACAATGTGACCAAATGACATTCAGCTTAGTGTTGTGGACGTAGATTTTGTGACTTTTGGCGGGCTCTATGGTCGGGACAGCGGCGTCGGGCCGCGACCTCAACAGATTTCGAGACCGCCATGACCACCTTCGCCGATCTGGTTCCTTCGCCCACGGGTCGCTTCGATGGGATCGAGCGCCCCTATACGCCGGAGGATGTGCTGCGTCTGCGCGGCTCGGTGCCGGTGACCCACACCCTGGCCGAACGCGGCGCCAACCGGCTGTGGGAGCTTCTTCACAGCGAGCCCTATATCAATGCGCTCGGGGCGGTGACCGGCAACCAGGCCATGCAGATGGTCCGCGCGGGCCTCAAAGCCATCTATCTGTCGGGCTGGCAGGTGGCGGCCGACGCCAATACCGCCGGGGCCATGTACCCGGATCAGTCGCTCTATCCGGCCAATGCCGCGCCGGAGCTGTGCCGGCGCATCAACCGCACCCTCCAGCGCGCCGACCAGATCGAACACGCCGAGGGTGGAGCCAAACGCGACTGGTTCGCCCCCATCGTGGCGGATGCCGAGGCCGGCTTCGGTGGCCCGCTCAACAGCTTTGAGATCATGAAGGCCTTCATTGAGGCCGGGGCTTCGGGCGTTCATTTCGAAGACCAGCTGGCGTCCGAGAAAAAGTGCGGCCATCTGGGCGGCAAGGTCCTGATCCCGACCGCCCAGCATGAGCGCAACCTGATCGCGGCGCGCCTGGCCGCTGACGTCATGGGCACCCCGACCCTGACGGTGGCCCGAACCGATGCGGAATCGGCCCAACTCATCACCTCCGACATCGACGAGCGCGACCATCCCTTCATCGAGCGCGACAACCGCACCATCGAAGGCTTCTTCCGTCTGAAGGAGGGCACGGGCCTGGATCACTGCATCGCGCGCGGCCTCAGCTATGCCAAATACGCCGACCTCCTGTGGTGGGAGACCAGCCACCCGGACCTCGACGACGCCCGGAAGTTCGCCGAGGCGATCCAGAAGGAACACCCCGGCAAGCTGATGGCCTATAACTGTTCGCCGTCGTTCAACTGGGAAGCCAAGCTCGACAAGGCCACCATCGCCAAATTCCAGCGCGAGCTGGGCGCCATGGGCTACAAGTTCCAGTTCGTGACCCTGGCCGGCTTCCACAGCCTGAACAATTCCATGTTCGAACTGGCCGACGGCTATCGCGACCACGGCATGGCCGCCTATTCCGAGCTGCAGCAGCGTGAGTTCGCCAATGAGGCGCGCGGCTATACCGCCACCCGTCACCAGCGCGAGGTCGGCACCGGCTACTTCGACCAGGTGGCCACCGTCATCTCGTCGGGCCAGTCGTCCACGACCGCGCTCAGGGACTCCACCGAAGCGGCCCAGTTCGCGGCCGAATAGTCAGACAACGGAGAACTGATCATGGAACCCGTTTCCAGCCCCAAGGCCATCATCGACTATTGCCTGGCCCCGCTCGAGCTCAGCCCCGGCACCGAGGCCGAACGTGAAGCCCGCCGCCGCCTGGAGCATGCCATCAAGGCCTTCCGTCAGGCGGCCGCGCGGCCGGTCGCGGTCGACTTCTCGACCATGCCCTCTGTGGTCATCAACGAAGCCGCTCACGGCTACGAGTAGATCCTTCTCCCCTCCGGGGGAGAAGGTGGGCGCCGCAGGCGCTCGGATGAGGGGGTTGGTCCCGACATCCCGGCGTCTGCGGGTCTTGAGACAACCCCCTCAACCGTCATGCTGCGCATGACACCTTCTCCCCCGAGGGGAGAAGGGGCCGGAGCTGCCATGCCCCTCGACACCCTGCCTGACACCGTTCGCATCCTCGGCCCAGTCGAGGGCCGCGCGGCCGAGGTCCTGACGCCGGAGGCCCTGGCCCTGGTTGCCGAACTGCACCGGGCGCTGGATGGGCGGCGCCAGGCGCTGCTGTCGCTCCGCCAGGCGCGTCAGGCCCGATTCGACGCCGGCGAACGGCCTGATTTCCGCGCCGACACCGCCGCCCTCCGTGAGGACGACTGGCGGGTGGCCCCCATCCCCGCCGACCTCCTGGACCGGCGTGTCGAGATCACCGGTCCGACCGACCGCAAGATGGTCATCAACGCCCTGAACTCGGGTGCGAAGGTCTTCATGGCCGACTTCGAGGACGCCACCAGCCCGACCTGGGCCAATGTCATCGAGGGCCAGATCAATCTGAAGGACCGCTGGTCCGGGGACCTGGCCTTTACCGACCCGGCCTCGGGCAAGGCCTATGCGCTGGGCGACACGCCGGCGGTCCTGCTGGTGCGGCCACGCGGCTGGCATCTGGTGGAGCGGCACATCGAGGTCGATGGCGAGCCGGTTGCCGGCGGCCTGTTCGATTTCGCCCTGTATCTGACCCACAATGCCAAGGCGGCCCTGGCTCAGGGGTCGGGCCCGTACTTCTACTTCCCCAAGCTGGAATCGATGGAGGAGGCGGCCCTCTGGGACGATGCCTGCCGCATCGCCCAGGCCCGGCTGGGTCTGTCCGTGGGCACCATCAAGGCGACGGTCCTGATCGAGACCATCACCGCCGCCTTCGAGATGGACGAGATCCTGCACGCCCTGAAGGACCACATCGTCGGTCTGAACTGCGGCCGCTGGGACTATATTTTTTCGACCATCAAGCGGTTGGGTCTGAACCCGGCCTTCCTGACCCCGGATCGCGCACGGATGGTCATGGGGGAGGCCTTCCTCAGAGCCTATTCGAGAAAGCTGATCGCCACCTGCCACCGGCGCGGGGCCTTCGCCATGGGCGGCATGGCCGCCCAGATCCCGATCAAGAACGACGAAGCGGCCAATGCCGCCGCCTTCGCCAAGGTCCGGGCCGACAAGGAGCGCGAGGCCGGTGACGGCCATGACGGCACCTGGGTCGCCCATCCGGCCCTGGTGCCGGTGGCCATGGCGGTGTTCGACCGGATGATGCCGGGGCCGAACCAGCTGGATGTCATCGGTGACGGGGCCGATATCGATCAGGCCCAGATGCTGGAAATGCATACGGGCGACCGGACCGAAGCCGGCCTGCGCGAGAATGTGCGCGTCGGTATTCAGTATATCGAGGCCTGGCTGGGCGGGCGCGGGGCGGTGCCGCTCTACAATCTGATGGAGGATGCCGCGACCGCCGAGATCAGTCGCACCCAGGTCTGGCAGTGGCTCAGGCTCAAGGCCCGGCTGGACGACGGTCGCGTCGTCGACGAAGCCCTGGTTCAGGCCATCATCGAGGATGAGGTCACCCGGATGCCGACCGATTTGGAGCGTCTGGGCGATGCCGTGTCCCTGTTCGCGTCGCTTTGCTTCGCCCCGACCTGCGAGAGCTTCCTGACGCTGCCGGCCTATGAGGCCCTGGACGACTAGGCGGCCTTGGTCACGCCGGCGTCCGACCCGCCCTGCGTCAACTCCATGACGCTGTCGAGCAGGGCCTGGACGCTGACAGGCTTGGACAGGTGGCGATCGGCTCCGGCGCGCAGGGCAGCCTCGACATGCTCGGGCAGGGCATTGGCCGTCAGCATGATGATTGGCGTACGCGTCCGGCCCTCGGCCAGCTCCAGGTCGCGCAGGGCATGGGTCGCCGACAGGCCGTCCATCACCGGCATCTGCATATCCATCAGGACCAGATCGAACGGTCCGCTTTCGAAGGCCGCGAGCGCTTCGGCCCCATTCTCGACCGAGACCAGTTCGGCGTGGATGTGGGTCAAAATCAGCTCGATGACGCGGCGATTGGTGGCATGGTCATCGGCCAGTAGCACCTTCAGGGGACCGGCCTGCCCGGCCAGGTCGGTGATCGGCGAAGTCTCCTCGACCGGCGCTTCGGTCAGGTCCAGCGGCAGGGTCACGAGGAAGGTCGAACCGCCGCCGGGCTCGCTCTCACAGTCGATCTCGGCCGCCATCATTTCACAGAGCTGGCGGCTGATGGCCAGACCCAGGCCGGTGCCGCCGAAGCGACGGGTGATCGAGCCATCGGCCTGTTCGAAGCGGGTGAACAGCCGGTCTCGCGTCGCGGCGTCAAAACCGACACCCGTGTCCTCGATGGTGAAGCGGAACACCGCCTGGCCCCGGCGATCCGCAGCGCGCTTGACCGTCAGCCGCACAAAACCCGTCTCGGTGAATTTCACCGCATTTGAAACGAGGTTCGTCAGCACCTGTTTGATGCGGACGACATCGCCCGTCGCCCAGACCTGGGCGTCGTCGGCAATATCGACGAAGAACTGCAGACCCTTGTCGCGCGCCGGAGCCTGGTAAAGCTGACCGGCCTCGCGCACCGCCTGGGCCAGATCGAACGGGGCCTCGCTTAGCGTCAGGCGACCGGACTCGACCCGGGCAATGTCCAGAATGTCGCTCAGGAGTTGCTGCAGGGTCGTCCCGGAAGCCGAAATCAGCTTGAGCATATCGGCCTGTTCACGGCTGAGTGCCGTCTTGCCGAGGACTTCCGCCACGCCCAGGATCCCGTTCAGGGGCGTGCGAATTTCATGGCTCATATTGGCCAGGAACTCCGACTTGGCGCGATTGGCCTGTTCGGCGGCGTCACGGGCGCGCTCCAGGCCGGCGGCGGCAATCTTCATGGTGGTGACATCGACGATGGTCGACACCGTGCCGCCCAGGGAACTGCGGCGGTCCTGGACCCGAAGCCAGCGGCCGTCAGACATCTCCTGTTCGAAAGCGTCCGAACCGCCGTGACGGGCCTGCAGCCGCTCAGCCAGCCAGTCGGCCTCGCGGCCCGCGGCCTCGGAATAGACGCCACGATCCAGCTCCAGCCGCAGGATCTGCTCAAAGGTCATGCCGCGGGCGAGGAAGGCGGCGACATCGGGACAGGTCTGCTGATACTGGGCGTTCCAGATCATCAGGCGATCCTGTTCGTCGAAATAGGCCAAGCCGTCCGTCATCGCCTCGAGGGCTTCGGTCAGGCGCTCGCCGGCTGAGGCGCGTTGCCAGCGGTCCAGGGCCGCGACCAGGAGCGAAGCGGAAATCACGACGCTGACCACGCCGGCGATTATGGCGGCGAGCAGGCCGGGGTTGATGGCGGCGACCTGATCCGCTCCGGCGGCGAGTGGCTGGATGGTGACGGCAGCCATGCCGGTGAAGTGTAGCGAACAGATCGCTAGGGCCAGGAGAACCATTGCTGCGATGGATCGGTGCCAGGTACGGCTCTCACCCTGGACCAGGAAGGCCAGAGGTGCGAGCACCCCGGCCATCAGGACGGACGCGCCGATGAGCACCGGATCCCAGATGATGACGCCGTTGGTCTGAACGGCGGCCATGCCGGAATAGTGGACAGCGGCGATGACGCCGCCGAGCGCAACGCCACTGACGACCTCGCTGGTCCTGCCTCGACGCAGATGGAGAATGGCAAAAGCTCCGATCGCGCCGCAGACCGCCACAAGCAGGGAGGTGATCGTGCCGAAGAGTTCGTAGGACGACCCCTGGTCGGGCCTGTAGCCCAGCATGGTGATGAAGTGGGTCGCCCAGACACTGGCCCCGGTCACGCCGCCGGTGAGGCCGAGCCAGGTCAGGCCGACCCCACCCTCGCTGTCTCGAGCATGCACCAGCAAGCGCATCGCGGCACCGACCCCGATCAGGCAGGTGGCCGCCGCGAGCAGGACCAGACGAAGATCATGCTCGGTGGTCACGCAATTCAGGACGGTGATCATTCAAACCCCGGGACTCTCAGCACAAACTGGCATGGCCAAATGAACAAACAGTGTTTGCGCAGGCGTTCTCTCGGCCGCGCACCCCCGCTATAGGGGGGGCCATGTCGCAAGCTTCGACCCCGCCGGTCCCCTCGAATCGCTGGAGCGCGGCCCTGTCAGCGTTTCGTGACTGGCCGCGCGATCCGGCCCCTGTCGCCGGGCCGACGGCGACCGAGGCCCCGGGAGATCCGTACCGGGCGGC
>Ga0209573_1003803_pt1 | contig 15868 bp, 10 predicted proteins | sample TNRBio252014_DNA_FD_185870 | JGI IMG/M metagenome (GOLD analysis project Ga0209573, IMG submission 185870) | Wastewater treatment Type I Accumulibacter community from EBPR Bioreactor in Madison, WI, USA - TNR Reactor_6/25/2014_ DNA (SPAdes)... | ecosystem: Engineered > Bioreactor > EBPR >...
CCGGCTGGTTGAAGCGCAGCAGTACATTGGCAGCCTTGATCTTGCCGCGCTTGCCGTGCTGGTTTTCGATTTGCAGGGAGGTTGTATTGTCAGAAAGTATCGAGCCGACCTTGAAACAGCCGTCTTCTTCATAAAATATATTCATAGAAAATGGGTCGAAATGAATAACAGGATTATACTCCAAGCACCGGGCAGGGCTCAGGGATTAACCTCAATGGATCTTGGTTCAGATTCCTATGACTGGTCAAAACCGTTCGCGTTCCAGGAAAATGCAGACATGCCACGCGCGCTATACCGGGGCGCAACAGCAAAAAATTGCAGGGAGTTTCTTGACATGACAAACAATATCACTATAATGCGGACTTCATTTTTGCGGGAATAGCTCAGTTGGTAGAGCGCAACCTTGCCAAGGTTGAGGTCGCGAGTTCGAGCCTCGTTTCCCGCTCCATATTCTGGAAAAGTGCAATACTTTTCTATAATTTTTTAGCTTAAGCATGCGCAACATGGCGGGGTGGCAGAGTGGTCATGCAGCGGCCTGCAAAGCCGTGTACGCCGGTTCGATTCCGACCCCCGCCTCCATGTGGTTCACCGGAAGAAAATTTTCCGCTGAAATTTTTCCTCTGTTATAATTTTTCCTTTTCGGGGCGTAGCGCAGCCTGGTAGCGTACTTGGCTGGGGGCCAAGTGGTCGGAGGTTCAAATCCTCTCGCCCCGACCATTAAATCAATGGCTCTACCCCATTAATGGGGGATGAGCATTCATCAGACCCGGTTAATAGCCTTTCAAGCTCCGTTACAGTCAACCTTAAAATCTTCCGTTGACTGCTCAGTCACGGCGTTTGCAGTAAACCCCAGCAAGCCCGCGCCATCACTATCACACTGATATCCCGCAGAGGGGATTTAAATATATACCATTCTCACAGGCTAAAGCTAAATTAGCATCGGATACATGATGATTCGATTCATACAGGGAAATGAAATTTAAGAACTGACAAAATTTTTATCAACGGGCGCATCCATAAAATGGGTCACTCAATAGGTTCCAATTTGGTCCATAATGGACTATTATGAAAACATTTAATGGAGAAATTCATGGCTATCAACGTCAAACTCTCGGAGACACTAGTCGAAAGTGCCAGGCGCTACGGCACCATCGAACACCGCTCAGTACCCAAGCAAATCGAATACTGGTCGCAGATCGGCAAGATCGCTGCCGAAAACCCCGATCTGCCGTTCAGCGTCATCCGTGACATCCTGATTGCAGATCAGGAAGAACCCGTGGGTGAATATTAATTCGGCTGATGCGCATCCTCGTTACCCCTACGTTCGAACGCACTGCCAAGAAATTGCATCGACAACAAAAGGCTGCGCTTGATGAAGCAGTGCGTGCGGTCGCAAGTCAACCTGAAATCGGGGAGAGCAAAGTCGGCGACTTGACGGGTGTGCAGGTCTATAAATTCCACATAGGCACCTTATTATTCTTGTTGGCTTACCGGGTTATGGATGAGAATATCCTGAAGCTTCTGATGGTCGGTCCGCACGAGAATTTCTATCGCAACCTCAAGCGGATAAACTGATCCATCCTATTCCCTCAAAGGTTGGAGCCTCCTCTAAACCGGGTCAATTCCGTTACGAAAATCTTATTCGTGTGCTGAATAATAGAAGCGGGTGCATGGACAGTCCGTAGGATCAACGGCTTCGTGTGTAATAGCACCAATTGGGTCAGGCAGCCAGGTACATGCAAAACATATAGCGATCATCAATGATCGCCTATCCCTGATTTTCTTCATCGCCGCATCCCCTTGTATGTACAGTTCCGACCACTGCCCGCCCGCCGTCGGTAACATGAACATGCTGCACAACCATCTGTTGTGCGCCTTTGTTGCGTAATTTCTGCAGCGTAAGCATCCCCTTCTGGGCTGCATCCATCATCTTGGCGGCAATCTGCAGGCGTTTGAACGCCATTGTGGCTTCATCTTCATTCTTTGCCAGTTCAGCCTGTTTGAAGGCTAGTTTGTGTGCCAGTGCAATTTCATGGGCAAGAAGCTTTTCCAGGGTATTGGAAGCGCCAATCGTGTTGGATACATCAATCCCAAGCGCTACAACATCATTATTTAGCAGGAGGTTGCCCCGCATTGCGCTAGATTCCAATGACGCCAGATCAGGATCGGACAGGGTATCCTTGAAGTATTCGGGTGAACTGCCATTTGCACCGGCCATACTCAACCTGCTACCCAGGCAATCCTTGGAGTGGTGGTCAAGAGTACGAGCAGCATCCGCATGCCACTTTGACCGGCGTTCGTAATACTGCGCATCCTCAATGCGGCTGGCAGATCTTGCCCGTATAGAAAGGGCACGATCTTTCTTTGACTGGACATCCACATGTACCGTTTTTGTGATCATATCTTCCCCTGGTGTCTCGTCTGCCAGGCACACAGGACATATCCAGATGGCCCCGTTGTGCCACAGGGTACTCCCAAGTGCTGGCGGATTGCCGCACTTTTCGCAGGTTGCAGGAGGATAAAAGCGTCGCCGTGTCATGATTTCTACCTTTCGTCTTCGGAAACGCATCGATGCCCGACGCGAATCAGTCCATCGATGATCCCTGCAATGCAAGGCTCCTTGCCGACAGTTCGATGATGTTTAATGATGGCAAGCACATCCGTTGCAGGGTAATAATCAATGCGTGGATGCCTCTGGCGATACCGCCGAACTCGCAGGGTGGCAGGTGCAAGGATGCGACCATACCTATTGACAGTCTCATTGCTCAGATCCGGTTCCTGTTTTGCGGATTTCCTGCCAGTCTCCGGCGAGTCAGGCACTGTCTTGTTTTCCGTTGTTTGTAAATTTTTTTCCGTAGAGTTTGTGGGATCACTGATGGTTTGGGTGAGCCGAACAAAGCCTGTTTCCGGTAAATGTTTCATATCTTTCTGACCCTCGTTGTGTTTGTATGGTCAAGGATGATATGTAATCGGACAAACTTATTCTGCTCGTGCCATGCACCCATTTTTTTGGGTGCTTCAAGCTCTTTTACGGGGAACCAGGCTATTGGATATCAGGTGCCAGTTTCTTGGCCGCGATGATGGTATCGCGCCATGTCAGGTATTCCAGCGGCAGGCCAAGCTCATCTCCCAGGATTTTTAAAATCCGGATGGCAGGGGGTGTATGTTTGAAATAAGCATTCCCACTCGCAGGCACCAGAATTCCGCTCTTGTTTAGAATGCGCCCTACGCGGATCACCATTTCCTTGGCCGCCTCATGCTGGGCTTCTACGAATTTCCTGGCTTTGGGCAATGGGTGGATAGCACTTTTGTCTGTCGCAGGGTTCTGGTTTGGAATACCCCCTTCGCTGTTCATCATTTCCTTGGCTGCCTCATGCTGCGTATGCGCTTTATTCTTAGATTTAGGCGAAGGTTTGATAGCATCCCCGGCTGCCACAAGGTAAGGAAGAATCTCCCTGATCTTGTCACGGCACCCCTCCATATCGGCATTCAGCCCGAGCAAACGGTCCAGATCAAAGGAAATATTGCTGAGACACTGTTCCGCTTTGCGGAGCTTGCGCAGCAAATCCTTCTGTTCTGCCCGCAGTTCCTCATTGGTTAGCCGTAACCGTAGCCATAGCTTGGAAGAAATGGCAGATTCTGCTGCATGAATCAGGTGATTTGCCCATTCATCGGCAGGATGGCCGAAGTCTGGGTCCCCCTTTGCGGTCGAATCGGGGTAAAACTCCCGTAGCTTGTTTCGCAATTTTTTCGTGAGTTCCTCCCATTCTGTTTCAGTATAGCTACGAACTTTCCATTCGCCCCCGCAATCGTATCTTGGCTTGGCAGACGGCATGCATCCTCCCTTTTGTTTATCTTAATAAAATAAAATCAATCATTTCCCGTATGCTTGCATGGTTAGCGACGAAACCGTTTTTACGCTGCTTTTCGTTGCGCTTGCAGTTTTCAGACAAACTAGTCTGCAATACCTGGAAAAATCTCATGTAAGTGGCGTGCTGCGTCAGCAGTTTTCTTCAAGGGTAGGAAGTTTCAAATGGATAGTATAAATTATTTGGATTATGCGGGACATTACAGTACATTACGGGATTTTAATAATTCAGGTTCCCCCTGAATTATGGCTGCCGTTGAGTAGATGCGCATCAGTATTGTCAATAAAACCAATAAATAAAATAGCGACCATGACCAACCCGTTTTTTGACCAACCCATTCTGAATTCTCCTTACGAATGCCCATCGAAACATTGGGAGCTGGATGAGGATGGACAGCCCACGCAGCAGATTCTGGAAACCCGCCGCCCCGCGAAGTTCATCACGCCGATCCCGAAGCCCAGAAAACGCAAGGGTACTGTCAGTCAGGTTGGGTTTGTTTTTGAAGATGCAGCAGGCCTGTCAACGAAAGATCAGCAGTACGATCCCACTTCGATCATCCAGGAAGTGCGCAGCCACGTGGATACTTGGCGTGCCTTGCCCAATTCCAACCAGTGGCGGGTCACGCCGGAAACCGCTCGTCTGCTTCAGCATTGGCGCCATCACAAATTCAACGACATCCGCCCGTTTTTTTGCCAAGTAGAAGCAGTGGAAACGGCAATCTGGCTTACCGAGGTTGCGCCCCAATCCGCGCCCGGCAAAAAAATTCTCGCTCACCTCGCTGCGGTGAACAGGGATGCCAACCCTGAACTGATGCGCCTGGCGCTGAAACTTGCCACCGGTGCGGGCAAGACAACGGTAATGGCGATGCTCATTGCCTGGCAGACCATCAATGCGGTGCGCCATCCGGCCAGCAAGCATTTTACACGCGGTTTTCTGATCTGCGCCCCCGGTTTGACCATCAAGGATCGTCTGCGCGTCCTGCAACCCAACGATCCCAACAGCTACTACAAAGACCGGGAGTTGGTACCGCATGACATGATTGATGACGTGAATCGCGCCAAGATTGTCATCACCAACTATCATGCCTTCAAACTGCGCGAACGCATTGACCTGTCAAAAGGTGGGCGCCAGTTGCTTCAAGGCCGTACCGGGGAAGAACCCAGGACCCTCGAAACCGAAGGACAGATGCTCCAGCGCGTGATGCCCGACTTGATGGGCATGAAAAACATACTCGTAATTAACGACGAGGCGCATCACTGCTACCGCGAAAAACCAAAAGATGCCGACGAAGAAGCACTGAAAGGCGACGAGAAGAAAGAAGCTGACAAAAATAACGAAGCCGCGCGTCTGTGGATTTCCGGCATTGAAGCCGTAAGCCGCAAACTGGGTGTCGTCCGCGTCTTGGATCTGTCCGCCACACCCTTTTTCCTTAGTGGTTCGGGTTACGCCGAGGGTACGCTGTTCCCGTGGACAATGAGCGACTTCTCGCTGATGGATGCCATTGAGTGCGGCATTGTCAAACTTCCACGCGTCCCGGTGGCACAAAACATACCGGGACAAGAAATGCCGATGTTCCGCGATCTTTGGAAAAATCTCAAGGACGCTCAACCCAGATTGCCCATAGGGGGGCGTAAAGTAGCCGGTGAACTCGATCCGCTTAACCTGCCGACTCTTCTGCAAACGGCGTTGACGGCACTCTACGGCCATTATGAAAAGACCCATAAGCTCTGGGATGAAGCAGGCATCAAGGTTCCGCCCTGTTTCATCATCGTCTGCCAGAACACTGCCATTTCCAAACTGGTTTACGATTACATTTCAGGTTTTCAGCGCAAGAATGACGATGGCACTAGCACTTTGGAGAATGGGCGCTTGGCCTTGTTCCGGAACTTCGACGAAACTACCGGCAACCCCCTGCCGCGCCCTAGCACACTCCTGATTGACAGCGAGCAACTCGAAGCGGGCGATGCGCTCGACGATAATTTTCGCGGGATGGCGGCAGATGAAATCGAACGTTTCCGCCGTGAAATGGTAGAGCGTTCGGGTGATCCCCGCGCCGGTGACAACATCACCGACCAGGAACTGCTGCGCGAAGTGATGAACACTGTCGGCAAGCAAGGTCAGCTTGGCGGCTCCATCCGCTGCGTGGTGTCCGTCTCGATGCTTACCGAGGGCTGGGACGCCAACACCGTCACCCACGTACTCGGCATTCGCGCCTTTGGAACCCAACTTCTGTGCGAACAGGTCATTGGTCGCGCGTTGCGTCGCCAGTCCTATGAGCTGAATGAGAAAGGGCTGTTCAGCGTCGAATACGCCGATGTTTTTGGTATTCCATTCGACTTTACCGCCAGACCGATCATCGCACCTCCACAGCCGCCGCGTGAGACGGTGCAGATCAAAGCCATGCGCCCCGAGCGGGATGCGCTGGAAATTACCTTCCCCCGTGTCGAAGGCTACCGCGTCGAGTTGCCGGAAGAACGGCTGGCCGCAGATTTCAACACAGAATCCGTTTTGACCCTCAGCCCCGACCTCGTCGGGCCAACCACCACAGTCAATGCAGGGTTAATCGGCAAGCCGGAAGATTTCAATGTAAAGCACCTGGGCGATGTCCGTCCCTCCACCGTGTTATTCAATCTGACCCAGCGATTGCTTTATACCAAATGGCGCGACCCCGGCGAGCAGCCGAAGCTCCACCTCTTCGGCCAGCTCAAGCGTATTACCAAGGAATGGATGGATACCTGTCTGGTATGCAAGGGGGGAACCTATCCCGCGCTGCTCATGTATCAGGCGCTGGCCGACATGGCCTGTAACAAGATCACTGCCGCGATCACCCGGAAGTTTCTCGACGAGCGTCCGATCAAGGCATTGCTCGACGCTTATAACCCTAGCGGCTCCACCCGCCATGTCCGCTTCAACACCTCGAAGACCGGCCGCTGGCAAACCAGCTCCAAATCTTGCCACATCAACTGGGTAGTGCTGGACAGCGACTGGGAAGGCGAATTCTGCCGCGTGGCTGAAGCGCACCCCAGGGTTCGCGCCTATGCAAAAAACCACGGCCTCGGTCTGGAAGTGCCGTATCGCTATGGCTCCGAGATGCGTAAATACCTGCCCGACTTCATCGTGCTGGTGGACGATGGTCATGGTCCCGATGACCTGCTGCATCTGGTAATAGAAATTAAAGGCTACCGGGGAGAGGACGCAGTGGAAAAAAAATCCACCATGGACACCTACTGGGTACCCGGCGTGAACCATCTCGGCAGCTATGGCCGCTGGGCTTTTGCCGAATTCACCGAGGTGTACCAGATCGAGTCTGACTTCAAGGCCAAAGTCGAAAGCGAATTCAACAAAATGATCGAGTCCGCCACAAATCAGAAGGCGACAGGGGAAAAATAACCATGGCCAAAAAACCACCCGCGCTAAAATCCGTCCAATCTCTCACCTACGACGAGAAGCGCAAGAACATTCCTACGGCGGAATACCAGACCGTGCTGGAAAAAGAGCAGCAGGCCGTAAAACAGATTCGCTACCCGCGCAACACCGACCTCGACCCGCAGCTGGTCTGGCGCGGCAAGGACGAGCAGGACTGGAGCGACCTTGTTGTCCACGCACCGCCGCTCTACATCCAGGAGAAGGTGCACCCCAAGGCGCTGATCGATGATCTGCTAAGGGATACCAAAGAGCGCAAGCACGAGGCAGGGCAGAGTACCGCCGACCTCTTTGCTGACTTCAACGGCATCCCCAAGGGCGCGAACAAGACTGAGTTCTACCAGCATGACCAGAACTGGACCAACCGCATGATCCTTGGCGATTCATTGCAGGTGATGGCCAGCCTCGCCGAGCGCGAGGGTCTGCGCGGAAAGGTGCAGTGCATCTACTTCGATCCGCCCTACGGCATCAAATTCAACAGCAACTTCCAGTGGAGCACCACCAGCCGCGACGTGAAGGACGGTAAGGCCGACCACATCACCCGCGAGCCAGAGCAGGTGAAGGCGTTCCGCGACACCTGGCGCGACGGCATTCATTCATACCTGACCTACCTGCGGGACCGTCTCACTGTCGCACGCGATTTACTTACCGAATCCGGATCGATTTTCGTGCAGATTGGCGATGAAAATGTGCATCGAGTGCGGGCGGTGATGGATGAGGTGTTTGGGGATGAGAATTGTGTGGGTGAAATCTATTTTACAAAAACCACTGGTCTCGGTACGAAAGGATTGCCATCTAGATGCGACATAGTTCTGTGGTTTGCACGAAACTGTAATCGCTACAAATATAGGCAATTGTTCAAGGAGAAAGTTTCCGGTGACATTGGCGCTTCTCAATATAACTGGGCACTTGGGCCGGGAGGGATCAAACGGAAGCTGGGTCTAAAGGATCAGCTAGAGGAAGGTGAATTAGCCTTCCATACTGGCGATGCTTCAGCAATGTTTACTACACCGCATCTTGCTCTGCCTCTTGACTATGAGGGCAAGTCCGTCCCTCCACCCAAGAACCGTCAATGGCAGACAACCGCTGAAGGCATGTGCAGACTCATGAAGACGAGTCGGCTGCTTTTGCTCGGAAACAGTATGAGATACGTTCGGTTGCTAAACGATTTTCCTGTCTATCCAATCGATTCTCTCTGGATCGATACCGGCGTCAGTGGCTTTAGTGAAACTAAGCTGTATGTTGTTCAGACCAATACGAAGGTTATAGAACGTTGCATCCTCATGGCTACTAACCCTGGCGACCTCGTGCTCGACCCGACCTGCGGTTCTGGCACTACCGCCACCGTCGCCGAGCAATGGGGCCGCCGCTGGATCACGATAGACACCTCGCGCGTGGCGCTGGCGCTGGCCCGTGCCCGTATCATGGGCGCGCGCTATCCGTTCTACCTGCTGGCCGATTCCCGTGAAGGTCAGCTCAAGGAGGCCGAAATTACCCGTACCGTGCCGAGTTCGCATCCGGTGCAGGGGAACATCCGTCACGGTTTTGTCTATGAGCGTGTGCCGCACATCACCCTCAAGTCCATCGCCAACAACGCCGAGATTGACGTCATCTGGGACAAGTGGCAGCAGAAGCTGGAGCCATTGCGCGAGCGATTGAACGCCGCACTCAAGCAGATCTGGCAGGAATGGGAGATTCCGCGCGAGGCCGATGACAAGTGGTCCAATACGGTGAAGAAACTTCATGCCGACTGGTGGCAGGCGCGCATCGCGCGGCAACAGGAAATTGATGCTTCTATCGCCGCCAAGGCCGAGTTTGAATACCTCTACGACAAGCCTTATGAGAATAAGAAATGCGTGCGCGTGGCCGGCCCCTTCACCGTCGAAAGCCTGAGCCCGCACCGTGTACTGGGCGTGGACGAGAATGACGAGCTGATCGACACCCTGCGCGAGCCGGATGCCGACTATGCGGCGAAGCAGACCTTTCCGCAGATGATCCTGGAAAACCTCAAGACCGCCGGGGTGCAGCAGGCGCACAAGGAAGACCGCATCATCTTCACTACACTTACCCCGTGGCCGGGGGAAGGCTCGGTCTGTGCCGAAGGTCGTTATCAGGAAGGCGATACCGAAAAACGCGCGGGAATCTTTATCGGACCGGAGTTTGGCACAGTGCAACGCAGTGATCTGGTAGAAGCTGCCCGCGAGTGCGGGGACGCCGGTTTCGATGTGCTGCTCGCCTGTGCCTTCAACTATGAAGCCCACGCCACCGAGTTCAGCAAGCTGGGCCGCATCCCCGTGCTGAAGGCGCGCATGAACGCCGACCTGCATATGGCAGAAGACCTGAAGAACACCGGCAAGGGCAACCTGTTCGTCATCTTCGGCGAACCGGACATTGACCTGTTGCCGCAAGCAGACGGCAAGCTCTGCGTGAAGGTAAACGGCGTGGATGTGTTCAAACCCCAGACCGGAGAAGTCATCAGCAACGGCGCAGACGGCATCGCCTGCTGGTTTATCGACACCGACTACAACGAAGAAAGCTTCTTCGTCCGTCACGCTTACTTCCTCGGCGCCAACGACCCCTACAGCGCCCTCAGAACCACACTGAAGGCGGAGATCGACCACGAGGCATGGGCAACATTGAACAGCGACACCTCGCGCCCGTTCGCAAGACCGAACTCAGGGCGGATCGCAGTGAAGGTCATCAATCACCTAGGGGATGAGGTGATGAAGGTGTTCAAGGTTTGAACTTTCGATTGGACAGAAAATGATCATTAACCCAAGCACACTGAGCATCAACCTCCTCTTCGGTTCGCCCAATGAGCAGTACATCATCCCGACCTATCAGCGACGGTATTCGTGGCATGAGCGCCAGGTGTGGGAACTGATAGATGACATTGGGCTGATTGAGAATGCCGACAGGCATTTACTTGGCAGTATTGTTTGCCTGACGGGGCACCACACCGCAGGCTTGAATAAACTCGAATTGGTTGATGGTCAGCAGCGACTTACGACAATCACCATCCTGCTGGAATGCATTCGCCAACGACTGGAGGTAGCAGAAAAAACTGACGAGTCTGCGGAAGTGGCTCGCCTTTTGAGTGCCAAGACATTGGTTGGGAAACCTGTCAGAAAAGTTGCGCTCGATTCAATTGACTCGGCGGAATTCGACAGACTGGTCAAGAACGACCATGAGAAGAAATTCCAGAACCAGCAACTTCAGTGTGCGTTTCGGTTAGTGCGGGAGTGGGTTGCCGAACAAACGCTGGAGCGCCTTAGATCGTTTCTTTATCGCTTGCAAAACCAAGCCATCGTTATTCGACTCGACGTCAGCGAAGCCAAGGATGCTTTCAAGCTATTTGAAACCATCAACAATCGTGGTCTGCGCCTCAGCCCGACCGACATCATCAAAAACTTCTTGCTAGGCAACGCCGCTCGATTCGGTGACGAATCCTTGCAGGCTGCACGCAACAGTTGGGCAGCGCTGATTCAGCACTTGGATGGCACCAATTCGGACGCCTTTTTCCGCTATTACCTGATGGCACTGCTGAAGGTTCGGCTGACCGCCGCCGGAGTGGTCCCTTGGTTCAAGAAGGCGTTTATGAGCCAAGTCGTCGAGGCCGCAGCGTTGCCAGAGCGGCACCTGTACGCCGATCCCGACGAACCTGACGAGGATGATGCCGATGACTCGACGGAAAACCCGGAGGAGGCATTGGTGGTCAGGATCACCGATAAGGTTTCGTTCAAGGATTTTCTATTGCGCTTGGTTCAAAGTGCCAAGGTGTATGGCGAACTCGTGCTCGTCAAGACCAGCGACCCGGCGACAAACCGTCACCTGCGCAATTTGCGAATGATCAAGGCGGTTCAAACCTACGGATTCTTGATGCATCTTCGGGTGGGCGGTTGTACCGACATGCATTTTCGGGAGATTCTTCGACTTACCGAAAGCTTCGTTCTGCGTCGACACGTTTGTCGCGAGCGATCCAACGAGACCGAGTCGCTCTTCGCGCGCTTGTGCGGGACAAACCCATCAACACCGGTTCAGGCGACGAAAGATGCATACCGCGAGCTGTGTCCAGCCGATGATAAGTTCCGCGATGAGTTCGTGACTGCGGGCTTTACGGCTAACGTGATTGACCGCGCGCGCTATTGTCTTGAGCAGATCGAAATGTCAAAACATGGGGCTTACGATGAACTTCAAATCCTCGGCGCCGATGATGTCCATGTCGAGCACATCATTCCCCAAAAGATCAAGACCAAGAAGGTCAAGGACGAGTTCGGGGATTGGATCACATATCTTGGCGAGAAGGCTGAGGCACAACACCAGAAGTACGTCTCCCGTATTGGAAATCTCACCATCTTTTCTGGCACGCTGAATATTGGAGCATCGAATAATCCTTTCGAGAAGAAAAAGCAGGCTTACAAGGAGTCCAGCATCAAACTGACGAAGGACCTGCTGAAACTGTCTCAGTTCAAGTTCACGAATGTCGAGAAAAGATCGAAAGACCTCGCGGAGATTGCCCTTGGTCTCTGGCCGATGCCTTGATTAAGTGAATCTCATGAACTTCCTCATCGCCGACACCTTCACCGACAGCCTCGCCAAACTCACTGGCGATGAACAGAAGGCCGTCAAAACCACCGCCTTTGATCTGCAGATTGGCCCAGCCAATCCTGGTATGAGCTTCCACAAGCTGGATATGGCGCGGGACAAGAATTTCTGGTCGGTTCGAGTGAATAGCGATATTCGTTTGATCGTCCACAAAACCGATGCCAGCCTGTTGCTATGTTATGTGGATCACCACGACAAGGCATATGACTGGGCAGGGCGGCGCCGGCTGGAAACTCACCCGAAGACAGGCGCTGCACAGTTGGTTGAGATACGCGAGACTGTGCAGGAAATCGTAGTCCCGGTTTATGTGCAGGCGGAAATGGCCCTGGCGCCGAAGCCCGCACCTGTACCGATACCCCTATTCGCTGGCAGAACAGAGGATGAATTGCTCGGTTTTGGCGTGCCCGCCGAATGGCTGGACGACGTAAGGAGCGCGACAGAAGACACGTTGCTGGCCTTATGTGACCACTTGCCTGCCGAGGCGGCAGAAGCACTGCTGGAACTGGCGACGGGCAGAAAGCCTCGTATTCCCCAGCCTGTTGCGGAAATGACGAACCCATTCGATCATCCGGACGCACTGCGCCGCTTTCGGGTGATGACCAATGTGGAGGAGTTGCAGCGCGCCCTCGATTTTCCATGGGAAAAATGGACGGTTTTCCTGCATCCCGAACAACGTCAATGGATAGAGCGCGACTACACCGGCCCGGCGCGCGTCTCCGGTTCGGCTGGCACCGGCAAGACTATCGTTGCCCTGCACCGTGCTGTATACCTGGCGCGCACTCATCCGGAAGCCCGTGTCCTGTTGACGACTTTTTCTGACACGCTGGCAAGTGCACTGAAAACCAGATTGAAGCGATTGCTGGGCAACGAGCCGCGCCTTGCGGAGCGCATAGATGTTCATTCGCTCGATGCCATCGGCCTGCGTCTATACAAGGCGCACATCGGACAGCCGACGATTGCCGGCCGCGAGACGATCCGTGAGTTGCTGAAGCAATCTTCCGCTGCTGTGGATGGCCATAAGTTTGGCCTGCATTTTCTGCTCACGGAATGGGAGCAAGTGGTGGATGCATGGCAACTGGAAAGCTGGGATGCGTACCGCGATGTTGCGCGGCTCGGCAGAAAGACCCGGTTACCGGAACCGCAGCGAGCGGTATTATGGTCGATCTTTGAGCGCGTTCGCGCCGGGCTGCAGGAGCGCAAATTGATTACCCACTCGCAGTTATTCACTGCATTGGCCGCAGCCCTTGCCGCCAGCAAGAAGGTGGTCTTCGAATTCGCCGTAGTGGACGAGGCGCAGGATATCAGTGTATCCCACCTTCGCTTCTTTGCCGCCCTGGGTGGCAGTCGGCCCAATGCACTTTTTTTCGCCGGTGACCTCGGTCAGCGTATCTTCCAGCAGCCTTTCTCCTGGAAGGGCATCGGCGTGGATATTCGTGGAAGGTCGCGCACCTTGCGCGTTAATTACCGTACATCGCACCAGATCCGCATGCAGGCAGATCGTCTGCTTGGTCCGGTAGTCACCGACGCGGACGGCAACACCGAGGATCGTAGCGATGCCGTATCGGTGTTCAACGGCCCGCCACCTGTAATTCGCACCTGCAAGGATGAAAACGAGGAAATCAATGCCGTCGGCAATTGGATTGCGGAGAAATCAAAAACGGGTGTACTGCCGCACGAGTTTGGCGTATTTGTCCGCTCTGCGGCACAACTGGAACGCGCGCAGGCAGCAGTGAAGGCATCAGGCTTGCCATTCAAGATACTCGATGAACACGTCGAAACCCTCAGCGGCCATGTCTCGATCAGCACAATGCATCTCGCCAAGGGTTTGGAGTTTCGCGCCGTGGTGGTGATGGCCTGTGATGACGAGATCATTCCCTTGCAGGAGCGCATCGAGACGGTTGGCGACGACGCAGACCTGCAAGAGGTCTATGACACCGAGCGCCATTTACTCTACGTTGCCTGCACGCGAGCGAGAGATCATTTGCTGGTGACGAGCGTTGAACCTGCCTCGGAATTTCTGGATGATATGCGGAATTGAGAGCGGACATTCTTGCATGCTTGAATGTAAATGTTTGGATTTGATCTGATATATATAAAAACAGAATGGAATAAATACGTACCATCAGCTTCGCTGAAGTGATCGCTTATCGTCAGATTGGGACGGTTACGGCCTTCAGTTAAACAGCGTTCAACAATTGCCACGCCCAGCATTCATTTTTAACGAGTTGACAATCTACTGTTCCCCATATTTCGTTTAGAACTGGGGCATGAATGATCCGTGATGAACTTATCCTGGATACGGCAATCAATTCATTATCCTGTTTGAATGTTTCTCATTTATCAATTAACAGGGTGATTTGCAGGATATCGTCCAATGTAAAATGATGTAAGGAAGGTAATGGTATGACTATCCTGGATTCTGACTATTTGCGTGATTCGTTGCCAATAATAACGGTACTGATCCATATCGCTGTGATCATTCTGTTTTCCTGGCTGCTCTTTAGAGTGATCCACAAACTGATCGGCCTGTTCCGTCTCAAGATCGAAGAACGTGCCGCCACGGCTGAACATATGCGTCGTATGGAAACCCTGGTAAATGTTTCTCATTATGTGGCCAGTTTGCTGATTTTTCTGATTGCCACCATGATGATCCTGAGCAAATTGGGTGTACCTATTGCTCCTATCCTTGGTGCTGCTGGCGTTGTCGGTATTGCCGTTGGTTTCGGTGCGCAGAGTCTGATCAAGGACTATTTCAACGGCATTTTTTTCCTTCTGGAAAATCAGATCCATGAAGGGGATGTGATTGAAGTGAATGGCAAATCTGGCCTGGTAGAAAAAGTTACGCTTAGGTATATCCTATTACGTGATTTTGAGGGCAGCGTTCATTATATTCCCAATGGCACCATTGCCATGGTTACCAATAAATCCCGAGGGCACGCGTATGCTGTGATTGATGTGGGGGTTGCTTATCGCGAGAATATTGAAGAAGTTTTCAACGTCATGCGGGAAGTCGGGGCAGAAATGCGGACTTCAGAGAAATATGCGACCAAGATACTTGAGGACATTGAAATTGCCGGTGTGCAGGATTGGGCCGATTCAGCGGTGGTGCTGCGTTCGCGTTTTAAAGTAATTCCGCTTGAGCAGTGGGGGGTGCGCCGAGAATTCCTGCAACGATTAAAAAAGGCATTTGATGCCAAGGGAATAGAAATTCCTTATCCTCACGTAACATTATATTGGGGTCAGGGCCAGAAAAAAGAGGAAAGTGCCTGATCATAAGGCAGGTTCGGCGAAATGCCGGTTACAGTCTGCCGCGACCGGAATGACAGATTTTCTCCACGGACCATCCCTGGGCACTTAATTTCACTGGATGGGCTTTGACGACAGGTTTTGTTTCGGTACGGAGATTTAAGGTGATCTGGAACAGATGTGGGGTTGAAGTTTCATCTGAACCCCACAGAACAACCCTCAATCATTTTGCCCAGAATTGCCACCATGGTTTTTTACTGGGTTTCGTTATTTCGGCCTCCTGTTCCTGTAACTTGAAGAATGGGAGTAATAAGTCTTCCATGCTGTAAAAGCCTTTTTTCTTACCCTGTAAATTCTCTATGGCAAACAAAATGCCATTACCGAAGGCTTCTCTTGTAATGGATTCATGTTTGAGACGTACTGTTTGGTAGGGGAAGCCAAATAAAATTTCATGCACGCCAATAATGCCGCCAGCCCTGACTGACTTGATGTTTTCCTGAGAGAGATTCAATTCGGTAGCGATCACTTTCGCGGTACCGGATGTTTCTGCTTTTTGTTTGAAGTGTTCCTCGATTACCTCAATATCGGTATAAGGAGCAATATTTTTCAGAATCTTGGCCGCAATAATCAGAAAATTAATGCCCAGGGTAATATTCGGAGAATGCAATACACAGGTCTTTTTTGCCAGATCCTGAATTTTTTTTGCCTGTTCATCACTGTATTGA
>Ga0209573_1003804_pt1 | contig 15863 bp, 14 predicted proteins | sample TNRBio252014_DNA_FD_185870 | JGI IMG/M metagenome (GOLD analysis project Ga0209573, IMG submission 185870) | Wastewater treatment Type I Accumulibacter community from EBPR Bioreactor in Madison, WI, USA - TNR Reactor_6/25/2014_ DNA (SPAdes)... | ecosystem: Engineered > Bioreactor > EBPR >...
CTGCACATCCAGGACTTCGAGATGGACGCGATGCTGGGGCTGGGCATGGGCAAGGCCGGCGGCGTCGGCGCGAGCATCGAGCGCTGGCTGATGCGCCGCTTCTCCGCCGTCTCGACGATCTCCTACAGCATGGGCGAGCGCGCCGAGGCCAAGCTCGGCGATGGCCGCAAGGCGCTGTTCTTCCCGAACTGGGTCGATATCGACTTCGTCAGGCCGGGACCCACCGGCGACCTCTACCGGCGGCTTTGGGACATTCCGCCGTCGACCAGGGTCGTCCTCTACTCCGGCAACATGGGCCGCAAGCAGGGGCTGGAGATCGTGCTGACGGCCGCCGCGGCGCTCCGGGGCGAGGCCGACGTGCTCTTCATCCTGGTCGGCGCCGGCGCCGCCGCCGACGACCTGAAGCAGGCCGCCGCGGCGCAGGGCCTGAGCAACGTCCGCTTCCACCCGCTCCAGCCCTACGAGCAGCTGCCGGAATTGATGGCCCTGGCCGACGTCCACCTCGTCGTCCAGCGCCGCGGCGCCGCCGACGCGGTCCTGCCGTCGAAGCTCACGACCATCCTCGCCGCCGGCGGCAACGCCCTGGTCACCGCCGAGCCCCACACCGAGCTCGGCAAGCTGTGCGAGAAGCATCCGGGCATCGCCGTCCGTGTCGAGCCGGAGGACGCCGCGAGGCTCGCCGAGGCCCTGCGCGGGATGCTCGCCCTCGTCGATACCGGCCACAGGCGGCATAATGCGATCGCCCGGGCCTACGCCGAGCAGAACCTCGACAAGGAGCGGGTGCTGGAGCGTTTCGAGGCGGACCTCATAACCCTCGTGAACAGGGGAGCGGAGCATGGCTGAAGCCAACCGGCGGCCGAAGATCTACGTGGCCGGCCATCGCGGCATGGTCGGCGCCGCCATCTGCCGCACGCTGAAACGGCAGAACGTCGGGGCCGACGTCGTCGTGCGCGGCCACGCCGAACTCGACCTCATCGACCAGAAGGCGGTGGACCGCTTCTTCGCCGAGGAGCGGCCCGACCAGGTCTACCTGGCGGCGGCCAAGGTCGGCGGGATCTGGGCCAACAACGAGTATCCGGCGGAGTTCATCTACCAGAACCTCATGATCGAGGCGAACATCATCGCCGCCGCCCACCGCCACGAGGCCGAGCGGCTGCTGTTCCTCGGCAGCTCCTGCATCTACCCGAAGCTGGCGCCGCAGCCGATGCGCGAGGACACGCTGCTCACCGGCACGCTGGAGCCGACCAACGAGCCCTACGCCATCGCCAAGATCGCCGGAATCAAGCTCTGCGAGTCCTACAACCGGCAGTACGGCACCGACTTTCGCAGCGTCATGCCGACCAACCTCTACGGTCCGGGCGACAACTTCGACCTGGAGAAGAGCCACGTCATCCCGGCCCTGATCCGCAAGTTCCACGACGCCAAGGAGAAGGGCGCAGACGCCGTCGAGGTCTGGGGCACCGGAACGCCGCGGCGCGAGTTCCTCCACGTCGACGACATGGCCGCGGCCTGCGTGTTCGTCATGCAGCTCGACCGCGAGACCTACGACCGGCACACCCAGCCGATGCTCTCGCACATCAACGTCGGCACCGGCGAGGACGTCACCATCCGCGAGCTGGCCGAGACGGTCGGCGGGGTGGTCGGCTTCGAGGGCGAGATCCGCTTCGACGCGACCAAGCCCGACGGCACGCCGCGCAAGCTGCTCGACGTCTCGCGGCTGAAGGCGCTGGGCTGGCAGGCCGGCATCGGGTTGCGCGACGGGCTGTCCGGGACCTACAGGTGGGTCCTCGAGCACCGCGACACCTTGAGGGTCTGAGACGGATTACGAGACGGATTCCGAGACCGCGGCCGGCGGTCGTGCCGGCGCAGAGAGTGTCACCTTAACGGCGGATTGGGCATGAAGAAGGCACTGATTACCGGCGTCACCGGGCAGGACGGGGCTTACCTCGCCGAGCTCCTGCTGGAGAAGGGCTACGAGGTCCACGGCATCAAGCGGCGCACGTCGCTGTTCAACACCGACCGCATCGACCACCTCTACCAGGACCCGCACGACCCCGACCAGCGCTTCGTCCTGCACCACGGCGACATGACCGACTCGTCCAGCCTGATCCGGATCATCCAGCAGGTGCAGCCGGACGAGATCTACAACCTCGCCGCCCAGAGCCATGTCGCGGTATCGTTCGAGGAGCCGGAGTATACGGCCGAGTCCGACGCGCTCGGCACGCTCAGGCTGCTCGAGGCGATCCGCATCCTCGGGCTCGAGAAGCGCGCCCGCTTCTACCAGGCCTCGACCTCGGAGCTCTACGGCAAGGTCCAGGAGATCCCGCAGACGGAGACGACGCCGTTCTACCCGCGCTCGCCGTACGCGGTGGCCAAGCTCTACGCCTACTGGATCGTGGTGAACTACCGCGAGGCCTACGGCATCTACGCCTGCAACGGCATCCTCTTCAACCACGAGAGCCCGATCCGCGGCGAGACCTTCGTCACCCGCAAGATCACCCGGGCGTTGGCGCGCATCAAGCTCGGCCTGCAGGAGCGCGTCTATCTCGGCAACCTCGACGCCAAGCGCGACTGGGGCCACGCCAAGGACTACGTGCGCATGCAGTGGCTGATGCTGCAGCAGGACGAGCCGGACGACTTCGTCATCGCGACCGGCGAGCAGCACTCGGTGCGCGATTTCGTCAACGTCGCCGCCCGCGAGGTGGGGATGGACGTGCGCTGGGAGGGCGAAGGCGAGGGCGAGAAGGGCTACGACCGGGGGACGGGCAAGTGCATCGTCGCCGTCGATCCGCGCTACTTCCGCCCGACCGAGGTCGAAACGCTCCTGGGCGACGCGTCGAAGGCCAAGGCCAAGCTCGGCTGGTCGCCGGAGATCAGCTTCGCCGACCTGGTCCGGGAAATGATGCGCGAGGACCTGCGCGGCGCCGAACGCGACGACATGTGCCGCCGCGAGGGTTACCAGGTGTTCAGCCGCACCGCATGATAGATGACCAACTCGTCATTGCGAGGAGGCGAAGCCGACGCGGCCGTAGGTCGGATTAGGCGAAGCCGTAATCCGACGCATGCCTGGCACACCATTCGTCGGGTTACGCCTGCGGCTACCCGACCTACGCCGCCACGCCGCTCCGCGGCTCGCGATGACGTTGTTCTGAGGTAACCCCGTCACTGCGGCGGCTAGATCGCGGCCACCGCGGCGTCGCCGGCCGCGCCCGCGTCGGGAAGATCCCGGGCGATGCCTCGTGAAGCGTCGATGCCGCGCGGCAGGCCGCTGCGGTCGGAATAGTGGCGGCGCGGCTCCTCGCCGGCCCGCCGGCCCGGCGCCCGCTCCGCCCGCAGCAGGCTGAGGCAGGCGAGGTCGAACAGCGTCAGGCTGGCGACCGCGGCGATCGCCACGTCGACGTTGCGCTCCTTGCCCTCGCTTGCGCCCCGCGCCGCCGCCAGCGCCGCCAGATCGACCGCGTCGCCGGCGGCCCGCATCGCCAGGCCCAGCCCGGGGTTCACCGACAGGCACAGCACCCCGCTGCCCAGCTCGCGGACGGCGCAGGCGCGGATGGCCCCTTCCTTCCCCTCGATGCCCAGCGCCCGGGCCAGCGCCGGCGCGGCCAAGAGCCCGGTCACGCCCAGGCCGATGGACACCCAGCCCAGCGTCCGGGCGCCGCGGTCGCCGGCGGAGAGCGAACTCGGCCCCTCCGCGACCACGGCCGGGTCGCCGGGGGAGCGGGCGATGTCGCCCAGCTTCGTCAGCATGTTCATGGCAGCATCCTCAGGGCTTGAGCACGACCTTGATGCAGCTGTCCTGCTTGTCGCGGAACAGCTTGTACATGTCCGGCCCGTCGGCCAGGCCGGCCTCGTGGGTGATGACGAAGGACGGGTCGATCTCACCGTTCTCGATCCGCCGCACCAGCTCCCCGGTCCAGCGCTGGACGTGCGTCTGCCCCATCCGGAAGGTCAGGCCCTTGTTCATCGCCATGCCCAGCGGGACCTTGTCGATCAGGCCGCTGTAGACGCCGGGGATGGAAATGACGCCGCCGGGGCGGCAGACGTAGATCATCTCGCGCAGCACGTGCGGCCGGTCGTTCTCCAGCAGCATCATCTGCTTCGCCCGGTCCAGCAGCGTGTCCGGCTGGCTCGGGGTGACGTGCGACTCCATGCCGACGGCGTCGATGCACTTGTCCGGGCCCTTGCCGCCGGTGAGGTCGTTCAGCCGCTCGACGACCGACTCGGCCTCGAAGTCGATGGTGACGGCGCCCCCGGCCTCGGCCATGCTCAGGCGGTCGGAGAGGCGGTCGATGGCGACCACCTGCTGGGCGCCCAGCAGCAGCGCGCTGCGGATCGCCATCTGCCCGACCGGGCCACAGCCCCAGACCGCCACCGTGTCGGTCGGCTGGATGTCGCAGTTCACGGCCGCCTGCCAGCCGGTGGGCAGGATGTCGCTCAAGAACAGCGCCTGCTCGTCGGTCATGCGGTCGGGCACCTTGACGTGGGTGGTGTCGGCGAAGGGTACCCGCAGGTATTCGGCCTGCCCGCCCGGGTACCCGCCGGTGAGGTGGGTGTAGCCGAACAGCCCCGCCGTCGGGTGGCCGAACACCTTCTCGGCAAGGTCGCGCCGGCGGTTGCTCACCTCGCAGACCGAGTAGTTGCCACGCCGGCACTGGTCGCATTCGCCGCAGACGATGGTGAAGGGAACGACGACCCGCTCGCCGACCGTGAGCTTGCCGTCCAGGCCTTTGCCCACCTCGACGACCTCGCCCATGGCCTCGTGGCCCATGATGTCGCCGGGGAGCATCGCCGGGATGAGGTTATGGAACAAATGCAGGTCCGAGCCGCAGATGGCGCAGCTCGTCACCTTGATGATGGCGTCGCGGGGGTCTTCGATCCCGGGGTCGGACACCGTGTCGCAGCGGACGTCCTCCTTGCCGTGCCAGACCAGAGCCTTCATCGCGCCACTCCTCACCCGATTGCCTGCCGGCATTAATGCCCCCGTGCCGCCGCGGTTCCGGGGCGGGCAGGGAGCGTCTGCCGTGGCAACGGGCATCGGGGCACGGCCGCGATCGGTCCTGCATGGGCGATGGCGAGCCTTGCCGGCAACGCCGGCCACGTGCCTGACGGCGCGGCGCGGCGCGGCTCGGGCTTGACAGCCGTGTGCTTCAAGCACACACTATAGTCATCAGTTCAGGCAGACGTGGAGGTGCCAAATTAGCAATACTCCACCGGACAATCGATAGGTCGCCGGCCCCTTGGCACCGGCAACTCTTCTGAAAGCCCAGGCTTATACTCGGCGCAGCCGAGTACAGCAGGATGACGTTCTGCTAGATCGGACCCCCGCCCGCCTCGCATAGGCACAGCGCGGGGGTCTTCATTTCAGACGCACCTCCTTCCAGGATCTTCGTTCGAGGCCGGCCGCCTGCCGTGCAGCGCCCGACGACGCGGGTTTGGCATTTCCTCGCGGTGGGTGGACTTGCGCCTGTGCCTCAGCGTCCCGCCGCCGGCACGGGGTCGCCCGGCGCCGCCGTCAGCGCGCCGATGCGGCCGTTGACGAAGAAGACGGCCGCCGCAGCGATCAGGCTGGGGATGGCGAGGGCGGCGAAGTTGAGGTGGTGCGGCAGCGCCAGCGCCAGCAGCCCGCCGCCGAGCAGCGGCCCGATGATCGCGCCGTTGCGGCCGATCCCGGACGCCCAGCCGACACCCGTCGAGCGGATGGCCGCGGGATAGAACTGGGCGGCGTAGGCGTAGAGCAGGGTCTGCGAGCCGATGGTGGTGGCGCCGGCAACGGCGACGAGGCCGGAGACCAGCCACGGCGGGCTGTCGAAGCCGAGCAGGCCGAGCGAGACCGCCGCCATCATGAAGTACGCCACCAGAACCACGCGCAGGCTGGAGCGGTCGGCGAGCCAGGCGCCGCCGATGGCGCCGACGATCGCCCCCATGTTCAGCACCATCAGGAACGCCAGGCTGGATTTCAGCCCGTAGCCGGCGACGGTCATGAGCTTCGGCAGCCAGAACGCCAGCGCGTAGACCATCAGCAGGCACATGAAGAAGGCGGACCAGAACATCAGCGTGCTGGCCGCCCGGCGCTCCCGGAACAGCTCGCCCAGCGGCGCCCGGGCCGGCTGGTCCGCCCGCACGACCAGGACGTCGGCGGCCGGAAGCGCGCGGCCGGGCTCGATGGCGGCGAGGATCCGGCGCACCTCGGCCTCGCGGCGCCGACGGACGAGGAACGAGGCCGACTCCGGCAGCGCCCTGATCAGCACCGGCAGCAACAACAGCGGCAGGGCGGCGAGGTAGAACATCGCCGGCCAGCCGAAGGCCGGGACGATCCAGATGCCGAGCCCGGCCGCCGTCATGCCGCCGACGGCGTAGCCGCTGAACATGATCGCCACCATGGTGCTGCGGCTGCGCCTCGGCGCGTACTCGGTCAGCAGCGCGACGACGTTGGGCATGACGCCGCCGATGCCGAGCCCGGCGATGAAGCGCAGGATCGCGAACTGCCACGGCGTCGCCGCCAGGCCGGTGATCACGGTGACGACGCTGAACAACACCACACAGACGACGATGCCGGTCTTTCGTCCCAGCCGGTCGGACAGCATGCCGAAGCTCATCGCCCCGACCATCATCCCGAACAGCGCGGCGCTGCCGAGAGCACCGGCGGCCACCGGCGTGAGCTGCCACTGCTCCATCAGCCGGGGGAGAACGACGCCATAGATCACCAGGTCGTAGCCGTCGAAGAGGATGATCAGCGTGCACCAAAACAGGATGGTGGCGTGAAAGCGCCCGAAGCGGGCGTTCTCAATGACGGCGTCGACGTCGATGGTCCGCATGGTCGGGCTCCTCGGGGACGAAGGCCTGCGGCGCCGCAGGCAACGCGCATGCGGCCGGCGCGGGCGCGTCTTTACCGGTTTTCCGCGGCCGGTGTTACCTGAATGTGCATCGGCGCGCGCTCAGCCTTAACTTGCGGGCTTCCGCTACCGTCCCTAGCTTGCGTTAACGACACCGGGTCACGGCGATGGATGATCCCGTGCCAACGGAGGGGAGCCGGCCCTTGGACAGCCTCACACTGGCGACGCCGCGCGAAGACGCGGCGCGGGACGCCCTGTCGCAGGCCTTCGCCCGCGTCCGCCGCAATTCCCTCGCGCTGGCCGAACCGCTGTCGGCGGAGGACCAGACGGTCCAGTCGATGCCGGACGCGAGCCCGGCCAAGTGGCACCTGGCGCACACCACCTGGTTCTTCGAGACCTTCATCCTCGGCAGGCACGCGCCCGGCTACCGCGTCTTTTCCCAGCCCTACGGCTACCTCTTCAACTCCTATTACGAGGCCGTGGGTCCCCGCCACCCGCGGCCGGAGCGTGGGCTGCTGACGCGGCCCGGGGCAGACGAGGTCGTGGCCTACCGGGCGCACGTCGACGCCGCCATGGAAGAGCTCATGGGAGGCGCCGACGAGCCGCTGTGGCGGGAGATGGCACCGCTGCTGGCGCTGGGCGTCTCCCACGAGGAGCAGCACCAGGAGCTACTGCTGACCGACATCCTCAGCGTCTTCGCCCGCAACCCGCTGCGCCCGGCCTATCGCCCGGCCGAGGCAACGGCGGATCCAGGGCCGGACGGGGGCCAGGAGCAGGGCTGGGTGGCCTTTTCCGGTGGCTTGCGCGAGATCGGCCATGCGGGCACGGGCTTCGCCTTCGACAACGAGGGGCCGCGGCACAAGGTGCATCTCGAAGCCTTCGCGCTTGCCGGCCGCCCGGTCAGCAACGGCGAGTGGCTGGCGTTCATGGCCGACGACGGCTACCGCCGCCCCGAGCTGTGGCTCTCCGACGGCTGGGCCGCGGTGCAGGCCGAGGGCTTGTCGGCGCCGCTCTACTGGGAGCGCACGTGCGGCGACGGCTGGGCGCAGATGGGCCTCCGCGGCCTTCGCCCGATCGACGAGGCGGCGCCGGTCTGCCACGTCAGCTACTACGAGGCCGATGCCTATGCCCGCTGGGCCGGCAAGCGGCTGCCGAGCGAGGCGGAATGGGAGCTGGCAGCCTCGGGCCTGGAGCCTTGCGGGAATACCGCCGGCTCCGGGCGGCTGCGGCCATGCGCCGCCGAAACGGCGGCCGGCGGGCTGCGGCAGATGTTCGGCGACGTCTGGGAATGGACCGCCAGCGCTTACGCGCCGTACCCGCGCTTCCGGCCCGCCGCCGGCGCGGTCGGCGAGTACAACGGTAAGTTCATGTGCAATCAGATGGTGCTTCGCGGAGGATCGTGCGCGACCCCGGACGGTCACGTGCGCGCGACCTACCGGAACTTCTTTTATCCACACCAGCGCTGGCAGTTCAGCGGCGTGCGCCTCGCCGAGGACGCCTAAGGGGAGCGGCGAACCATGGACGGACCTTCCGAGCACCACCAAACGCCGGCATTGCCGGAGCCGGACCTGTCCTTCCGCGAGGCGGTGATCGAGGGGCTCGGCCGGCCGCGCAAGGCGATCCCCAGCCGCTACTTCTACGACGAGCGGGGATCGGCGCTGTTCGACCAGATCTGCACCCTGGAGGAGTACTACCCGACCCGGACGGAGATGGCGATCCTGGAAGCCTGTTGCGCCGAGATCGGCCGGATCCTGCCGCCGGCCGCCGCCGTCATCGAGATGGGCAGCGGCTCCAGCACCAAGGTCAGGACGCTGCTCGACTGCCTGCGGACGCCCGCGGCCTACGTGCCGGTGGACATTTCCCGGGAGCACCTGATCGCCTCGGCGCGCTCGCTGGCGGAAGCCTACCCCCAGCTCACCGTCGTCCCGGTGTGGGGCGACTTCGCCCGCCGGCTGGCCATGCCGGTCCTGCCCGAGGCACCCAGGATCATCTTCTTTCCGGGCTCGACCATCGGCAACTTCACCCCCGACGGCGCCGTGGCGCTGCTCGCGGGGTGGTCCGGCCACATCGGCCTCGGCGGGCATCTGATCATCGGCGTCGATCTGAAGAAAGATCCGCAAACGCTGCAGGCGGCCTACGACGACGCCGCCGGGGTGACGGCGGCGTTCAACCTCAACCTGCTGGTGCGCGCCAACCGCGAACTCGGCGCCACCTTCGACCTCGACGCCTTCGCCCACCGCGCCCTCTACGACGCGGACAAGGGCCGGGTGGAGATGCACCTCGTCAGCGGCGCCGAGCAGTGCGTGCGGGTCGAGGACCGGCCGTTCGAGTTCGCCGCCGGCGAGACCATCCACACCGAAAACTCCTACAAGTACACCATCGGAGAGTTCCAGGACCTCGCCCGCGCCGCCGGTTACCAGCCGCAGGCGGTGTTCACCGACAGCGAGGCGCTGTTCAGCGTCCACGTGCTCCAGGTGCGCACGATCAGCCTCAGCCACCCGCCGAGGTAGCAAGCGCCTGGTGGAGGTTCCAGGCGCCAGGAACAGTACGTCATCGCGAGCCGCGAAGCGGCGTGGCGATCCAGTCTCGCGCATGGATTGCCACGGCGGCTTCGCCGCCTCGCAATGACGGCACGCGATCTTTGGGCGGTGTGCCCTGTGACCACGGGCATCCCCCTCCCCGGCGGCTCAGCCGGCGGCCCGGTCGATGATCGCGAGCAGGCGGTCGATCGGCGCGGGGTCGCAGAGCAGGCCGAGGGCGACGGAGAAGTGGCCCTGCGGGCGGAGGAACAGGTTCTCCGCGGGGACCTGCCAGCGGCGGGCGAGGGCGCTGCCGCCGGCGAAGGGGGTGAGGTCGTCGGCCTCGCCCAGCACCATGACGATGCGCTCCGGGGCCATCACCGCCGGGTCGTGCGGTTCGAGCAGCGCCAGCCACGGTTCCAGCGCCTCGCTGGTCCAGCCGGCGTCAGCCAGCCTTTGCGGGATGCCCAGCGACTTCGCCAGGCTGCCGCCGAAGGCGACGTCGGTCATCGACCCGGAGGTGGCGATGAGGAACAGGACGTCCGCCTGCATCTCGAGCGGCCAGGCCCGGCAGGCGGTGGCGGTGACCTGCGCGGTCAAGGATCCGAGGGAGACGCCGCTCAGGACGACGGTGTGGCTGCCGGCCTCGCGGGCCCAGCGCGTCAGCACCGCCACCTCGGCCAGCGCCGCCTGGAAGGCGTCGAGCATGCCGAGCAGGCCGCGGCCGATGATCGGCTCGCCGCCGTAGAAGCCGTGAAGCATCCGCCGCCCGTGCCAGGGACCCGTCGGGCGGACGATGCGGATGCCCCGCTCGAGCAGCCCGGAGAAGGTGTCCCCCGCCTCGGGCCACATATCGCCGTCGACGGCGATGCCGTGGAGGAAGATCATCGTCGTCTTCGCCGGTGCCGACGCCGGTTCGTAGACGTGCGCCCAGGCGGTATCGCCGAGGACGGGCGAGGGGAAGCGGAGCCAGTACTGCCGGGTGCGGGCGGTGGCGAGCACCCCGGAGACCTCGATGTCCGGGCAGGCCGGGGCCGGATAGGCCGGCTGCTGGCCGCGGGCGCGTTCGCCGTGGCGGGCCCAAACGTCGTCCGGCGTCGCCACGTCCCAGCGCACCGGCGGCACCTGCCGCAACCACGGCAGGAAACTGCGGCGGGCAATCATGAAGCGGAAGGCCGCGCGGTCACGGCGGCGGGCGACCGCGGCGAGTTCCTCCGCGTTTACGCCGGAGGTGAAGAACGCGTCGCGCCACAGCGCCTCCGCCCGGCCGTAGAGCCTGGCCAGCCGGCCGACGCCGTGCGCCCGGCGGAGCAACACCGCACCGGGCCGAGCGATGTCGAGCATATGCCCGAGCGCGCGCGCGTCCCCGCCGGCCGCCGTTGCCGCGGCCCAGGCGCGCGACAGCGGAAAGTAGACGCCGGCGACCAGCGGCACGCCGAGCGCGTCCCACCACGGCCGGAAGAACACTTGGCCGACGACCCGTGGGACCAACGGGTCGAGCGGCATGAGATGCAGGCGGGCACGTGTCGGATTGAGCATCGGTGGGTCGGTCTTTCGCTGCGCCTGGGGCGGCTAGGCGCCGGACCAGCGCCGGCAGAGGTCGTGGGCGACGCCGAGCTGGTCGAGGGCCCGGCCTACGCCCTGACGGATCACCTCGCTGAGCGTCTCCGGGCGGTGGTAGAACGCCGGCATCGGCGGCAGGATGATGGCGCCGATCTCGGCGGCGCGCGTCATCAAACGCAAGTGTCCGAGGTGCAGCGGTGTCTCGCGGACCATCAGCACCAGCGGCCGCCGCTCCTTCAAGGTGACGTCGGCGGCGCGAATGAGCAGGTTCTCGGCATAGCCGTTGGCGACGCCGGACAGCGTCTTCACCGAGCAGGGTGCGACGACCATCCCGGCGGTCCGAAACGAGCCGCTGGCGATGGCCGCCGCCAGGTCCTTGTTGCTGTGGGTCACGCTGGCGAGGGCGCGCACGTCGCCGGCCGCCATATCGAGCTCCAGGCCAAGGGTGCGCATGCCCGTCTCGCTCATGACCAGATGGGTCGGAATTCCGAGGCCCTTCAGCGCCTTGAGCAGTTCGACGCCGTAGACGACGCCGGTGGCCCCGGTGATGCCGACGACAATGGGCAGGGTCATCGGCCGTCATCCTTTCGTGCGGGCGCGACGGCGCTATGATGCAAGGCGGCCCGGGCGTTCACAAGCGCGCCCGGTTGCCGTGCGCCCGCGGCACAGGCCGCGCCGGCGAAGCGTCCGCTCTGGGCATGAGGCAAACCGGTGGGGAAGAACGTCAGGCTGTCGGCGGCGGCCATCGTCGTGTGCTCCGTAGGGGCCCTGGCCGGGTGCGCGTATCCCGAGCCCTACGTCCATGCCTACCGGGAGTTCGACCGATCGTCGCCGCAGTTCCGCCGGGAGCCGCCCGACCGGACCTGGGTGACGGTCTGCGCCCGACCGTTCCGCGGCTCTGACGCGACCACGGCGACGCTTGCCGAAGAAACCTGCCAGAAGCACGGCAAGACCGCCGTCGAGGCCGACCGGCAGTTCGGCATCTGCCCGATGCTGCTGGCCTCTGCGATCGTCTACCGCTGCACCAGCCCGACGTCGTAAAGCCGCTCGCTTCGCGGAAGTTCAGCCGCCGCCGGCCGTCGGGAAGGCCTTGAAGGCGACGATGGTGAACGTGTCCTTGATGCCGGGCAGGCGCTGGACGCGCTCGGTAACGAAGTGGCCGATGTCGACGCCGTCCTCGAGATAGCACTTCAGCAGCAGGTCATATTCGCCGGAGGTGGAGTAGATCTCGGAGGCCGCCTCGACGCACTCGACGATGCGGTCGGCGACCTCGTAGGCCGCGCCGAGCTCGCATTTGATCTGCACGAAGATCGTCTTCATCGGCCGGGGTCGCCCGCTGCCACGCTCAGGTCTTGGAGGTGATGGTCGGCTCGCGCAACAGGAACGCCGGGACGTGGTCGCCCATGCCGACGACGGTGCGCTCGTTCTCGCGGTTCGGCCGCTGCGGCCGCCGCTCGCTCCGCCGCTTGCCGTTCCGGGACGTTCCGGCCGCTGCCTGCTCCGGCTCCGCCCTGCGTTCCGGTGCCTCGGCCGGGGGCCGCTGCGCCTCGGAAGGCCGCTGCTGCGCCTCAGGCGAAGGCTGCCGTGCCTCGGAAGCGCCCTGTGCCGCCTTGGGCGAAGGCCGCTGCGCCCGTGACCGCGGCGCCTCGCTCCTGCCCTGAGCGGAGCCGCCGCTGCGCGCCTGAGGCTTGCCGCCCCGCCGCCGTCGGGACGAGGTGGTCAAGTCCGCTGGTTCGAAGCCCTCGAGCGTCCGGCGGGGGATCGCAAGCCCGATCAGGTTTTCAATGTCGTGGACGTAGACGCCATCCTCGGGCAGGGCGATGGAGATGGCCCTGCCGGCCCGCCCGGCGCGGCCCGTCCGGCCGATCCGGTGGACGTAGTCCTCGGGGCTGGAGGGGACGTCGAAGTTCAGGACGTGGCTCATGTCCTGAATGTCCAGGCCGCGCGCGGCGACGTCGCTGCAGACCAGCAGCGTGACCTCGCCGCGGCGAAACGATTCCAGCACCTGGGTACGCGCCGGCTGCGCCATGTCACCGTGCAGCATCCCGGCGTTGTAGCCGTGCCGGGTGAGCGAGCGGGCGACGATGCCGACGTCGCGCTTGCGGTTGCAGAAGATCAGCGCGCTTTTCACGCCCTCGCTATCGATGACGTTGCGCAGCGCCGCCCGCTTGGTCTTGTGGGTGCCGTCGCCGTTGACGACGATCAGCTCCTGGACGACGTTCTCGGCCGGCGTCGACGGCGGCGCGGTGACGATTTCCTTGGGGTTGCTCAGGAACGCGTCTGCGAGCCGGCGGATGGCCGGGGGCATCGTCGCCGAGAACAGGAGCGTCTGCCGGGTGCGCGAGACGACCGAGACGATGCGCTCGACGTCGGGGATGAACCCCATGTCCAGCATGCGGTCGGCCTCGTCGATGACCAGGATCTTGACGTCGTTCAGGAGCAGGTAGCCGCGCTCGAACACGTCGATCAGGCGCCCTGGCGTTGCGATCAGGACGTCGGCGCCGCGCTCCAGCACCCGGATCTGGTCGTTCATCGACTCGCCGCCGATGAGCAGAGCCTTCGCCAGCTTGTGGTACTTGCCGTAGGTATCGAAGTTCTCGGCGACCTGGGCGGCGAGTTCGCGCGTCGGCTCGAGGATCAGCGAGCGGGGCATTCGCGCGCGGGCCCGGCCTGCGGCGAGGATGTCGATCATCGGCAGGGTGAACGAGGCGGTCTTGCCGGTTCCGGTCTGGGCGCAGCCGAGGATGTCGCGGCCCATGAAGATGTACGGGATGGCCTCGCGCTGAATCGGCGTCGGCTCGGTATATCCCGAGTCGGAGACCGCGCGAAGCAGGCCCTCGCTTAGCTGAAGATCTGCAAATGTCATGTCTTAGAAACTGGGCGAGCCCCGGGGTATTAACGGTGGCGACTGCCGACCGTGCACTGACGGTAGAAGTAGGTGGAAGCTAGCGCAAGTCAATCCCGCGCGCCACTGGCCAGCCATTGGCCGGGCAGCCCTTTTTAGCGGTACCGGACCCGCCGCCATGGGAGCCGTCGCGGCCCGGGGGCGGTGGCCCGGCCGCGGCGCCGGAACGACAGCGTCGCGGTTCAGCCGGTGTTCATGCAGTTCGAGCCGGGTCGGCTCTTGCGGCCACCGTCGCTGCGGCGCAAGGTACCGTCCCGGTCCGTGCCCCACGAAGCGCACATGATCAATTTTAGTGGTATCGGAGAGCCTAATAATGTGAAAAAACGCTGAAGGTTTCAATACTGCGTATACCCGAAGAGGTTAAGCGTGGACGAAGAGGGGCCGGATCCAATCGACAGACATGTCGGGACGCGCATCCGTGGTCGCCGCGTCGGCATGCGGGTTAGTCAAACCAAGCTTGGGCAAGCGATTGGCGTCACTTTTCAACAGATTCAAAAGTACGAGAGTGGCACGAACCGGGTGGGCGCGAGCAACCTTTTCAAGATCGCTCAGTCGCTCGGGGTGGACGTTTCGTTTTTCTTCCAGGGACTAGCGGAGGAAGGCGAGGGCGGGCAGACCGGCTTGGCGATGGGCCTGGCCGACCAGCCGCCGGCCGCGTTCTACGACAATCCGATGAACTCCCGCGAGGCGTTCGAGTTGATGCACAATTACTACCGCATCGTCGACCCGACGGTGCGCAAGCGGCTGTTCCAGCTCGTCCGGACGCTGGCGTTCACCGACGTGCCGGATGCCGAGGCACCGGGTCCCGATGAGGAAGAGCCCGAGATCAGGGGCAACGGGACGGCCTGAGCATCCGCGTCGGCGGCGGCACCTGTCGCGCCGGCGCCCATCGATGTCGCGGGCGTAAAGGCGCGGACCTGCAGCATCCTCCTCGGTCGCGGCAAGAACCGGCTGGGGAGTCGCGCCCGCGCCTCCGAACGCCTTAACCCCGGATAACGTCCGGCGGCGTAGGCCCGCCCAAGATCCAGCCCATGCCGTGCGGAGCATCCCGCGCGTGGTCGCGATGATGACGCGCTGGGTGAGAGGTCTGCCGGGCGGTTCCCCTTGCACTGCGCTGTCGAACAGGAGCAGCCTTCTGCGGGTACCACCTGCGGCCATGGCTGCAGGGTTGCGGATGGCTGCAAGCATGCAACGGAACAACGCTGGCTGCAGCGGCGGGGGCCGGGGAGAAAAGGAGCGGGCCGTCATGGCTCTGCGGGCGAGCCGCTTGCTCGCCCGGCTGCCGTCGCCGGACCTTTGCCGTCTCGCTTCGGAAGCGGTCTGCGTGCCGCGCCCCGCCGGCGGCATCCTCTTCAGCCGGGGTGACGTGGCCGACACCCTGTTCATCGTCGCCAGCGGCCATGTCGGCATCTTCCTCGGTGAGCCCGGAGATTACGCCTGCCTCGCCGGCACCGCCTGCTCGGACGACCTCCTCGGCGAGGCCGGCGTCGTCGGCGTCGCCGCCCATCCGACCAGCGCGCAGATGCTTGCGGCCGGAGAGCTCGTCGCCGTCCCGGCGGCGTCCATGCGGCGGCTGATGGACGAACGCTTCGAGGCGGTGCTGGCGCTGATGGGCGAGATGTCGCTCCGGATCCGCCGGCAGGTTCGGGAGATCATGGACCTGAAGATGAAGACCGCGCCGCAGCGCCTCGCCGGTCACCTGGCGATGCTGACGCCGGTCCAGCAGGGGCCGGCGGAGGTGCGCCTCCCGTACGAGAAGAAGCTTCTGGCGAGCCAGCTCGGCATGCAGCCGGAGACCCTGTCGCGGGCGCTGATGAAGCTGCAGGGCCTAGGTGTGCGCAACAGCAACGGCTCGGCCGTCTTTCGCCTGCGCGACGTCGCCCTGCTGCGTCAGTACGCCAGCGAAGACCTGGGCGGCGAGTAGATGATCGCCCGGCTCCAGGCCGCGGACGTGGACTGCCTCCTCAGCCTGCCGATGCTGGCGGAGCTTCGCCCCGACGAGGTTCGGGCGCTGATGGCCGAGGCGGCGGTGACCACCTACGC
>Ga0209573_1003806_pt1 | contig 15859 bp, 12 predicted proteins | sample TNRBio252014_DNA_FD_185870 | JGI IMG/M metagenome (GOLD analysis project Ga0209573, IMG submission 185870) | Wastewater treatment Type I Accumulibacter community from EBPR Bioreactor in Madison, WI, USA - TNR Reactor_6/25/2014_ DNA (SPAdes)... | ecosystem: Engineered > Bioreactor > EBPR >...
TCTGCGCATAGCCTTAGCTACGTAAAGGATTTATTTTGATGATATGTGGAAAAAGATCAAGACTTGGGTCGGCTAAAGTAGTGTTGACATGACACTAGTTATTTAAGTGGTTATCTAATTAGTCTGTTAGCCTGTTAGTCTCTTGGAATTGATCGTGTACATTGAACAAAAGATACCAAATTTTTCCTGGAATCAGCGGTTTTAATCCTTGGTATAATTCTTTAGCTAATAGACCAAAGACTAAAAGTCAATTGAGCTAAACAATTACGTTTATTCTTTTAATCAGATCATCAGATCATCAGATCATCAGATAATCAATGGCTTCTCTTTGTTCAGAGGTCATCCTCGGTGCCAGAAATCCTTTGTCAACGAAATTTACATCCAGACCCGAGGACGCATCCGGATTGTTCGTTCCAATGCCTACCTGAGCAGGTGAACCGGTGGTCAAACACATCCCGGCGAGAATCAGGATGGTCAATACAAACCCATATTTCATGGTGAGCCATTTACAATAAATCGGATAAATAATTTCTTTTTTCAATGTATCTCAAGCTTCTCTGTAATACATAATTTCCTTTGGATCATGGACTTTAAAGCGGTATAGCATCTTTTTTTCAAGGCCTTTTCATCCTGAAATTCTGCTTTCAAAATTACATGCATTTTAGATATAAATCCAGTTCTCCCATGCAATCAATTTAAATGAGTCCCCAATATTTGACACACTTTTATGAAAACTTCCATTGCCTTCCCATTTTACAACATGCCTTACTCACTTTACAACATGTCTTACTCACTTTACAACATGCCTTACTCACTTTACAACATGCCTTACTCACTTTACAACTTGCCTTACTCACTTTACAACATGCCTTACTCACTTTACAACATGTCTTACTCACTTTACAACATGCCTTACTCATTTTACAACATGCCTCACTCACTTCACAACATGCCTTACTCACTTTACAACATGCCTTACTCATTTTACAACATGCCTTACTCACTTTACAACATGCCTTACTCACTTTACAACATGCCTTACTCACTTTACAACATGCCTTACTCATTTTACAACATGCCTTACTCATTTTACAACATGCCTTACTCATTTTACAACATAATCATCTATAATTTGAAAAAGCATGAGCTATATATTTAGATTTAAACAAATTACTGCCAGATATAAAGGTATACTATAAAATAATCGAATTTTAATTTTGTAGATTGAAATAATATTTGTTTATTTGTAGCGATATTTATTTTTTATTCACCTTAATCTAAAAACTAAGATTATGACAACAGAAACCTCCTACGGGGCCAGGCTTATGAGAGCAGGGGATCTTTTAAACTACATGAAAGAATTTCCGAATTTTAACCCACCACGACCGGAAGAAAATCCTGAAAATTTTGCCGTGTTTGTTTCCACATTGGAAAAAGCGAGTGGAACAGTAGCCGATTTAAGGGACAGGTATACAATTACTGTGGATGCCCGCAGCAAAGAATTCCGCACAGCGAATGGTTCACTGGACAAATTATTAGCGCCCATCAGAGGTGCAGTGGAAGCGTTGTATGGCAAGAAATCTGCCGAAGTAAGGGTGATTGTAGCAGACATTAACAAGATCAGGTCAGTCAAACTAACCAAAGCGCCCGCTGACCCCACCAATCCGGCCAATGAAGAAGCTGTCAGCAGATCCCAAAAGTCTTATGGTTCGCTGACCACGATCTTTGGAGAGTTGATCCGGGGACTTGAAAACATCACCGGTTACAACCCTTCCAATGAAATGCTCACCATTGGCGCTTTAACAGAAAAACTGAACCGGATGAACACACTGAACGGCGAGATAGCCACCATGGTGGTGCAACTGAAGGATGCCGTTGCCAACAGGGTACAATTATTCGAAGAATTGAAATCCCGAGTCCAACGGATCAAAGCTTACACCAAAGCACAGTATGGCGTTCAATCCAGTCAGTACAAACTGATCAAGGGACTAAAGTTTTAATGAACTGATTTTTTCATAATGTTCAGGCCTGTTTCCGGATGGAGACGGGCTTGTTTTTTGAAGAGCAAGCGTAGAAAGTTCATAGAATAGAAAGTTCATAAAGTAGAAAGTTCATAAAGTTCAAAAGGAATAAGTTTGTTAAGTACTTTTACTTTTTCTGACTTTATAAAAATTCCCAGAAATTGTCTTTGTTGATCACAAATTTGCTTTTAGGATGGTATTTTTCTGTAAATGATTTTGAAAAAATGACTTTTTTTAACGGGCTATATTTTATTTCATAAGCGGTGATCTCATTTTCCAGTATTTCAATAAAATCAATTTCAGCTTGTTGCGTATTTCGCCAGTAGTGAGTCTTACCATAAAAGCCCTGATATTTTAATTGTTTTATTTTTTCGCTGATGAAAAAATTCTCAAACAAAGCTCCTGTATCCTGCCTGTTTTGCAAATGCTGAAATTGTCCGATAATGGCATTCCGTATTCCGTTATCATAAAAGTAGATTTTTGGCTTGGCTGTAATTTCGTTACGTTGGTTGGTTGAATACGGATGGAGTCTGAAAATAACAAACACTTTTTCCAGTAAGTCGATATAATTGATTACCGTCATTCTATCCACACCTAATATCTTTGCCAATTCATTGTATGACACTTCACTTCCCAATTGCAGCGCCAATGCATTCAACAGTTTCATCAGCAAATCGGGCTTTTTAATACTGACCAATTCCAGAATATCTTTGTATAAATAGCTTCCTGCCAGTTGAAGTAATACTTTTTGTTTTTTGCCGGAGGTCACAACCTCAGGGTACAAACCATAGATCAGGAATTCTTCAAAACGTGATATGGACGTTGCAAATGAATAGTGGTTTTTAATTTCATTCCAGCTTAGCGGAAAAAGCTGGTGCTCCCACTTCCTTCCTGTCAATGCCTCATTGATCTGATTCCCCAACTCCAATGATGATGAACCTGTAACGATAAATTGCTTGTTAAGTCTCGCATCTACCAGCATTTTAATAACCAGTCCTATGTTTCCGATACGTTGTGCTTCGTCAATTACTACTACGTCATAATCTGATACAACGTTCAATAAATAATTGAAATCGGCGTTGGAAAATGTGAGACGTATTTGCGGGTCATCTCCATTCAACCACAAACCATTTTTATCCTTTACCAACGATTGGATCAAGGTCGTTTTCCCTACCTGCCTCGGACCAAGCAGGACAATGGCTTTTCTTTTGTCCCAATCCTCTAATATGGAAGCTGCTATATCTCTCTTTATCATCTTGCAAATATAAATAATAACACTTAAATCAACATAATATTATAATATTTTGGGGTTGAACACCCAATATATTATATTTCTACTTTTAAAACTTAAAGTATTTGGAATAGAAATGAAACCACAGTCCGGATGATTGAAAGCAATAGAGCGTTCAGAAAAATAAGAATTCAGCATTGTACTACCATTTCCGTTGGTTCAATTATTTCAACAATTCAAAGGCCTCATTTTGATAGTATTTTAAATCTACAATTAAAAGTTTCATTGGAACCTGTCATGATCGGGTGGATGGAGCATCAGGAATGATATGGTTACTATTGAAGAAAAGATTCCTTTTTCCAGGACTATTGACATTCGCAGATATTATTAAAAAGATTTCTCTCTAATGCCAATGACAACCGGTTTAGTTAGAGAGAAGAGGGAAACAGGCGGCTGCGCTGCCTGTTTCCCTCCATAATAATACGCGACACGCGGTCATTCCGACTGTAGGGATGAATCTTTTCACACTACTTTTCATTTTATACAAGGATCAATAGCGACAATTCCACCTTATCGAGAAAGGATTCCTCCCTGCGGTCGGAATGACTACTTTTATTTTAGGAGTGTTAGGAGGATGGAGCAGGCGGCTGAAGCCGCCTGCTCTCTCCATATTTATTCCCCTGGCAGACTGTCATTCCGACTGAAAGGAGGAATCTTATTACCAATCCACATCATTCCGACTGAAAGGAGGAATCTTATTACCAATCCACATCATTCCTACAGAAAGGAGGAACCTTTTCACTTATCCCCGGCATTCCTAAGAAGAAAAAAAATCGACCGCCAAAGGGGGTATTTTATATCCCTCCACCTTATCGGAATGGCAGGATAAAGTGTTAAATTAACCCCGTTGGATTAGAACATGCTACGGGGTTAATCAAATCGCTTCGCTCATCAAAGTGACAATCCCGTATGATATCCATGCTATGGAATCAATCTTTAATGCAACGAACTGACAACCCGTACGCACGTTCAAAGACCTCCATGGATGCATTAACGCTGTAAAAGTAAAGATGCTTTATGTAGATTTCATTGATGGTACTACTCCAATAAAAACCGAGTGAACCACTATAGGAGACTGAACCATCAAAGATTTCCCGGTGACCCGCTGCAGGCAATTTAAGCGGTGAAGCAAAAGCGCCGGCAGCATTGTTGGTACTCCAACTGGCTCGTTCTGTATCCCATTCACTCTGTGTTGGCAGACGGTACCCTTCAGGACATGGATTGTTGGAACCTCCTTCACCCTGCCACAAATTGTCATTTTGGGGAGACCGCCAATCCCACGGATCGTTTAAAGCCATGATAAAATTATTATGTCCCGGCACATCACTGTTGCTCAAAGTGGTTGTAGTAGCCGAAGCAGGCACCTGATGCCCGTCATCCAGTCTGCCCCACTGGAAATAGTGCCCGTAAGATGCGGCATCAGCGCTGCTGGTTGCCACCTGAGTGGCGCCCAGATTGCGGTCGAGCCAGCATCTGTTGTTGGCTGAAGCAACAGTACCATAGGTAACCGTACTTCCATTGTAGGTAAAAGTTACCGGCGAACCGCATGCGAATGTACAGGATGCAGTCGTTTGAGAAAGTTGCAGATAAGGCGAGTTACCGCATTCGTTGTATGCCCAAACATACAGTGTATATGAGGTGTTGCATGTCAGTCCGGTTTGCGTGTAGGTGGTTGAAGTACCATTGTCGGTAGCTGTGGCATAGTTGTTTTCTGTATTATATTTATAGCCAAAAGCTCCTGCGACAATATTCCAGTTCCAGACGATGATGGTTTGAGAGGCCATATGAGTACCCGGAGTCGGTTCAGCAATGCCTGGTTGGGTATTTACTGCCAGAATGCTTTCAGTACCATTCCCACACTGATTCATCGGAGTCACGGTAATATTACCTGAAGAATTTCCAACTGTAACAGTGATGCTGTTCGTGTTTTGCCCTGAAGTAATCGTCCAACCGGTTGGTACTGTCCAAATGTAAGTGACATCAAATTCATTAAAAACAGAATAAGTCAAGCCTATCGTTCCATCACAGGGCCATTCATTCCCGATGATTTCTGATGGTTGACCAGGTAAAACATGGGTGCTCACAGTTAAAGTTCTTGCACTACCAATTCCACATTCATTCTCAGGTGTGACACTGATGATGCCGCCGTTAGTTCCGACATCCACCGAGATGATATTTGTACCCTGTCCCGAAATGATCGTCCAATCTTCCGGAACTGCCCAGAAATAGCTTACACCGGGGATACTAATAACTGAATAGCTGAGTTGAGTTTCACCCTGACATGGATCCTGGTTGCCGTTGATCACAGAAGGTTGGGATGGCAATGTTTTCACATATATATCCAAAGTTTGAGGTGTGCCAATCCCGCAATCATTTGAGGGCGTCACGCTGATAATCCCTGATGCTGTTCCTGCTATTACCGTAATACTATTGGTATTTTGTCCTTCTATTATTGACCATCCTACAGGAACTGTCCATAGGTAAGTTGTATTGGAATCGTTAGTCACTGCATATATCAATCCGGTAGTGCCCTGGCAAGGGCTTATTTCGCCTATAATGGTGGAAGGTTGGTCAGGCACAGGGCAATCCTTGATGCAACGTACTGACAAACCACTCGAATTATAATTAGTTTCATAGATGTTTCCGAAATCATAAAACCCCTGATAATAATAAGGTGAACTTGTCCAGTAATGTCCTTCAGATCCTGCATTATAAATAATACCGTTGGAACCACCCCGGGTACCTCCTAAAGGCAGTTTCAGCGGTGAGTCAAACGCCCCATCTGCATTGTTCACACTCCAACCCATTAGCTCCGATTCCCATTCTTCCACAGTTGGAACACTAAATCCAGAAGGGCATGGATTGTTTATGGCATTCACACCCTGCCAAAGATCCATGTTTTGAGGTGATCGCCAATCCCGAGGGCTGACAGTTACCAAAATAAATTTGCTGTGTCCCGGAACATCGCTGCTACTCAGGAAATTAGTTGTTTCAGAATTCCTGAGCTGGTGCCCGTCATCCAGTCTCCCCTTTTGGAAAAGATCTCCATACGAAGCTGCATCAGCGCTGCTGGTAGCTACCTGAGTTGCACCAAGATTTCGGTCGAGCCAACATCTGTTATTTGTAGACAGTACAGTTCCATAAGTAACCGTATTCCCGTTGTAGGTGAAAGTCACCGGCGAACCACAGCCGAATGGACAGATAACTGTCGTTTCCATAAGTTGTAAAGGTGATGAATGGCTGCAATCGTTATACGACCAGATATAAAGGGTATAAGCAGTATTGCATGTGAGATTTGTTTGAGCAAAACTTGTAGAGTCAGCTATGTCAATGGCTGTTTCGTAGCTATTGATTGTGTTATATTTGTATCCTTTTGCCCCGGTTATCGGATTCCAGTTCCATACAATCTGAGTTTGTAAGGCTAAATGTGTGCCGGCAATGGGTTGTTCTGGTGCTGTCAGTGTGGTCACATTCAGTATTTGTTCCAAACCAGCTCCACAAATGTTGGAAGGAGCTACAATTATTTTACCGGAATCGGATCCGGCTGTCACAATGATGTTATTTGTGTTTTGACCCGAATTGATCGTCCAGTCGTTTGGAACAGTCCAGAAATAAGTTACGTCAATTTCATTGGTAACGGTATAGCTCAATTCTGTTGTACCTCGGCAAGGATTCACCATCCCACTGATAGCAGTGGGTTGGTCAGGAACTACCCGTGTTGCGACTGAAAACATTTGAGCAGTGCCGCTACCACAATTGTTGGAAGGAGTAACAGCGATGTTTCCAGCAGATGACCCAACAGTCACCTCAATGTTGTTTGTATTTTGCCCGGTTGTGATCGTCCATCCATCCGGAACAGTCCAGATAAAGTTTGCCCCCGGCATTTCCGCAACGGAATAGCTTTCTGATGTACCCTGACAAGGGTTTGAATTACCTGAAATAGCAGATGGTTGCCCCGGTCTCACACAGAATGTGAAAGCTATGGTCTGGTCACCCGTTGGAGAGGCAAATTCGATGTCATCGTCGGAATTGGTCTTGTACCCGGTGAATTTTAACCAATCTCCCGGTGCAAAATCCATGACGACGATGCTACGGAAACTCAGTGCAAAATCATCTTTTGCTTTCATACCGGTTTCACCAGGATTGGGTGCCATGCTCAAGGGCGTTTCCTTTTCGTGGATCAGCCTGATGTCCGCGTCGGATTCATATTTGGACACAAAACTGCCTGAAATTCGGAAGTTTTCTGTTTTGACATGGAGTACATACACACCCGCAGGCACGCCAGACAGTTCAAACAGATGCACACCTGCAGACAGTTTGTTGGCATATTTGTGAACCATTTTGCCATTAGTATTCAGCAGTTGGATCTCGACCCTGCCTTGCGTTGGGTTTTCAAACTCAAACCGGCAACTGTGATCCATCGGGTTAGGATAGATGACCAGTGTTCGTTTTGATTTGTCCGTTTCCTGGACACTCACACCAGCTAATTTGAGATGCAGTGTATCAGTACCATGCAAAGTGACACTTGTGCCAAATAACACGCTCGCAACACATACGGAATCAGGTTCTCCTGTGAAAACGATCTTATAATACGTTTGAGCATGGAGGCTTGTCAGCACGAATAACAGGAGTAAGGCCAGAAAATTCTTTGTTTTCATATGTATGTTTTTTATTATTTTTCAGCGGCCATATGGAATCTTTGATGATAAACATTCATGCCTGGTTGGTGAAAAAAGCCTGAATGCTACCGATGCTGATTTGCGCAAGCATCGTCAGTATTTTTAATGTCGATTTCATATGTCAGTTTTTTATTCGTTTTTCTTGAATCGTAAGGAATCTTAGATGAAACATACTGATGATGCGTTCGGACATCATTATGTTTCATATCGATTTCATATTCACTATATTTATGAGTAAAAAAGATTTTTTGCGTTGTATAATCACCCATATAAACTTCATATACTATATTAACTTTCATCTAAAACACTCATTTCACCACTTGTAAAAAGGTATCCAATATAATATCGATGATCGGGTTGAAAATATTGATATAGATTGCTCAAATTTAGGTATATATGTAGAATATCCTGTATAAATTGGCTTATAAATTTCTAAATTTTGTGATTTTTATCTTTAAATTTAAATACCCATTGATCCGATGGCAGATTCTTTCGTTCGGGTTGAATCACCATTGCTCAGTTTTAGGCAGGCAGAATCTAAACAGATAGCCTACCAGCCTGCATCTCTCCCAAAATAATTTCATATGCATTGTTATTCCACTACTAGTGTCATGCCAATGCTACTGTGACGGTTAAGTCGAAGAGATTTTTTTTGCAGATCGAAAAAGAAATTCTGCGCATAGCCATAGCTACGTAAAGGATTTATTTTGAAGATATGAGGAAAAAGATCAAGACTTGGGTCGTCTAAAGTAGTGTTGACACGACACTAGCATGCATCTTTTTACTTACAGGCTTCAAGGTCATCCTGCATGTTTTTCGCACCCGATCTTGAATATATCCCTGTCCCGGAAAATCGTTACCTTCATGAAGGTCAGTAGAAAGTAATAAGTTTATAAAGTAGTCTGGAAAAAGGAATGACGTTGTTTAGTAAATTCCTGCAGATCACGCAGATAAGCGCATATAATAAATTTATGATAGGGAAACTGATCAGCGAAAATTTGCGGGAAACTTCAATGTTTTAATTTGGAAATTTGGAAATTTGGAAATTTGAAAATGAGTCAATTTGAATATTTGAACTTCAGATCATCAGATAATTGGATCATCAGATCATTTGAACATTGAAAAGGGCACAAAAAAACCTTTCCGATTTGCATCGGAAAGGTTTTGAAAGCTTGAGGTCGGTAGCGGATTGATTTCCTCGATCCGGTAGTGGGAGACGCGTACAAGCTTTCAGAACTTTATGGCTATCGCCAGTTTTTTTGTGCCCTGCCTGCCTGAAAATAAATTCCCAGTCACTTCAGGGCACAAAAAAACCTTTCCGATGCTTCGGAAAGGTTCTGAAAGCTTGAGGTCGGTAGCGGATTCGAACCGCTGTACGAGGTTTTGCAGACCTCTGCCTAGCCACTCGGCCAACCGACCTTTAAAAGGAATGCAAATATACAGGCATTTTTGAGATTACCCAAAAAAATGATCAAAGAGTTGTGAAATATTCTGGTTTTATCCCCTTCCAAAAAATGCAATTTTCATACAAATCATCTTTTTTTTCTACAATTAAAAACAAAATTTAACCTATCCAATGTCAAGTTACTCCATTATTTTGGCATCAGCTCATGCCCCGTCACCAAAAATGATTACTTTAGCCTGACTAAATGTACATCATGACTTCATTTGTGCTGAAAAAGGCTTTACTGATCATTCCGTCGCTGGTCGCACTGTCTGTCATCGTGTTCCTTTTGAGCAAGACAGCCCCCGGAGATCAGGTACAAATGTTCCTGGCTGTCAGAGGAAGTCAAACCGACCGCCTCAGTTATCAACAACAGCAAAAAGTGTACTCGGAAGTGTACGAAGAACTCGGACTTAACAAACCATTATTCTACTTCAGTATCACGCCTGCTTATTTCCCTGATACGCTTTATAAAGTTATTCCTGCATCAAAAAAAAATGTCATGAAAGCCTGGTTGAGGCAAAAACAGGATTGGAACTGGATCCAGCTTGTTTTTGATAATCAGGAAGCATTGATCGAAACAGCAGATTTCACGAATGATCCTGAACTTTCATTCATTCTGACCCAAATCAAAACCATTCACGCAACAGCTGATTTAAAAGAAGCCAGACAGCTGGCAATTGACTTAAAAAATACATCTGAGATAGATACTATCGATGTGCCTCAAAAAACGCGCGAACTACTCAGTAATTATCTCAACAATTTCCTGCAAAACCAGAAAAAATCTCAAAGGATCACGGCATTTTTCCCGGTATTTCATTGGCAAAGCCTGAACAATCAATATCACCAGTGGCTGAACAAAGCCATACGTTTGGATTTTGGGATTTCCCTGACGGATGGACAGCCGGTCAACAAAAAAATTTCTACTGCTTTAATATGGACTATGAGCTATGTCATCATCGCTTACCTGCTGAGCCTGTTTCTTGCCATTTCTCTCGGTTTAAATACCGCATATTACCAAAATAAATGGCAGGACAAATTGATCAGCACTTCCAGTTTTGTGCTCTATGCAGTACCACTGTTTTGGCTTGGCACACTAGCCATCGTTTTTCTCACCACTGACACATATGGCAAATGGCTGCATATTTTCCCGGACATCGGAGTTGGCTCCGCTTATGAAAGTATGAACTGGATCGAAAAACTGGGTGAAGGATTGCCGCACCTCATCCTTCCGGCATTACTCCTGAGCATGCATGGCGCTGCATCTGCCATCCGATTGGTAAGAAATACAGCAATTGTCGAGCTTAAAGCGGACTATATTGTAACAGCCAGGGCAAAAGGTATTTCTGAAAACAGGATGGTATTCCGCCACCTCCTACCCAACACGCTTTTGCCCATTACCACGGCATTGATCGGCGGTTTTCCCGGTGCATTGGCCGGTTCAGTGGTGATCGAGGTGATCTTTAACATACCCGGAATGGGTCGATTGCTGTTCGATTCTATCCGTCAAATGGACTGGCCGGTCGTTTTTGCCATGGTCATGCTCCTGGGTGTACTCACGTTCATCATTTACCTGCTTGGAGACATCCTTTATGCACGGATCAATCCAAAAATTAAATACCAATCAGCATGAAAACCAAACATTCAAAAATATCCGTCAACCTATCCATCATGATCCTGATCTTGTTTGCGATGGTAGCCATATTCGCCCCTTTTCTGGCCAATGACAAAGCGATCCTGTGCAAAGATGCTGATGGCCTTCATTTTCCTGTTGTGTCAGGACAAAAATGTGAGCATCCTGAATTCAGTTTACAACCTTTTGTGAAATATCATTATTCAGGCATTGACCCGCAAAACGCAGCTTTTATTTCTCCATTGGCTGATCAACAGCTTCAGCCGGGTCAGCAAAGGCATTTTTTAGGCACTGACCGGATCGGCCGGGACGTGGCAGCCGGCTTGATCCATGCTTCACGTGTTGCCATCCTCACCGGAACCGGCTCCATGATCATCGCCCTTTTGATCGGGCTTTTAATCGGCCTCACAGGGGCATATTTTGGCAATGATCAGCTAAGCATCACGCGCAGAAGTGCAGTGACCGGTTTATTGTTCATTTTTTTAGGTACTTTTCTGGCATACTACCGGAAATATTTCTCCGGAAATTTCGGTCAGGTCTTATTTACGCTATTGATATTTATGATGGGAATTGTTCTGATTGATGATGTGTTAAAAAGATTAAAACCATTAAGGAAGCGATTCAAGCTGCCGCTGGATATAATGTTTTCTTCCTTTATCGAAATATTCCAGTCTTTGCCTGCCAGTTTTCTGGTTTTAGTGTTGGTCAGCCTGTTCACGAAAGCATCCCTCTACAATGTCATTCTCATCATAGGTTTTTTGAGGTGGCCTTCCATCGCCCGTTTTATCCGTGCTGAAATGCTGAAAATCAAGGAACAGCGTTACATAGAAGCAGCCCGGGCCATCGGAATGAGCGACTTGCGGATTATATTCCGTCATGCATTGCCTGCGGTGATCACACCCGTGATTGTTGCAGTTGCCTTTGGGTTTTCATCCAGCATCCTGCTTGAATCAGCCTTATCATTTTTAGGCATCGGTTTGCCTGCTGATCACGTGAGTTTCGGTAGTTTATTGAGTGAAGCCAGGAAAAACTATGAAGCCTGGTGGTTGGTAGTTTTCCCCGGATTTGCCATATTTTGTTTGGTTTTTGCGATGAATACTTTAGGTGACCATGTAAGCAGGCTGATGGAAAGGAAATGACAGGTAATTGTTGTGATGAATGAGCAAAATTTTTTAATTTTAATTTTTATTCAAAAATTGACACAAATTATTTCACAAATAAGCTCAAATTTGAGCTTAATACGAAAAGTCCAATTTGTTGGTTTTCAATCGTTTTTTTACCCCAACCTACTGACGTCAAAGATGCTGATAAGCACGCTTCGTCAGCGCTAAAGGTCAGCACAAGACTAAAGGGAAACGATTGAAAACCAACAAATTAAAAGTTCCCTTTCAGGCATGTGCTGACTGAAAACGTCAGTGCCTGTACTGACTGAAAACGTAAGTGGGGATTTAGGGGGCAAAGACTTTTCAGAACAGACTCAAATTTTAATTTTTCAGAATACAATTAGCCTATCAACGATATGACAAATTCAGAATATTTAAGCAAAACCAGACGTATGGAAGAGTTATTAAAACAACTCACAGATAATGGTGAATTAGAAACAACATTGCAGAAAGAATTGGATCATATTTCTGATGAAATAGCTGGAAATGAAGAATCAAAATACCCGTTTCAGGTTGAATCCCTGAAAGAAATGATCGAATTGCGTAAGTTTACAAAAAATATTCCTATGGTCAGGACTCAGCTTCTATTGATTTTATTCATTTTTGGGTTGTTTATTCCCAGCGCTTTTTCCCAGGATGAAAGGCCATTGTGGCAAAAACTCCGTTATCTTTCTGAAGAAGAAATGAAAATGGATATCAAAAAAGACCGTCAGACTTCTATCACCGATCCACCTGCCGGATTTATTAAAAATGTCGCAGAATATGAAGCCATGCAGGGCGTTTTGATCCGTTATCCTTTGGGCATACCGGTTGATCTGGTTGCAGAAATGTCAAAAGATGCTGAAGTCATTACATTGGTTGCAAACACAAGCCAGAAAAACGCAGCGATCAATTTATATACCCAAAACGGGGTCAATCTGGACAATTGCAGCTTTCTGGAAGCCCCGACCAATAGTCACTGGACAAGGGATTACGGACCCTGGTTTATTTTTGACGGTGATGGCAAACCTGGAATTGTTGATTTTCCATACAATAGACCCAGACCGGCGGATGATGAAATTCCCATCACTGTAGCTACCCATCTCGGTATCAATCTTTTTAACATGGATCTGATCCATACCGGTGGCAATTACATGTGCGACGGACATGGCAATGGCGCCTCCACTGACCTGATCTGGGAAGAAAATCCGGGAAAAACTGAAGAAAGTGTTGCCCGGATCATGAAGGATTACCTGGGAATCGAGACATACCATGTATTAACTGATCCGCTGGATGATTATATCAAACACATTGACTGTTGGGGCAAATTCCTGTCGCCTGGCAAGGTTTTGATCGGACAGGTGCCAACTACCGATTATCGATACCAGGATTTCGAAGATGTGGCCGAATATTTTGGCTCTAAGGTCAGCCCTTATAGCATTCCTTTCGAAGTGTACAGGGTTTTTACGCCTGGCCTTAACCAAAATACACCCTACACCAACTCTCTGATCCTCAATGATAAAGTATTCGTTCCCATCACCGGCAATCAATGGGACGACGAGGCTTTGGATGCATACGAACTGGCCATGCCTGGATACCAGGTTTTTGGGATTTTGTATAACCAATGGTATAATACAGATGCGTTGCACTGCAGAACGAGAGAAATTGCAGACCTTGGTATGCTGTACATTGATCATAAACCATTACTTGGGAGACGAACATTTAGTCCTGAGACCCGTTTCGAGGCAGATATCAAGGCTTTTTCAGGAAAAGGGATCATTCCTGATTCTGTTTTTGTACACTACAGCATAAATGAACCAGCTTTTGAAAGAGCATGGATGACCCAAAACGATGAAGGAAAATGGGTATTCAGCCTTCCGGGATTTACAGGCGGTGAGGAAGTTTTGTATTATATTGAAGCGTTCGACAGTTCAGGCAGAAGAGCCACTCATCCATTTATCGGAGCCGCTGAACCACACCGTTTTATCATGGATGAATGGCAGGTCATACTTGATTTTGATCGTGACACCATTGAGTTTAATTCTGCAGAACAAATGCTTGCAGGTATTGAATGGACGATTATAAATCAATCCGTTTTACCGGTGACTATAGACAGTTTTACATATGAACCAGATCCTTCCATGTCATTCGAACTTACTGGTGGTGAAATGTTGCCTGTTCAGCTTCAGACGGGTGATTCCTTATCTGTATTGCTCAGATTCCTGCCGCCGGTACCTGTAGACGGCATACATTATTTTGACAGCCTTTTTGTTCATTCAGGTAGTTCAAAGTTTCCGGTTTTTGTGCGGGCAGATTTTGGTCTGAATACAGAACATACTGGTTTAGATGTTCTTACAGTATCGACATTCCCGAATCCTGCCTCAGATCAGATTAATTTCAGGTTTGAATTGCCAAAAGCGGGTTTAGTAGAACTACAGGTTTTTGATACTTCCGGCAAATTGATACATAACCAAAAAGGGTATTTCCCAACAGGACAAAACCATTTGCATTGGTCTTTTAAAGAACATGATCTGCCTGGTGGACCATACCATTATGTGATCAGAACAGATGGAAATACTTCAAGGGGAAGCATCATCATTCAGGGAAAGGAATAGGTTTTTTGAACCAGCTAAGACAGGCAAGGTCATAAAAGGTAAATAACCAGCAAGCATTTTTTATTTCCGGTAATAGGCATGCCCGAACATTCCATTGCTTCATCAATGCCTTTGTGTGTCTTTAACGGTTAAACTTTCAATGCTTTACAAATTGCGGAACAATTCATTCACATAGGTTTTCTGGCCTTCCCTGAATATATTCACCACATTGAAATTGATCATCAAGCCCATGGGAGCCTCGAGCAATTTTAAATAGGTCTGCAATTGGGCTTCATGGATGGGTAAAACCTGATCAACCGCTTTGAGTTCGACGACCAGTGTGTTTTCAACAAACAGATCGCATTTGAGTTCGGTCAATACCTCCAATCCTTTGTATCCTACCGGCACATTCATTTCGGAAACAAATTTTATTTTGCGGAGCATCAACTCGTGTACCATGCATTTATGATATACGCTTTCCAACAAACCGGGTCCAAGTGCTTTATGAACTTCTATAGCGGCACCATTTACTTTGTAGATCAAATCATTCAGTTGCTTCTTGTTCATATTCAATATATTATAATTGTAATTGCATAGGTTGATAGTCTTTCAGCTATTAGTCGTTTAGCCCAAATAAATAATTAATGTCAGAGGCTCAATTTAAAAAACAATTTATCCTTTTTCACTCAAGCTCGGTCAAATCCAGTGAACTAAAAGACCAATATACTAAACAACTAAATAATTAATTAAATTTTATTATAAATGCAATAATAATAAATATGTACCAATTTTTTGAATCAATAAAGATAAGTAAGGATTTTCAATTTATAGTTGATTTACCTGAATTATATTGTAGACAAAAACAATGCCTGTGTAATGCATTTAATTTCCATAATGGGTTGAAAACAAGGTAAAATTAATAAAATTCGTAATTGTTTAGCTCTATAGTCTTTTAGTCTTAAGTCTATTAGCTTATGATTTATACCAAGGGTTAAAACCTTTGATCCCAGGATAACTTTGGTGCCTTTTGCTCAAAGTACATGCTCAATTTAAAA
>Ga0209573_1003807_pt1 | contig 15845 bp, 10 predicted proteins | sample TNRBio252014_DNA_FD_185870 | JGI IMG/M metagenome (GOLD analysis project Ga0209573, IMG submission 185870) | Wastewater treatment Type I Accumulibacter community from EBPR Bioreactor in Madison, WI, USA - TNR Reactor_6/25/2014_ DNA (SPAdes)... | ecosystem: Engineered > Bioreactor > EBPR >...
GGTCGCGGAGAAGGTGACGTGGCCGCCTTCGGCTTGGAGGGGAATCCAGTGGCTGCCCGACCACACCAGGCCCGACACGCCCAGGCCGGTGCCGGGTCCAATCAGGGCAATCGGCGCTTCCGCCACCGCCGTTCCACCGCCCACCGCCTGGCGCTCGTCGGAGTCGAGCAACGGCAACGCCAGCGCCAGCGCGGTGAAGTCGTTGAGAATCAGCAACCGTTCCAATCCCAGCGCCTGTTCTGCGGCCTTCCTGGAAAACGACCAGTGGCTGTTGGTGAACTGAATCCAGTCGCCGGTGACCGGCGTGGCGACCGCGACGGCGGCGCGGCGCGGGCGCGGCCCGGCAATCCCGCGCAAATAGGCGGCGGCGGCTTGGACCAAATCCGGGTAATCAGCGCCGCTCAGGACCCGTTCGGACTGGATGCAACCATCCGGAGTCGCGAGGGCAAAACGGGCGTTGGTGCCGCCGATGTCGGCGATCAAAGCGGGAAGTTCGGTAGAATCTTGTGCCATGGCGAGGGTTCCTGCCGCATGGAAAAATCATGACGGTTTGATGGCTCGGCGCGGCTCATCGTAACCATCTTGTAAAATGTTGCATAGCCACATTAAGATAGGCGAAATTTTTCGATGGGCTCCCAATTTTACGATACAAAATAATCGAGGGCCTTTCGATGATAATATTGATCGGGTTTCGAGCACCAACCCCGTAAACCTCCATAGAGGATAGGAAAAATGGCGTTTCTAAGCGTTGAACAACTGAAAAAAGACTGGGCCGAGAATCCCCGCTGGAAAGGCATCAAGCGCGGCTACACCGCCGAGGATGTCGTGCGGCTGCGCGGCAATCTGCCAGTCGAGTACAGCCTGGCGCAACGGGGCGCCGAGAAGCTGTGGGAACTGATCACCACCACCCCCTACGTCAACTGTCTGGGCGCGCTGACCGGCGGCCAGGCCATGCAGCAGGCCAAGGCCGGCATTAAGGCCATCTATCTGTCCGGCTGGCAGGTCGCTGCCGACAACAACACTTACATGGCGATGTATCCTGACCAGTCGCTGTATCCGGTTAACTCGGTGCCGGCGGTGGTCGAACGCATCAACAACACCTTCAAGCGCGCCGACGAAATCCAGTGTGCTCGCGGTATCGGCCCGGGCCACAAGGATTTCGTCGATTATTTCCTGCCCATCGTCGGCGACGCCGAAGCCGGGTTCGGCGGCGTGCTGAACGCTCACGAACTGATGAAGTCGATGATCCGCGCGGGCGCGGGCGGCGTGCATTTCGAGGACCAGTTGGCTTCGGTCAAGAAGTGCGGCCACATGGGCGGCAAGGTGCTGGTGCCCTCTCAGGAAGCGGTGCAGAAACTGATCGCGGCCCGGTTGGCGGCGGACGTGTACGGCGTCCCGACCATCATTCTGGCCCGCACCGACGCCGAGGCGGCCGACCTGCTGACCAGCGACTGCGACGAGAACGACAAGCCGTTCTGCACCGGCGAACGCACCGTGGAAGGCTTCTACAAGACCAAGAAGGGTCTGGAACAGGCGATTTCGCGCGGTCTGGCCTACGCGCCCTACGCTGACATGGTCTGGTGCGAGACTGGCACTCCGGATCTCAACTTCGCCAAGAAATTCGCTGACGCCATCCGTGACCAGTTCCCCGGCAAGATGCTGGCTTACAACTGCTCGCCGTCGTTCAACTGGAAGAAGAATCTGGATGACGCCACCATCGCCAAGTTCCAGCGCGAACTCGGTGCGATGGGCTACAAGTATCAGTTCATCACCTTGGCCGGCATTCACAACATGTGGTACCACATGTTCGATCTGGCGCAGGACTACGTCAAACGCGGCATGTCCGCCTACGTCGAGAAGGTGCAGGAGCAGGAATTCGCGGCGCGCGACCGTGGCTACACCTTCGTCAGCCATCAACAGGAAGTCGGCACCGGCTACTTCGACGACATGACCACCGTGATTCAGGGCGGCGTGTCGTCCGTGACCGCGCTGACCGGCTCCACTGAAGAAGAGCAATTCCACTAAGGTTCGCCGCCCACCGCCCGCCCCACGCTGGCGGTGGGCGTCAAACGTTTGCGCGACCCGGAGGCCCTCCCTCCGGGTTTTTGCCATTGGAAAACGCTAAAATAATCCCTGTCGCTTTTGAACGAACATCGATCCAAAGGAGCTGCCGTGAGCCTCAATTTGCCTGCTGGCGTACAAGTGAACGCCCCGATCCATCCCCGTTTCGACGAGATTCTCACCCACGATGCGCTGGCGCTGGTGGCTAAATTGCACCGGGCGTTCGAGCCGCGCCGTCAGGAACTGCTGAAGAAGCGCGTCGAGCGCCAGGCCCGCATCGACGCGGGCGAAATGCCCGACTTTCTGCCGGAAACCCAGGCCATCCGCGAAGGCGACTGGAAAATCGCGCCGCTGCCCAAGGCGCTGGAGCGCCGCCGCACCGAAATCACCGGCCCGGTCGAAGCGAAGATGATCATCAACGCCTACAACTCGGGCGCTGATTCCTACATGACCGACTTCGAGGATTCCAACAGCCCCAACTGGTTTAACCAGATTCAGGGCCAGGTCAATCTGAAGGACGCCATCCGCCGCCAGATCAGCTACGTCAACGAGGTGGGCAAGGAATACAAGCTGAACGACGAGATCGCCACCCTGCAAATTCGCCCGCGCGGCTGGCATCTGGACGAAAAGCATGTGCTGATCGACGGTCAGCGCGTGTCCGGCGGCATCTTCGACTTCGGTCTGGTGTTCTTCCATAACGCCAAGGAACAGATCGCCCGGGGCGCCGGCCCGTTCTATTACCTGCCGAAGATGGAGAGCCATCTGGAAGCGCGGCTGTGGAATAACATCTTCGTGATGGCGCAGAACGAACTGGGCATTCCCCAGGGAACCATCAAGGCCACCGTGTTGATCGAAACCGTCCTCGCCACCTTCGAGATGGAAGAGATTCTGTACGAACTGCGCGAACACAGCGCGGGCCTCAACGCCGGGCGCTGGGACTATATCTTTAGCTGCATCAAGAAGTTCAAGAAGAACAAAAATTTCTGTCTGGCCAATCGCGGCGCGATCACCATGGAAGTGCCGTTCATGCGCTCCTATGCGCTGCAACTGGTCAAGGTCTGCCACAAGCGCGGCGCCCCGGCCATGGGCGGCATGTCGGCGCTGATTCCGATCAAGAACGACCCAGAAGCCAACGAGAAGGCGCTGGCCGGCATCCGCCACGACAAGACCCGCGATGCCCGGGATGGCTTCGACGGCGGCTGGGTGGCCCATCCCGGTCTGGTGCCCATCGCCCACGAGGAATTCGTCAAGGTGCTGGGTGACAAGCCGAACCAGTGGGAAAAGCAGCGCGATGAAGTGTTCACCGCCAAGGATTTCCTCAACTTCCAGCCCGAGCAACCGATCACCGAAACCGGCCTGCGCAACAACATCAACGTCGGCATCCACTATCTGGGGTCCTGGCTGGCCGGCAACGGTTGCGTGCCCATCCATAATCTGATGGAAGATGCCGCCACCGCCGAAATTTCCCGCTCGCAGGTGTGGCAGTGGGTGGTGAGTCCCAAGGGTAAGCTGGACGATGGCCGCAAGGTCACCGCCGAACTGGTGCATGGCCTCATTCCCGAGGAGCTGGCCAAGGTGAAAGCCACTGTCACCGCCCAGGGCGAAGACACCGCCACCTACGATCAGGCCGCCGGCATCTTCGAGAAGATGTCGCTCGACCCGAATTATCCGGAGTTCCTGACCCTGCCGCTGTACGAGGCGATGGATTGATCCGATGTCGATGCGGGTTCGCGTGAACCCGCCGTAGCCTCCTCGATCCAGGAACGGCGCCCATAGGCGCCGTTCCCCTTTAGTTGGTGGACGCGGCGTCGCCCAGCCCTCGCCACGCCGTCAGCCAAGCCAGCGCGCTCAACGCCGCCGCCAGATCGTACATTGCGGTCGGCCCCAATGCTGCCCACAGATAGCCGGCGGCGAGACTGCCCACCGCGTTGCCCGCCCCGAAGCTCAGGCTGCTGTACAGCGCCTGCCCGCGTCCCTGGAGCGCGCCGGGGAAAAACCGATGAATCAGATGAATGGACACGGCGTGAAACACGCCGAAACTGAAGGCGTGCAGGGTCTGAGCGAACCACAGGATCGGCAACTCGCGGGCGAAATGGCCGATCAGCACCCAGCGCAGCGCCGCCAGCGCCAGCGCCGCCAACATCAACCGGCGCGGCCCGAAGCGCGGCAGCAATCGATGCATCAGCAGGAACAGACCCACTTCCGCCGTCACGCCCAAACCCCACATCAAGCCGATGAACTCGCGCGAATAGCCACAGGTTTCCAGATACAGCGAGAAGAAGCCGTAATACGGTCCATGCGCGGCCTGATGGAGAAAACAGGCGGCGAAGAAGGCGATCACCGTCGGTTGGCGCAATACTTGGCCAAGCGGCGGCGCTACCTGGAGCGGCGGCCCCGTCGGCGATTCGGCGACCAGCAGGCTATTCAACCACAGCGCGGCGAACAACCCCCACAACAACGCCGGCACGAGGCCGACGCCCCAATCCTGGACCAGGAAACCCACGCCGACCGCCGCGCCGATAAAACCCACCGACCCCCACAACCGAACCCGGCTGTAACGATGAACGTGCTCGCCCAGGTGATTGAGAGTGACCGCCTCGAATTGCGGCAGGGCCGCGTTCCAGAAAAAGCTGAACAGCAACGTCACCAGCGCCAGCGCCAAGTACGAAGCGCCCGCCGCGTACACCCCGCCAAAACTCAGCGCCGACGCCAAGCAGGCCCAGCGGACGACGCGCATCCGCCGGCCGCTCCGGTCAGCCAACCAGCCCCACAGACTGGGCGCCACCAGCTTGGTCGCCTGCGGAATCGCCATCAGCTCGCCGATCCGCGCCGGCTCGAACCCCAGCGCCAGCAGATACAAGCCCCAGTACGGCAACAGCACGCCCAGGATGGCGAAATAGAACAGGTAAAAGCCGGACAGGCGCAGGTACAGGCCGAACGTAAGCACGGATTCAGGAATTTCCGAACGACCGCTCAGCCGCCCGCCTCGGGCGGCACGGCGCCGGCAATGACCGGAGTGGCGACGCGCACGTCCAGATTCTGGGCGCGGTGGCGCAAGGCGTGATCCATCAACACCAGCGCCAGCATCGCCTCGGCGATGGGCGTGGCCCGGATGCCGACGCAGGGATCGTGGCGGCCCTTGGTCACCACTTCCACCGGCTCGCCGTGAAGGTTGATCGTCCGACCCGGCAGGCGAATGCTGGAAGTCGGTTTCAGGGCGATGCTGGCGACGATATCCTGGCCGGTGGAAACTCCGCCCAGCACCCCGCCAGCGTGGTTGCCGAGAAATCCCGCCGGCGTCAGTTCGTCGCGATGTTCCGTGCCCCGTTGCCCCACGCAGGCGAAGCCGGCGCCGATTTCCACGCCCTTGACCGCGTTGATCCCCATCAGCGCATGGGCGATATCGGCGTCCAGCCGGTCGAATACCGGCTCGCCCCACCCCACCGGCGCGCCGCTGGCGACCACCGTCACCCGCGCGCCGATGGAATCGCCGGACTTGCGCAAGGCATCCATGAACTGCTCCAGTTCCACCACCTTGTCGGGGTCCGGGCAGAAAAACGGGTTGTTGTCTACCTCATCCCAGACCACTCTGGCTGGTCGAATCGGGCCAAGCTGGGCCAGATAGCCACGCACCCGGACCCCGTATCGCTCGCACAGATACTTTTTAGCGATAGCCCCCGCCGCCACCCGCATTGCGGTTTCCCGCGCCGAGGACCGGCCGCCGCCCCGATAATCGCGCAAGCCATATTTATGATGATAGGTATAATCCGCGTGGCCCGGCCGGAACCGGTCCATGATCTCGCCGTAATCCTTGGAGCGCTGATCCACGTTCTCGATCAGAAGCCCGATCGGCGCGCCGGTGGTGCGACCTTCGAACACCCCGGACAAAATGCGGACCTCGTCCAGCTCGCGGCGCTGGGTGGTATGGCGACTTTGACCCGGCCGGCGACGGTCCAGATCGTGTTGCAAATCCGCCTCGGCCAAGGCCAAGCCAGGCGGACAACCGTCCACGATCGCCCCCAGCGCCGGACCATGGCTTTCGCCGAAGGTGGTGACTGCGAACAACTTGCCAAAGGTATTGCCAGACATACCGAAAAATCCTTGGTTTGAGCGACGACGACGCGCCGCGTGGTTCTTGACCGACCGGACGGCACGGGAATTGCCGAAACTCTTTTGGCGCCTTTTGCCGGAAACCCGCCGATTACCTACACTACGCGGGTATATCATACCGTGACGACGGTTCGGCGCCGTGTCCGCCTTGGCCATTTCGTCCAGGGACGCCACCCAGCGCGGCGCGACCGATGCGGGAATCCACGCGCCGCCGGATCGCGGCCACCGACATCAGGTTATGGAATTCGAACATGCATATTCCAGGCTATCAGATCGAGCGCGAGCTTGGCCAAGGCGGCATGGCGATCGTCTATCTCGCCTTGCAAGAATCGTTGCATCGCCACGTCGCGTTGAAGGTCATCAAGCCCGTCCTCACCACCGACGAAGAGTTCGCGCAGCGCTTCCTGCGGGAAGGCCGCATCATCGCCCAGCTCAGCGACCCGTACATCGTCACCGTCTACGACATCGCCTCTCACGAGGGCACCTACTACCTGTCCATGGAGTACCTGCCCGGCGATACCCTGCAACACCGCATCCGCGCCGGCCTACCGCTCCAAGAAGCTCTGGCCATCGCCCGGGCCATCGCCAGCGCCCTGCATTACGCTCACCATCGCGGCATCATCCACCGCGACATCAAGCCGCAAAACATCCTGTTCCGCGAAAACGGCTGTCCGGTGCTCACCGACTTCGGCATCGCCAAGACCCTCGGCAGCAGCACGATCATGACCCGCACCGGTCTGTCCCTCGGCACGCCGCGCTACATGAGTCCAGAACAGATCCGCGGCCAGGCGGTGGACGCCCGCTCCGATCTTTACAGCTTCGGCGTGCTGTTCTACGAAATGCTGACCGGCAACGCACCCTACACCGCCGAGGACAGTTTCGCCCTGGCGATGATGCATGTCACCGCGCCGGTTCCCGAGCTGCCGCCGGAACTGCGCCGCTTTCAGCCGGTGATCAACAAGCTGTTGGACAAGGATCCCAACCAGCGCTTTCAGAGCGGTCAGGCATTCATCGCTGCCCTGGATCATCCGGAAACCCTCGACGTCGCTCCGCTCGAAATCGCCGATCTCACCCGACCGACCCTCGTTCCCATCGGTTCGACCGGCCAGCCAGCGCGCCGGTTTGGGTGGAAAACCGGTGCGCTGGCGGCGGCGTTGGCCGGGCTGGCGCTGGCGGGCGGCGGGTATCTCTACTGGTCCCAGGAACCGCCGCCGCCGATTCCTCCCGTCGTCGTCACCCCGCCCATCGCACCGCCCACCGTTGACGCCGCCGCACAGCGGCGGGCCGAAGCCGACCAGCTACTCGCCCAGGCCCGCCAGCGCCAACAGGCCGGCGCGCTGGAGGACAGTCGCGCCCTGATCGATCAGGCTCTGCCACTGGCGCCCGATCATCCCGATCTGCTGGCGCTGCGCGAGGAGGTTAATCGGCAACTCGACGCTGCCCGAATTCGGCAGGCTCAGGAAGAACAGCGGTTGCAGGCCGAATTGCAGGCCGAGCAATTTTTGGAGCAGGCGCAACGCGCCCGGCAAGAAGGCGCGCTGGACCGGAGTCTGGCGCATATCGAACAGGGCTTGCAGTCCATGCCCAGCCATCCCGCCCTGCTGACTCTCAAGCGCGAGGTGCGGGAGCAACAGGCCAAACGCCAAGCTCAGGACGCAGGGGCTCGCCAGGAAGAACAGCGCAAGGCCGAGCAGGCCCGCCTGCGCGCCGAAGCCGAACAACGCCGCGCGCAAGCCGACGAGTTTCTGGCCCGGGCGTTGGATGCGCAGCGCGACCGCGCCTACGAAACCAGCCTCCTGCACATCGAGCAGGGCCTGCAACAGATCCCCGATCATAGCCGGCTGCTGGCGCTGCGCGACCAAGTTCGCAAGCAACTGCGCGAGGCCAAGGCGCTGCCCCTCCCGGCTCAGCCGCCGACCGAACCCGTGGACCGGATCGCCGCCCGGCTCCGGGAATGCGCCGCACACCTGCAGGCCAGCCGGTTGACCAGCGGCAAGGGCGGCAACGCCGCCGACTGCTATGGCGACGTACTCCAGCGCGAGCCCGGCAATGCCGAGGCGCGCGCTGGCATGGAGCGGATCGCCGACCGCTACGCCGATCTGGCGGCCGCCGCCGTGCGGCGGGGCGATGTCAAGTCAGCCAAAAGTTCACTCGACAAACTGGAACGGCTGAATCGTGGCGATCCCCGGCTCGCCGATTTGCGCGAGCAACTAGCCCAAGCGCAAAAACCCGTCAGCCCGCCGCCGTCCCGCGTCGCCGAACCGGAACCGGAACCGAAACCACCGTCCAGCGACCGTGTGGCCCAGACGGAGCCGCCACCGGAACCGGAACCGAAACCGGAACCGAAACCGAAACCGGAACCGAAACCGAAACCTGAAATAGAACCGCCGCCGATCAACTTGGTTTCGGTTCCGCAACCCACCGAACCGACTCCGGCGCCCCAATCCGCCAAGCCGGAACCCGAAACCCGGATCATCGCCCAGGATCGCCATACCCGACTGTCCCGAACCGAAACCGAGGAAGGCGTCAGCTTGCAGATCACGACCGCTCCGCAGGGCATTTTGGAAGAGCGCCCGCCTGAATCCGGGGCCGCGACCGCGCCGCGCACGGCCGAACAGGCGTGGGCGACGGTCAAGAACAGCAACGATCCCGCCGAAATTCAGCAATTTCTGGCGACCTATCCCAAAAGCCGGCAGGCTGCGGCGGCCCAGGCCAAGCTGAAGCAGTTGCAAAAGCAACCGGCCATGCCGACCCGGCTGTTCGTTCGGGCCGACCAGGAAGACGCCGAGGTGCTGATCAACGGCCGAAACGTCGGCACGACGCCGCTGGAGGTGGAACTGAAGCCCGGTTCCTACAAGGTTCGGGTTCGCCTGGAAGGCTATGCCGACTGGAACGGGCAGGTGAATCTGAACGCTGGCGATGAAAGCACGCTCTCGGCGTCCCTGGCCCGCAAGCGGACGGAAGTCGCCGCCGCCAAGCCTACCGCGCTGCCGGAACCGGAACCGGAACCGGAACCGCCTCGCCCCCGCGCGGTGGAAAACCAGCCGGCCCGGGCTGCCCCGTCCGCCTCGTCCAACTGTCAGCGCGGCAATTGCCAGAATGGCGAAGGCGTCTACCGCCATCCGGACGGCAGCGAATACTCCGGGGAATTTCGCAACGCCAAGATGCACGGGCAAGGCACTTACGTGTACGCCAGCCGTGGCGAGAAATACGTCGGCGAATGGCGCAACAACGTGATGAGCGGTCAGGGCGCTTACTACTACCGCAGCGGCAACCGCTACCAGGGCGAGTGGCGCAACGGCCGCAAGCACGGCCAGGGCACTTATCTCTATGCCAACGGCGACAAGTACGTCGGCGATTTCGCCAATGATCAGCCCAACGGCCAGGGTGTTTACTACTACCGCAACGGCGACCGCTACGAGGGCGAATGGCGCAACGGCCGCAAGGAGGGTCAGGGCGTGCTGTACGAAAACGGCCAGCGGATCGTCGGCGAGTGGCAAGATGACCGGAAAGTGCGAGTAACGGTGGAAAAATAAGCGGGCAAAACAAAGGCGGAGCGCCCGGTCAAATTCCGGGCCTCCGCCTCGACCTCAACAACCCACCCTGGCGCTTTACGATCTCTTGGCATGCCCTGCCCATTAACGGGCGTTCTTGCGTGACCGCTCTTTAACGAGGGGACCAGGGATGATGAATCATGCGGCGCACCATTCCCGGCCAGCCATACGGAACGAAATCCGTGTTGTTCTCCTCCAAGCATCGGACGGAATGCATCTGAGTGCCCTTGATCGGCGCGTCCCCACCATAGCCGCCACAGTAGCTGCCTCCGCTCGCGCTGACGCAGGACGCCGCGCCGCGATAGGGACAGCTATGCTTATCCACCGGCGTCAGCCCTTCGCTCCCGTAGCGCTTGGCTTTCACCGGCCGAGTGATTTCGTTTCTCATTCGGAGATTCCTCGCTTTGATGGTCGGCGGCGCCGTCTCCCCCCAGCGCCCATCTTCTTGATTTTTTAGTATGTTATCGCTTGAGTTTTCTCTAGCTCGGTTAATATCAAGTTTTGGAACCTTCAAGTAAATAAGGGATTTTGCGGACCAGATCAGGGTTTTCCCTAGCGGGCTGACGCAGAAGTTTTGATCGGTTCTCGTTCCCACGCTCCAGCGCGGGAATGCCGTTGAGCCGCTGCTCCAGCGGCACGAGTCCGAAGGCTGACCCGAGACGCTGGAGCGTCTGGACCCGCTCCCACGCTAAAGCGTGGGAGCCAAGCGCCTGGACTACGACCTGTCAGAATTTATGCATCAATCCACTAGCATCAAACAGCGTGTCAGCTTCACCGGATTACTGACCGCCGCCGGCATCCTGGCCTGTTTGGCCACGCTGGTCGGTTTCGCCGGATCGTTCTGGTGGGGATTCGAACTCGCCACTCATTTCCGGGTGCAATACGCCCTCGCCCTGAGCGGATTCGCCCTGATCCTGCTGGCGCTGCGCCAATGGCGCTGGTCGGCGCTGTTTGGGGCGTTCGCTCTGTCGAATCTGGCGCTGATCGCTCCAGCGTTCTGGGGGGACGATTCCGTGACGCCCACCGCCGAGGGTCAACCCTCCCTGCGCGCCCTGCTCGCCAACGTGAATGCCGATAACCGCGACTTCGAACGCCTCCAGCGCCTGATCACCGCGTCCGATCCCGATCTCATCGTGCTGCTGGAAGCGACGCCGTGGCTGCTCGACCGATTGCGCGATCTTGGCCAACGCTATCCGCACCGCGCGGCCGAACCCCGCGACGACCTGTTCGGCATCGCTCTGTTCAGCCGCCATCCTCTTGTTCAAAGCCAGATCATCCGCTTGGGCGACGCTGTCGGCCCGCCCGCCATCGTGGCGACGATCACCGCCGACGCGCGCTCGTTCGCCCTGATCGGCGTCCATCCCTGGCCCCCGGTCAGCGCCGATCTGGCCGAGGGTCGCAACCAGCAATTGCGCGCGCTGGCCGCTCGGGTTCGCCAGAGCCAGGTTCCCTTGCTGGTGCTCGGCGATCTCAACCTTTCGCCCTGGTCGCCCTGGTTCACCCGGCTGCTGGCCGATTCCGGCCTGCGCGACAGCCGGCGCGGGCGAGGTATCCAGCCGTCTTGGCCTGCTGGCTGGTGGCCTCTGTGGATTCCCATCGACCACGCCCTGTTCTCCGCAGGCATCCACGTCCGGCATCGCGAAATCGGCCCCGCCATCGGTTCCGATCACTACCCGGTCATTGTTGACTTCCAGGTTTCCGGCCCATAATTCGGCAAGCCCATCATCAATCCGCTGGAGGCTGCCCTCATGCTCATCGTTCCATCCTCCAACCCCGAACCGGTCACCGAGACCGATACGGTTCCCGATTCATCCAGACGCGCGTTCCTCGCCCGACTGGCAACCCTGGCCGCCGCCGCAGGTCTCGGCCTCGCCCCGAAATCCGACGCGGCGGACGGCGGCTGGTGGGACGAACCTCCCCCAGCGACCCGCCCCAAGTGGCCGACGCGCGCTCCCCAATCCTGGAACCGCCCGCCGACCCGGTATTGGAGCCAGCCGCCGACCCGCTACGGGAGCCAGCCGCCGACCCGATACTGGGATCAGCCGCCCGCTCGATCCTGGAACCAGCCGCCGACCCAACCCTGGGTGCAACCCTGGACCACAACCGACCTCAACGCCAAGGTCGAACGCTACGTGACGCACCTGCGCCAAACCGGTCGGATGGCGGCCAACGAACGCACTGCCTGGTTGGTCTACGACTTCACCGGCCGGCGTTTCCTGGTCACCATCAACGCGGGTCTGCCCTACCAGAGCGCCAGCATGATCAAACCGTTCATCGCCTTGGCGTTCTTCCACAAGGTCCAGGAAGGCCAACTCGACTACACGTCCTTCCATCAGCAACGGATGGAGGCGATGATCCAGCACAGTGACAATCGCGCCACCAACTATTTCATCGAACTGTTGAACCGGACCAGCAGCCGCTCCGGTCCCTCCGAGGCGGAACATACCCTCAAGCGGCGTCATCCCGGCGTGTTCCGGCAAACCCGGATCGTTGAATACATCCCCGGCAGTGGCCGCACCTACCGCAACCGGGCGTCCGCCCTCGACTATCACCGCTTCCTGCAAGCGCTCTGGTACGACCAACTGCCCTACTCCGCCGAACTCCGGCGTTTGATGTACCTGCCGAACCGCGACCGGGTCTACACCGGCGCGGTGGGGGTGCCGCGCGGGACCGCGGTGATCGACAAAACCGGCACTACCGCCCGGCTGTGCGGCGACATGGGCATTCTGGTCGCCCGGGGTCGCGACGGCCGCAACTATCCCTACACTTTCATCGGCATCATCGAAAAGGCCCGGCCGACCCGAAACTATGGAGCTTGGCAAAAGGCGCGCGGCGACGTCATCCGGGAAGTCTCCAACATCGTGTACGGTCATCTGCGGCAAACATACGATCTGGTTTAATCCGACTTTCGCCTACCGTTCCGAGGACGCTTCGTTCCATGCCTTACGATTTTGACCAGGTGCCCAACCGGCACGACACGGATAGCTTGAAATGGCAACGTTATGGCGCGGCCCTGCCGCTGTGGGTGGCAGACATGGATTTCGTCTCGCCGGAACCGGTGCTGGCGGCGCTGCACGAACGGGTCGCGCACGGGGTGTTCGGCTACGGCGCGCCGCCGGATGAATTGACGGAGACGATTGGCGCGCGGCTGGTCGATCTCTACGGCTGGACGGTCGCGCCGGAGCAGATCGTTTATCTGCCGGGACTGGTCTGCGGCTTGAACGTGGCCTGCCGAGCGGTCGGCGAACCGGGCGATGCGGTACTGGTGCAAACCCCGGTGTACCCGCCCTTTCTATCCGCGCCGACGAATCAGGATCGGCGATTGATCGCCGCCGAACTGACCGCGGAAGCGCGCGACGGGCGGCTGTACTACCGTTTCGACGATGCGGCGTTTGCGGCGGCTATCAGCCCGCGCACCCGGCTGTTTATCCTCTGCCACCCGCACAATCCGGTCGGGCGGACGTTCGACACCGAGGAATTACAGCGGCTGGCGGCAATGTGCGAGCGTCACGACCTCACGATCTGCTCGGACGAGATTCACTGCGATCTGTTGCTGGACGGGCGGCGGCATGTCCCGCTGGCGACCCTGGCGCCGGAAATCGCCCAGCGCTGCATCACCCTGATGGCGCCAAGCAAGACCTTCAACATCGCCGGCCTCGGCGCCAGCTTCGCCATCATTCAAAACCCCGAACTGCGGCGGCAATTCAAACAGGCGATGCGCGGCATCGTCCCGGATGCGAACATTCTGGGTTTGAACGCTGCGTTGGCCGCCTACCGGCACGGCGGCGACTGGCTGCGGGAATTACTGGTTTATCTGGCCGCCAACCGGGACTACGTGGTCGAGTATGTCGCCCGTTATCTGCCAGGCATTCGCGCCACGCTCCCGGAAGCGACTTATTTGGCTTGGCTGGATTGCCGGGAGGCGGGCCTGCCGGGCAATCCACACCAGTTTTTTCTGAACCATGCCGGGGTAGCGCTGAACGATGGCGCGACCTTTGGACCGGGCGGCGCGGGTTTCGCGCGGCTGAACTTCGGCTGTCCGCGCGCTCTGCTGGCGGAAGGGCTGGAGCGGATGCGGGCAGCGTTGGCAGAACGGTAAAAATACACCCCTCCCTGGCCAGGGGGGTTAAAAGCTCTCCAAACGGGCGTGGACGCTGGCAACCGCTATAGGTCGTAGCCCCGCTCGTCGTGCAGGGCGATGTCCAGACCGCCGATTTCGTCTTCCCGACCGACCCGCAGACCGACCAGCGCCTCCACCAGCTTGAGCACGACAAAGGTCACAACCGCCGTGTAGGCCACCGTCGCGACTACCCCCACCAACTGCACGCCCAGTTGTTGCCCCATGCTGGTGATGCCCGCCGCGAAGCCCTGGCCCTTGAACACGCCGAGTTCGGTGGACGCAAACACGCCCGCCGCCAGGGTTCCCAGCATTCCGCCCACGCCATGCACCGGAAACACGTCCAGGGAATCGTCCACCTTCAGCACCCGCTTAAGGAACTGGGTGGCGTTGAAACACGCAAACCCCGCGACCGCGCCAATGACCACCGCGCCCGCCGGCCCCACGTAGCCCGAAGCCGGGGTGATGGTGCCCAGCCCCGCCACCATGCCGGTCACGATGCCAAGCACGCTCGGCTTGCCGAACCGCAGCCATTCCATCGTCATCCACACCAGCGATCCGGCGGCGGCGGACAGATGCGTCGCCAGCATCGCCATGCCAGCGTTGCCGTTGGCCGCCAGCGCGCTGCCGGCGTTGAACCCAAACCAGCCCACCCACAACATGCCGGCCCCGGTCACCACCATCGTCATATTGTGAGGCGGCATAGCGGTCGTCGGAAAACCATGGCGCTGGCCCAAGGTCAACGCCGCCACCAACGCGGCCACGCCAGCGGTGATATGCACCACGATCCCGCCCGCAAAGTCGAGCACGCCCATCTGGCCCAGCCAGCCCCCGCCCCACACCCAATGGGCCACCGGCGCGTACACCAGCGTCAACCACAGGGCGCTGAACAACAGCATGGCGGAAAACTTCATCCGCTCGGCGAAAGCGCCCACCACCAGCGCCGGGGTGATGATGGCGAAGGTCAGTTGAAACATGGAGAACGCAGTTTCTGGGATGTCGCCGGTCAGGGAGTTTTCCTCGACTCCGGCCATGAACAGCTTGCCGAAACCGCCGATCCAGGCGTTGCCGGTCCCGAAAGCGAGGCTGTAGGCATAGACGAACCACAGCAACGATACCAGGCAGGTGATGCCGAAGCACTGCATGAGGACGGAGAGCACGTTCTTGGTTCGCACCAGCCCGCCGTAGAACAGCGACAGGCCCGGCAGGGTCATGAACAGCACCAGCGCCGTCGCGGTGAGAATCCAGGCGGTGTTGCCGGGGCTGAGCGGCGTGGCGTCCTGCGCCCACACCGCCGCGGGCGCCAGCATTGCGGCCAGGCTGGGGAAGAGAATTTTCAAGGTCCGTTTATGGTTCTGGTTCATGAGGATTGTCTCTGAATTCGCGTTGTCAGGGCCGTGCGCCCTATTCCGGGTCATCATCCGTTCGCTGGCGGATTGAAAACCGTGACGGACAAGCAAATCCAAAGCCATTCCATAAAAACTTATAAAATCATACAATTAAATTTTCATGTATCCATCGCTGCTCCATGGTTCGCACCAATCACGCGCATCGCAGTCATGACTGCACTGGAATAGCGCAGGAATTTGCCGCTGTTCCTGGATCGCTCCAGTTTCCAGTTGACGGGCGTGGCGGATCGTCGTTGAATTCATCGGATGAAATCACTGCTGTCCTATCTGCTGGCGGGCCTTGTTTTCGCCGTTTCGAGTTGGGTAGTCCACGCCGCTGAGCTTCAGGTCGCCGCTGCTGCCGACCTCAAGTTCGCCATGGATGAAATCGTCGAAGCCTTTCGCAAGATCTATCCAGACGACAAAATTGATGTGATCTATGGCTCTTCGGGCAAATTTCACGCCCAGATTCAGCAGGGCGCTCCCTTCGATCTCTACTTCTCGGCGGACATTGCTTTCCCACGCAAGTTGGAACAGCAGGGATTCTCGGTGGGTCCAACCCGGTCCTATGCGGTCGGACGCATCGTGCTGTGGAGCAATGTACGCGATGCAAGC
>Ga0209573_1003808_pt1 | contig 15842 bp, 6 predicted proteins | sample TNRBio252014_DNA_FD_185870 | JGI IMG/M metagenome (GOLD analysis project Ga0209573, IMG submission 185870) | Wastewater treatment Type I Accumulibacter community from EBPR Bioreactor in Madison, WI, USA - TNR Reactor_6/25/2014_ DNA (SPAdes)... | ecosystem: Engineered > Bioreactor > EBPR >...
TGATATGCCAGGACTTTGTTGAGTCGGAATGCTTCCTTCATCCTTCTTTTCAATAAATTGCGGGTAGTTGCTTTGGGGTATTTGCGTTTTGAAATGCTAAAACCGGTAAGTATTGATCCATCAGAAAATGGTGCATCCTGAGAAGTGACCAGATAATGCAGTTTAAGCGGGTGTTGAAAAACCGATTGCCCTTCAAGAATCACCTTCCTGAAAAGCTTGCTGCTTTTTAAGCGCTCAGTTTTAGGAAAAACATGTTCATTCATAAAAAACAAGGAATTATGAGCCGTTATGAGACTACATAATTCCTTATACAATAATTATTTGAAGTAAATTCTTATAATGAAATTAACCCGAAATACTCCTTTCATCAAGCTGTTAAATAAACAGCATTTCTAAGACTAAGCAGGTTTCAGTCTTCTTTCATCAGAAACAGATAGTTTTGCTCTGCCTTTAGCTCTTCTCCTGGCCAATACTTTTCTACCGTTCTTAGTCTCCATCCTGGATCTGAATCCATGCTTGTTTGTTCTCTTACGTCTTGATGGCTGATATGTCCTCTTCATAACTTATATTTTAACTCTTTTTCAAAAGATTTGCAAAGGTAAATCTAATAATTCTTAAATAAAAATTTCACATTCACTTTTTATCCGTTCATGGAAGCCAAAAATTCTTCATTGGTTTTGGTTTTGAACATAAACTTCCTGATGAACTCCATAGCTTCGATGGATTTCATATCAGCAAGGTGATTTCTCAATATGAACATTCTTTGCAAAATATCTTTATCCAACAACAACTCATCTCTTCTCGTACTGGAATTGGTCAGGTCAATGGCAGGATATAGACGTTTGTTTGACAAGCTTCTGTCCAGTTGTAATTCCATATTACCTGTTCCCTTGAATTCTTCAAAGATGACCTCATCCATTTTAGAACCTGTATCTATCAATGCCGTCGCCAAAATGGTCAGCGAACCACCTCCTTCAATTTTTCTGGCAGCGCCAAAAAACTTCTTAGGCTTGTGCAAAGCATTTGCCTCAACACCACCAGACAATACTTTGCCACTGGCAGGAGCCACTGTATTGTATGCCCGGGCCAGTCGGGTAATGGAATCCAACAGGATCACCACATCATGTCCGCTCTCAACCAATCTTTTTGCTTTTTCCAATACAATGTTAGCCACACGCACGTGATTGGATGCCGGTTCATCGAAATTGGATGCCACCACCTCTGCGGTAACACTTCTTTTCATATCCGTTACCTCTTCAGGTCTTTCATCCACCAAAAGAACGATCAGATACACTTCAGGATGATTCCTGGAAATGGCATTGGCCACATCTTTCAACAAAAATGTTTTACCCGTTTTTGGCTGAGCAACGATCAATCCCCTTTGTCCTTTTCCGATGGGCGTAAACAGGTCGATCATCCTATTGCCGTAATCCCTGCCCAGCGGATCAGTGATCAGATTGAATTTTTCTGAAGGGAAAAGCGGCGTCAGGTAGTCAAAAGGCACCCTGTCCCGGATCATATCAGGCGTAATACCATTGATGAGGTCTACCCTCAACAACGCAAAATACTTTTCACCTTCTTTGGGCGGACGCACTTTGCCTCTGACAGTATCTCCTGTTTTTAATCCGAAAAGTTTGACCTGTGAAGGTGAAACATAGATGTCGTCAGGAGATGTCAGATAGTTATAATCTGAAGACCTTAAAAATCCAAAACCATCAGGCATCATTTCAAGGATACCTTCTCCGGTTACCACAGCATCCATGTCGATATTAAACTGAGGACCTTCCGGTTCCATTTCTTTTACCTGTTCAGTATTTCCATCGTTTTTGCCATTATTTTGATAGACGGGACGCTGATTTTTATCTTTTCTGAAATCTTTTTCTCTTTTATATGGCCTGTCTTTATAGGAAGTTGTTTCTCTTGATTTCTCAGGATCAACCTGGGTTTTCTCTTGTTCAGGCGTTTCTGCAACAGGTAAAACTTCCCTTGCCTTGACCGGTTCCTTTACTACGGGTAATTCCTCTTTCTCTACTGGTCTTTGTGCTGCCACTTTTTCCACTAAAGGAGCAATTACCCTGCGACGACGCCTTCCCCGGTTATCAGCATTGTTCGGGTTGTTCTGATCAATATCAGATTCAGTTTCAGAATCAGATATAGTATCCTTTTCTACTGATTCAGACCCTTGTTCTTTTGGAGGCTCAACATGTTTTTTGGGCCCTCTGTGCTGACGGGGCGCTCGTTCTTTCTTCCTTTCTTTCTCTGAACCTTCATCATTCTCAGAAGTAGACATTGTATTCATTTTCAATGCCTGTTCATCAAGGATTTTATAGATCAGATCCTGTTTGGATAATTTCTTGTAAGCGTCTATACCCATACTTTCTGCTATGTCGCGAAGTTCCGGCACCAGCATAGAATTCAACTGCAAAATATCGTACATCGATTAAAATTATAATATGATAATATGAAAATCTAACTAAAAAAGCGTTCAATCAAAATGAGGGATATACAATCTCAATTATTTTTGAAGTGCTGAAAAAAAATCTTTCGGATGCGTTTTCGGGGCAAAAATATAATTTTTATTTGAAAACACCCAACTATTTATTTTAAAAATATGTAAAAAAATATTTATGTCACTTAAAATGCCCGTTTTGCCTTAAAATCATGTTTCGTAAATTACACTCAGGCTAAGAAAAAGGTGGCTGGCTAAATTGAAAAATAAAACCTTTTATGCTACAAATATCCGAAAAATGATCGAATTAACAGCTATATCTTAACAGATTTTTTCATTCATAATTGCCTTGATTTGGATGTAAATTTAACCTTTTTGATGATATGCAGCAATTTCTGCCCCGGCAAACGGATCAATATCAATAATTTCAGATTCGACCTTAAAACTGCAAACTAAATTGACGAAAATCTGGATAGTTTAGGTAAATAGCCACATAGTCTTCTGGCTTAAAGTAAATGATTTTTGGCAGTTAAAAATAAAATTTCTGCTGACAATGAATTATCTTTTGATCAATAAACTTACTCAAAGCCAGGAAACTGAAAAACCAATAAGCAAACCACCTGAATAATTACCGAAAATCAATCTAATGTATGATGTCTTTATGATCCACAATATGGATGATGTAAATATGCGCCCTCCACAGCACATAACTAAATCTGCACAAAACATAGATGTAATTGTTTTTTTTATACTTTTGCATCAAATTAAGTACACTTCATGATACCTGTAAATAAAATTAGAACCCAGACCGGGATGGTCAGAAAAAGCCTTGAAAAAAGAGGTTGGAACCAGGACAGAATTGCGGTAATTGATGAGATCATCGCATTGGATGATCAGAGAAAAATCATTCAGTTGCAACTGGATTCAAGTCTGAACGAAACCAGGCAACTTTCCGCCAAAATCGGCGAACTCATGAAAAAAGGGTCAGCTGATGAAGCAAATCAGTTGAAAGAAAGGATTCCTCAATTGAAAGAGTCCATCAAAGAGTTGGAAGAAGCGTTCAAAAACTGCAAAAACGATCTCGGAGACAAGTTGCTCACAGTGCCAAATGCTTTACACGAATCCGTGCCATTTGGAAAAGGAGCCGAAGACAATGAAGTGTACAAGGACTGGCAAAAAGACTTTCCCGATATCGGAGAAAGCCCATTACCACATTGGGATCTTGCAAAAAAATATAACATCATTGACTTTGAAAGAGGTGCTTTCATCACCGGTTCTGGTTTCCCGCTATTCCAGGGCAAAGGCGCCAGACTCAATCGTGCCCTGATCAATTTTTTCCTGGATGAAGCCATCGACAATGGATATCTTGAGATCAGACCTCCATTCCTGGTAAATGAAGATTCTGCCAGGGCAACAGGACAATTGCCCGACAAGGAAGGTCAAATGTACTTTATCCAGGAAGATAATTTTTATCTCATCCCTACAGGCGAAGTACCCATTACCAATATCTACAGAGATGTGATCCTCAAAGAAAGTGATTTTCCGATCCGCATGGTTGGCATGACCCCGTGTTTCAGAAGAGAAGCAGGTTCTTATGGTTCTGATGTCAAAGGTCTCAACAGGGTACACCAGTTTGATAAAGTGGAGATTGTACATATAGAACACCCTGAAAAATCCTATGATACATTGCAAAAAATGCTGGATCATGTGGAAAAACTTCTGATCAAACTTGAACTTCCTTACCGGATTTTGCGTTTATGCGGTGGAGATTTGGGATTTACTTCTGCATTGACTTTTGATTTTGAAGTTTATGCAACAGCCCAAAAGAAATGGCTCGAAGTGAGTTCGGTTTCCAATTTTGAGGATTTTCAAGCCAACAGGCTGATGCTCAGATATAAAGATGATGCCGGAAAAACAAATCTGGCACATACGCTGAACGGAAGCGCACTGGCATTGGCAAGGATCGTTGCAGCTGTTTTGGAAAACAATCAATGTGAATCTGGTATTAAAGTTCCAAAAGTCCTCCAAAAATATACTGGTTTTGATATGATCGATTAAATGAATTGATTATTAAAACCAGAAAATGGTGTATAAATAATTGAATTTCATTTATTAACATATTAATACTTTTTTATAACTACAGACGGGATGTTTTGTGGTATAATAATTTTTTGATAAAAATTAATTTTTAAAACTATGATGGGTGTTTATGCAATAACTATATTGTTGAGCGTGGTTGGGTTCCTGATCAGCAGTCAACTAAAATCCAAGTTTAAAAAATATAGTGGTTATTTCCTGAATTCAGGCCTCACCGGCGCTGAGGTAGCACGTAAAATGCTGATGGATTACGGCATACAGGATGTGCAGATCGTAATGGGTCAAGGCTTTCTGACAGACCACTACAATCCGCTCAAAAAAACAGTGAGTCTCAGTCCTGAAGTATATCAGGGCAACAGCATAGCAGCTGCTGCCGTGGCAGCGCATGAGTGTGGTCACGCTGTTCAGCATGCAAAGGCATATCCAATGCTGCAACTTCGTTCGAGCCTGGTTCCGGTTGTGCAGGTAGCTTCTCAGTTCCAGCAGTTTTTACTCATCATAGCATTTGTGGTGATGAGTCAGTTTCCCGCGCTGATGCTGATCACGATAGGAACGTTTGCATTGACTACGCTTTTCAGTTTTGTTACCTTACCTGTTGAGTTCGATGCCAGTAAACGCGCCCTGGTTTGGCTGGAACAAGCGGGTATTACGACCTCAAATGAGCAAGCCGGAGCTAAAGATGCGTTGAAATGGGCAGCGATGACTTATGTATCAGCAGCGCTATCCTCTCTGGTTATTTTGGTATATCTGATCTTTTCCTTTGCAAGACGATAATCTTTTTTGCAATAGGGATTAAATAACTATCCAGGCAACCAAAATACGCTTTGACAAGCTGTTAACATATTTATTTTACGCCTGTTAAGCCGGTTAAAAAGTGAAAAGAGAAATATTTTAATAAAACATTGAATTTGAATCAGTTATAATGTTTTTTAGAGATTAGTAGTTCCATGATATAAACACATGAAAGGCCATAATTATGGTAATTAAAAAGATTTTATTAAATTTGTTGCACTGCTCCGATGAGGCGGGGTTGATTAAATAATAATTCATCCAAATTGCAAAAGACTTTGTTTATGGAGAAAACGATTGAAAATTATTTAGAGGAAGGAAAAGACCATATGCAAAAAGCAGTGGATCACTTTTCTAATGAATTGGTATCTATCAGGACAGGCAAAGCAAATCCAGCCATTGTCGCAGGTATTCATGTCGAAAGCTATGGTGCACTGACAGCACTTCAGCATGTAGCCAATGTGACTGCTGTTGACTCCAAAACCATCAGCATTCAGCCTTGGGACAGATCCATCATCAAGGTGATTGAAAAGGCGCTGCTGGCGTCCAACCTTGGTATCACACCGATGAATGACGGTGAAACCATCCGGTTGACGATTCCACCTTTGACTGAAGAAAGAAGAAAAATCCTTGTAAAACAGGCCTTTGCACTCGGTGAAGAAGCTCGTGTAAGCTTGAGAAGTACAAGGCATAAACTGATGGATCAAATCAAAAAACAAGTTGACAGCGGCTATCCGGAGGATATGGGTAAAAAGAAAGAGAAAGATGTCGAAAAAATGATCGAGGATTTCAACCATAAAATAGATGATCTGTTGAAGGCTAAAGAGAAAGATATCCTGACCGTTTAAATCAACTCAGATCAACTCAGAAAGACATCTTTCTTAATTCTATAAATTTATTCTTATATTAAATTATTTATTAATATATAAATGATTATTTTTGCCGTATAATGCATCATTATGCGGCAAAAATTTGATTTGAGGTTTGCAGCCGGTACAGTACTGGGTTTTGCAACCATAATACTGCTCCTGTTTAGTTGGGTTTTGCCTGACCAGGAAAAACTAAACCAGTCATTTACTCACGAGGTCAACACGATTTACCGGGAAACCTTGTCCAAACTCAGTAAAGGAGAGGATTTCTCAGAAATAAACCTGGCAGTGCCAGTTTTTATTTTCGATCACAATGACAGCCTCATTTTTTGGAATGACGAAATATTACCTTGTCCTGACAACCGGTGGACAAGCAGCGACTCAATATCGCCTTTCTCATATAAGGATATTCATGGACTGATATTCAAAAACAGCCTGAATGATCTGAATTTATATATTTACATACCAGTTTCAGGCTACAAAAACACTTCGCCTGCCCTATCCGACCTGCCTCTTTTTTTAAAAAGCTTTCAACAAACCAAGCTTACATACAACGGAAAATACAGGTTTAATATAACAGACAAGACTCATGAAAGTCATGTCAATTTGTTTTCCTGGCTCATAATGCTAATGATTATTGCTACGTTCATTCTGCTGAAGCCCAGACTAAAAGCATTGATAAAACAAATTCCCGGACTCAACCAGCCGACTCTGACAAGCCTCTACTTTCTGGCTATATTTGCTCTCAGCACACTGCTTATAGATTTGTTCAATGTCTTACCTGCTGATTGGCTGCTTACATCGCATTTCATCCCGGAATATCTGCGCTTGAGTCCATTGACCATCATCCTTCTTCAAGTTTTTGGGATATTTTTTATTTCTTCGGTTGAAATCGTTCCATTTAATACCGGAAGGATCAAGCTACCTAAAAAAGTTTTTGGACTGATGCTTTTTCTCTCTATAGGATTGATAGCAACCCTCACATTAAATCTTACCGGATTTTTATACCTCAATGCGATTCAAAATTTCAACCTTGACCGTCTATTCTCCGTCAATTTCCAGGAAATAGTCATATTGCTCATACTTTTATTCTTTTTTATATTTTCCGTGTATCTCATCCAGAAAATCTATAAGAGTATCCACCAATTAGAAGTCAGTACTCAAACCAAATTATATTTGGTTGGCAGCACCATACTGGTTTTATTCGTTTTTGAACTCATGGAATGGATCCGGGTGCCATTTTTACCATTTCTGCTTGGATTCCTGATCCTCATCATTTTGCTGGACCTGTATTATGACAGAAAATCATTCAGTTCCAATTGGTTGGTTACCTGGATGATCGTCATTTCATCTTTTCTATCATTCATTATTTTCTACACTGATTTACAAAAAGATCTGCTTGAAAGGCAAAAGGATCTGAGTCAAATAATGTTCGAAAGGGATCAAAAGACAGAACAGCATATCCTGGGTTATTCAAAAAAAATGTTCAGTTCCCAAACTTCTGACACGGTCTTTATACCTGAAGCAGGTTTTCATACTTTGATGGGCAAAATGGCGAAAATCACAGATTCACTTTATTTTGATCCATTGAGTGGCAGTTATTTTTCTTTGTTAAAAAGTAATAAATTTCAGGAATTCAGGACTGTTTTGCTTGTGAAAAGCCAAAATCTGAAAGGAAAAACAGAACGGTCTACCGAATATAACCTTCAAGATCTCCAAAAGAACTGGATAAAAACGTCTGAGACCCATTTTCCTGTGACTGATTCTGTTTGGAATAAAAATGGATACAGTTATGTGAGCCACTCCAATGATTCCGGTTACACCATCATAAGCAGTCAGAAGATACCGGGATTACTCAGACCTGTTTCCCTTATCGCGGCACTTTTCTTTGTTATCAGTTTAGGGTTATTTTCCCTGTCAATGTTGGATGCAAAACTGAAAATACTACCTGCAGGCATCGATCTGTCCTTTTTCCATCAAAAATCCCTCAGGAGCAGGATCCAACTGAGCATTCTGAGCCTGACGATCATTGCATTTATCATTGCCGGATTCGTTTCAGCTGGTTATTTTAAAAAAATATATACGCTTCAAAATGAGGAAATTGTCAAAGCCAATGCCAAGGCTTTACAATCGGAACTTCAACCTGCCATAGACAAATTACCCACGCATGCTTTGCAAACCTACCATTATATTTTGCCTTCAAACCAACAGGATTTTGGCTTTTATATCGCTACCGGACCCAAGTGCATGACAGGATCTGTGATACAAAAATTCCCGTTGCAAGACGAAATACTGAGGATACCTTTCGGTCAAATCTCCGATCAGCAAAAAGACAATTATGCATTTGGAAAAAACAAGTTAAACAAAGCACCATCCGGAATTTTAACACCAATGAAATTTGCTAATGGAGAAACACAATATATTTACTCACCAACACGATTCAATAATGGTATGCATAGTAAAATTTCTGACCTGCTTGCCACATTTTTGAGTATTTACGCTGTGTTATTCATACTTTCAGTAGTGATTGCGATCGGATTGTCCAATTCCATTACCAATCCGATAGATATCCTGGGCCAAAAGTTAAAAGGCCTCAAATTATCGCGCAAAAACGAAACACTGGAGTGGCAAAATGAAGACGAGATCGGTGCTTTGATCACTATTTACAATGAGATGATCATTAAACTCGGAGACAATGCCAGACTTATGGCAAAAATAGAAAGAGATTCCGCCTGGAAAGAAATGGCACAACAGGTCGCTCATGAGATAAAAAATCCGTTGACTCCGTTAAAACTCAACATTCAATATCTGGAATCCAAAGTAGGCTCGAATCCAGAGATGGCACCTCAGCTCATCGCCCAATTGGCACCGAGTCTCATCGAGCAAATCGACAACCTGTCTCAGATCGCCTCTGAATTTTCCAATTTTGCCCAATTGCCGGATGCGAGAAATGAAAAACTCAACCTCAATGACATCGTCAAAAAAGTGCATGATTTTTTCAGAAAAAGAGAAGACATGAGCTTCAAGCTGACACTGCCGATCAACGATGTGCTGGTTTTTGCCGACAAAAATCATATGGTCCGGATTTTGAATAATGTGATCAAAAATGCCATTCAGGCCATTCCTGAAGACAGACCAGGACAGATCATTATTACGCTTTACAGGCAGGAAAGCAATGCGGTGATCAAAGTCAGTGATAATGGCACCGGCATCCCTGAAGAGATGCGTGAAAAGGTGTTTTCACCCAATTTTACTACCAAAAGCAGTGGAACCGGGCTCGGATTGGCCATTGCCATCAATATGCTGGAATCCTTTGGCGGAAGAATTTATTTTGAAACGATTGAAAACGAAGGTTCAGATTTCTTTATTGAAATCCCGTTGATGAGATTTGAAGATAATTTTCCCCAGGCCAATAAAGTATTTTTGGAAGATTGACCCGGGGAAAATCAGCATTATTTCCTGATTTTTATTGTTTTACATTCAAAGCACCATTTATTTCTATTTGCGAGCCATTCAGGCAAGTCACTTTCCCAACATCAATCGTTTGACCAAAAAGTATAATTGGCATGTTGGGAACATTATCGATTTCTACTGTACTATTCATGCCAGGAACTTTTCCAACATCCCAATTGGATCCGGTCAGCCAACTACTGGAACTCGTGCCATCCCATTTATAAATGTCTTTAATTATTACTGAATAATCTTCCGTTTCACCATAATCTCCCTGGTTGCAAGCATCTGCGCCCAGGTTTAAATTCCCTCTCACCCGAAGCAGTTTCTGACCTAATGGAGCATTTGAAGGTATTGTTATTGAGGTGTTTGTGGTTTGATCTCCGAGGCAATTCAACTCTGATATCAGTTTTTCACTCGCTTCAAATGTCCCGTTATTATCAAAATCTATCCATAAATTAACTTTCAGTGTATTATAGGACATCAACAAACTGACAGTATAAGTTTCTCCGGGCAATATTGCTGTACTGAGGTTTGAGTAATCGGTGTAGTGCGATGTTCCACTTGAATTATCAATTTTATTCAATGCAAATCTTTTAATGTGCGTTAGGGAATGGGTATTGGCATAGGTCGGCAAACAATAGGTGGCATGGGAAGCCGGATTACTTATCCCCGCAGCAATGTTATAAACTGTTCCACTACCATGACCATTATAATCAAAAACATGAAAATAATATGTCGTTGATGGGCTTAGGTTTGTTACCGTTACAGAGTTTCCTGTTCCATTATAAATCACTTGTTCATTTCCTCCATAAACTGAATTGGCAGTCGGATCGGTGCCATTGACCGGTAAAGTAAAGTTGTTGGAGTTATTCATTTTGACAATCCGTGATTCACCTGTGCCATTTGTCCATGAAACAGTCATTTTATTTGTCAAAATATTTGAAAAAGTGATATTATTGGATTGATTTGCATCCGATGCAAGGGTAGAAAACATTTTTTCATCCCCATAGGACACCGTAAATCCATTTCTTGCAAAAGCTTTGACATAGTATGTTGTTCCGGGGTTCAAACCGGACAAATTGCTGGTGAATGTCCCTGTACCAGTTCCGTTCATAGTTTTTCCGGAATTCCTGCTCAGAGTTGGTTCGCTCGCTATATCCCAGACAACACCCCTTTCCGTGACAGGACTTCCTTTGTCACTTGTGATTTCTCCACCACTTACAGCTGTCAGATAAAAAACTGAGGTTACATTTTCAGTTGTCACAACCGGAGCCTGGTCTAAGGTTGTAAATGTTTTTTCATCACCGTAGACAATTCCATCATCATTGACCGCATAAGCTCTGACGTAATAAGTTGTATTGGTTGATAATCCTGAAAGTGACGCTGTAAATGTTCCAGTACCGGAACCATTTTCAGTAAATCCCCAGTTATCGTCCAGCGTTGCACCAGAACGGATGTTCCATACCAAACCTCTAACAATCACTGCCGAACCACCCTGTTGGGTAATATTTCCCCCGGATTCAGCAGAATTATAGGTGATATCAGTGATATTCGATGTAGTAAGCGTAGGCAGATCCTTGAAAACAATCCCATAATCTTCTGCTTGTCCATATGAAGGATTATGACATGGACCCGAAATTGTATTAAAAGAACAAAGGACACGCATCCTTAAAAGCTGATTAAAAACAGAAGAAAAAGGTGTCGAGAAACTTATAGGAACAATTCCTTTTAGACCTGAACCGGCAAAAATTGTTTCATCTGCATCATCAAAATCGCCATCACTATTGTAGTCAATATAAACGTTCAATCTCTGATCGTTTGTTGTACCAAGCGTAACTTCAAACTGGTATGTTGTTTGAGCATGAAGGATGGTATTATGAGTTGCAACAAGATCTAAGTAGCCTAGTGGTGGGTTAGGATTGTCTGATTCAGCAACATTAGAGGAATAATTAATGGAATTAAAATTAACATTATAAATCCCGATTCCATACAGTGCACTATTGTTTTGAGCTGCAGGGGCACAAATAGGAGCACCCACGTTGTAAACATGAATATATGAATATACTATTTTTGAATCTGATCCGTTATTATTGCTAACATTTAAACTGACCGAATATATTCCGGTTGAAGTAAACTCGACATCCGGATGCTGTGAATTTGCATTGGTGCCGTTAACATAACTGAAAGTTGCCGGCGTAATCGTCCATGTCCATGAATTCGGTCCGTTGGATGTTAGATCTTCCAGTTGGACTTGTTCTCCCAAAATAATTACTGTCTTTTCAGCAGCAAAATTCGCGACAGGCGCCAAATCCTCATCATAATAAAGGTCCGTTTCCCAAAGTCCTCTTCCGTAAGTTCCGGCGCGAAGTCTGGAAGCTGTTCCGCCGTAATAAATTTCCATTTCCCTGACATCCACAACCGGAAGGTCTCCGTCAAAAGCTATCCAGTCTGCAAGACCGGCATTTTTATGGTAAACACCTGTTTTAGTGCCCACATACAACGATTCATTCCCGAATTTATCTATCACCAACGTGTTTAGATTGTTGGATGTTGGGATATTACCAGTTATATTTGTCCAGGTCCACCCTTTATCGCCTGATCTGTATATTTTTTCAGACTGGAGTAAATAAACTGTTTCCGGATCAGTTGGGTGACTAACAATATCATCAATGTTTCCTCCACTATTTGGTAGATAGGCGCTCAGGTCAACCCAGGTTGGAGTCGCAGCGTTCACATTATCCGATCTGTACAATTGGTTGTTTGTTTTAACTGCATAAAAAACATCCACATTAGCCGGGGACTGATCTGTATACACAAAATTGCTGGCATTGCTACCGCCCAGATTATTCGATATTTTTGTCCAGGTAGGAGGTGATGATTTCACGTTATTAGTCCTCCAGATATTCTTATATCCGAAAAACATAGTATTCGGATCGGTGACATGAAGTGAATATGGGGTAACCCAGGCACCTTCTTCATCAATTCCATTCAAATCCTCTTTGGCTATGACAGACCATCCTCCAATGCCTTTAGTATTCGACCTTTTTATTTCAGAAATATAGGTGGTATACACATAGTTTTCATCGCTGTAATCGAATGCCGATTCCATTCCGTCACCGCCTGCTACTGTGTAAAAGACATCATCTTTCACTATGGAGGTGCCGTTATCCTGATAACCGTTGATCACCAGATTCCTTTTATAAGCAGCCTGACCAATCCTGTAGGTCTGACCGATCCTCAAACCGCCGCTGATATTAGTCCAGGTAGTAAAATAATCATCTGAATAATGCAAACCGCCGTCATGCCCTTCATATATCCTTCCGTTCAATGGATTACGGGCAACTGCATGTTGGTCCGCATGCAATTGATTGCTCCAGTGGGTTTTCTTTGTGAAGTTCAAACCACCATTCGTGCTCAGGTGAATATTGATGGAACCAACTAAAATTTTGTCAGCATCATCTGGATCTATCAGCATGCAGAGATCATAACCTGCCTGACTTCTGTCGTCTCCATCATTATACCCTAAAATATTTGCATGACTTGGAGGTGTGATCCGCGTAAAATTCAATCCTTTATCTGTGGATTTGAAAATTCCCTGAAATCTCTGAGAACCTCCGGTCAAAAGACACAAAACAGCATCGGGCTCGTCCGGACTCACACCCAGCACCATTCTGCTGCAAACAACCAAACCAGTAGCAATCTGAGTCCATGTGTCTCCACCATCCATAGATCTGTAAAAAGCGCCCTGAGCAGTTGCATAAACATAATTTGCATCGGTAGGATGATACTCAATATCCTTGAAGTGACTGGTACCAGACTTTAATGTCCAATTATTGCCGCTATTTATGGTCTTGTAGATCCCGTTACTGGTAGCCGCCAATATGGTTCGTCTGTTAGTCGGATGGATGATCATGTCACTCACAGTACGGTCTCCCATACCATTGTTCAGCTGGGTCCAGTTGGCTCCGCCATCAACGGATCTGAATACGCCCAATCCCGGGGCATTGCCCGCGTCTCTGTCACCGGTGCCAATATAAATGGTATCCGGATTGACCGGATGCACGATGATACTTGAAACACCCAATGAGGGTAGTTGATCTGTATTGGAGAAATAGGAATCACCACCATCGTTTGATTGCCACAATCCACCGGAAGGCGCTCCAATCCAGAAAACATCAGGATTGGTCGGATGAAAAGCAATGGCATTCACCCGACCAGTTCCGGTTTCCTGACCTGAAACATTTACAGGATAAACCATAGGTCCGAGTTCAATCCAATTGCCTGCATTTTCCGAAGGACCACGATTGGAACCATGTTGATTTTCTCTCATATAGGACTTAAACAGCTTTGTGGGATTCAGAAAACCCTGTTCATCGAAGTCGCCGCGATTTTTCCACGCCCATCTTTCAAAATTTTTAAAACCGGTTCCTCTCGCTTTTTCATGCTTTTCAAAATACAGGTCATACGCCCTTTTAACTTCAAAATAATTGGGATTTTCTTTCTGTATCAGATCAAACCAATGCGGGTAATTCCGCAATTCATCGTCAGAATAATTGTTTAACTGAGCAAATGCTGGAATAAAAAACAATAAGAGGAGAATGGTTTTTAATAATTTGCTTAAAATTGGTTTAACAGACATTTTTCAGGCTATTTAATTTGTTTGAATTCATTCATCCAAAAACTTTGACAGCATAAATGAAAGGAAAAGAAAATGACTTTATAATATTGTATATTAATACATTAAATATGATCACTTAAAGTATTACTTAAATAAGATAAGGATTATTTTTCAAACTAAAAGTTGAAAGTAGCATTCCGTTAAGATATTTCAATCCATCTAATTGTATTTTTTCGATCCGATTACTGGCAAAAGTAAATCTGGTTTCGTTATTTAGAAAGATTCTAATTTCCCGCCGAAAAGGATATATAATTTAAAATAAAGATTTCGATCTGTTGCACAGTGATGATCCGATTTAAAATATCAAGTTACACCTGATTTTTTATGTTTTGATTTTTTGATCTTGATCGAAAAGCACTATTTTATTTTAAAATTTAGGTTTATACTGCAAGCCTGTCTCAAGTAATTCAGTCTCCATGATACTGAATTCAGTGTGAAAACAATCATTGAAATTGAGATAACTAATTAAATTTCATTAATTTCAATGCTAATTGCGCAGTCGATTCCAAAAAATGTACAAAAAAATTACCTTTGCGGGTTCAAATCGGAAAAAAGACCAACATGGACATCATTTCAGAGATCAATAAAAGAAAAACTTTTGGCATCGTCAGTCACCCGGATGCCGGAAAAACAACTTTGACAGAAAAATTATTGTTGTTCGGTGGAGCGATACAGATCGCAGGCGCCGTTAAATCAAACAAGATCAAGAAGCACGCCACTTCAGATTTTATGGAAATCGAGAAACAAAGAGGTATTTCCGTTGCTACTTCCGTGATGGCATTTGATTACAGAGACAGACGCGTCAACATACTTGATACGCCCGGCCACAAAGATTTTGCTGAAGATACCTACAGAACCATCAGCGCGGTGGATAGCGCGATCGTAGTTATAGACGTGGCTAAAGGAGTTGAGGAACAAACCAAAAAACTGGTAAGTGTGTGCCGTATGAGGAATATTCCGATGATCGTTTTTATCAACAAACTTGACCGTGAAGGAAAAGATGCCTTTGACCTGTTGGATGAAGTAGAAACCTTGCTGGGACTGAGCGTTTGTCCATTGAGCTGGCCTGTCGGAATGGGGCAACGATTCCAGGGCGTATACAATATTTATGAATCCAAACTGGTACTTTTCAGACCACACAGTAAACAGACTCAGGAAGATGTCATAGAATTGGATCCGGATGATCATGATAGCCTTGAAAAACATTTGGGTAAAAATCCAACCAAGCAACTTGGCGATGATCTCGGTGTGATCAACCAGATCTATGACCCTTTTGACAAAGAAAAATACCTCAATGGCGAACAATCTCCGGTTTTTTTTGGCAGTGCAGTCAATAATTTCGGAGTGAAGGAATTGCTTGATTGTTTCGTTGAAATAGCCCCAGCTCCTCTTCCCAGGGACACAGAGGAACGTGCGGTTTTACCCCTGGAATCCGCATTTACCGGTTTTGTCTTTAAAATACATGCCAATATCGATCCAAAACACAGAGATCGTATTGCATTTGTTC
>Ga0209573_1003809_pt1 | contig 15838 bp, 5 predicted proteins | sample TNRBio252014_DNA_FD_185870 | JGI IMG/M metagenome (GOLD analysis project Ga0209573, IMG submission 185870) | Wastewater treatment Type I Accumulibacter community from EBPR Bioreactor in Madison, WI, USA - TNR Reactor_6/25/2014_ DNA (SPAdes)... | ecosystem: Engineered > Bioreactor > EBPR >...
TCTACAGTTTCAAAAGTTGATGTAGCATGTTTTGGGGCATCTACCGGTTCTGCTACTTTAAATGTTACCGGAGGTACCGGCACACAAACAATAACATGGAATCCTGGAGGATTAACGGGAGCAACTATAAGCAACCGTCCGGCTGGTACTTACACTTATAGTTTTACAGACAATAATCCGGCTCATTCATTTACAGGTTCTATTACAATTTCACAGCCAACTGCGGCAATGGTTGCACAACTCTCAACAGTAGGTATTTCTTGTACCGGAGTTAACAATGGTCAGGCACTTGCGTCTGTTCCATCGGGTGGCACTCCACCTTACACTTATACTTGGAGTGGGTGGCAGCCAAACAATCCTGTTGCAAATAATCTTGCTCCGGGAAATATCACTGTTACTGTAACCGATTCAAAAGGTTGCACAGCTACTGCAACAGGTAACGTATCAAACGTTCCATCTCTTGCTGTAACATTTCAAACAACAATTGACAGTTGTTTTAATTCCGGCAAGGGGAAAGCAATTGCAAATGTGGTAGGTGGTACACCGCCATACAATTATAGCTGGAGCAATTTTGAAACTCAAGATAGCAACCTGAATATTAGGGCTGGTAGTTATACGGTTACTATAACCGATAATGATAATTGTACTGTTGCGGGTACAGCCGTAATTACTACACCTCCAGCATTAACCCAAACGTATGTTAAGCAGAATATTAGTTGTTTTGGCAATACAAACGGGAGTATTAGTGTTACCACTGCGGGTGGAACACCGGGTTACAATTTTGCTTGGTCACCTGCGCATTTATCAGGTACCTCGCAAACAGGCTTGGCTGCTGGTATTTACAGATACACTATTACCGATGCTCACAATTGTGTGATTTTTGGTGGAGATACAATCTTTCAACCAAACTCAGCCTTAACTGCAACAACTTCACATACCAATGTTACTTGCAACGGCTTAAATAATGGAACAATAACAGTAAACACAAGCGGAGGTAAACCACCATACACCTTCCTCGGCAACCCATTACCTGCCGGACCTGTTACGATTCCTAACCTTGCCCCGAATACATATGCTGGGAATATTGTCGACTCCAACGGCTGCACATTTGCTGTTAGCGAAACAGTAACGGAGCCTGCGGTGTTATCGGTAACTGAAACCCATACAAATGTTAGTTGCAATGCTGGCACCAATGGAAGTATCACAACAACCATCACCGGAGGCACTACACCATATACATTCGATTGGGGTGGTGGAGTTACAACACAAAACCGCACGAATTTGGCTGCTGGAACTTTTGCAATAACAGTAACCGATGCCAATAACTGTACCGGAACAATTTCTGTTACAATAACAGAGCCGACAGCATTAACTGCATCCGAAACGCACCAAAATGTAGATTGTTTCGGTAATTCAACAGGAAGTATTGATGTAACAGCCACTGGTGGAACAGGCACATTGACATTTTTATGGAACGATGCAAACACCAGTGAAGACAGAACTAACATACCTGATGGAAACTATGCAGTAACCATTACAGATGCCAACAGTTGCACTACTATATTAAGTGTTACTGTTACAGAACCAACAGCCTTAACGGCAACAACTTCGCATACTGATGTTACTTGCAACGGTTTGAATAATGGCACAATAACAGTGAACACAAGCGGTGGAACACCGCCATATACTTTCCTCGGCAATCCATTACCTGCCGGCCTCGTTACTATTCCAAGTCTTGCACCCAACACCTATGCCGGAAATATTACAGATGCCAATGGCTGCACATTTGCAGTTAGCGAAACAGTAGTAGAGCCTGCTGTATTATCAGTAACTGAAACTCATACGGATGTAAATTGTAGTGGAGGCAACGATGGAAGTATCACAACAACCATTACCGGAGGCACTACGCCATATACATTCGATTGGGGTGGAGGAGTTACTACACAAAATCGCACAGCTATTCCAGCCGGTAGCTACACGCTTACTGTTACTGATGCTAATTCTTGCACGGCAACTGTTGCTGTTACTGTAACAGAGCCTGCCGGAATTGTGGCATCCGAAACGCACCAAAATGTAGATTGTTTCGGCAATTCAACAGGAAGTATTGATGTAACGGCAACTGGTGGTGCATCGGCAATTACTTTCCTTTGGAACGATAATGTTACTACCTCGGAAGATAGAGCAAACATCCCTGCCGGAAACTATAGTGTTACAATTACCGATGTGAACAATTGCACCAGAGTTGTGAGTGTTACTATTTCGGAACCGGCAGTTTTAACTGCACCAACTTCGCATACCGATGTTACTTGTTTTGGTTTAAATAATGGAACTATTACAGTAACAATAAGTGGTGGTACTGCTCCATATTCTTTCTTAGGCAATCCGCTACCTGCCGGTGCAACAACTATTCCTAATTTGGCACCAAACACTTACGCAGGGCAACTAACTGATGCGAATAATTGTTCGGTAAATCTTATTGAAACAATTGTAGAGCCGACTCAATTGTCTGCTACCGAAACGCATCAAGATGCCTCTTGCTTTGGTGCAAATGATGGAGATATTTTTGTAACCCCTTCGGGTGGAACTGCTCCTTACACCTACGATTGGGGTGGAGGGGTAACCACACAAGGAAGAAGCAATATTCCTGCCGGAAATTATACTGTTACAGTATCGGATGCAAACGCCTGCACAACAACACTAAGTGTTGTGATTGCACAACCTACATCGCCACCATTAGCTGTGGTGCCGGTAGATGCTACATGCTTTGGAGTAAATGGCAGTGCAACTGCAAGTCCAACAGAGGGAACTGCACCACACACATTTACATGGAGCAATTCGCCAGCAACTACGGCTACTGCATCGTTGCCTGCGGGTAGTTATTCGGTTACATCAACAGCTTCTAACGGGTGCCAGCAGGTAAACACGTTTGTAATCAATCAGCCAACAGAGATTGTTGTTGCCGAGGTACACACCGATGTAAATTGCAATGCTGCTACTACCGGCTCAATTACACTTACCGCAAATGGTGGAGCCGGCAATTACACTTATTTATGGCAGCCTAACGTAAGTACAACTAATAGCGCATCGTCAATTGGTGCCGGCACTTATGGTATTACTGTTACCGACCAAACTAATTGTACTGCTGCAGTTTCAGTTACTGTAACCGAACCGGCTGCAATTGCGGTTACTGCTACTACTGCTGCCGCAAGTTGCTTTGGTCTAAGCAATGGAAGTATTGCAGCTACTGCTACAGGTGGAACGCCCACTTACTCTTATACTGCTACAGATGGGGCTGCTACTTTCAATTCAAGCACCGGAAGTTTTAATGCCTTGCCAGCTGGAAGTTACACCATTGTTGTAACCGACATCAATTCTTGTACTTCTTCTACTAATGCTGTTGTGAGCGAACCATCGCAGATAAATGTTTCAGCAATTGCCAGCGATGTTACTTGCTATCAACGCACAGATGGAAGTATAAATGCAACTGCAACCGGAGGCTCGCCAGGGTATAACTACGCTTTGAGTTCAGGTGCAAGTAATGCGAGTGGTTTGTTCACTAATTTGGCTTCGGGTAGCTATTCGCTTACTGTTACCGACAATGGAAATTGCTCAGCTACCACTACTGCGCAAATAGTAGAACCTGGTCCGGTAGAAGTAACTGTAGTTCCTAATCCTACCGAAACATCGCTGGGTAATCCTGTACAGTTGAATATTTCAACCAATCAATCTGGCACTATCAACTATTCATGGATTCCGGCAACTGGTTTGTCATGTTCTAATTGCGACAATCCTATTTTTGATGGAATCAATACAGTTACATATACAGTGAATGTATCAACCAGTAACGGTTGTTCGGGTTCATCGCAAATTACGGCAACGGTAATTCCTGATTACACAGTTTACATACCTAATGCTTTTTCGCCCAACAATGATGGCGGCAACGATTATTGGCAAGTGTATGGTAATATAAAAGCTGTAAAACAATTCAGTATCATGGTGTTCAACCGTTGGGGCGAAAAAGTTTACGAAACAGAAGATGTTAACTTTAAATGGGATGGTTTCGCCAGCGGAAAGCAAGTTCCTGCGGGTGTTTATGTGTATTCGGTGAAATACATTTTTATTGATAACCACACCGATACCAATTACAAAGGGTCATTAACTATTTTGAAATAATTGATTGCCGTTGTTTAGCTCTATGGCTAAACAACGGCTAATTGTTTTACTTTTATTTTGAACACAGTGCCTTGTGGTTTGTTGTTTTCTATCCAAATTTCGCCAGTCATTTTATGAATGATTTTTTGCACTGTTGAAAGTCCAATTCCTGTGCCATCTTCATTGCTTTCGTTTTCTACACGCGAAAACATTTCAAAAACAGTTTTTCGCTTTTCTTCGGGAATTCCCACTCCATTGTCTGCAACACTAAGCAGCCAGTGGTTTTCGATTTTTTCGGCAGAAATGTGTACCATTGGTTGTGTGCTTGTGTTGTACTTTATTGCATTAGTAATAAGGTTTTGAAATACTTGTGTGAATTGAATTTCATTGCCCAAAATTATGGGTAATGCAGTATGATGTAGAACAACATTTTTATCTTCCATCAAACGAAAAAGATTCTGCTTTACGGTTTCAAGGGTTTTGTTTAAATCTATTGTTTGTTCTTTGGTTTTTGTACCTTTTGCTGCATCTAAAAGTGTGGTAATCATTTCGTCCATTCTCCTGCTTCCATCTACCGCAAAGCGCAAGAATGTTTTTTCTTGCTCATCTAATTTGTTGCTGAGTTTTGCTTCAAGAATGCTCATGTAAGTAGAAACCATTCGTAGTGGTTCGCGCAGGTCGTGCGATGTTACATGGGCATAGTTTTTTAAATCCTTGTTAGTGGCTTCTAACTGCATGGCATACTCATTCATTTTATTGTTGAGGTTGCGCAATTCTTGTGCTTGAGTGGATGCTTGTTGCTGTTTTTCACGTTCGTTTTCCAATATGGTTCGCATCATTTTTTCCAATACTTCGGGTTCTGCAACGTGCGCTTTTATCTGCTTGTAGTAGTTGTAACTTTTTTCATATTCGCCCTTTTCGCCATACAAATCCCAAAATACATCTAACGTAAGGTTTTCGGTAAAGAAATCGGGGTGTTTTGCCATTACCGATTTTAGTAGCTCAAAGTATTTATCGCCTTCGACATTGCGATTTGTTTTGTAGTAAATTTTTGCCAACGAAAAATAGGAGTAGCTTAATCGAGCTTCGTTGCCAATCAGCTTGCGCACTGCCAATGCTCGCAGTTGATATTCTAAAGCTTTTTCATAGTTGTTTCTATCGCGAAAAATTTGGCTGCTGTAATCGAGTACTATTTGCAAATTTTCGTCATCGGTGTTTTCATAAGTTTCTATTAATGGCTCAAAAATTGCGAGTGCTTTGTCATATTCTTCTTGGTGGAAATAGTAGGACGCTAAAGACTGCTGTGCTATCAATAGTCCTTTTTGGTCATTCAACTGCAAAAACAAAACTCTTGCGGTATTGAAATACTCTCCGGCAAAAGAGTTCATGCCAATGTTTACATAAAGTGTGCCGAGAAAGATGTTTAGATAAGCAAGGTTTTCCTGTTGTTCATTATTGCAAATCTCGCTGTTGTTGAAAAGTGAAAGTGCTTCTAAAAAGTAGTTTTGCGCTGTGGCATAATCGCGGGTTCGTTGAAAAGCGCGCCCCAGTATTGTAAGTGTATTGATATGTGTAGTTGTATCGCTCGATTCATCTAAATGTTCTTTTGATAGTAATCCATATTCAATTGCTTTTTGATTGTTGAATTTTAGCAGTAATTCGGTTTTTGCTAATGCTGTATAAAGCTGCGCCAACAAGTTTTCATTTTGCTGAGCATAGGCGTAATGCATTAATTGTAGGATGTGTTTTTCTACATCTTTTTTTCTTGCCTTTATAGAGTCGTTTATGAAGACGAGTTGCTGCTGTATTTGCTGCCCTGAGAATACGTCTGAATTGTTTGTCATAGAATTTTTGTGTAAAGCAAAGCAGCGAATAATTATCCGTTTATATTAGCCGCTCAATAATAAATATGCAACAACTCAGTAAATTGATTGATAGTAATAAGGATAGGTTTTTAGATGAACTTTTTGATCTCTTGCGCATAGCTTCGGTAAGTGCCGATAAAAAGTTTTCGGCCGAGGTATTGCAAGCTGCAAATTTTGTGGCAGAGAAACTAAAATCTGCCGGGGCCGAAAAAGTTCAACTTTTTGAAACACCCGGTTATCCGGTTGTGTATGGCGAAAAAATTATTGATGCATCGTTGCCAACTATTCTTGTTTACGGGCACTACGATGTGCAGCCAGCCGACCCTTACGATTTGTGGACATCTCCGCCTTTTGAACCGGTTGTAAAAAACGGCAATATTTATGCTCGCGGCAGTGCAGATGATAAAGGGCAAATGTATATGCACGTAAAGGCTTTTGAATTAATGATGAGTCAAAATCTAGTGCCTTGCAACGTGAAGTTTATGATAGAAGGTGAAGAAGAAATTGGTAGTGAGCATTTAGAAAGCTTTGTAAAAGCCAATACACAATTGTTGAAGAGTGATGTGGTGTTGATTTCCGATACTTCGATGATTGCAAATGAGCATCCAAGTATAACCACTGGTTTGCGTGGGTTAAGTTATTTAGAGGTGGAGGTAACAGGGCCAAATCGCGATTTGCATAGCGGTGTTTATGGTGGAGCAGTGGCTAATCCTATCAATATTCTTTGCGATATGATTAGTAAGTTGCATGACGAAAATCGCAAGATTACCATTCCTGGTTTTTATGATTCGGTACAAGATGTAGATGCCAGCGAGCGCGCTGCAATGGCACAAGCTCCTTTTAGCCAGCAGGAATACAATGATGATTTGGGTATGGCAAAAGAATTGGGCGAAGCTGGCTTTACTACTTTAGAGCGCGTTTCTATTCGCCCCACTTTAGATGTAAATGGTATTTGGGGTGGCTACACAGGCGAAGGCGCAAAAACTGTACTGCCATCAAAAGCTTACGCTAAAATATCTATGCGTTTAGTACCCAACCAAAGCTATGAGCAGATAACCCAATTATTTACCGATTACTTTGTTCAATCGGCTCCCGAGTATGTAAAAGTGAAAGTAAGCCCAATGCACGGTGGCGAAGCCGCTGTAACACCTACCGATAGTGTTTCGTATCGTGCGGCTGCCAAAGCAATGGAAACCACTTTTGGCAAAACCCCTATTCCGCTGCGCACGGGTGGTAGCATTCCAATAGTTACAATGTTTGAAAGAGTATTAAATACAAAATCGGTATTGCTTGGCTTTGGTTTAGATTCTGATGCCATACACTCGCCAAACGAGCATTATGGTGTATGGAATTATTTAAAAGGAATTGAAACTATACCTTACTTCTATAAGTATTTTACCGAGCTAAGTAAAGGTTGATGATGAGAAGCATCTGGCAGTAGAGAAAAATTCCTAAGCAAAAGAGTGTAGGCTAATTTTGAAAGCCGTGTATTGTTCCTATATTCGGCATACATCATAATGTCGCACATGAAAAACTCTGCTCTTGCGTTTTGTTTTTGCTATTTGTTTTGCGCTGTTTCGTTTGCGCAGGTTCAAAGTTTTTATTTACATCCATCGGCTACACATCAATCGTATTCATCGGTCGATAGTCATTTTGTAGCGCGCAATTCATTGGCGGCAAATGGTAAGTTGATGCTGTTTATTGGCGGCACTTTCAGCAAGCCATCCGATTACAAGTTTTTTTCGCTCTATGCTGCCGAACTTGGTTTTCATTCTATAGGTGTGGCGTATCCAAACAATGTACTTACAACGCTTCTTGCAAGCAGCAGCGATAGCTTGAGTTTCGATAAGTTTAGAGAAGAAATTTGCTTTGGAACACAGGTGAGTTCTAATGTGAATGTTGATTCTTTCAATTCCATATATACCCGCACATTAAATTTACTTTCTTTTCTTAATCAAACTTATCCGGCAGATGGTTGGGATGAATTTTTGCTTTCGCCTCAGCAAATTGACTGGAGCAAAATAACAGTGTGTGGTCATTCGCAGGGTGCTGGTCATGCAGCATATTTTGCAAAGCAATTTTCGACCCAAAGAGTTTTGATGTTTGCTGGTCCCAATGATTACAGCACGCATTTCGGCAAGGCTGCACCATGGTTGAGAAAGCAAGGAGTTACACCCGTCAGCAATCATTTTGCTTTTTTACATTTAATGGATGAGCTTGTACCTTTTAGTCGGCAGTATGAAAATTTGCGGGGTTTAGGTATGTTGCAAAATGATGATACAACTTTGGTTGAAGATTTTACCAACGGTTACGCAGGGTCAAAGTGTTTGTATTCAAAACTTACACCCAAAATAGCAGGGCAGTACCACAACTCGGTGGTTATTTACATTGCTACACCAAATAGCACAAACAATCAGCCCGCATTCGATTCGGTATGGAAATACATGCTTTTGTCGCCACAACCTACCAGTGTAAGTGATGTTGAAGCAGAACCGTTTCGATTTAGTGTTTATCCCAATCCTGCATCATCAACTTTAACAATTCGCTATGCCGGTACGCAAACATTGCAGCCTTCAATAGCCGTGTATGATGTAAGTGGACGCAAAATACTTGGGCGCAATACAGTATATTTTGATACAGCAACGAAAGACTATACCTTAGACATTGAAGACCTTGAAGATGGGCTGTATTTTGTTGAAGTGTATGTTGATTCAAAAAAATACATTGCAAAAGTTTTTGTGGAATAATATCATCATTCAACTTGATTTATGGTTGTAAAGCGTTCTGTTTTTGTCTATTATGAATGAAGTAATTAGTTAAGAAATGTATAATGGATTTTCTATTCTATTCATTTTGAACATGATGTGTATTGCAGCGATTGCACTATTAAATATTACTTATTCCACTATTAACTTTTGGTTACTTTTGCAGATAAATACCAATTAAACGTTCTTTTTATTGAAAAAATGCTCTTGAAGATGAATAAAAATTTACTTGCTGCACTGTGTCTCACACTCTCTTTTATTTTAGTCAATTCCAAAACTGTTTTGGCATCACATGCCAAGGGTGCCGATATTTCGTACGAGTGTTTGGGCAATAACCAGTATAAGATTGTTGCATCATTTTACAGAGATTGCGAAGGTATTGCTGAGCCAACAACACTTTCGGCACAAATCAGCGGAGCAGCTTGTGGTTTATCGCAGTCGCTCTCGCTTACAAAGGATAATGTTTATACAATGATTTTGAATGGTAAGCCTGTTCAAAGCGGTAGCGAGGTTTCTGATTTGTGTTTTACATCTCAGTCTCAATCAAAATGTAATTCTACAAACGGACAGTATCCTGGGGTGAAAATATTTTTCTACACAGCAACTGTAACCATACCGCCAAACTGCGGGAATGTAACTATTAGTATCTCTGAAAATGCAAGAAACGCGGGTATCAATAACTTGCAGAATTCTGATGTATATGACCTTTTTACCTTTGCTACATTAAATACAAATAATACGGGTAGTTGCAATAATGCACCTGTTTTTACTTCATTGCCAGTGCCATATTACTGCATTGGGCAGCAATATATTTTTAGCCACGGAGCTGTAGATGTTGATGGCGACTCATTGGTGTATTCTATGGTGCAGCCATTAGATGACCTTAACACACCGGTGCCTTATGCTTCGGGTTATTCGGTTGCTAACCCTATGCCTACCAATGGTGGTTTCAATTTTAATACTGCTACAGGAACAATGAATTTTATTCCAACCCAAGTAGGAAACTACACCATAGCTGTGCGTGTGGATGAATATAGAAACGGTGTGTTTGTAGGAAGCACCATTCGCGATATCCAATTTGTGGTTATTAACTGCACGAATGCACCACCTACGGTAAATGACACTTTGAGTAATGCAAATGTAACCGGAGCCACTGTTTTGGGTCTCGGCTCATTAGGCGTTTGCCCCGGAACACCATTGTCATTTTCTATTCCTGCAAAAGATAAAGATGGACAAGCTATAACTGTTACTTCAAATATTGCAACAGCATTGCCAGGAGCTTCGTTGACGGTAACACCGTTAAACAACCGTCCAGATTCTGTAATGATAACTGTGGGTTGGACACCAACTGGCAATGACACCGGCACTCGATACATTACCATAGTGGTATCTGATGGAGCTTGCCCTTTAGAAGGTAAACAAATTTTGACTTATGAACTTACCGTAAACAAAGGTGTTACCATAGGCCCCGATAGGGTTTATTGTGTAGGAGGTGGTCCGGTTACCATTCACGCCACAGGTGCACAAAACTACAATTGGTCGCCAGCGGTAGATTTTACTTATGTAAATGGAAGCGATAGTAGTAAAGTAATTGTAGTGCCTACCACCTCACCCTTAACATACATAGTTAAAGGCGATTTGATAGGTGGTTGTAAAGATAGAGACACGCTTACTATTACAACTGTAAATACATTTAGTGTTTCTGTTGCTGCAAATGATTCAACAATATGTTTGAACCAAAGCGCGCAGCTTACGGTTACGCCTACACCAAGTTCAGAGGGTCCATTCACTTACTCATGGTCGCCAGCGGCTACGGCAGATAATCCAACAGATGCAACAACAAAAGTGCGCCCCGAAGGAACAACAAATTATAGAATTGAAACACGTTCAAAAGATGGTTGTTTGATTAAAGACAGCCTTACTATCAACATACAAGGTTTTGGTCCCAAAGTGCGTGTTACGCCAAGCGCAAATTATGTTTGCCCTGGAACCGAAGTGCAATTGTTTACCGAAATAGTCCCAATACAAACAGGGCCGAATTTGAACCCGGCTGACCCATGCCCGAATTGCGATTATCCATTTCCTTTTCCGGTTGTAGGAACTGCAACCACCTCGGGTTCTACTGCTACTCCTTTCCGTTCGTTGTGGGAAGATAGCAGAGTGCAGTATTTGTTTCGTGCTGCGGAGCTAACTACAGCCGGTTTAAGTGCAGGGGTAATTACAGACGTGCAATTCTTTGTTACCACAAAAGGAAGCAATGCTCCATTCAATAATTTGACGGTGAAAATGGGCGGTACAGCACTTACACAGCTTCCAGCCGGGCAGTTTGTTACTACTAATATGTGGCCGGTTTATACAGGTAATTATACTACTGTTGCGAACTCGTGGAATAGCTTTACATTGTCCACGCCTTTCAACTGGGATGGGCAATCGAATTTGATTATTGAGGTTTGTTACGACAATAGCGGATTTTCAAGTAGTGATTTAATACGATATACTACTGCCTTTACTGGTGCTACCAATTATGGTTATGTAGATGGAGCATCGGGGTGTACCATTGGTTATCAGGGAACAACAACCCAACGTCCGAACCTACGATTTATTTTTGGCAAACTTCCGCTTACTGCATATAGTATTCAATGGAGTCCGAGCGCAGGATTAAGTAGTGATACTGCATCAAACCCATTGGTTACTGTAAATGAAAATTTGGTGTATAGTGTGGTGGTTAGCGATAGTACCTGCCAAGGCGACACAGCAGTTTCGTTGTTTGTAGATCCGGCAGTATTGATTAAAGCAAGCGATGATATCCAAATTTGCGGCAATAGCACTGCCGAATTAACTGCAAGTGTTTTGAGCCCTGTGCCACAAATTTGTAACCCTACATATTCGGTGATAACAACACCATTTGGATTTAAAACATCGGGTAGTAAAACTCCAGTTCCTTTTCCTACGGCTGCTACCGGGCACAATAGAAATGCAGCAATAACTTTGCCGTTTCCTTTCAAGTTTTATTGTACCGATTACACTACGGCAACACTTAACGAAAATGGTTTTATAACTTTTACAACATTTACCGGAGCGGGTTCAACCAATGCTACAATACCTGCCACCGGTACACCTAATAATTTGATAGCAGGAGTGTGGGATGACCTAAACGCCAATGGACTAAGCAGCGGATCGGGCGATGTAACAACATTTGTAACAGGCACATTCCCTAATCGTTGTTTTGTACTTGAGTGGGATAATGTGTTGGTAGTGGGGCAAAACCAATACGTTACTTTCCAAATTCAGTTGTATGAATCTACACAATTGGTGGAAGTTCATTTGCAGCCCGTAGTAGCAAGTGGTACAAAAACTATTGGTATTGAAAATACAGGCGGCACGGCAGGTGTTTTCCCTGTTGGAAGAAACAATGCAAACTTTGCCACAGTATCTCCGGAAGCATGGCGTTTTGTGCCTGCAATTTCGGGTGCTGCTTTAACTACTTTTGAATGGTCTCCGGCAACCGGATTGAACGAAACTTTCAATGATACAGTGTATGCTAATCCACCAAGTACCACGCAATATATTGTAACTGGATATTTTTCAAACGGATGCAAAACATACGATACCGTAAACGTTGCGATTGGTAGTTTTCCATATACTTTATCAGCAACAAAAACCAGTTTATGCCCCAATGAAACTACTCAGCTAACATTTAGTGGTGCTGCAACAAGTGTTTCATGGTCTCCAACAGCAGGTTTGTCTGCTCCAAATTCATTAACCACGACAGCCTCGCCACAAGTTACAACTACCTACACGGTTACCGCTATGGATAATACCGGTTGTAGAGTAATAGACACCATCACAATTACTGTAAAAACAAATGGAAGTGTTACTTTGGGTAACGATACAACTATATGTTATAGCAGTAACCTTGTGCTTACGCCAAGTGGAGGGCAATATGCTTCTTATCAATGGATGCCGGGTGGGCAAACAGCTTCATCTATTACGGCAAATCAAGATGGTAGTTATTTTGTAATACTCTCTGACGGGCAATGTACTTTTACTTCCGATACATTGAACTTGAATGTGATAGAAGCAATAACTTTGGTTGCTCATCGCGATACTGGCATTTGTGTTGGTGATTCAGTTCAATTAGAAGCACAGCAAGGTTACAGTAATTATGTGTGGAATACTGGTGCGCAAACGGCCAATATTATCGTAAATACTCAGGGTGATTTTTACTATTCGGCAATAGATCAAAATGCTTGTTTGCAACGCTCCGATACCATTGCGGTAAGGGTGAAACAAAAAGCTGCTATTACGCTTACATCAAGTCCGGAACCATTCTGTGAAGGAGCTTTTGCAACATTGAATGCTGGAAGTTTACAAGGTATAGTTTACGAATGGAGTAAGTTGGGCGATAGCACTATTACCACTGGAAACACATTTAATGCGCCATCGGCCGGAACATACCAAGTGGCAGCAAGCGATAGCGGTTGCAGAAACTATGGAACAATTACTGTTTCAACTATTCCGGCACCAACAGTTACATTGGGGCAAGATACCCAGTCGTGCGAGTGTGGTGGCTCCATTTTGCTTGCTCCTGCGATAAATGGAAGCGCAGTTGCTTACAGATGGAATACAGGTGAAAATACACCTACTATCAATGTAGATTCAACAGGAAGCTATGCCGTAACTGTTACCAGCGCTAATGGCTGTGAAGTAGTTGCAAGCGTTAATGCAACATTTTATTGCTTGCAAGTAACAGCAAAAGCAGAACAATACGCATTGATGAAAGAGCAACAAACGACAATTTTTGTTGATACACTCAGTTATGAAAGTGAGTTTGAATATTTGTGGCAACCGCCAACTTTCTTAGAAGATACCAATTTAGCAAGTGTGCGCTCAAAACCAGATTCTACCATTACATACCTTGTGCGCGTAACTGATACTAAAAATGGTTGTGTTGGCTTTGATACGGTTACATTAACCATTTTACCTCCGGGTTTATATGCTTTTCCAAATTCATTTACACCCAATGGTGATGGTAAAAATGATTACTTCAAACCATATTTCCCTGCCGGTTCAACAGCATCATTTGCTTATTTAAGAGTGTATAATCAATGGGAGCAATTAGTGTTTGAATGTATTGATTGTGATTTCACAATAGCCAATTCCGGTTGGGATGGAAAGCTAAATGGCGCAAATCAACCCAACGGAACATACTATTATTCGGCTCAGGTTTTAACGCCTAATACAAATAATCCAAACGTAAATGATTCATTTATTGCGAATGGAGTATTGACTTTAATTAAATAATTTGCAACGATTTAGAAAATATCCCTAATATAGCACCCCGAAAAAAACAGAGTAATACATAAATTAAAAGAATGACGCGTAGAATACTCACGGCATTGGCCTTAGCCACAGCATCATTAACAAGTGTTGCACAAGACATCCACTTTTCGCAGTATTATGCTGCCCCTTTAACATTGAATCCTGCTGCAACAGGAGATTTTGATGGCTTGTTCAGATTTACAGGTATTTACCGCAACCAATGGTTGGGTGTATCTAATGTAAAACCTTTCTTTTCAACACCTTCGGTTGGTGTAGATTTTGCACTTTTAGATGACAAATTTGAAGGTACTAAAATCGAAGGAAGTAAATTGGGTGTTGGCTTGCACTTTACCAACGACCAACAAAACGAAAGCACATTCAGTACCAACCAAATTATGGTGAGTGCAGCTTGGCATCAAGCTTTTGCTAAAAAGAGAGTTACTATCGGCTTGGGTATTCAAGCGGGAGTGTTTCTTAAAAACCTTAATAACTCAAAGTTCCAGTTTGGTTCAGGGTTTTTGCCAAATCTTGATTACGATCAAAATCTTGCGGGCGAAACTTTTACAAGCGATAGACTTACTCGTTTTAATATGAACGTTGGCTTAAATGCAAACTTCATTTTGCTTAAAACTTTGAGCTTGAATACTGGTTTTTCGGCAATGAACTTGACTCAACCAAAAGAACAATATTTGAGCAGCAGCACAAATGCAAAATTGCCATTGCGCTTTCAAGTAAATGCTGGTTTACAAGCAGATATTAAAAGGGTAGTTTTGTTACCAGGCTTCTTGTTTCAAACTCAGGCCAAAGCCCACGAAGGAACTTTTGGTTTAACTGCCGGTATCCATGTGGTGAATAAGCCAGAAGACAAAGCAACTTTGTTTTTAGGTTTGTGGAGTCGCCTTAACACCGGGGTGAACAGCACGCTTACTTCGGCAATTATACCCAAAGCAGGTTTTGAATACAAAAAAATTAAAGTAGGTTTTGCTTACGACATTGGTTTAGGACCTATTGCTAAAGATGTGAAAGCTGCTGCTTCTGGTCGTGCGCCAAATGCATTTGAGATTTCATTGTCGTACATATTCAAACCTGTTACACCTAAAGAGTACAACTGGTTGTTCAATCCAAGATTCTAATTCTACTGTTTATTATTTATTAAAATTATACTGTACACTCAGAAAACTAAGCCTTAGACATGAGATTACTTATTCTCGCATTTTTATTGCCACTTTTTGTTGTAGCACAAGATGGTGGTTCAGGACCAAAGGTTCAAAAATATCCAAATGCAAAAACGGGTAAAAAATACCGTATTGCAAAGGCGCAACTAAAAGCCGGAAGTTATTACAACGCAGCCGATTATTTGGAAGATGTTGTGGAAGCTAAGCCGGAAAAGCTTGCTCGTGTACATCAATTGGCAGACTTAAACCGCTTTTTGCGCGATTACAAAAAGGCTGAGCAATACTATAAAATGGTATTGGATAAAGATGCCGGCAAGTATCCTGAAGACAACTTCTATTATGCACAAATGCTAAAAGCTAATGGCAAGTACGCAGAAGCGAAAACCAAATTTCAAGAGTTTTCAAAATCGAAAGATGCCGAAGACTATCCTGCATTGCGCAGCGCGGCAAAGGCTGAAATTGCAGGATGTGATACAGCACTGGCTTTGATTGCAGCGCCTACAAAAATTAAAGTGGTTCATGAAAATGAAACCATCAACAACCCTTTGCAGGATTTTGC
>Ga0209573_1003810_pt1 | contig 15837 bp, 15 predicted proteins | sample TNRBio252014_DNA_FD_185870 | JGI IMG/M metagenome (GOLD analysis project Ga0209573, IMG submission 185870) | Wastewater treatment Type I Accumulibacter community from EBPR Bioreactor in Madison, WI, USA - TNR Reactor_6/25/2014_ DNA (SPAdes)... | ecosystem: Engineered > Bioreactor > EBPR >...
CCGGTCCGGGCCGTCAGACCTTCGCCAGCGCCTGCTCGAGATCCTCGCAGAGGTCGAGGGCGTCCTCGCAGCCGAGGGCGATCCGGACGAGGTCGTCGGAGATCTCGGCCTTCTCGCGATCGGCCCTGGGTACGCTCGCGTGCGTCATGGAGGCGGGGTGCTCGATGAGAGTCTCGACGCCTCCGAGGCTCACCGCGAGCGTCGCGAGCCTGACGGAGTTCATGAGGGTCCGGCCCGCCTCGAGCCCCCCCTTCACGCCGAAGGAGACGATCGCTCCGCCGCCGGCCATCTGCCGGCGCGCGAGATCGTACTGAGGATGGCTCGGAAGGAAGGGGTAGCGGACCCAGGAGACCTTCGGGTGGGCCTCCAGGAATCGCGCGACCTCGAGGGCGTTGGCCTGCGCCTTTTCCAGCCGCAGACCGAGCGTCTTGACGCCTCGGAAGACGAGCCAGGCCTGGTGCGGGTCCATCGTCGGGCCGACGTTGACGTGAACGGAACGCAGGCGGGAAAAGAGCGCGGGGTCCTTCGCGACGACGATCCCGGCGACGACGTCGCTGTGACCGTTCAGGAACTTCGTCATGCTGTGCAGGACGACATCCGCCCCGAGCTCGAACGGCTGCTGGAGGAGCGGCGTTGCGAAGGTGTTGTCGACGGCGACGAGCGCGCCGCGGTCGTGGGCGATCTTCGCGATCGCCGCGATGTCGCAGAGCTTGAGCGTCGGGTTGGCGGGCGTCTCGAGGTAGACGAGCTTCGTCTCGGGCCGCATCGCCTTCTCGACGTTGGCCGGGTCGGACGTGTCGACGAAGGAACCCGACACGCCGAAGCGGGAGTACTCCTTCTCCAGGATCATCCGGCTCGCGCCGTAGAGGGCGTCGGTCCCGACGACGTGGGCCCCTGCGCCGAGGAGCGTGAAGTAGACGGTGTGGACGGCCGCCATGCCGGTCGAGGCGGCCATCGCCCCGCAGCCTCCCTCGAGGTCGGCGATGCACTCTTCGAGCGCCGCCACCGTCGGGTTCCCCAGCCGCGTGTACTTGTAGCCGGGGTCCGTCCCGCCGAAACGCGCTGCCCCTTCGTCGGTGTCCTTGAACGCGAAGGTCGACGTCTGGTAGATCGGCGTCGCGACGGCACCGGTGAGCGGGCAGGTGCGCTGACCCGCGTGGATGATCCGGCTGGCGATGCGCAGGTTCTTGACGTCGGACATGATGCGAGGCACCTCTTGCGGGAGTGGCGACAGCGAGGATTCCGCGCCGCCCGGCCGGGCATCCTAGCACCCGGCGAGCCCTCTCCCCATCCTTGACTTCCCCCGCGCCCCCGCCTACAAGACTCGCTGGACTTTCGCCGGGGCGTGCGGCTCCCCGAGCGTCCCGGGGAGCGGAGCATGCGAGTCGTGGAGAGCGTCGTCGAGCTGATCGGGCGGACCCCGATGATCCGGCTCGGCGCCCTGAAGGAGCCGGGCGAGGCGGACGTCTTCGCCAAGCTCGAGTACCTCAATCCGGGCATGAGCGTGAAGGATCGGACGGCCCTCGGCCTGATCCGCGCGGCGGAGGAGAGCGGCGAGCTGAAGAGCGGCGGGACCATTCTCGAGGCGACGGCCGGGAACACGGGCGTCGGCCTCGCCCTCGTCGGCGCTGCGCGCGGCTACCGCGTCGTCATCGTGATGGTCGAGGGGTACGCCCGCGAGAAGATGATCCTGATCCGAGGTCTGGGAGGCGAAATCGTCCTCGTTCCGCACGAAGCCGGGATACAGGGCGCCGTCGCGAAGGCGGAGGAGCTCGCGAGGACGATCCCCGGCGCCGTCCCGATGCGCCAGTTCGCGAACCCCGCGAACCCGCGGATCCACTACGAGACGACCGGCCCGGAGATCTGGGAGCAGATGGGCGGGAGGGTCGACGGCATCGCCTTCGGCGTCGGGACCGGGGGGACCTTCTGCGGCGTCGCCCGCTTCCTGAAGGAGCGAGCCCCGGCCATCCGCTGCTGGGGCGTGGAGCCTCCCGATTCGATCTATGGTGCAACGGACGGGAAGGGCGAGCACATGGTCGAGGGAATCGGGAACAGCTGGATCCCCGCCACGTTCGACCGCTCCCTCGCGGACGGCGTCTTCACCATTCCCCACTCCGAGAGCTACGAGATGGTCGACCGCCTCGGGAGGATGGGCCTTCCTGCCGCCGCCTCGTCCGGAGCCGCCGTCGCCGGGGCGAAGCGGCTCGCGGGAATGCTCGGCGAGGGAAGACGGGTCGTCACGCTCCTGAGCGACCCGTCCGAACGATACTTCTCGAAATACGTCTACGACGGACTCTACGAGGGACGCCGCATCCCCTGATCGCGGCGAGGAGGCGGAGTTGGACTATCCGATCCGGGAGTTCGCAATGGGGGGCGGGATCCTGATCGCCCTCGTCGCCATCCTGCACGTCGTCGTGTCGCACTTCGCCGTCGGCGGAGGGCTCGTCATGGCTGTCCTCGAGACGGCCGCCGTGAAACGGAACGACGCGCCGCTCCGCGACCTCGTGAAGCGATCGTCGATGATCCTCCTTCTCCTCTCGACCGTCTTCGGGGCGATCTCGGGGGTCGGGATCTGGTTCACGATCGGCGTCGTCCACCCGGCCGCCACGTCGTCTCTGATCCACACGTTCGTCTGGGCGTGGGCGACCGAGTGGACGTTCTTCCTCCTCGAGGTCGTAACGGCGCTCGCCTGGGTCGCAACGTGGGGGAAGGTCTCCCCGCGGACGCATCTCCTCCTGATCTGGCTCTACGCCTTCGCCGCTTTCATGTCCCTCGTGGTCATTCAGGGAATCCTCGGCTTCATGCTGACCCCGGGGAGCTACCCCAGGACGTTCTCCTTCTGGGATGGCTTCCTGAACCCGACGTATCTGCCCGGCATTCTCTTCCGCACGGGGGTCTGCATTCTCCTCGCCGCGGCGTGGATGGCCTTCGCCGCCCTCCGGGAGCCGGACCGCGACGCCCGCGCACGCCTCTCCAGGATTCTCGGGGCCGCCGGGTCCGTCGGAGTCGGCCTCGCGGGTGTCGGGTGGGTCGTCTGGGAGCGGGCGCTCCCCGACTCGGTCCAGCGTCTCTTCCTCGGCGAGAAGCCCCTTCTCGCCGCCCTCGCCACGGGGCGTTCGCATACCCTCCGGATGTTCGCCGTCGCCGCGGTGCTCGCCCTGCTCGTTCTCGTCCTGCCGAGGCTCCAGTCGTGGCCGGTTGCGATCCTCGCCCTCCTCGCCGGCGCCGGGATCCTCGCCGGCTACGAGAGGGTCCGGGAGGGAGTCCGCAAGCCGTTCGTCATCGCGGAGCAGATGTTCTCCAACGGGGTTCTCGTATCGGAGATCGACAGGCTGAACGAGAAGGGAATCCTCTCCAAGGCCGCCTGGGCGACGAAGGGGCCGGGCGGGCGCGCCCTCCCTCTCGGAGAAGCCGTCTTCCGCGCCCAGTGCGCCTCCTGCCATACGCGCGACGGCTACCTCGGAATCAAGAAGATCGCCTCCGCAATGGACGCCGAGTTCGCAGAGATGTTCCTGACGGCGATGCGGGACGACGGCGCGAACTGGAAGGCGCGCGCCGAGGGCAAGGACGTGAAGCCCGACTATGCGTTCATGCCTCCGTTCGTCGGGACCGACGAGGAACTCAAGGCGCTCGCCCTCTGGCTCGCGTCACTGAACGGGAGCCAGGTGGCGGAGGTGACCGATGCCCACTGACGCCCTCCTCCCGGCCCTCGACCCCATGGCGATCCCGGGGCCGCCGTGGCTCTTTCACGCTCTCTGGCTGGTGACGTTCGCGATCCACGTCGTCGGCGTGAACGTCGTTCTCGGCGCGTCGATCCTCGGCACGATGGCGTCGCTCGATTCCGACCGCACGTTCGGCCGCGGCGTCGCGGGCTTCTTCGCCGAGGTGAACACCTGGGCGATCTCGCTCACGATCACGTTCGGCATCGCGCCGCTTCTCTTCCTTCAGGTGCTCCACGGCCGGCTCTTCTACTCCGCTACGGTCATCCTCGCCCCCGCGTGGCTCGGTCTCCTCCTCTTCCTGATGGCGGCCTACTACCTGACCTACGGGGCCAAGTACCGCCTCCGGGCCGGAAAGGGGGCCGCGGTTCACCTCGGCCTCTCGGCGCTTCTCTTCCTCGCCGTCGCGGCGATCCAGGTCGTCGTCCACCTTCTCTCGGTCCAGCCCGGCCGCTGGGAGGGGGTCCTGGCGGCGCCCTGGACGGCCCTGTCCGACCGCTCCTTCGTACCCCGCTTCCTGCACTTCGTCCTCGCAGGGGTCACGCTCGCGGGAATCCTCCTCGCGTGGGTTTCGGTTCGGCGCGTCCCCGACGATGGTGCTCGCGCCGCGGCGTCGGCCCGGGCCGCGTTCGGTCTGAAGATCGCACTCCTCGCCACCCTGCTCCAGCTCGTCGACGGTCTCTGGCTGACGATCTCCGTGCCGCGCGAAGTCCTCCTCGGTCTGATGCGCGGCGGCGCCGCGACGATGCTCCCGCTGACGCTCGGCATCGCCGCCGGCTTCGGCCTCCTCGTCTTTCTCGCCCGCGTGCGGGACCCGATCGCCGACCGGACCTCCGTGAGACGCTCGCTCGAGCTGTTCGGCCTCGCCATGATCCTGATGCTCGTCACGCGCCACCAGCTGCGGGACCTCTACATCGCCGCAGCCGGCGCCGACGCCTCTCCCGCGACGACCGGCCAGTGGGGTGTCCTCGCGGTGTTCCTCGGCAGCTTCGTCCTCTGCACCTTCCTCGCGATCGTCGCGGTCGTCCGAAGCGCAAAGGACCGGCCAGGCCCTGGAGACGCGACGGCGTGAGGCTCGCCGCGCGGGGACCGCGGGCTCCCGCCTGCTGACCCTTTCGGGCGCGGGAAGGGCTACGATCGGGCCGTGCTCGGAGGCCCTCCCCAGCCGACGCTCCGCGACCTCTGGACTCCGGAGGACGAGGAGGACGTCCGCCTCTTTCTCGAGGCCGTCTCGCGTGCCGATCTCCTCGCCGCCCTCTCCGCGATCGAGGGCGCCCCGGCCGCCGACCGCCTCGAGAACGAGGCGCAGGTGACTGCGTGGGCCGCGGTCGCCGCGAGGCGCCTGCCGCTCCTTCCCTCGCGCGGGCCCTTCGCTCTCTCGCGCCTCCTCCGCGGTCTCCTCGTGGACGACCTCTCCTTCCGCGGCGACAGCGACGACTACTCGGCCACGAGAAACTGCTGCCTCCACCAGGTCCTCGCGCGGAGGAAGGGAATGCCGATCCTGCTGTCCTGTGTCTGGATCGAGGTCGGCCGGCGTTCCGGGGTTCCCGTGGACGGCATCGGGATGCCCGGGCACTTCCTCGTCCGCGTGGGCGGAGCGGTGGGCGTTCACGTCGACCCCTTCGCGGGCGGCCAGGAGCTCTCCCGCGAGGGATGCCGGGCGCTCCACGACCGGATCGCGGGCCCGAAGGCTCGCTGGAGCGAGGACTTCCTCGGGGTGAGCTCGACGGACCAGATCCTCGAGAGGGTCCTGAACAACCTCGCCGCCTCGACCCGCGAGGAGCGCGACCCGGCCGGGAGCTACCGCGTGGCGACGTTCCTCGCAGCCCTCCGGCCTCTCTCCCCCGAGAGGACGCTCCAGAAGGCGATGACGGCCGCGGCGATCGGCGTGACGGACGAGGCCGCGACGGCCTTCGCCGACGTGATCGAGCGCTTCCCCGATTCCCCCGAGGCGGAGAGGGCCTCGCAGGGGCTCGACTCCCTCTCCGCCGGGACGCCGATCAACTGATTCCGTGCATCGGTGGCCTCCGCCTCCGATGGACGGGCACCTCGTCGAAGACCTCCAGGGTCATTCCCGGCCTCGCTGGAGGCGTTCTGCCGTCCGCCCGGGGAGGCTCAACGGCTCGGGGCCACCGAGTGCGCCTGCGGAACGAAGAGGGCATCGTCCAGCGTCGCCTTCTCGGCGTCGAGGTACTCGACGACGGTCGTTCCCGGGCGAAGCGCGTCGACGATCGTCATGCGCGTCACCGTCGGAACGCCGCGCAGGGCCCCCCACTCGTCGAACGTCGCCTCGCGCGCCGTCTTTCCGGACGGAAGCAGAAAGACGATCTTCCGGGTCCGGCCCTCCCCGCGGTCCACCCAGACCCGGAGGACCGGGAAGGCCGGGTCGCGTCCCTTCTTCGCCCTGAGGATGAGGACGTCGCACACCCTCCCGCCGAGCTCGTCGCTCCTCTCGACCGTCGCGTCGTAGTCCTCCACGAAGCGCGTCCTGGCGACGTCGGCCACGGCGAAGCCCCCGGTCACGCGGTGGCTGCGGGGGATCCGGATCGGGTTCCTCGTCCCGGGCAGAACGAGCCAGGCGTCCTTCCCGTTCACGAGGAGGAGCTTCCCGCGGTCATCCGGGGCCAGGAACTCGATGCGGATCTTCTCGGGACCCTTGACGAGGACCGCGAACTCCCCTGCAAAGGCCGCGGCTCCCGTGCGCGAGGTCGTCACGCGCAGCTTCATCCGCGCCTCCGAGAGGGCGATCCGGGGCGCGTCGGCCCTGGCCAGGATTCCGGCCACGTCGGGCACCTCGCCGCGCGCCTCAACCGAGTGTCCGAGAACGGCGACCGCCAGGGCGAGCAGGACGGGCCGGGCCGCGAGACGCCGGTCAGACATGCGTCAGCGCCTCCACCGGGTCCAGACGCGCCGCGCGCCGCGCCGGCCACCAGGAGGCGGCGAGGAGCGTGACGGTCATCAGGACGAAGCCGACGAGGAAGGCCGCCGGGATGAGCTCGACGTTGAGGACGCCCCCGCTCGTCGCGCCCGGCGGGGGCGGGAGGGAGATGCGGGAGGCGTTGAGGACGGCCCGGATCAGGAGTGATCCGATCGCCCCTGCGATCGAGCCTCCGAGGCCCATCAGCAGCCCCTCGGCGAGGAAGAGGTTCCGCACCTGCCGGCGTTCCATCCCGATGGCCAGGAGCGTCCCGATCTCGCGGGTCCTCTCGAAGACCGACATCGTCATCGTGTTCGCCGCCGCGAGGATGACGACCGTCGCCAGGACGAGGCCCGTGAAGAGGAAGATCCCGGCGTACAGGCGACGAACGGCGAGATAGAAGGGCGCGCTCTCGATCCAGGTCTTCACGATCGCGCCCGCACCCCCGCGGTGAATTCGGGCGCGCAGGGCGCCCGCGGCCTTCTCGAGGTCGACCCCGGGCTTCAGGGTGACGGCGATCGACGTCGCCTTCCCTTCCGCTTTCAGGAGGCGTGCCGCCGGGACGTACGGCAGGAAGAGGAGCCGGTCGTCGAGCTCCTTGATCGGCCACCGGAGGATGGCGACGACGGTCGCGTCGATCGCGTTCAGGCCGCCGTCGGGCGTGGTCGTCATGACCGTGACGAGGTCCCCGGTCTTCGCCCCGAGAGAACGCGCGAGCCCGCCGCCGAGCATCACCTCGTCGGCCTCAGGGTCGGAGAGGAAGGTCCCCTCGGCCACGGCCTCCGCCGTGATCGAGGCGCTCTTCTCGAGCGCGGGGACCGTCCCCGTTCCCATGTAGCCGACGCTCCTCTCCCCGCGCGCGACGAGGCCGAAGAACGCGAGGCGCGGCATCGCCTGGAGGACGTCGGGGCTCGTCGCGACGCTCCGGGTCAGCTCCTCGGCGCGGTCGAGGAGAAGGGTCGCGGCCTCCTCGTCGCTCCTGCCCGCCGCCTCGGCGCTGAGGACGCGCAGGTGCCCCCCCTGGCCCCGGATCGTGATGTCCTTCAGGCCGCGAAAGGTCTGCGCGACGAAGCCGGCCGTCATCGTTGCGGCGACGAAGCCGACCACGACGATGCTCCCGGTGAGGATCGTCCGCCGCCTGTGCCGGAAGAGGTTCCGCGCCGCGAGGCGCCACCAGCGTAGGCTCAAGAGGAACCTCCCGTCGTGAGCTCGTCGGAGACGATGAGGCCGTCGACGAGGCGGATACGGCGAGGCACGCGCTCGACGATGCGCGGATCGTGGCTGGAGAAGAGGAAGGCGATTTCCTTCCGGGCGTGCAGGTCGTCGAAGAGGTCGAGGAGCCGCGCGGCCGTCTCGGAGTCGAGCGAGGCCGTCGGTTCGTCGGCCAGGACGAGCGCCGGCTCCCCTACGATCGCACGCGCGACGGCGACGCGCTGGCGCTGGCCGCCCGACATCGCGTCGGGACGACGCCCCTCCATGCCGGCGAGCCCGACGGCGGAGAGGGCGGCCCGGGCCCGATTCCGGCAGACGTCCTCGGCGAGACCGCGGATCCAGAGCGCGAGCGCGACGTTCTCTTCGGCGGAGAGGACCGGGACGAGCTGGTGCGACTGGAAGACGAAGCCGAGCTTTTCCCGCCGGAGGCGAGCGCGGCCCCGGTCGTCGAGCTTCGAGACGTCCTCGCCGAGGAGCTCCAGGCGGCCCGCATCGGGCCGGTCGAGCAGACCGAGGAGGTTCAGCAGGGTCGTCTTGCCGCTCCCCGAGGGCCCCGCGAGGACGGCCAGCTCGCCCGCCGCCAGCGTGAGCGTCGCCTCGCGGACCCCGATGACCCGCTCCTCCCCGGAAGCGTAGATCCGCGTGAGGCCGGCCGCCGACAGCAGGGGCACGTTCACGCCCGGCGCCGCAGGCGGCCCGCCGCCACGCTGCCGAGGAAGCAGAGCGTGCCGGTCAGGATGATCGCCGCTCCCGATGGAACGTCGAGGGCGACGGAAAGGAGGAGCCCGCCGAGAACCATCGCGAGGGACGCGCCGATGGAGCCGAGCAGGAACCCCGGCCAGCGAGAGGTGAGGGACCGCGCGACCGCGCCGGGAAGGACCAGGAGCGCCGAGACGAGGAGGATGCCCACGACCTTCAGCGCGACGACGACCGTCAGCGCGAGGAGGACGAGGACGAGGAGCCGCATCCGGGTGACGTTCACGCCGGCGGCGAAGGCGCCGTCCTCGTCGATCGAGGCGAGGAGGAGCGGCCGGAAGTAGAGCGTCAGGAGCGTGAGGACGAGGAGGGAGGCGGCGCCGAGCGCCAGGAGGTCCTTCGGGTCGACGGTCAGGATGTTCCCGAACATCAGGCCGAAGAGGTCGACGTTCGTCTCGAGGAAGCTGATCGCGACGACGCCGATCGCCATCGCCGCCACCGTGAAGACGCCGACGGCCGTGTCCTCGGTCAGCTCCCCGTCGTCCGAGGCCTTCGCCGTCGCGAGCGCCACGGCGAGCGCGGCGACGAGCGCCCCGAGGCCCGGCGGCGCCCCCACGAGCGCCGCGAGGGCCACGCCCCCGAACGCGCCGTGGGAGACTCCCGAGCCGACGAACGCGAGACGGCGGAGCACGACGAAGAACGAGAGCGCTCCGCAGACCACGGCGACGATGAACCCGGCGGCGAGGGCCCGCTGGAAGAACGGGAACGCGAAGAACTCGATCAAGACCGGGTCTCCTCGACGACGCGGCCGTCGATCCGGAAAACGGCGTCGGCGCCTCCCATCGCGTCGCTGTCGTGGGTGACGTAGACGATCGTCCTGCCCGCGGCCACTTCTTCCGCCGCGAGGCGGCGCAGCGTCTTCATTCCCTCCGCGTCGAGGGCGGTGTCGGGCTCGTCGAGAAGGAGGAGGGCGGGGGTTCCGGCGATGGCGCGGGCCAGGAGGACCCTCTGACGCTGCCCGCCCGAAAGACGCCCGACGGGGCGCGTCGCGAGCTCATCGGCGAGGCCCGCGCGCGAAAGAGCGCGCCGCGCCTCCGCCTCGACGGCCCGCGACATTCCGAAGCCAGGGCCCGGCGCGAGGGCGAGACCCACGAGATCGAGGCCCGTCACGGGAGCCTGGGGCGAGAGCGTGGAACGCTGCGGCAGGTATCCGATGCGCGGACGGGGCAGCTCGCGACCCGCGTCGTCGAGGAACGTGACGCGCCCGCGATCCGGCGTCAGCAGGCCCAGGAGAACGCGGGCGAGCGTCGTCTTTCCGCCACCGTTCGGTCCGACCATCGCGGTCCGTTTCCCCGCCGGGATCGTGAACGAGGCCGCGGAGACCGCCGTCCGCCCGTTGAACGAGACCGTGACGTCCTCGAACCGGACCGCCACGCTCACTCGCTCCCTCCGGGAGTCTCGAGAAGGCCGCGACGGAACGCGGAGGCGTTGAAACGCATCAGCGCAGGATACGTCTCCCGCCCCGGAACGCCGCCGATCGGGTCGACGAGGGTCAGGGAAAGGCCCGCCTCGTGCGCCACGACCCGCGCCGCCGCCGGGGGGAACTGCGGCTCGGTGAAGAGCCGCCCAAGCTCGCCCCGGCGTCCTTCCTCGACGAGGGCCTTCAGCTCCCGCGGAGAGGGCTCGCGGCCCGGAACCGGCTCGATGGACGCGGCCTCGACGAGGCCGTACCGGTCGGCGAAGTAGACCCAGGCCCGATGGGCCGACACGAACCTCTTCCCCGCGAGTGGCGCGAGCGCCGAGGCCAGCTCCCGGTCGAGGTCGAGGTACTCTGCGGCCGTCTCCCGGGCGCGACGCCGATAGTCGTCGGCGTGGATCGGGTCGACGGCGGCGAGCGCCTCCGCGACCGGCCCGAGGCTCCTGGCCGCCAGGACCGGCGAGAGCCACCAGTGGGGGTCCTCTCCGAGAACACCGTGGGCGTGGCCGTCGTGTCCCTCTTCCCCGGCGCGCGCCTCCCCGGCGTGGCCGTCCCCGGGGCCGTGATCGTGGCCCTCGTGCGGGTCCGTCTCCGCCTCGCCGTGGTCGTGCCCTTCGTGAGTGTCCGGCCCGATGCCGAGAGAGGCTGCCGCGTCGTGCACGCGCGCGTCCGAGGCGCAGGCCGCGAGGATCCTCCTCATCCAGTCGTCGTAGCCCGCTCCCGCGACGACCACGACCTTCGCGCCGACGAGCTTCCTCAGGTCGGACGGCTCCGGCTCGAAGACATGGGGTGAGGTCCCGGGCGGGATGACGGTGCGCACCGTCCAGCCGGGGCCGGCGACGCTTCGGACCATGTCCGCCAGAGGCGCGATCGTCGCGACGGCCACGGGCCGCCCGTGGGCGACGGACCCGTCCCGCGCCCCGCAGCCCGAGAGCGCGGCCAGCAGGAGGATCGGCGCGGCAGCGCCGCCCGGCATCCGTCCCGTCACGACGGCTGCACCCCGGCTTGACCACGGGCGCCGATACCGACGATGCTCTCCTCCGAGGAGGACGACACACCGTGGAGCACCGGGACGACCACCCCCACGTACATGGGCCGGGCTGCGGTCATCGGGCCGTTCGTCATGGCGATCACGCCGATTATCTCCACGACGGGCACCTCCACTCCCCCGCCGATCCGGGCGTCGCGGAGCACGTTCTCGAGGTGGACCGGGGCCGGCCAGCAGCCTGCGCGCCCGTCGAGTGCGCGGCGAAGCACCACGCCGGCTGCGGGCACCCCGCCATCCCGCACGGTGATCACGTCGATTACCTCGTCGACGGGGCTCTCCACCATCTTCACGGGGATCACTGCGACCTCCACGGAACGCTCTGACCCCGGCCCTCAGGCCGACCCGGCATCGCGCCGGTGGGCAAGGGCCTGCGTCAGGATCGCCCTCACGGGCTCCTCGAACGTGTACGAAGTGGTGATCTGCAGCCGCCTTTCGGCGGCCTCGGACGCGTTCCACGCCTCGAGCGCCTGAATCCTCTCCCCGAGCCAGGCCTCGCTCAGCTGGCGCGAGGCGGCGATCCTGAGGAGCCGGGCCCTCTGCTCTCCGGCGTCGCCGATCTCCGGATGGTGGTTCACCGCCCAGATCCGGGGACGCCCGTCCGCGAAGCGCTCCACCTCGGCCATCGTGATCGCCTCCCCGCGCACCCCCTCGGGACTCGCCTCGTGCGCGAGGACCTCGATCCCGGCTTTCCCGGTCGGGAGGATGTCGAAGAGCCGGCTGTCGAGAACCTGGATCCGTCCGCCCGCGCTCGCGTGGTAGAGCCCCTTGAAATACACGTGGCGCCGCGCCTCCTCCGTCAGGAGATTCGTCACGACCCCCGCGCTCTTGCCCTTCTGGGCAGAGCGCGGGGCAGCCTCGCCGAATCCGGCCCAGCGCGCCAGGAGACCGAAGGTGTGGCAGATGCCGAGGAGCGCGGTGGAGGGGTTTGCGCGCACGGCGTCGAAGAACCGCCAGAGGGGAGCCTCCCACGAAGGATCCTCGAGAATCCCCTGCGCATACGGCGAGACGCCGTCGTTCTCGCGCGGGTCGAGCGCTCCCGGGCCCCCGGTGCCGACCACGAGTGCGAAGCGTGACGCCGAGGACGGGATGGCTCCCCCGAGCCTCACGTCGTAGGAGACGACCCGGATACCCGGCGCACCGGCCCCGAGGCGCCGCCTCTCCTCCTGCCCGATCCGCATCAGCCGGTCGACGACGGAGGCGTGCCCGAGGTTCGCGAAGCCGTGGTGCATGTCGAGCACGGCGACGTCGACGAGGCTCCTCACGGCCGGTGGCTCGTCGCCCGGCCGCTCGACCCGCGCGTAGCGCACCCGGGGGTCCTCGACGACGAAGAGCGGGAGACGATCGTCCTCGGGGTTCGCGTGGTCGCGAACCGTGCCCGGGGCCGCGGGGCCGCTCAGCTCCCCTCCTCTTTCAGCGAACGGGTCATCAGCCGCGAGACGGCCTCCCGTGGCGCGAACGCTCCGGAGAGAATCGCCGACACCGTCTCGGAGATCGGCATCTCCACCTCGACGCTCCGCGCGAGCTCGACGATGGCGCCGGCCGTCGAGACGCCCTCCGCGACCTCGCCGCCGAGCGACGAGAGCGCGTCCTCCACGCTCCTGCCCGAAGCGAGCGCGAGACCGACCCGCCGGTTCCGGGAGAGGTCGCCGGTGGCGGTCAGGATGAGGTCTCCGACTCCCGCCAGCCCCGAGAACGTCTCCGGGAGGCCACCGAGGCGCGTCCCGAGCCGGCGGATCTCCGCGAGGGCTCTCGTGAGCAGGGCGGCACGAGTGTTCTGGCCGAGCTTCAGGCCGTCCACGATGCCGGCGGCGATCGCCACGACGTTCTTCGTGGCGCCCGAGATCTCGATCCCGACGACGTCGGTCGAACGGTAGAGCCGGAACGTCGGCGAGGCGAGACCCTTCTGTACCCGGGCCGCCATGTCGGCGTCCGTGCAGGCGACAACCGCCGCGGCGGGCAGTCCCCGGGCGACCTCGACGGCGAACGTCGGCCCCGACAGGACCGCGACCGGTACGTCCGGCCCGAGGATGTCGCGCATCATCTGGGTCGTCCGGCGGTGGGTCCCGATCTCGATTCCCTTGGAGGTCGAGACGACGGGGGTCCCGCTTCGCAGGAATCCCTGGAGACGCGTCAGCTCGATCGCCGTCCACTGGACCGAAACCGACCAGAGGACCGCCTCCGCTCCGTCCAGCGCCTCCTCGGGGCTCATCGTCGGCTCGACGAGCGACGGAAGCGGCTCGGCGCCCGGGAGCGAGGGGTGCGTGCGAGACCGCGCGATCTCCTCGACGATATCGGCGCGGTACCCGAGGAGGCTGACCGCCAGGCCTGCCCTCGCTCCGTGAAGCGCCAGGGCCGTACCCCAGGCCCCGGTCCCTACGATCGCGATCTTCTTCACTCCACCCCTCCCCTTTCGACGAGCCAGCCGCGGATCATCGCCAGCGCGGCCGACGTCGTCCATCGGCGCACCATACTGCGGTCCCCCGGCAGGACGAGCCGCTCGTGCCGCCTCGTTCCGTCCGCGGCCTCGAGCGCGATGTGGACGGTGCCGACCGGCTTGTCCGGCGTCCCGCCACCTGGCCCCGCGACGCCGGTGACTCCGAGGCCGACCGAGGCCCCCAGGCGGCGCCGGACCCCGGCGGCCATCTCCAGCGCGACCTCCTCCGAGACCGCGCCGCGAGACTCGAGCGTCGCGGGGGAAACGCCGAGGACCCCGGTCTTCGTCTCGTTCGCGTACGTGACGGCTCCCCCGACGAAGTACGCGGACGATCCGGCGGCATCGGTGATGCGCGAAGCCACCATGCCCCCGGTGCACGATTCCGCGACCGCGAGCGTCAGGCCGGCGTTCCGAAGGAGCGCGCCGACGACCCCTTCGAGGGTCTCGTCGTCACGTCCGAAGAGGGCCGGACCGACCGCCGCCCGGAAGTCGGACTCCAGGACGTCGAGCTCGATCCGCGCCTCCTCGAGCGTCCCCCGCGCGGCGAAGTGGAGCTGGACCTCGCCCGGCGCCGAAGCGAGGATCGTGACCTCGTGTCCCCGGTGGGCCTCGTAGACCGGGCGGACGAGCTCTTCGACGGCGCTCTCGCCCAGCCCGACGACCTTCAGCACGCGGCGGTGCACTCCGGCCGGCGAATCCCCCGCCGTCAGGTGCGGGACGACGGCCTCGGTGAAGAGGGCTTTCATCTCCGACGGCACGCCCGGGAGGAGGACGATCGTCATTCCGTCCGTCTCGATCAGGTAGCCGGGCGCCGTGCCCCGCCGGTTCGCGAGGACGACGGCCCCCTCGACGACGTCGGCCTGCTTCGCGTTCACCTCGGGCATCTCGCGTCCGCGCTTGCGGAAGCGCTCCCTGATCCGTTCCAGGATCTCGCCGTCGCGGACGAGCCTGCGTCCGAGGAGCGCCGCCACGGCCTCCTTGGTCCGGTCGTCCTCCGTCGGTCCGAGCCCGCCGGTGACGCAGAGGAGCGGCGCACGGGAGAGCGCGAACGAAAGCTCGGCGAGCAGGTCGTCCCACGCGTCACCCACGCACGCCTTCCGCACGACGCGGAAGCCGATCGCCTCCAGCTCCCCCGTCAGGAAGAGCGAGTTCGTGTCGAGGCGCGTCGTCCCGAGAAGCTCGCTGCCGACCGCGAGGATCGAGGCGTTCCGGGTCACGCCGGGACCTCCTGCTCGAGTGTCCTCACCGCCACTTCCCAGGACGCATAGCGCTCGTCGAGGGCTCTCCTCGCCTCGTCGCGCGAGAGGGTCAGCTCCCGGGTGCGCGCTCCGTCCTTCCACGCGGCGGGCTCGGCGAGCGCCGCGTCGATCTCGCGAATCCGTTCCTCGAGGCGGAAGACCTCGGCCTCGAGCGCCTCCACCTCGCGGCGGGCCTTCGTGCGCTGCCGGTCCGCCTGCCGGTCCGGCCGCCGGGCGGCTCTCGGTTCCGCCTCGGCTGGCGTCGTCCGCGCCGAGGCCGTCACAGCGCCCTTCTCCGCGGCCCGCCGGCGCGAGAGGTCGGTGAAACCCCCGGGCCAGAGCGACACCTCGCGCTCCTGGATCTCGAGGACGTGCGTCGCGATCCGGTCAACGAACCAGCGGTCGTGCGAGACGAAGACGATGGTTCCCTCGAACTCGAGGAGCGCTTCCTCGAGCCGCTCGCGCGAGTCGAGGTCGAGGTGGTTCGTCGGCTCGTCGAGCAGGAGGAGGTTCGCGCCTCCGAAGACGATCCGGGCGAGCGAAAGGCGCCCCTTCTCGCCGCCCGAGAGCGTGCCGACCCGCTGCTCCACCTCGTCCCCGCGGAAGTCGAAGAGGGCGAGGAAATCGCGCGCCTCGCCGTCGAGGAGAGACGGGTCGAGATCGCGGACGACGTCGAGGACCGTCCAGGAGTACGGGAGGTCGCGCATTTCCTGGTCGTAGTAGCCGACGAGGACCCCCGTTCCGGGTACGGCGCTCCCGGCGAGCGGCGCGAGGAGCCGGGCGATCGTCTTCAGGAGCGTCGTCTTACCGCAGCCGTTCGGCCCCCATAGAGCGACCCGCTCGCCGCGCCTGAGGAGGAAGGAGACCGGCGAAAGGAGCGGGCCCGTCTCCGCGTAACCCGGAACGAGACCCTTCAGCTCGAGGACGCGATCGCCCGAAGCCCGCGCCTCCTCGAACCGGAACGTCACCTCGTTGGCGTCCTCCCGCGGCGCCTCCACGCGCTCCAGCTTCGCGAGCATCTTCCGGCGGGCCTGGGCCTGCCGCGTCTTCTGCCCCGCGATGTTCCGCCGGATGAAGTCCTCGGTCCGCTCGACGA
>Ga0209573_1003811_pt1 | contig 15837 bp, 18 predicted proteins | sample TNRBio252014_DNA_FD_185870 | JGI IMG/M metagenome (GOLD analysis project Ga0209573, IMG submission 185870) | Wastewater treatment Type I Accumulibacter community from EBPR Bioreactor in Madison, WI, USA - TNR Reactor_6/25/2014_ DNA (SPAdes)... | ecosystem: Engineered > Bioreactor > EBPR >...
GCCGACGGCGCGGTCGCCGACTTCGCCGGCCGGCTGCACCCGATCGACACGCGCTGGCCGATCGACCCGACGATCTCGGCCGTGCTCGAACTCGCGCTTGAAGAGGCCGGGCGCTTTGCCCCCGGAGGATCAGCATGACCCTCCTGCGCCACACCCGTTTTCAAGGCGCGATCGTCGACGACGGCCGGGTGCTTCTGATCCGCCATCAGGAGCACGCCAGCGGCCGCAGCTACTGGCTCTTCCCCGGCGGCGGCATCGAGCCCGATGAGAGCGATGTGGAATGCGTGACGCGTGAGATGCGTGAGGAGACCGGGCTCGAGGTGCGCGTCGACGGTCTGATCTTTGACGAGCCCTATGCACAGCCCGGGGTTTACCTCCGGCGCCGACTGTACTTGTGCACGCCTTTGGCCGGTGAAGCGGCGCCGGGCTATGAGCCCGAGCCCGATGCGGCTGCCCACTACGGCATCGTCGAGGTTGGCTGGTTCCCGATCGACGACCCCGCCGGCTGGGGACCCGCGGGCGACGACGCCTACACCGCGCCTGAGCTGAAGTTGTTGAGGGCGTTCATGGCTGAGCGACGAAGGGCGATGGACGCAGGTTGATCAGCCTGCGTCCATCGCCCTTCGCCTACAATATCCTAATGGAAACCTCCTGGCGCCCGATCCTGATCGAAGAAACCGAGAAGCCGTACTTCAAAACGCTGCGCCAGTTCGTGGCTGAAGAGCGCCGACAAGGCGTGGTCTATCCGCCCAAGGAGCAGGAGTTCGCGGCGTTGCATCTGACGCCGTTCGAGAAGGTCAGCGTGTTGATCCTCGGGCAGGATCCGTATCACGGGCCCAATCAGGCGCAGGGGTTGTGCTTCTCTGTGCGTCGTGGCGTCCCGCCGCCGCCGTCGCTGCAGAACATCTACAAGGAACTGCGCGACGACGTGGGCTGCGTCATCCCGCCCCACGGCGACCTGACGCAGTGGGCCGAGCAGGGCGTGTTGTTGCTCAATGCCGTGCTCACGGTCCGCGCTGGGCAGGCGGCCTCCCACGGCGGCAAGGGCTGGGAGACCTTCACCGACGCCGTGATCCAGGCCGTGAACGCCAAGACCGAACGCGTGGTCTTTGTGCTCTGGGGCGCCTATGCGCGCAAGAAGGCGCCGCTGATCGATACCTCGCGGCACGTCATCATCCAATCGGCTCATCCCTCGCCGCTCTCGGCCAACAACGGCTTCTTCGGCAGTCGCCCGTTCAGTAAGATCAACGCTGCGCTGCGCGAGGCCGGCCGACCGGAGATCAATTGGCAATTGCCGGAGGCGTAGAGCGCGGGAGCGGGGGAGCGAACAAGACTACGACGCATCGCGGCAGTGCTTGCTCCACGCCCACGCACCACGCCCTACGCCAACGCCATCAGCCGCTCATAGTGCACGGGATCGCCTGTCGTGAACAGATCCGCCCAGACATCGATGAGCGCCGGTTTGGCAAGCGCCAGTCGCTTGAAGATGTGCTGGGCGAACGCGACCGACCCCGTGGTGTTGGCCGTGATCACGTTTCCACCGGTGACGGCCGGGTCGTGGCGATAGTGCGCGGCGCCGCGATACCCAGTGGCCTGCAAATACTCAGCCGCGTTGCTGGTGTGCGCGACGGTGTCGAGCAGACCACCGCGCGCCAGCCCTGCCGTCGCGCCGCAGATCGCGGCCACCGGCACGCCGGACGCGATGAACCGCTGTGCAAGCGCAATCGCCTCGCCGTGCCCGCCCTCGTCCCAACCCGCGCCGCCGGGCAGGATCAGCAGCGCACACGCCGCCGGATCGACATCCCCGAGCGCCAGATCAGCCTGGGCGGCCATGCCGCCCAGGGTGCGGATCGACGTGCCCCCGATTGACGCGTAGCGGAGGGCGAAGGGCGCCTCTGGTTGCCCGAACAGCTGCGGGCTGTTCAGCCCGGCCACCGCATAGCCGATCTCCCAATCCGCCAACCCCTCACCGAGATACACCACAACCGTCTTCTTCATCGTTAAGCCTCCTTTGTGAACGATCCGCCTGAAAGGATCGGGTTTGATGAAATGCGCCTCAGCGCGCACCGCGCGTGCGCAGCATGTCGAGGTAGTGCTGATTGACCATCAGGCCCAGGATGTTGCCGAAAGGGTCCTGCACCGCGGCGCCGACGAAGCCCGCGCCGAATTGCCGGCTCGGCTCGCGGACCGTGGCCCCAAGCGTTGTCGCCCGCGCCAGCGCTGTCTCGAGGTCGTCGACGTGCCAGTACACCACGGCGCCGCCGGGCTCGCCGATCTCGCTGCCCGAGGCGTCGAGCTGAGCGCGAAAGCGGCTATCGAGGATCCCGAGTTCATGCTGGTCATCGCCGATGCGGAACTCGATATAACCGGGGCGCTCGAAATACGGTGCAACGCCCAGAAGCGTGGTGTACCAGCGCCTGGCCGCGTCGAGATCGGCCGCGTGAAAGCGCAAAGTCGAAAGTCCGCGTAGCATGGATGCATCTCCTTGAGGTGTTGAGGCCGGCTCGCCCCGTCGGTCTCTGTGTTGATTCAAAGATAAGGTATGATTAGGGCGAATTACGCCCTATACAAAAAGCCATGTATCAACCCACCACCCGTGTCCTGGCCGTCCTCGACCTCCTGCAGAGCCGCCCCGGCATTAGCGGCGCCGCGATCGCGGCGCGGCTCGAGGTGGATCGGCGCACGGTGCGGCGCTATATCACGATGCTGCAGGATCTGGGGGTGCCCGTCGAGGGCGAGCGCGGGCCGGAGGGCGGATATGCGTTGCGCCCGGGCACGCGGCTGCCGCCGTTGATGCTCAACGATGACGAGGCGCTGGCCGTGGCGCTCGGGCTGCTGGCGGCGCGCCGTCAGGGCCTTGTCGATCCGCTGGCGGCCGAGGGCGCCTTTGCCAAGATCGAGCGCGTTCTGCCCGAGGCGCCGCGGCGACGGCTGCGGGCGCTGGGCGCGGTGGTGGCGTATACCGCAACACCGGCACGCGAGCGGCCCGATCCCGATATCCTGCTCCATCTCGCCACTGCCGCGCACGAGCGGCGCTGTGCGCACCTCGCCTATCGCTCAGGTGGCCAGGACACCGAGCGCGATGTCGAGGTCTTTGGCCTGGTGCATCACTGGGGGCGCTGGTATCTGCTCGGGCACTGTCACCTGCGCCGGGCTGTGCGCGTCTTTCGGGCCGATCGGATCGTCAGCGCTGTCGTCGCCGAACGCCCTGCCAGAAAGCGGCGCCCCGGTAACGTGCTTGAGGTCGTGCTCAGTCGGTTGGCTCTCGGCGGCCCCGGTCATGCGGTGGAGGTGCTCCTCAAGACGACTCTTGCCCAGGCGCGCGATCGGGTGCCGCAGGGCGCGGCGTTGTTGGACGAAGTGCGTGGCGGCGTGCAACTGCGCGCGCATGTCGACGACCTCGACCGGCTCGCGCGGTTGCTGCTTTCGATCGGCTGCGACTTCGAGATCCGCGAGCCGGCTGAGCTACGCGCGGCGCTCCGTCGCGTTGCCCATGAAGCGCTGAGTATCGCAGCGCGATAGAAAAGCAAACGACGCTGGTCGAGCAACCAGCGTCGTTTGCTGTGATTGATCGTCAGCGGCCAGTGGTCAGTAGTTGATGATCACCGGGATCCCGACCTCGGCCCAATCGTAGAGCAGCTTCGAATCGGTCACGCCGAGGATGATGCAGCCGTAGGAGACCGGGGTGCCGAGGTAGCCGTCCCACAGGCGCGAGCCGTTGGGCAAGATGGGAAGCGAGTGGATGCCGTTCTGGAGCGAGCCGGCCCAGTAGATGCCAAGCCAGTCGGGCATCCAGATGCCCCAGGTGCCGCCCCAGGCGTTCGGGATCTTGTTGAGCACGCTGTACACGCCCGGGCGCGTGTCGAGACCGGGCAGGCCGGTCGAGGCCACGAAGCTGTAGACCTCGGTCTCACCGTCGAAGGCCCACAGGTGCTGATCGGAGATGTCGATCACGATGCGCTTGCCGGCGCTTGGGGCGGGCTCGGCGGTCGGCACGGGCGTGGCGACGGGATCGGCCACTACGGGTGTCGATGGCGCGGCAGCCCCGGCAGCCGCCGGCACAGTCAGCACCTGGCCGGCGTAGATCCAGCGCGGGTTGGCGATCGCGTTGGCGGTTGCCAGGTCCTGCCAGGTGACGCCATAGACCTGGGCGATGCCGAACAGGGTATCGCCGCGCTGCACGGTATGCGTGCGCGCGGGCACGACCTCGGCCACGACGACCGGCTCAGCCGGTGCGGCCTCGGGTTGGGTAGGGGCGGGCGTTGGGACGGGCTCCCCGGATGGGATCAACAGGCTCTGGCCAGGGTAGATCCAGGTGCCTGCGAGGTTGTTGAGTTGCTGGATCTCGCGCCAGTCGACGTTGTGGCGCAACCCGATCTGATACAGGTTATCGCCGGGTTGGACGATGTACGTGATGGTGTCGGCCAGGGCCAGCTGCGGGACCTGCGCCAACCACAATGACAGGACCAGAACCACACTCCGCCATGTTCGTTTCATGGGCGTATCGTCCCGCAATCCCCCTGCATTCGTGCGATGGCTTTGGATGGCCTCGGTGGTGAGGCCACGTGCGATCGAAGATTACTCCTCGATCAACATGAACTCTTCGGTCAGAGACTGCCACTCCGGGCGCCACAGCTTGGCCTCGGCCGAGCAAGAGCTGCAGCGGAAGATGAAGTGTGCGCGTCGGTCGCTGGCGACGTCGACCTGCCGGGCGAACGACATCGCCGCGCCGCAGGCCGGACACTCCGGTTGGGCCTCGATCTTGATATAAGGTGTATTATGCCGCATGAGAGTTCTCCGTGAAACAATTAACTGCCGAAAACGGCCCCGGCATCTGGGCATACAACCAAGTCCATCCGAGTTCGACGATGATAATTGTAGGTGATAACGGTTACAACGCAACCTAACCGGGGTAAATTTCGGTTAGAGAAATCGAGATAGCGAGGACGCTTATCACGAGGACTCTTCGAGGACGTGCACGGGTCCACGATCCATACACTGGTGTCAATCACGTGGATGACACCCGATGCGATCGATCCGAATCCCCCTCACGCTTGTCTTGCTCGCAACACTATCGCTCGCGTCTGAGCCGGCCACGGCCCAGACGGCGCCATCGGATGACGATGCATTCGTCGTCGAGATCGTCGAGCCGATCGATCTCGCCGCCTATCCAACGGTCGGCGTCTTTGTTCGGGCGCTTGACCAGACCCAGCAGCCTGTCGCGAATCTGACCGCCGCTGCGCTCGACCTCGAGGAGGATGGGCGTCCGCTGAGCGCCTTTGAGTTGCAGCCGACGGCGCTCGGGCTACAGGTGGTCTTTGTGGTCGATGCCGGGGCGCGGCCCGAACGGGCCGGCGAGACCGGCCAGGCCACGCTTGAGGAGGCTCGCGCCGCGATCCGGCTGTTTGCCACCGAGTACATGCGCCCGGGCGACAGCGCCATGATCTGGGCCATGGAGTCTGGCGCTGCGCTGGCCGTGCAGACGTCGACCGGCGTGCCGGCCGATGTGGTCGCGGCGCTCGACGTATTCACCCTGCAGCCCACCGATACGATCACGCCGGCGATCAAGGCAGCGCTCGACTCGTTTGCGGCCAGCGGAGCCGGGGCGTCGCGACAGCGACTCCTCGTTGTCCTCTCTCCGGGTTGGTCCGAGAGCCCCGATCCGGCGTTGACCGAGCGGATCGACTCGAGCGGCGTCCAGGTGTACGGCGTGCTGACACGGCGTGGCCTCGATCTCAAGTCGGGTCTCAACACGCTCGTGACCCGGCTGGCGCGGCCTGGCCTCTTCCTCCATTACACAGGCCCGCAGGCGGTGCGCAGTCTGTACGGCGCCTGGGCCGCCGGGCGTGAAGGCTACCGGCTGACCTACGTCTCACCCTCCGCCGCCCCGGGTCGACATCAAATCGGGTTGCGCCTGCGGGGGAGCGCCGAGGGCGCCGCGAGCGCTGCTTATCTGGCGCCTGTGCCCGCCGGGCCGCGGATCGTGTTCACCTCACATCAGGCGGGCTTCCAGGCGGGGCGCCTCGCGAGTGAGTTGATCGGCGTGGCCGTGACGACCGCCCCGGGCGAGCCCGTGATCGACCGCGCCGAGCTCTTTGTCAACGACGCGTCGCAGGGCGTGCTCGAAGGCCCGGGGCCGTATGCGTGGGCGTGGGATCCGGCGCCCTATGGCGATCTGCTTGCCGCCGAGGGCGAGAACGCCGGCGCCGTCGAGCTGCGGGTGCAGGTGACCGACGCGGCCGGCCAGACGACGACGACCACGCTGCGCGGGCAGGCGATCTACGCGAGCATCGATGCGTGCACAGCGTATCGGGGCTTCCCCGCCGTCGGGCGGTCGCTGTACGCCGCCTGTCGTTCGACTGGCCTGACACCGCCCGTGGTGTTCGTGCTGCTCCTGCTGCTCGTCGTCTTTGGCGTGTTGCTCTGGCTCTGGCGACATCGCGGGGCGGTTACGAGCGCCGGACAGCAGATGGGCCGCCGCCTGACGGATGTCTATCGACGCCTGACGCGCGCCGGCGGCCGCCGGACGCCGCTTGCGTATCTGGATGTGATCGAGGGCCTCGAGCCCGGCGCGCGCAACAGCTTCGACCTCTTTGGTCAGACCCCGGTTGGTCGCTCGCACGATTACGCCGAGCTGTGCTTCCATGCCGAGCGTCAGCGCAGCCCGATCAGCGGCCTGCACTGCACGGTGCACGAGGACGAGGGGGGCCAGGGCTGGTCGATCGAAGACGAGGACAGCACCAACGGAACCTATGTCAACGGGGTGCGTCTGCCAGGGCTTGGCCAGCGGCTGGCGCTACATGACGGCGATGTGATCGAGCTGGCACAGGTCGAGCGCGGCGGGTTGAAGTTCCGCTTTCGGCTGGCGGCCGCGGCGCGGGCCGAGCCCGGCGCCGCCTCGTCGGCTTCCGCCGGTCGCGTAACGCGCTCAAGCGTCGGCCGTGAGACCCGGCCGCTTGTCGCGGCGCGCGGCCCGGCCGCCGAGCCTGAGCTCGAATTCGATCCGCGTCGACATGACTTTTGATGGCGTAGGGAGCGCTCGATGTTCTCGCTGAAGTCGACCGACACGCTTGGGCCATATCGTATCGAGCGCGTGCTGCGTCAGGGCGGGATGGCCGTGGTGGCGCTGGTGCGGGATCGCGATGGATTGCCGCTGGCGCTCAAGGTCGCCCGGCTGCGCGGCGACGCGACCGATGAAGCCGTGCAGACGGCGTTGCGGCGCGAGGCCGAGATCCTTCAGCGTCTGAGCCACAAACGCGTGGTGCGCATCCTGCCGCTCGAAGGGCCGGGCGTCGATCGTTATCTGGCCCGTGCAGTGGCGGTGGCGGGCGCGCCGTGGTTCTTCGCGTTGGAGTATCTGGCCGGCGGCACGTTGACCGACCACATCCAGCGCGTGGGGGCGCTCAGCGTCAATGAAGCCATCGGCGTGGCCGGCAACCTTGCGCTCGGCGTCTACCATGCCCACGATCGTGGACAGGCCCACAACGACATCAAAGCCGACAACGTCATGTTTCGGCGCCCGGCCGCTCCAGGTGAGGCGCCCGACCCCGTGCTGATCGACTTCGGCATCGCGGCGCCGCTCAACCGGCAGCAGGATCAGGCGGGGAGCACGTTCGTGATGGCGCCCGAGCGCGTCCTGGCGATGCGCGGCCAGCACGCGCCCGAGCGCTCGGCTGATGCGGCGCGCAGCGACGTCTGGTCGCTTGGCGTGTTGATCTATCAGATGTTGACCGGGCGCCTGCCCTTCCCGGCGCTGGCCGAGCACTCGTTGACCTCGCAGATCCTGAACAGCACGCCGGCGCCCATCCCCAGCCTCAACCCGCGCGTCTCGATCGAGATCGATGGCTTTGTGCGCGAGCGCTGTCTGGCCAAACAGCCCGGCGCGCGTGCGACATTGCTCGAGCTGCTGCGCTTCCTTGAATCGGTGCGCGGCCAGCAGCGGGCTTCTCTCGATGCGCTCCGCGTCTGGGGGCAGCCGGCATGACGCACATTGACCCTGGAAAGGACCCCGCCATGGCTGACCGCATCGATGCCTACGCTCACGCCGACTTCGGTGGCGCGTTGACCCATGAGCGCCGGTTCGACGACCGCGCCTTCGCCGGCAGGCAGAACCTGACCGATGGTCGGCCGGCCTGGCTGGCCGTGGTGGCAGACGGCGTTGGCGGCGCGCCGGCCGGCGGCATGGCCGCCGACCTGGCGCTCGAGAGCGTGATGACGCACCTGGCGCATGCCGGCGCCGAAGACATCCTGGCGTTGCTGGCTGGCGCCGTGCAGGTCGCCCACGCGGCCATCCTGGCCGCCGGCGATCGGCCCGAACTGCGCGGCCTCGCAAGCACGTTAGCCATGGCCCTGGTCGTCGACGACCGGCTATATGTCGCCAACATCGGTGACAGTCGGGTTTACCTGCTTCGCGCCGGCGTGCTGTCTCAGGTGACAAGCGATCACATCTGGTGGCGGGTCGCGGTCGCCGCCGGTCGGGCGGCTCGCAATCACGCCCTGCGTCATCCTCGGGCCGAGACGCTCGACCGCGCCCTGGGCCTCGATGAATCGGCGGCACCCGATCTCGGGCTGTACCTGAAGGGCGGCCCGGAGGCCGGTGAGTCCGAAGCGCTGGCACGCGCCAACCAGGGCCTGAGGCTGCTGCCGGGGGATCGGGTGCTCGTCTGCAGCGACGGCCTTGTCAAACCCCGGGCCGATGGGTCGGGGCGCGCGTATGTCGGGCCCGAGGAGATCCGCCAGCTGCTTGGGGCCGAGACCGCTTCGGAGGCCGTTCAATCATTGATCGGCTTGGCGCGTGGCCGGGGTGCCGATGACAACGTGTCGGCTGCCGTTCTTGCCATTACGCGGCGACGAGTACACCCGGTGCATTGGCGACGCCTGGCGACGACGCTCGTCACCGGGCTGGTTTCAGCCCTGGCCGCGAGCACGGCGACGGCCTGGTGGCTGACACGCTGAGGAAGACGCGCGGCACGGGGCTTGGCTCGGAAAGCGCCCGGGGCCACGCGCCAGTTCGATGGCGGACCAAGGTGGATCATGACGATACTGATCGGGTCTGGGGAAGCGGTCGTTACGATTCGAGTGCAGCGTGTCAGACGACCTGACCCCAGGGTCATGCTTGACGGCCACTCAAACTCAGCGACAATCAGTCGCGAGCACAGGCTGCGGCGGGTGCTCGATATCTTTGAGTTATGGGGGCGTTGGTCTTGGAATCCCTCCTTCGACCTGAAAATGTATGGATCTGGGCCGTTGCTGCCGGGGGGCTGCTCATGATGGGCTGGCTCGTCGGGCGGGTCTCGGCCGGTGGCCGTTCGCGCTCAGGCGACCCGCTGGGTTCGATCATGGCCGCGACCGTGTTGCGGCGCAGCCGGCGCGAGACGCTCGGCCATCTGCTCGAGGCCGTGGTCCGCGTGGTGCGAGCCGAGAGCGCCGTGGCGTATCTCGTCGATCCGCGCACGAGCCAGCTCGAGGCCGCCTACACCATCGGCGTCGAGCACTTCGATCAGATCGCGCGGGTGCCGGTCACTGACCCGCTGGTCCAGGCCCTCAATACCCACAAACAAGACGTGCTGCAGGTCGAGGTCGACAACCCGAGCCTGCGCTGGGCGGCGTTGGCGCACGGGAAGGCCCGTGCGCTGGCCGCGCTCAAGATCGGCGCGCCGCGCGGCGGTGCGATCGAGCAATTCTTGTTGATCGGCTGGCGCAGCAAACGCGACGCCCAACACGCCGCTGATCGACTGCCCGATATCGGCCGCTATGCCCGACAGGTGCTCGCCGGCTTCGACGAGACCGAGCAGCGCGCGCGCGACATTCAGGCGCTGAGTTCCGGCATCCAGCACCTCGAGGTGCTCAGCCGTACCACAGCCCATGACGTCCTCAATAAGGTGACGGCCACGCTCGGGGCGCTCGAACTGGCCGGCGACGCCTCACCCGAGGTCGAGCGCGCCCGGGCCCAGATCGCGTTGGCGGGCGAGATGCTTGAAGACCTGCGCGACCCTGATCGCCCGATCTCGCCCGAGGCGGTGCGGGTCGAGGAACTTGTCGAGCTCTCGGCCGGCCTGATGGCCGTTTACCAGGAGGATCAGGCCGTCGATTTCCGCCTCGACATCGCCCCGGGTCTGCCGGACGTCTGGGCCGAGCGGGTTGATGTGTTGCGCGTGCTCGACAACATCCTGACCAACGCCGTGCGGCACAACGGCGATCGCGCAACGCTGCGCGTCTGGCTGCGGGTCCGGCGCGAGGCTGGCGAGGTGCTGTTCGAGATCGGCGACGACGGCCACGGCTTCGAACCCGCGGCGCGTGAGAGGCTGTTCGAGTTCGGGGTCACCACAGACAGCACGGGCCGGGCCAGGGCCCATGGTATGGGCCTGTGGAGCAGCAAGCGGATCATCACGGCACATGGCGGCCGCATCTGGGCCGAGGGCGAACAAGGGCAGGGCGCGCGCTTTTACTTCACGCTGCCCGCAGCCGGCCAGTCGGGGGCGGCATGACGGGCTCAAGGGCGAACGTCTTCGATCCGCGTTTCATCCGCACAGCGGTGCATGCCCTGCGCACGCCGCTACAGACCATCCACGGGTTTGCGCATCTCCTCACGCAGGATATGCCGCGCGCCTCTTTCGATCAGGCGCTCGGCCTGATCCGCGACGACTCGGGGCGGTTGATGGCCATGCTCGACGACCTTGGTTGGCGCGGGCGATTGGCCGGCGGCGACCTGGCGCTCGATCTCGAGCCCTGCGATCTGGGCACGCTTCTCAGCCGGCTGGCGCTGAACTTCGAACACGAGCAGTCCCGACACTTTGTCGATCTGCGAGCGATGCGGCTCCCGGCTGTGCAGGCCGATGCCGAGCGCGTCAACGACATCTTGCTGGCGCTGTTGCGGCATGCGGCGAGCGTTTCGCCGGCGGGTCGGCTCAAGGTCGGCGCGCGCGGCGGTCGGCGGGTCGTGGAGGTGAGCGTGACAGATTCCGGCAGCCGGATCCCGGCTCGGCTGCGCGCGGCGGTGTTTCAAGCCGATCAGCCCGTGCCGCGTTCGTGGGGTTGGCCGGAAGCCGGGCTTGGCATGAACCTGTACGTGGCGCGTGAACTGGCGTTGGCGATGGGTGGTGAGCTGAAGGTGGAGCCGGCCGGCGCGCCCCGTGGCCGCCGGGGCAATGTCTGGGCCCTCAGCCTGCCGCGCACGGAGGCCCGCGATGCCTGACGTGCTGATCGTCGACGACGATGCCGGCGTGCGTCAATTCCTCAAGGCCGCGTTGGCCAGATTGGGGCTGCCGTTTCGCGTGGCCGTCAACGGAGCGCGGGCGCTCGAGGCGGCGCGTGCCGAGTGGCCGACTGTCGTGCTGCTCGACCTCGGCCTGCCCGATGCCGACGGCTGGGCGGTGTGGGATCAACTCCGCCGCGAAGCCGACGGCCGGCCGCTGCGTGTTGTCGTGCTCAGCGGCGACGCGGGGCCCGACATCGACTCCGGGGTGCGCGCCCGTGACGGGCTTGGCGTGCTGCGCAAACCGGTGCGCCCCGATCAACTCGCTGCCTATCTGAGCCCGATCTTTACGGAGGCTGCCCGCAATCCCTGACGGGTCGGGCGCATACGCCGATGGCTACTCCACGCATCCTGATCGTCGAAGACGAAGACCGACCGGCCAGGTTCTACGAGCTGGCGATGCAACACGCCGGATATCGGACCGCTCGCGCGCGCAATGGCAAGGAAGCGCTCAAACAGTTCGCCGAGTTTCGTCCGGACCTGATCTTGCTCGATCTCGGGTTGGCCGACGACGAGATGACGGGCTTCGACGTGCTGGCCCATGTGCGACGCGACGATATCGCAGTCCATGTCGTCATCCTCACAGCGCAGACGGGCGAAGAGCACCAGCTGCGCGGATTCAATCTCGGGGCCGATAACTACCTGGTCAAGCCGGTCACCGACGCGCAGTTGATCGCCCGCGTGCAGGCGCATCTGCGGCGGCGGACGCCGCGTCTGGCCGAGGCCACGCCGACCGTCATACGCTACGGCGATCTGACGATCGATCTGCCCGAGGCGAAGGTATTGCGCGAGGGCCGGACCCAGTCGCTGGGCGATGTCGAGGCGCGCGTGCTTGGCCGCCTGCTTCAAACGCCGGGCGAGGCCGTCAAGCATGCCGAGTTGTTGCAGATCGGCTGGGGGCGCTCGGCCAATGCCACGCAGGATTGGAACGATATGCGCGCACTGCTCAACACGATCTACCGGCTGCGCGGCAAGCTCGAGGTCAAGGGCGGCAAACGCCTCATCCGCACCGTGCCAAACGTCGGCTTCGCCATCGCCGAGCCCGATCGCGGCGAGGCGCTCTGAGCCCGATGGTGACCGCAACGCCCGCGCTCTCGCACGCCGATCGGATCACCGGGGTTGTGTTGGTCGGCGTGGCGCTCGTCACGGCGATGCTGCTGGCGCGCGGCTGGCCACCCTCCGCTGAAAGTGATTGGATCACGCAAGTCGTGGGCTTGGTCGCCGGTGTCTGGGCCGGGTTCGCGGATCTGCGTGGGCGGCGGGTGCCCAACCTGTTGACATTGCCGCTCATACTTGCCGCGCTTGTGCTGGCGTTGGCGCAGTTCATCCGCGGCGGTTGGGGCCTCGGCGAACTCGGCAGCCTGGCCGTGATCTGGATCGTCTGTCTCACAGCCTGGGCGCTGCGCGTGTTCGGCGGCGGCGATGCCAAGCTGGCGATGGGGTTGCTTGGGCTGTTTCCTACGCCGGAAGCTGCGCTGGGGGTATTGATCGGGCTGTTGCTGGGTGGGCTGCTGTACCTGGCGTTTGGCCCCCATCGCGATGGCTGGCGTCGGTTGTACGAGGCGGCTCTGCGGATCCTGGCCCGGCGCGCCCCGCCGTCGCGCGCCGAGGTCGAAACGGCCTATCGCAGCCGGGGCAATCCCGCCGCGCCGTGGATCGCGATCGGGTTCTGTATCTACATCGCTTTCCAACACATCGTCCTGCGGTAAACTGGGTGGCAAGAACCGAAACGAGCGTGACCATGCAGAAAGCCACCAACATCCAACAACTTTTCGACGACATGCCCAGACGTTGGTTGCCGGAGAAATCTGCCGGGATCCGGGCGATCATCCAGTTGGAACTGACCGGCGATGATGCGCAGACCGCGCAATTCCACGTCAATGATGGCGCGCTCGACGTGAAGATGGGCCCTGTCGATAACGCGAACCTGACCCTGACGGCCAGCGCCGCGGATTACATGGCCATCTCCAACGGCGAGCTCGATGCCGTCAAGGCCTTTATGCAGGGGCGCTTGAAGGCCAAGGGCGACCTCGGGTTGGCGCTCAAGTTCCAGTCGATGTTCGATTTCGAGCTCGAGTAGCTCTGGTTTGTATGCCGCCGACGACGAACGGGCTGCACCCTGTGCAGCCCGTTCGTCGTCGGCCTTGCTGGTTCAGGAGACGGGTTCGAGGTCGGGGTTGTCGCACGGCGCACGCCCGACCTTGGCCATGTCGTGCCACACGCCGTCGACCTTGACCCGCACCACATCCGACGTGAAGTCGGTGACCGTCGCGCCATGGTTCTCGAACAGCGAAGAACCGACGGCGTAAATATCGACCGGCACGCCGAGCTTCTCGAAGCGTTGGATCTTCTCCGGGCTGAAGCCCCCGGAGACTACGATCTTGACGTCTCGACAATACGCCTGTGCCTTCAAGCGCCAGTCATCGGTCAGGTCCCAGCGTGTCCAGGCGTTGTCGAGCGCCTGGCGAACGAGGAAGACCAGACGGGGATTGACGCCGAGGTCGAGCGCTGTGTCGCCGAGCGGCGGCACCGAGACGTCGCGCAGGGTCGCGCCGGTGTCGAGCCGAACGCCGTACAACAGGTAGCGCCTGGCTTCTTCGGTCTGATCGGCATCGCACAACGATTTGTAGCGCGCAAACATGGCGTCGAGAGTCGCCAACGAATCGCCGATACAGTCGTTGTTGAAGTCGACGAGCGCGATCCGTGGGATGCGCGCCGGGCGAGCGGCGCAGAAGGCGAGCATGGTCTCGGCTGTGTCGCCGAAAAAACACGCGATCGCGGCATGTGCGACGGTGCCGCCGCCGGCGCCGCCCCACCAATCGCCCTGCGCGTCGGTGCTGATGAACGCGCCAAGCCGGTTGCCGTAGTCGCGGTTGAAGCGGTGCAGCGCGACGTTGTAGGCGTAGCCGTCCGCGGCCTGCACCTCGTGCAGGTCGAAGCGCGCCGGAAAGAACAGCACGGGCTTACCGCGCGAGGCCTCGAAGGTGCGGTAGACGTTGGTGGCCACGCGCGAGGCGCGGGTGAGGATGCCGAGCGTCGGCGTTTCGAGCAATGCGAAGTCTCGGTAGCGCCCGCGAACCCGGATGACCGGCATGACGCGTTTGGGGTCGCCGCTGTAGCGGACGACGTCGCCGTCGTGCACGGCCTCGACCTGCAGTTGGTCCCAGGTGCCGATGAAGCGCCCGTCCTCGAAGTACCCGGCGCAGTGCCGGATCATCTCGAGACACTTGTCGACGCCGACCACGATCGTGCTCCCCGGCCGGCGCGTGAACCACTGCATCTCGACCTCGAGGTTTCCGACCTCGACCTCGTCCAGATCCGGCGCGTTGAGCCGGGGCGCCCCCCCGGCATAGCGGTACCCGCCCGCCGCCAGATGGGCCAGCATGGCGCTGATGTTTTCGAAGTACTTGTCCGAGTACCAGCCCTGGCGCATACGCTCGACATCGAGCTTGAAGACGTCATTGGTCAGGCGGCTACGGTTGAAGGTGGTCATGTGGGCTCCAGGGTGGGAGGGATTGTAACGGACGAATGACGAAGGCAGATGCGCCTCACGCCTCCGGCGCCGCCGCTGCCCTCCGCCCTTACGCGCTCCACAACGCCGTGATCAGCCAGGCCAGCATGATCAGGCCGCCCAGCCCGGCCAGGATCGGACGCGGATCGAGGCTCGGGCGCTTCTGCGCGATCGTCACAGTCGTCTGACGCAAGGTGGCGATCACGCGTCTGCTGATGTACAGCTGGATGTGCAGCCAGGCGATGTACAGCAACAACACCCCGACGATCAGCGCAAGCAGCGTACCCATGGGCGCCTTTCCCTGGGTGAGAAGGGGTGGCGTAGCGGGCCGCCACGCCACCCCTTCTCACCCTTGATCTTTACCCGATGTGGAGCACCTCGACACCATTACTGGCCATGTTATGCAGGAAGACGCGGTGGAGCAGCGCAGCCGGGTGCGGCTGGATGCCGAGCTCGGTCGCGACGGCAACCGGTGTGTCGTAGGTGTCGACGCAATCGATTGGCACGATCACCCGGTCGCGGCGCTGGCCGGCGTTGGCGCGCAGCTTGAGGCCCATCGCCAGCTGATAGGTGCACAGGTCGGTGCAGTCGCCGACGACGATGAACGTATCCAACTTGGGATGTGCCTCGAGCCAACCGCCGAACCCTGTGCCGATCGTCGAACTGATCGAGTTCTTGGCAAAGCGCTGCATCAGGCCGTAGAAAGGCAACGCCTTGAACTCGGGCACGGCCTCGCTCTCGGCCGAGCCGCGCACGCAATGGGGCGGGTAGCTGCCGAACTCGACGGCGTCGGGTTCATGCGTATCCTGGGTCAGTACGAAATGCCGCACGCCTATTCCATAGGCGTCCGTCATCAGTCGCGTAATGGGGGCGATGATGCCCTTGACGCGATCGGAGGCCAGCGGCCCGACATGGCAGAAGCCATTGATCACGTCGACCGAGATCACCGCGGCCCGGGCCGGTTCGGCGACCACCTCGCGCAACGACCGGCTCGGCAGGTTAGCCTCCCAGTCGACCAGCCAGGCGAGATACGACGCGCTTTCTTGGGTCAGGGTCTCAGGGGTCATCGTTT
>Ga0209573_1003812_pt1 | contig 15836 bp, 17 predicted proteins | sample TNRBio252014_DNA_FD_185870 | JGI IMG/M metagenome (GOLD analysis project Ga0209573, IMG submission 185870) | Wastewater treatment Type I Accumulibacter community from EBPR Bioreactor in Madison, WI, USA - TNR Reactor_6/25/2014_ DNA (SPAdes)... | ecosystem: Engineered > Bioreactor > EBPR >...
CAGGGGCGTGTCGCTCATGACTGGCCTCCCTCATCCAATCGAGGCGCAGGGGCCCCGGCCAGGTCGAGCAGCTGCGCGACCGAAGACGCCAATTCATCCGTGTCAAACGGTTTTCCCATGAACAGATCCACCCGTGCAACGTTCTTGGCGATGGTGCGTTCGATCGCATCATCCTTGGCGCTGACAATCACCACGCGCATCGGCGTATCCGGGTGTTCATGGCGGATGCGCGCCAACAGTTCCCACCCCGTGATGCCGGGCATCATCAGGTCGAGCACAAGCAGATCGGGCGCCTGGCCTCGTGCCAGTTCGAGCGCCTGACGCGGCTGATCCGTCGAGATGCACTCGACCGGCAGTCGGGAGACGATTCGGGTGACGATATCGAGCGTCCGTAGATCGTCATCCACACATAACACACGGGGTCGTCCGCTTTGGTTCGTCACAGTTACCTCGCCGCTGTCCCGCCGGCCGTCGCCTCGCCCGAGCCAGGGATGTTGAGCGGTAGCTCATACCCCGGGGCGCCGGCCAATAAACCCGCCGACCACTCCGGCCGCGAATCATCCGCCTCGAGGGCGGCCCGCTCGGCCGCCCAGCGGCGCCCGGCCTCGCGCCGCGCCGCAAGCCGCAGCCAGTACTCCACCACATCCCGCACGCTCGACGTAAACGTCTCAGGCCCGACCGCCTTCGAGAGATACCCGTTGGCGCCGTTGGCATAGCACTCGTCGATGTCGACCGGCCGGGTGAGCGTGGTCAACACGACCACGGGCACCTGCCGCCAGGTCGCCGCGGCACGCATGGCCTTGAGCACCTCGAGGCCGTCGACCTTCGGTAGCTTGAGGTCGAGCAACACAAGATCGGGCGGCGGCACAAGGTTGCGGCCGGCCACGTCGGAGGCGATGAAGTTCAGCACCTGCTCGCCGTCGCCGATCACGCTGATGCGCGGCGCATACTTGCTGCCCTCCAACGTCGTCTGGATGAGCAACGCGTGGTCGGGATTGTCCTCAACCAGCCAGATGCGCAATTCCCGCGGCCACATGCTCGACCTCTTCATGAACGTCGCTCGACGCCAGCCGACCGGCCGGCCCCTCAAGCGCCACAAGTGGCGCCGTAAAGAAAAACGTGGCGCCCTGCCCCGGCGCGCTCTCCACCCGCACCAGCCCGCCCCGGCCCTCGACGATGCGCCGGACGATACTCAGCCCAACGCCCGTGCCGTCGACCTCGACCACCTTGAGCCGCTGAAAGGGCCTGAACACCCGCTGGTGATAGTCGGCGTGGATCCCGATGCCGTTGTCGCGAACCCAGAATTCGATCAGCGCCGGCTCGCCCGCCAGCGCCCGCCAGCCGATCTCGATCCGCGGCTCGGCCTGCGTGCCCAGGAACTTGATCGCGTTCGAGATCAGGTTCGAGAAGACCTGCCGCAACCGCACCCGTGAGAACCGCACCTGGGGCCAGCTTGCCGGCAGAACCGGGTCGACGCCGCGCTCGCGCAACGACGAGCGCAGGTCCTCGAGCACGGCCCGCACCACATCGCCTGCCGAAAGCGCCTCATCCGGCTCTTCGAGCCGACCCACCCGCGAGAGCTCGAGCAGGTCGTTCAGCAGCCGGCTCAGATACTCGGAGTTGGCCGCGATCCGATCGATGTACAGCGCGCCGCGCTCATCGAACTGGTCGCGGTGCCGGGTTTGTAACAGCGACGCAAAACCGCGCATCGAGACGACGGGCGCCTGCAGGTCATGCGAAACGGTGTAGACGAAGGCTTCGAGTTCGGCGTTCTTGGCGCGCAACTGCGCCGCGGCATGTTGCGTGGTCTCGAACAGCTGGGCGTTGCGGAGCGCCAACGCCAGCTGACCCGCGATCCCCCGGAGCAGGGTCTGCTCGTCCTCGCTCCAGCGACGGCCGTGCGTCACCTGCATGAGCATCAACACGTAGAAGCGGTCATCGATCTGGGTGCGGATCGGCACCCAGGCCACCGAACGAACCCCGAAACGGCTCGAGTTGTCCTGCCACCACTCCTGAAGCACAGGATCGACCGCGTCTTCGGTCGAGGTGACGATCGAGCCGGTCTGCAGCCAATGCGCGATGGGTTTCAGGCTGTGCCCGAGCGGTTGCGGCTTCTTCAGCGACCGGCGCTCGCCAAGCGAGGCGTTGACATACTCGTGCTCGGTCAGAAGCAGGCCGGCGCCAAGGTCGACCTGGCTCAGCGCGCACAAATCGGCCTTGAGCACCTCGCCGACCTCGGTGACCGCCTGGCCCAGCACCTGCTGGAGGTCGAGGCTGCCGTTGACGGCGCTTGCGACGCGTGAGAGCAAGGCCTCGCGCTGCGCACGCTCGGCCTCGCGCTGAAAGGCGTGGATGCCGCGTAGCGCCGCGGTAAGCGGCTCGGCCAGCAGCGCCAGCGTGCGCTCATCCTCGAGACCAAACTGGCCCGGGCGCTGCGCCGCAATGGTTAGCGCACCGATGGCCCGATTGCCGTCGCGGATCGGCACCGACAGCTCCGACATCACATCACCGAGACCCAGGCTGGGCCGCAGACCCGTCTGCCCGCGCCCCGCGAACTGCTCGACCACGGCGGCCCGGTTCGTCAGCACGGCCCGCCCGGCCGTGCCATAGCCCGGCGGGATCCGATACGCCGCGGCGGTGAGCACCCGTCCATCCAGGCCGGCCACAGCGCAAAGCGCCAGCCGGCCATCATCTTCACGCAGATACGCCGCCACGAACTCATACCGCAGGTGCAGATGCGCCTCACGGACGACCGCCTCGAGGATCGGCGCCAGTTCGGGCGTGGCCGCGATTTGCTGGGTGACGTTGAGCAGCGCCTTGAGCAGGCTCGTCTGGCGGATGACCATCCGGCGGTTGCGCGCCTGTTCGAGCATCCGACCCATCGCCCGCGTCAGTCGGTCGGACGATTCCTGACGCACCAACAGGTAATCGGCTGCGCCCCGCTCCACGGCTAAGCGCGCCTCGGCCTCTCGATCGACATCCGCCACGACAAAGAGCGGCAGGTCGGGCCGTTCACGCAAAAAGAGATCAAGGACGTCGTATTCGGCCAGCGTCGCGCTGACGTCCATCACCGCGACGTCGTAGTGGGTACCCTCATCGAGCCTCAGGCGGCAATCAGCCGGGGTTTCGGCCCAATCCACCGTGGCGCCGCCACGATGGTTGGGGAGCGCAGACTCCAGCCCCTGAACCAGGTCCGGGCCGAGCCCGATCGCCAGCACGTGCATCATGCCGCCACCGCCGTTTTGAGGGCCGGTCGGCCGTTTGCGCGTGTACTTGAGGCCTGGAGAGTGAGCTTCACAGAAAATTCCCTTAAGACCTCGTCATCATATTCAAGGCAATTCGCATCCGCCATAAACGCGACGTAAAGAGTTTACGCCGGACGTAAAGCGCAGGTGAAAGCAACCCGGCCCACGAGGACAGGTCGAGGATCGCCACGCCGAGTACGGCTCTATCCTGGTTTTCGAGCGGCGACCCGTCGCCGCGCCCACCAAACGCCAGACCGGGAGGACTTGGATGACCACCTTACGCATCGACCCGCAACAACTGCGCGCCCTGGCCGGATCGGTCAACGCTCAGTTGAACGGCCCCGGCCAGGAAGCCCTGGCCCAATTGCGAGTTTTACAGTCTGCCCTGCGCGGCGTCTGGAGCACCCAGGCACAGACGGCGCTCGACGGCGCCTTTGGCAACTGGTTGGCCGGCTTCGACAGACGGGCGCAAGACCTTGTGAAGGCCGCGGCCTATCTCAGGGCTGTCAGCGAGCGCTACGAGGCGCTCGAACGCCAGCTCGCCGTCGGGCAGCCCGCCGATCTTGTTGGCCAGGCAGCGGCGAACGGCGCCGGCAAGGTGCTTAAAAGCCCGGTCCGGCAGGGGACAGGCCCGTCGATCAGCGGGCCGACCAGCGTGAAGGGCGGCAGTTTCGCAGCAAAAACGTTTGACGGGACCGCCCAAGGGTCGGGTGAGTTCGCGCTGACCAACGTTCGGCTGACGTATCGTGCGGATTACGCTCTCGAGTATTATTCAGATCGCGTGGTTGTCCGACTGACCCAATATCCATCGACGGCACAGGTCAACACCCCGACCCACTGGTCTTCGGCTGCAACGATCATCACACGCAGCGGGAAGGAGATCCCATACGTGATCGATCCTCTCGACCCCCAGATCAGGGCCCGACCCGAGGAGGCAGTCCTGAATCTGCCGATCGACCCGAACGATCCCCCGGTTCGGATGGATCTGTACGTCATCAATGTGGCCGATGGGCCGGCCGGGGCCTTTCCATCGCGCCAGTATTACGACTCTGTCAACATCAACGTCCCGGCTCCGACCCCGACCCAGCGTCCCGTCTGGCCAAACGCCCCCACCGCGACGCCCGACCCCATCCCGACTGTGACCGGGCCCGGGCGGGTCGTAGTGCCCGGGCCCACACCCCAACCCGGGACGACCACGCCGACCCCGAACCCGACACCCGGCCCAACGCCCACGCGCCCGGTGACGCCGCCACGCCACGGCGGGCCCGCGGTTCCGCAGTAACGAGTTCATGATGTTTGGGAGATACACATGATGACTTCCGTTCCCCTCTATAGTTCTGCAGTTCGTGTCTTTGCGCTGCTGGCGCTTGCGATGGCGATCCTGAACTCGCTCGTGGTCTTTTCACCCGAGTTCATGGCGATCCTGAATGCATCGCTGTTCGCTCGTGGATGGGTGGCCGCTACGAATGTCTTGAGTGGCCTGATGGTGGTCGGCATCGCGTTCATGGCGGCCGAAGCCGGTATGAGCGCCGGGCCGGCCGACCCGGCGGCCCGACGGCGGCTCGAACGCCTGACCGAGTGGTTGCCGGCTGCCGCGGTCATCGTTGCTTGCATCTACGTCGTCACGCCGACCATCGGGCGCCTGGCTGGCGAGAGTGGTCTGGCGGACAACCCGGCGACGCTCCGGCAGGTGATCGGTCTTCTGACCCTGCTGGGCTGGGCCCTGTTTGGCTGGGCGGCCGTCCTGCGCTGGTTGAGACAGGGCCCGGCCTGGTCACTCCGGCTCCTGACGCGCATCATGGAGGCCCTGGCGCTCACAGCCCTGGTCCTCGATCTATCGACTGCGTTCGCCGGTGACCTGACCACGCTCTTCGGCGCCGGTTGGGTCATCGGCCAGGCCATCGAGGCCGTGGCGCAGGCTCTGGCCGTTGTGGTGTGTGTGGAAGTCGTGGCTGAGCCCGAGCCGGGCCGGCTGAACGGCTGGTTTGGCCAGGTCGTCCGCTGGCTGACGGTCCTGGCGTGGACGTCGTTCGCGCTTCAGGCCGGTTTCCAGGTAGTCGCCTTGATTCAATCGCCGATCGACTCCTGGTTCGCCTTTCTCGCCCCGCTGACGGCCGGGGCCATGTGGCTTCTGCAGTTGTCGGAGCGGATGCTGTTGACGTCGACGATCTGGGCGCGTGAGCTGCGTGTGACCGGCGGCTGAGCGGTCAGGCTGGCGGGTCGTCGTCCGCGCGGTACACGCACACGCGGTTCCGGCCCTGGGCCTTGGCCTGCATCAGCGCTTCGTCGGCGCGCGCCACGAGGTTATCGAGGTGGTAGAGCTCTGAGGTCGAGGCGGTGAGCTCGGCGCCGCTTGCGGTGCTGGCGATCCCAAAGCTCGCGTTGAGCTGCAACACGCCAGTGGCGACTGCGACATGCGTATCGAGGATCTGCAGACGCATACGCTCGGCGATCGCGACAGCCACGCTCTCATCGGTGTTGGGCAACACAAGCAAGAACTCCTCGCCGCCCCAGCGCCCGGCCCAATCGTAGGGGCGCTTGTTGTGTCGGAGCGTGTCGGCGATCAGACGCAACGCCTTGTCGCCGACGAGGTGCCCGTGCTTGTCGTTGACCTGTTTGAAATGGTCGATGTCGAGCATCATCAGGCTGACCGGGTTGCGATCGCGCCGCGAGCGGCTGAGCTCGGCCTCGGCGTGCGTGTAGAGCGCCCGCCGGTTGAGCAGACTGGTCAGCGAGTCGAGCGTGGCCAGTTCCTCCATCTGTTGGAGGGTCTGGTTCAGCCGATTTTCGAGGTTGAGGATTCGCTCGCCGATCTTGACACGGGCGCGCAGCTCGCCTGTGTTGAACGGCTTTGTGAGGTAATCGTCGGCGCCCGCCTCAAGGCCATAGATCACGTCGCCCTTGCTCTCCTTGGCGGTGAGCATGATGATGTATGTGTAAGCGGGGGCTGAGACGGCCCGGATCCGACGGATGAACTCGGGGCCATCCATGACCGGCATCATCCAGTCGGTGATGACAAGTCGAATGGTCTCGCGCTCCCAGATCTCGAGCGCGGCCTGGCCGTTCTCGGCCAACGCGACCTCGTAGCCGGAACGCGCCATATAGGTTTGCAGAATCTGCCGCAGCACGGGATCATCATCCACAATGAGGATCTTGATCGGCGTCGGCAGAGGCGCGATAGTGGCGAGAGGCGTCGTCATGATCGACGAAGACCGCGCCCTTCCCTGGCCTGCGGTCCGCTTCGTGTGTCGCCTGCGACCTCCCCGCCCAAAGACCGATCAGCGGGATATGGCGCGGGGAGGCAGGCAAACACGGGTTGTCTCTTGATTCTACCCTGTAACCGTTCCGGTTCAGGACAGCGCCGGCACGGCTTCCAGCGCGGCGGTCTCTTCGGTCGTCAGCACCCGGGTCAGATCCAGCAGGATGACCAGCCGCTCATCGACCTTGGCGATGCCGCGGATGAAGGCGCTGTCGAGCGTGGTGACGATCGGCGACGGAGGCTCGATCGCCTCGACCGGGATGCGCAGCACCTGGGTGACGGCGTCGACGACCATGCCGACCTTCTGACCGCTCAGCTCGACGACCACGATCCGCGTGTCGTTGGTATGGCTCTCGACCCGAGCCATCCCGAACCGCGTGCGCAGATCCATGACCGGCAGCACCTCACCTCGCAAGTTGGTCACGCCCTCGACGAAGTGCGGCGCGCGCGGCACGACCGTGATCGCCTGCATCTTGATGATCCCGTCCACCGAGGCGATCTCGACACCGTAGTGCTCGTCGGCCAGGTTGAACACCACCACTTGACTTTCCATTTCGACCTCCTGATCTCAAACCCACCCTAGCGAACCCCGCCGGGGTTGTCAGTAAAGCTTGCCTGAAGGCCCACGTATGGGGGCCGTATTTAGGCGTGTTTTAGCGCCGCGTCGCTTAGCCGAACCTCGGGCTGGCCGGCACCGCGATATCCGCGGCCTTAGCCAGCATGTTGCGCCCCTCGCGGATCGCGAGGTGCACGACCATCGGCCCGTCATCGCTGTTGAGCGCCACGACAAGCCGCGGCATGTCAAGCGTCGAGAGCGTCGAGCCGCGCCCGAGCAGCAGTGTCGGCGGCGAGATCTGCGACTCGTAACCCGACTGCGCCAGCTTGACGCTGGCCCGGCCGGTGATCACGTTGCCCAGCTCGGCCAGACCCGATTGCGCCAGCGACGTGATCGTCGTCAGCTTTTCGCCGAGCATGTTGCCGATCAGCGTCAGCGCGAGCGGGCTGTTCAGGCTGTAGAAAACAGTGCCTTCGACAGCGCCGACCAGGCTGAGCATCACGGTCACGTCCTCGGTGACATAGGGCTCCTTGCTGAGCGAGATCTGCCCGCGCACGGTGCGCACGCTGGCCTCGGCCAACAAAACCTCGTAGGCCGCTTCCAGGAAGGGGTTCAGGAACTTGACATTCATGGCGGGTAGGTCCTTCTGTGACCGTCTCAGGCCCGCGCGCCCAGCTCTCGAACGAGCGGGACGTGCGATTGGTGACCGTTGGCCTCGGCCAGACGCAGCGCCAGATGGGCCTCCATCGTCTGATCCTCGAAGCGAATCGGTACGACAAGCCTCGGGAAGTCGAGCGTGCTGACCGTGATGCCCGCGCCGATGATCACGGTCGGCGGCGAGATATCCGTCTGTAGACCGATTTCGGAGAGCTTGATCGTGGCCCGGCCGGTCAGCACATTACCCAATTCAGCCACGCCCGATTGCGCCAGCGAGTCGAGTTCGGTGATCGGCTCGCCCATCATCTTGCTCACCAGCATACAGGCCGTGGCCTTCGACATGCCGTAGAGCACGACGCCCTGCAACTGCCCGACCATGCTGAGCAGCACAGTGACCTCGTTGGCCGTCAGGGCCGAACGCTGCAGGCTGATCTCGCCACGGGTGACCTCTACGCCGATCTCGGCTTTGAGGACCTCGTTCGCGGCCTCCAAAAACGGGTTGAGAAACTGGACATTCATCGTTGTGCGCTCCTTCGACCGGACGGCCGCCAGGCCATCCCACGACACTCCATGCACGCCGCTAAGCAGCCAGGAAGGATTCGGCTTCCTGGACCGCGGGCATCACCTGTAACAACAACGCCTGGAACGCGGCATCATCCAGGCCCAGACGCTCGAGCGCCTGTGGCTCGATCTGATACTGGAGCCCATCGGTCCCCAGCCCGATCCCGAGCATCATCACGGCGATATCGGCCGTGTACACCGCCGAAATCAGGCCGGCGGTATCGGCCTCCGGCGCCTCGAGCGGGCGATGGTGGTACTGAATGGCCTGGACGAGCCGCTCGGGCAGATTCCAGCGCCGCGCCATCTCCGCGCCGAGATCGGCGTGGTTTAGGCCAAAGCACTCTGTCTCGAGCTGGTCGAACGGCAATTGCGCCCACTCGGGGCGCGCCAGCTCGACGTCGCGCAGCAGCAGCTCATAGGCCAGCTTGCCGATGTCGGCCAGAAGCGCTGCGTTGTACGCCTCTTCCATCGTCGCGCGCCCGAGCTTGGCGGCCGCCAGACGCGCCGCCGTGGCCATGCCGACAGCGTGCTTCCACAGCGAGCCGCGCTCCAGCCCGTAGCCCGGCACGGGGCGATTGAATAGCGACGCCACAGAGGCCGCGATCACCAGGTTCTGCACCGTGCCATTGCCCAGATAGACGATGGCGTGCTGGACAGTCGTCACCGGATGCCGCAGCCCAAAGAAGGCCGAATTCGCCCAGCGCAACACCAGTCCGGCCAACGCCTGATCCATCGAGAGCACCCGGGCCAGCGCGCTGGCATCGGAACGCGGATTGCGGATCAGCTCAAGAGCCTTGTAGGCGGCGGCCGGCAGCGGCGGCAGCTCGCCGATACGCTGCAGGGCCTCTTCCGCCGTGAGGGGCTTGCCGATTTGAACGGTCATGACGCCTCTGGGCGCTGGTAGAACGAGATCCCAGCGCTCTTGAACCCGATCTGAGCGGCCTGCGAGACGACCTCGGTGCCGCCAACGAACAGCACCCCACCCGGCCGAAGGCTGTCGTAGAACTTGCGATACAGCTCAGCCTTGGCCGGCTCGGTGAAGTAGATGACGACGTTGCGACACAACACGAGGTCGAAGCCGGTGCCTGCGGGCGGCATCGTCACAAGGTTGTGCTCACTGAACGAGATCCGGCGTTGGAGCCGATCGACGACCTTGAAGGGCGGACCGCCGGCCTCGAAATACTTGCTCTTGAACGATGCGCTGACGTTGACCGTGTCTTCGGCCGAGAACGGCCCGCGCGCCTTGGCCTTCGCCAAGGCGCCGCGATCGAGGTCGGTCGCCACGATCTCGTAGCGCCCGCCGTGGCCGAGATCCTCGAGCATCATCGCCAGGCTGTATGGCTCGAGACCGATCGAACAGCCGGCGCTCCAGATGCGCAGCTTGGCGCCGAGCGTGCCTGCGGAGAGCGCCTGCCGGCCCTTGAGCACGAGCGGGATGATGGCCTCCTGCAAATAGGCCCAGCGGTCGGGGTCGCGGAAGAAGGCCGAGACGTTGATCGTCAGGTAATCACGCAGCTTGGCGATGTCGGGCTCTGAGCCCTTGATCGCGCTGAAGTACTCGGGCCACGTCTTGCGGCCGGAGCGCACCAACCACGCGTCAAGACGGCGCCGCATCTGCTCGTCCTTGTAGTAGTCCAGGTCGATGTCGAGCAGGGTGCGGATGTTGCGCTTGACTGTCGCGTACGTCTCGAGATCCATGTCCCAATCTTCCTTTTCAGCGACGCACCGCGCGCTCGATGGCGCGGGCGATGTCGGGCAGCGGCGCGATCACGTCGGCCACGCCCGCCTCGGCGACGCTGCGCGGCATTCCCCAGACCACGCAGGTGCTTTCGTCTTCGGCGATCACGTGTCCACCCGCCTGATGGACGACGGTCGAGCCGGCCGTGCCGTCGTGGCCCATGCCGGTCAGGATCGCCGTCACAAGCCGCGCCTTGTAGTGCGGCACGAGCGACGTCAGGGTCACATCGATCGCCGGGCGAACACCCTGAACCGGGGGGTTCTGATTGAGCGTCGCGCGCGCCTCGGCATCGAACTGCAGGTGAAAGCCGCCGGGCGCCAGCAGCGCCAGCCCGACCTGCGGCGTATCGCCCGGTCGCGCCTCACGCACGTGGTAGCCCGAAAGCCCGTCCAGTCGTTCAGCCAACGAGCGCGTAAATCCGGCCGGCATATGCTGGACGATCACGACGGCCGCCGGCAGGTTTCCCGCCAGGCTCTGCATCACGGTCTGCAGCGCACGCGGGCCTCCCGTCGAGGAGCCGATGAAGACCACCCGATCGGTGTTGCGCAGATCGCGCGTCGCCTTGTTCGTCTGCGGCGGCGGTGGCGGGGCGACGACAGCCGGGCGCATCAGCCGCCCGACCTTGACCCGGGCCGCTGCCCGGACCTTCGCCACCACTTCCTCCATCACCCCGGCGACGTTGGCGCGCGAAGCCGGCTTTGTGACGAAATCCACTGCCCCAAGCGTCAACGCCTGGACGGTCTCGGTCGCGCCCTCGCCCGTCAATGAGCTGAGCATCACCACAGGGCGCGGCGCGGTCGCCATGATCTGCCGCAACGCGGTCAGGCCGTCCATCCGGGGCATCTCGACATCCAGCGTCACCACATCCGGCTGATGCCGGGCGATCAACGCCAGTGCCTCTTCCCCATCGTGCGCGCTGGCCACCACCTGGATCCCGGCAGCTTCATTCAGATACTTGGAGATCGTGAACCGCATAAACGCGGAATCATCGACCACAAGCACCCGGATTGTGCCGTTCGCCGCAGGCGGCGCCTCAGCAGCTCGTGTGGCCATCATGAGCGTGTCAGCCTCAGGCAAGGGCGCGCTTCAGGGCGGCCAGCACCCGGTCGGGCTCGAAAGGCTTGACCACGAAGTCGCGCGCGCCCGATTTGATCGCCTCGAGCACGACCGACTCCTGACCCAGCGCCGTGAGCATGACCACCCGCGCGTTTGGATCGCCGCTGCGGATCTCTTTGAGCGCGGCCAGGCCGTCCATCTCGGGCATGGTCACGTCCATGAGCACGGCATCGGGCCGGTTCTCGCGATACTTGGCCACGGCCTTCGCGCCGTTGTCGGCCTCGACGACCTCATGACCATTGCCCGTCAGCATCTTGGTGATGCGCACGCGCAGGAACTCCGCGTCATCTACAACCAGAATCTTCGCCATCGTTCAACCCTCCATCACAACGTCAGTTTCGCTGTCGTCCGGCCGCGGCCGTTTACGCCAGCGCCTTCTCCTGGCTACCCAGGGCCTTGACAGTCATCCGCCCATCGTTGACGAACAGCCGGACCGTCCGGCCGACCGTGCCGCCAACGTCTTCAGCCTGCAAGCGCATCCGCAGCGTGTCGAGCGTCGTGCGCGCCTGCAAGACATTCCGTTCACCGATGTTGAAGGCCTGCTTGGCGCCCGGCGCCGTGAGCATGTTGGCCCCGCCGGCCATCCGCACCTGCAGACGGCTGCGCAGCGCCCCGGCCTTCTCCATCTCCTCGATCAACTTCGGCACCCCGGTCGTCACGAACTTTCCGGGCACCTGCTCGGTACCGTTCAGGCTCTGCGGCAAGACCGCATGTAACATGCCAGCGACTTTGGCCACCGGGTCGTACATTCCGACCCCGACGCACGAGCCAAGCCCGTACGCCACCAGCACGTCGCCAGGGCTCTTGCTGATCTTGATCTCGCCCAGCCCAACGGGCAGTGCTTGATCGGCCATCTCAGCTCCTGGCGTCCTTGAACATCTCGAGCGAGTTTGCGTCCGGGATGATCCAGAACATGACCTCGACCTCGCGACCGGCGCGTACAAACGTGCCCTGCAGCATCAACACCTCGTCGCTGATGCCCGCCACGGTCGCCGTGACCACATTGAGGATCGCGCCGACCATGTCGACGATCACCGCAGGCGGGCTCGGCCGTGCATCCCAATGCATGATCGTGGCCACGCGATTGAGGAAGTAGCCCGTGGTGATGTTCCCGATCTCGCCCAACGCCGAGCGCTCCATCGAGCCTAGTACCTGGGTCGTGCCCACGGCCTCGCCGATCACCAGATCGACCAGCTCACAGGCCTTCTCAAAAGGCAAGACGAGCACGAACTGCGCCACGAGGTCGCCCTCGGATTGCAGATAGATGCCCACGGCCTCGCGCTCGGGCCCCCCGAGCACATTCGGGATGTCGACCAGCGGCACCATCCGCGTGGCCGGCCGGGTCGGCATGATCTGCTCGCCCAACATCCCGGAGAGGCCTTCGGCCGCATGCTGGAAACCCTGGATGCCGGTCGTCTCGAGAAAGAGCTTGAGGTTATCGTCGGTGTTCATGATCTCTATCTTGCCCCCTGCCTACGCGCCGCCCAGCCGGAACAGCCCGGGCACATCGGCGATCAGGGCCACACGCCCGTCGCCAAGGATCGCCGCCCCAGCCGTCCCGGGCGTATCGCCGATCAGCGAACTGATGGTCTTGATCACAAGCTCCTGTTCGCCGATCAACCGGTCAACAGCGATGCCCATCTCGAGCTTGCCCCAGCGGACCGCGACGACGTATTCCTGGGCGCGCGGTTTGCGCTGACCGCCGTTGAGGGCCAGCACATCGCCGAGGTAGACGATCGGCAGCACCCGCTCACGCAGACGCATGACCGGTCGCCCGTTCACCTTCTTGATCTGCTCCTTGGGCACTCGGAGCGCCTCGACCACGCTCGGCAGCGGCACGGCCAGCGTGTTGTCGGAGACCTTGACCAGCAGCGCCGGCACGATCGCCAGCGTGAGCGGCAGCGAGACGCTGAAGACTGTGCCCTGCCCCGGTTTCGTGTCGATCGCGATCGAGCCGTTCAGACGCTCGATGTTCGAGCGCACGATGTCCATCCCCACGCCGCGCCCCGAGATGTTCGAGACGTTGCGCGCCGTCGACAGACCCGATTCGAAGATCAGGTTGATCGCTTCGTCGTTCGACATCGCCGACGCCTCGGCCTCGGTCAAACGGCCCTTGCGCACCGCGCTGGCCTTCACCGCATCGACGTTAATGCCGCGCCCGTCGTCCTCGACGGTCACGATAATCCGGCCTTCCTCGTGGCGAGCCGTGAGCAACACGGTGCCCGTGGCGACCTTGCCGGCCGCGATCCGGTCTTCAGGGGTCTCGAGCCCATGATCAACCGAGTTCCGCACCAGGTGGATCAGCGGGTCGCTGATCGCCTCGATCACGGTCCGGTCGAGCTCGGTGTCTTCACCGCGCATCTGCAGGTCGATCTGTTTGCCAGTCGCCTTGGCCAGGTCGCGCACCAGGCGCGGGAATTTGTTGAACGCGGTCGAGATCGGCAGCATCCGGATCCGCATCACCTCTTCCTGCAGCTGGTCAGTGATCCGCGCGAGGTGCTGGGTCGTCTGCACAAGGTCTTCGTAGAGGCTGTCGCCGCGCAGCTTGGGCTCAAGGTTGGAGCGGATCTGCGCAAGGCGATTGCGATCGGTGATCAACTCACCTGTGAGGTTCATCAACGTGTTGACCCGCTCGATCGTTGTGCGGATCGTCTGTTCGGCCGCCGCGGGTTTGGCGGCGCCGGGTTTTGGCGCCGACTCGGCCGGGCGCACCTTGACGGGCGTGGGTTCAGGCATGGCTGCCGGGGTAGCCACAACGGTCGGCGGCGCCGCGACCTCGGGGATCGGCTGGCCGGCGCCAAGGACAAGAACGCGAGTCACATCCGAGACCCAGCCCAACGACTGCTCGATCTCGGCGGCGCCTTTCTCGGTGACCAGATCGCCGACGAAGCGCGAGCAGGGTTTGGCGGCCTCGATGTCGGCCTGGCTCGGGGTATGCCCGTTCAGCGTGCCGAGCCCCTGCAGCGTGATCATGATCTGCAGCGCGCGGGCCGCAGAAGCAACGCTGGCCGGGTCGATATCGACGACGACCTGCCATCCTGCGCCACCCGCCACAGGCGCCGCGGCGACGACAGGCTCGACCGGTTGGGCAGCTTGAGCGACCACGCCTGTGTCCGTGGCCACTTCGAGCGCCTCGACAAGCGCCTTGTGATCGACATCGCTGACTTCGTGCGACACGACCTCCTCGAGGAGGAGACGAAGCGCATCGAGCCCGGCCAACAGCGCATCCATCATCGCGGGCCGCGGCGCATACTGCCCCTTGCGCAGACCGTCAAGAACGGTCTCCATCACATGCGTCAACTCGGTCATCCTGACGTGGCCGATGGCGCCCGCGGCGCCTTTGAGCGTGTGGGCCGCCCGGAAGATCACCTGGAGGAGATCGTCATCGGCTCCCGAACGTTCCAATTGCATCAAGCCGTCTTCCAGCTTCTTCAGCTGTTCTTCGGCCTCGGGCATGAAAACCTGGAGTTCGTCGTCTGCGATATCGAACGTGATCTGCATGATGGCACCTTCTTGGCGCTCACTGTAGCATTTTGGTTAGGACGGTTCTATAAATCGACTGTGAAGGCGGCGGAAAATCGCCCCAAAAGCTAAAGCGCATCGGCCGGACCGGTCTCGACGAGCAGGATGTTGTGTCGCGCGGCAAACGCCTCGAGATCGGCGGCGCGTATACGGATTTTTAATCCCAGCTCGGTGTTGTAGGCCGGTAAGCCTTTCGACCGTATCCAGCGGCGGATCGTCTCGGTCGAGACGCGGCAACGCGCAGCGGCTTGACGGGTCGAAAGCACGATCTGGGTTGATTCAAGTGCGTAGTCCATCAGCGTGACCTCAAGAAACGTCCGTCGATCCAGCCCGTTCCGTCCCAATCGTCTGTGGCGCGCTCGGAGATCCGCACGAGATACCACCAGTTGCCACTGCACACCTGGCGATCGAGCACCCGCGTCCTTTGGCCGTCGGTCGCCAGTCCCAGCACGCCAGTCCAGACCACACCCGGGCAGCCGCGTGTCACGCTGGTGCTCGCCTCGTTCGGCACCGACACAATCACGTTCGAGCCGACGGAGAAACGCGGCGCCGAGGCCGGCATCTCGGGCGGCTTCGAGAATTCGGTCCAGGCCCACCAGACCAACACGGCGAGCACGACAGCCAGCCCCGAAAGGGCCAGGAGCTTGGTTTGGCCTGAGGGTTCGTCGGAGGTCGACGGGGCCACGACCGACTGCGCCCCAGACGCGGATGACGTTCGCGAGCCGACCCACAACCGTCGCGGCGTCGAGGTTGCCTCGCCCCGCGCCGCACCGCCCTGCGTCGAGACGGGCACTGTCGATTCGGGTTGTCCAGCCGGGTCGCGCTGATCAGCCGCGGCGCGCAACGCACGCAGAAACATGCTGGCCGTCGGGTAGCGATCGCCGGGCTCCTTGGCCAGCCCCTTGAGCAAGACCTGCTCGACCGCGGCCGGCAGGTCCACGCCCAGCGCACGCGGCAAGGGAGGCGGTTCGCTGATATGCTTCATCACCACGCTCATCGTGGCCCCGCCAAACGGCGGTTGGCCGACAAGCGCTTCGTACACGATGGCGGTCAGGGCGTAGATGTCGCTGCGCCCATCGCATTCGAGCCCACGGGCCTGCTCGGGCGAGATGTAGGCCGGGGTGCCGACCAGGCCGCCGTAATGCGAAAGCCGCGACGAGTCGCTGACCTGCGCCAAACCGA
>Ga0209573_1003813_pt1 | contig 15836 bp, 10 predicted proteins | sample TNRBio252014_DNA_FD_185870 | JGI IMG/M metagenome (GOLD analysis project Ga0209573, IMG submission 185870) | Wastewater treatment Type I Accumulibacter community from EBPR Bioreactor in Madison, WI, USA - TNR Reactor_6/25/2014_ DNA (SPAdes)... | ecosystem: Engineered > Bioreactor > EBPR >...
GCGCTGGCTGGCTGTGGGGCTGGCCGCCATGCTCTTCATGGGCGCGCAGCCTGCTACAGTCCGCGCCCAGGAGGACCCCTGCGGCGCCGGCAATCTGATCTGGAACTGCCGCTTCGACAGCTTCACCGGCTCGCCGCCAGACCAGGTGCCGGCGGGCTGGTCGCCTTTTGTCGTCTCTGGCTCCCTGACCTACATGCAGGACAGTGACACCTACTTTGGCGCACCGTCGCTGCGCATGTGGTCCAACGGCGGCACCTTCACGGCCGGCATTCTGACCCAGGTGGGCGACGTGCAGCCGGGCGCTACCTACGTTGCCTCATGGGGCTGGGGCGGACCCAACGACCCGGACACCTTTGGCCGCAAGCTGGGCATTGATCCTACCGGCGGGACTGATCCGTTGTCGCCCAACGTGATCTGGGGACCGCTGCACTATGGACCCGGCCGCATCCTGAACAGACCGGGCCCCTACACGCCGGGCAATCCCAACCTCGATGTCGCCGCCGTGGCCCAGGCGTCTACCGTCACCGTATTCGTCTGGGTCGAACACCCACGCTCTACCGGCGACAATCTGATCTTTATCGACCAGGTCGGCCTGCGGCAAGATCCCAACGCTGCACCGCCCGCGCCGACGGCTGCGCCGCCGACTGCCACAGCGCCAGCGACTGCCACGCCTGCGCCGGTACAGCGGCTTGCGCCGACTGCCACGCCCTCGCCGACGCTCACCCCGACGGACGAACCGACGGCCACGCCATCGCCCACACCTACGGACACACCAACGCCGACCGCCACGCCGACGGCGACTCCTTCCCCGACTGCGACCCCCAGCCCGACGCTGACGCCGACCGCTTCGCCGACCCTGGCCGCGCGGCCGACGGCCACGCCGCAGCCGATCTACGTGGAGCTGAGCCGGGCCAGCCAGCGCCAGCCGGCGCTGTTGCTGTACAGCGGCTTTGGTTCGCTCGCACTGGCCGCGGTGGCTGGTCTGCTGATCTGGCGGCTGCTGCGGCGGTAGCGGGTTGTTTTGCGGCTGCGACGGCTTATCCCAAAACCAGTAATGCGTAACCCGTAACCCGGAAATGAGGGAGTCGTGTCCGGGAATCCGGGTTACGAGTTACGGGTTACTCGCTATCCTCCAGGTCCGCCTCATCATCCTCGATCGTTGGTTCTGCAGCGCCCGGCACGGCGCGCGGCTTGTAGCGCTTGGCATCGACGATGCGCCACTGTTCGCCCTCCGGCAGCACCACCTTGCGGCCGAAGATCAGATAGCCGGTGTGGGCCACCATGCGATCGGCCGGGCGCAGGCGGTCGGCGTTAGGCTTGTAGGCGCGCAGCAGCAGCTCCTCGACCTCCACGTCGGCGAAGTTGTGGGCCTCCAGCGCGCGCAGCAGCTCGCTGACCTGGTTGGCGGTGGGCAGCAGCGCGCCGAAGAAGCCGCCCCCTTTGAGCGCCGCGCGCGCCGCCGGCAGACAGCGCCACGGCTCCCGCATGTCCAGGAACAGCGCATCCACGTTGCGCTCGTCGAAGCCATCGGCGGCATCGCGCACCTTTAGATCGACATAATGCAACAGGCGGAAACGGGCCAGGTTCTTGCCGGCCAGCTCGCTCATGGCTGCCCGTTCTTCATAGCTGACGACGCGTCCGTGGGGCATGACCGCGCGGGCCAGGGCCAGGGTCAGCCCGCCGCTGCCGGTGCCGGCTTCGACCACGCGCCGGCCAGGGTAGAGGTTGAGGCGCTGGACGATGTGCGCGGCGTCCTTGGGGAAGATGATCTGGGTGGTGCGTTTCAGATAGCGGATCAGGTCGTGGGTCGAGGGCTCCAGCACCAGGTAGGCGTGGCCCAGCCGGGTGACAACCATGCGGCCCAGCGGCTGGCCGATCAGCTCGTCGTGGCGGATGAAGCCGCGATTGCTGTGCCACTGCTGGCCGCGCTGCAGCTTGATCAGCGTGCGCTTCTGGTCCTCGGCCACCAGCATCACGGTGTCGCCCTCCTGCGCTACCGGCTCAGCTTCGCCGCTCTCATCCAGCAGCGGTGTAGCCGGCTCGGCTGGCGCGGAAGCGTCGATGGGGTTCAGTTCAAGATCGGAGAGGGTGAGGTTCTGTTCAATCATGGGCCGGATTATACACCAATCCGCGGCTGGCGCTGCAAACGTGAGAAGGCAGATGGATTTGACAGGCACGAACATCCGTGCTAAAATCCGCTCTAGTCGTCGGGCCGCAGGCCGCCGATGACCCTATCAGCCGTACGCCCGAGGATACGGGCACGGAACGCTTGGAAGGAGACACAGCAATGAAAGGCGACGGCAAAGATAAGGCCCTGGAAACCACCATGGCCAACCTGAAGAAGCGCTATGGTGAAGGCGCGATCATGAAGCTGGGTGAGGCAGCCGATATGCGGGTGGAGGCCATCCCCACCGGCGCTCTCTCCCTCGATCTGGCCTTGGGCGTCGGCGGCATCCCGCGCGGCCGCGTCACCGAGATCTACGGGCCGGAAAGCTCCGGCAAGACCACCATCTGCCTGCACGTCATCGCCGAGGCGCAGCGCATGGGCGGCACGTGTGCGTTTGTCGACGTCGAGCACGCCCTCGACCCGGACTACGCCCAGCGCATCGGCGTCAAGATCGACGACCTCTATGTTTCGCAGCCGGACACCGGCGAGCAGGCTCTGGAGATCGCCGAAGCCTTGGTGCGCTCTGGCGCGATGGACGTGGTCGTGGTCGACTCGGTGGCTGCCCTGGTGCCGCGCGCTGAGATCGAAGGGGAGATGGGCGACAGCCATATGGGCCTGCAGGCTCGCCTGATGTCGCAGGCTCTGCGCAAGCTCTCCGGCGCTATCTCGCAGTCCAACACCTGCATGATTTTCACCAACCAACTACGGCAGAAGATCGGCGTGATGTTCGGCAACCCGGAGACTACCACCGGCGGCATGGCGCTCAAGTTCTACGCCTCGGTTCGGTTGGACGTGCGCCGCATCGAGAGCATCAAGCACCAGGGCGGCGTGATCGGCTCCCGCACCCGGGTCAGCGTTAAGAAGAACAAGGTGGCGCCTCCCTTCCGCCAGGCTGAGTTCGACATCATGTACAACGAGGGCATCAGCCGCAGCGGCGACCTGTTGGACCTGGCTGTCGAGCACGAGATCATCCAGAAGCGCGGCGCGTTCTACAGCTACGGCGACACCCGCCTGGGCCAGGGCCGGGAGAATGCCAAGACTTTCTTGCAGGACTCGCCCCAGATGTTCTGGGAGATCGATGGCCTGCTGCGCGAGAAGGCGGGTCTGGCGCGGCTTGCTGTGCCTGAAGTCGATTCCCCAGCGGCCGCGCCTCCAGCCAAGACCGCTGGCAAGGCCAGCGCCGCTGCCGGCAAGGCCAGCGTCGCCGCCAAGGCGCCCAAGATCGTCATCGAGGAAACGGCTCTGGACGAAGACCCGGACGAAGACCCGGATGACTTCGACATGGGGCTGGAGGAAGCCTGATACAGGAAGCATTACCATCGCCCCGCAGCACGCTGCGGGGCGATGGCGTTTTGACAGCCCTTTGGCCGGGTGCTACAATTGGCGCTATGTTCAAGTCGCCCTGTGGCGCCTGCGGCTGGCTGCGGGGCGCTTTGCAACCGCTTTTGGCCTGGATTTTTCTTGGCGCAGCTCTGCTAGCCCTGGCAGGCTGCGCTTCTATGTCCCTCCCCGCGCCCGATCGCGATGCGCTGGCCGTTTTGCCGACCAGCACGCCAACCCGGCCGACGCCGCCGTTGGCGGTGACCCTGGGACCGCGGCCTAGCGCAACACCCTCACCGACGCCGACCGCGACCAGCACTGCCACAGCCACCAGCACCCCCTTCCCTACTGCGACGGCGACACCCACAGCAACGCCCACTGCTACTCCCGGCCCGATCGCGCGCGCCTTGGGCTTCAACGATAGCCTCCTGGCGCGGCTCGACGCCGAGAACTACACCTTCGCTGAACAACAAAGCACCGGTAGCGCGCGCGACCGCGTCCTGGCAGTGATCCTCGAGCCACCGCAGGAAAGCGGGGTTGTGCTGGGTGTGAAACTGCCTCGTCTGCTGATCTATCACCTGCGCAGGGGCCAGGCGCCGCAGTTGCTCTTCCAGGACGAAGGCAGCGACGAGACAATTCAGTTCGCTGGCTACGGCCAGTCTTGGGAGACGCCAATCGGGTGGCGTGACATCACCTCCGACGGACTGTTGGAATTGCCTGTCTGGGCGGCCAACGGCGGCTTCTGCTTTGCCTGCAACCGGGTCTATGTCTTGCAGTTGATGCCGGTCGAGGATGAATCCGGCTCCGACGGTGGCTCTGCCTGGCAGGTGCAGGAGCTGACGGGCGCGGTGCCGTTCTTGAACCTGCTGCAAGACCCGATCATTCCCAAGTGGCTGACAGATTACAACGGCGACGGTACCGCCGAGATCGAGGCCTTGGACGGCGGCTTCGAGTTCGCTTTTGGCCTGTACCGTGAGACCTCGCCCCGCTTCTATCGGCCCTTAGCCTGGGATGGCCAGCGCTTTGCCGATACGTCCCGCTGGAGCCCTGCCTATTTCGATGGCCAGATTCAGCGCGCTGCCGAGGCTGTGCAGGCGACTTTCGGCCAGCCGCTAGCGAGCGAGGATCCCATCGGCCGGGCGCTGACTGTGCTGCTGGCTTCCGATGCCAGCGGTCGGCGCGATGAAGGCTGGGCGGCGTTTATGCAGCTCAGCGACCCGGCCAATTGGACGGGCGAGACGATCCCCGGCCTGCTGGACCTGCTCAACCGTATTCGCGCGCATCTGCAAGGCCAGATGGAGCGCGGTGAACCCTTCGCGCCCTGGCCGCCCACCGTGCCGACTTTGCCCGCACCCAGCGACGCAGGCAGCCCGGTGGAGGCATCCAACCAGATCACTCAACCTCTGCCTCTCCCCCTGCCCGAACCTCCACAACCTTCTCCCGTACCGCTTCCGTAGGCCACGGCGGCTGCTTATCGGTCAGTCAGCGCTGAGTCGTAGTTGACTTCGGCTCTTTTTCGCGCTATTTTGGTCACATGCCATTTGCTGTTGCCGGTTATCGAAGCCCATCCATCGCAGCGCTGCCAAGTCTGGCTCGGTTGTTGCAGGTTGTTGCTGCTTCTATAATGTGCGCACTAGTACTTATTTCCTATTGACCGGTCACATCTTTGCCCTTTATACTGGGGGGAAACATCTCTATCGCTTCCTGCGCGGAAAAACTATCGCCATTGAGGACTACAATGAAATTCCAACGACAGCACGATCCGCTGCATCGACCGCGACTGGCTTCTCTGCTGCTCGCCTTCTCACTCCTCCTGTCGCTGCTGCCTCAACCGGTCCACGGTCAAGAAGAGGTGGTTGACATATGCCCCAGCGGTTGCCGCTACACCAGCATCCAGCAGGCAATCAACGCATCTTCCAGCGGGACCACGCTGCGCGTTGGCGCGGGCACTTTCAGTGAGAGCATCACTCTGCGTCCAGGGATCAGCCTGGCGGGCGCGGGGACAGCGTCCACCATCGTCCGCGGCAACGGCAGCCAGCCCGTCATCTCTGCCACGAGTGGTACTATCGGCCGCTCGACCGTGGTCGAGGGGATGGGCATCACCGGCGGCGGCGGCCAGACCGGCGCGGGGGTGCAGGTGCGCGGCGCAGCGCCAACATTGCGCAATCTATTGATCTATGGCAACAACGCTTCAGACTCCGGCGGCGGCTTGGCTGTGTCGCAGGGCGCCGATCCGTTGCTGGATGGCGTCACGGTGCGCAGCAACTCTGCTCGCATAGGGTCAGGCCTGCTGTTGACGGGCCAGGCGCGCGCCACCGTGCGCAACAGTCGGTTCGAGAACAACAGCGCCACAGGAAGCAATCCATCGGGCGCGGTCTATGTGGCTTCAGCGTCTCATCTCACCATGCAGAACAGCGTGGTGACAGGCGCCAGCGCGACCAACGGCGCAGGCGTAGTAGTTATCGGCGCGACCGCTGAGATCAACGGTGGTCGCATCGAGAACAACAGCGCGCAAAGCTTGGGCGGCGGCATGATGATCGAAAGGTCCACAGTCGTCATCAGCGGCACGACCCTGGCCAACAACAGCGCGGCCTATGGCGGCGCATTGAGTATCAGCGCGGCAACCGTTACGCTGACGAACTGTACCTTTCAAAGCAACCGTGCTCAACAGTTCGGCGGGGCAATCCGGCTGCACGGCAATTCACAGTTTGTGGCGGACGCGAGCCGCTTCATCGACAACAGAGCCATCCAATACAGCGGCGGCGCAATCCTCAGCGAGCAAAACCCGTTGGTCGTGCGTAATAGCACATTCGATGGCAACCGCGGCGTGGTGGGTGCAGCGATTCTTTTGCAGTACTCGCCTGACGCTGTGCTGGAAGGCAACACCTTTGTCAACAACCAGTCCGTCGATGGACCGGGGGTTTACGTCAATGGCGGGCGCGTCCGCCTGACTGGCAACACCTTCAGCCGCAATGCCGCGACTAACTTCGGCGGCGCGATCGTCGTTCAGACAGGCGCCCAGGCCGAGATCAACTACAACAACGTTCTGAACAACACGGCTGGCATCGACGGAGGCGGCGTCATCTTCCAGTTCGGGTCAACCGGCACCTTGATGGGCAATGTGATCAGCTTCAATCAGGCTGGTGACGTGGGCGGCGGCATGACCATCTACGAGCAAGCCGCGCCAACGTTGAGCCATAACCGCTTCGAGGGCAATCGGGCTGGCGATGGCGCTGGTATTCAGATTGAAAAGCTCGCGTCCCCGCTGCTGGAGAACAACCAATTCATCGGCAACGTCGCCAGTCGCCACGGGGGTGCGATCGTGGTCAATGTACAAGCCTCGCCAACGCTGCGCGCCAACGCATTGGTGCGCAATCAGGCAGGGCTCAGCGGCGGCGCCATCGCGATCAATGGCAACTCGGCGCCGGTGGTGACCAGGAACACCATCGCAGGCAACACGGCCAATGTGGCGGCTGGCATCGTGGCGATGGGTGGAAGCCACGGCCAGATTACCGATAACTACGTCAGTCGCAACGTAGCCAGCGAGCACGGCGGCGGCATCTACGTAGTGGACAGCGACACACGGGTAGCCGGCAACCAGATCGTCGAAAACCAGGCAGGCATGTTGGGCGGCGGCGTGGTGATTATCAATGCGTCCCCCGCGCTGGAAAATAACCTGGTCACTCGCAACCGCGCCAGCAGCGGCGGCGCGGGCTTCTATCTCAGCAACTCGCAGGCAACGCTGCGCCACAACACGATTGCCAACAACGGCCGCGACCAGAACGGCGATGGCATTCTGCTGGCCCCTGGCGCTTCTCCGAACCTGGCCTACAACGCGATTGTCGGCAACGACTTCGGCATCCGCAGCGGCGGCGGCCAGCCCAGCCAGTCCATGCGCAACAGCCTGTTCGACAACCGTCTGGCCAACTATCAAGGCGTTGCGCCAGGCGGCAGCGACCTGCTAGCCAATCCCCAGTTTGTCACCGGAGTGCTGGGGTCTCACTATCTGTCGCAGCCTGGCCGCGAGCCGGAAGCTGTCAGTCCGCTGGTCGACGCCTGTTCTGAGACAGCCCAGTCACTGGGCCTCAGTCACCTCACCACCCACATCGAGGGTCAAACGGATCGCGGCGCGGCTGACATCGGCTACCACTACCAGGCGTTGCCGATGAAGGTCTTTCTTCCCTTCGTTCGCTTGGCAGGGTGATTCAACGGCAGGCTGCCAGAAAGGCCACGCCGGAAGCCTGCTGCGTCGCTGCCCAACCTTTGATTGCCAGAACTCCGCAGCGCCGCCTGCGTTTGAAACCGCAGGCTGATACCCGCAAAGCATGCTGAAGCAAGCTGGTGCGCGACTGAGCTTGCTTTAGCATGCTTCGGGTGTGTCAGACGCCGAACACCTGCCCGGTCTACGGGTTCATTCGGCGGCGACGCCGCGGCGCGACTACCGGAACATTTTCTTGACCTTCATCATTCGGCGGCGACGCCGCGGCGCGACCACTAGATCATTCTCTTAACCTTCATCCAGCCCTCGGTGCTTTTCGTTGGGCCTAGCCGCTGGTTTGTGCTTCTCCCACACGTTCTTTCAACCAGGCTTCCATAAAACCGTCCAGATTGCCATCGAGCACGCTGTGCGGGTTACCCACCTCATACTCGGTGCGCAGATCCTTGACCATCTGGTAGGGCTGCAATACGTAGGAGCGAATCTGGTTGCCCCAGCCCATCTCCACGTGTTTGCCCTTGAGACGGGCGGTCTGTTCCTCGCGTTTCTGCAACTCCAGGTCATAGAGCTTGCCGCGCAGCACCCGCATGGCCGACAGGCGGTTCTGCATCTGGCTGCGCTCGTTCTGGCAGATCACCACCAGTCCGCTGGGTAGGTGGGTCAGGCGGACTGCGGTCGAGTTCTTCTGCATGTGCTGGCCGCCTGCGCTGCCGGCCCGAAAGACGTCCATTTGCACATCGTCGGGCTTGATCTCGATCTCGATGTCGTCATCCAACAGCGGCAGAACTTCCACCAGGGCGAAGGACGTGTGCCGGCGGGATGATGAGTCGAAGGGGCTGATGCGCACCAGCCGATGCACGCCCCGTTCCGAGCCCAGATAGCCATAGACCCATTCACCCTCGATTTCGATGGTGGCGCTTTTGATGCCAGCCTCTTCGCCCGCGGTGCGGTCGGTCAGCTCGGTCTTGTAGCCGTGTTGTTCAGCCCAGCGCAGATACATGCGCAGCAGCATGTCGGCCCAGTGCTGCGCCTCGGTGCCGCCCGCGCCGGCGTGGATCGACAGAATCGCGCTGCCCCGGTCATGCGGGCCGCTGAGGGCAAGCTGGAACTCCAGGCGATCGATCTCGCCGGTGATGGCGTCGGCGTCGGCGGCCACCGCTGCGGACGTGTCGCTGTCGTCCTCGGCCTCGGCTAACTCCAGCAGCTCCAGCCCCTCCTGGATGCGCTGCGCCAGGCCGTCCCACAGATCGACCTGTCCCTTGAGATCCGACAACTGGCGCATCATAGCCTGGGCCGCTGCCGGATCGTTCCAGATGCTGGCGTCGGCTACTTTCTCTTCCAGTTGGTCGATCTGCGCCTGCATGCCGGCGACGTCAAAGTCGCCCCCTGAGCGTGTCGACACGCTCCCCTAGCTCGATGAGCTGGTTCTTAGTTTCGTCCATGGTTGCTTTCCTTCATGCCTTAGTTGTGCAGCTCTGCGCGTCGCGTCTGGTCAGTAACCCGTAACCCGTAACCCGTAACCCAGAGTAGGTGGGAGTTGTTTCCGAGTTGCGAGTTGCGAGTTGCGAGTTCCGGGTTCCGGATTACAGGGTTACGCATTACGCTTCATCGCTACTGAAACAGCGAATCGACAAACACCCGCGCGTCGAACGGCGCCAGATCCTCCATGCTTTCGCCGGTGCCGACGAAACGCACGGGCAGGTCCAACTCCTTGGCGATGGCAAAGACCATACCGCCCTTGGCGGTGCCGTCCAGCTTGGTCAGGATCACGCCGCTGATCGCGACGGCCTCCTTGAAGTGGCGCGCCTGGCTGAGCGCATTCTGGCCGGTGGTGGCATCCAGCACCAGAAATGTCTCGTGCGGCGCCTTGTGGACCTGGCGCGCGGCCACATTGCGCACCTTCTCCAGTTCCTTCATCAGGTTGAACTTGGTGTGCAGCCGGCCGGCCGTGTCGATGATCAGCAGATCGGCGTTGCGGCTCTCCTGGCAGGCCCGGATCGCATCGTAGACCACCGCGCCCGGGTCGGCGCCCTGGCCCTGGCTGATCACCTCCACACCGGTGCGCTCGCCCCAGATTTCGAGCTGATGCACCGCGGCCGCGCGGAAGGTGTCGGCCGCGGCCAACACCACCTTGCGGCCGTGCTGCTTGTACAGCCGGGCCAGCTTGGCGATGCTGGTGGTTTTGCCAGACCCGTTGACGCCCACGATCAGGATGACCGTCAACAGGCGCGGCTCGTCGATCTCCATCGGGTCGGCTCCACCCAGCACAGCCAGCATTTCCTGCTTCAGCACGGCCTGAGCCTGCTCAGGCCGCTTGACGCCCTCCTTGCTGACCCGTTCGCGCACGCGGCTGACCAACGCCTCGGTGGTCTCGATGCCCACGTCGCCCATGATGAGTGTCTCTTCCAGCTCTTCCCAGGTCGCCTCGGTGATCTCATTGGCCTGAAAGATCGCGCCCAACCGGCCCATGAAGCCGCCGCGCGTCTTCTCCAGGCTCTCGTGAATGCGCTGTTCGTCAGCGCGCTGTTCTTCTTGTGATCGGCGAAAAAGCTTGAGCACCGTGTGTCTTGAATACCTCCTGGTCCTTGACCTCATCAACCACGCACACACAAGACGTGCGCAGGACATGCGCACGTCGTTGGCAAGCGGGTACTGCCCAATTATACTGCGCACTGCCCGGATGGCAAGTCACGCCAGGGTTGTGGCATTTTTCCTGCGCTGTGCTATAATCGGCCCACGACACCGTGCCCTATCGCAGACTTCGGAAGTCGCCGGTGAGCAGCAAAGCCACCACCGGCGATTTCCGAAGTCTATGAGTCAACTGATGGACTTCCCTGTGGGCGCGCCTGGCTGCCCGGTCTTGCGCACAGGGAAGTTGATCAGGCCCTGGAGGCTTTGTCAACCGTGTACTATGAGTCGCCCGGATCGCGCGCCCGCGTTGCGCTGGAGGCCGCGCAACGCTTTGAACAGGCCAGCGGCCTCGTCTTTCGTGATAAGACCCTTCTGCAGCGCGCCCTGACCCATCGCTCCTACCTGAACGAAACCCGCTACCTGCTGCAGGCTGACAACGAGCGGCTGGAGTTTCTGGGCGATGCCGTGCTCGATTTCATCGTCGGCGAATACCTCTATCACCGTTTCCCCGAGATGCGGGAGGGCATGCTGACTAACCTGCGCGCTACGTTGGTGCGCGAGGAGACTCTGGCCGAGTTCGCACTCCAGTTCGACCTGGGCCGCCACTTGCAGATGGGCCGCGGCGAGGCGGAGAGCGGCGGCCGCGACCGGCCTGCCACGCTGTGCGCCGCCTTCGAGGCGTTAGTGGGCGCGCTGTACCTGGACCAAGACCTGGAGGCTGTCAAGCGGCTGCTTTTTGCCCTGATCGAGCCAGCTCTGCCCGAGTTCGTCGACATTGCAGCCTTTAAGGACGCCAAGAGCCGTCTGCAGGAGTGGAGCCAGAACACGTTTCGCGCCACGCCGCGCTATCGCACGGCCGAGGCCAACGGCCCAGATCACGACAAACAGTTCACGGTGCACGCAGTGATCGACGACGTGGTCTGGGGTGTGGGCTTTGGCAAGTCGAAGCAAGTTGCGTCGCAGGAGGCGGCCGCCAGCGCGCTGCAATACGTGGAAGCGCATCAGTACGACGAAGTCATCATCCCACCGGCCATGGAAACAGTCCTGGCCAGCGAGAACGACGCCGCAGACGAAGCCTCCCAGCCGGCTGTGGCCCAGGTCAACGGCCTTGAGAACATCTGACTCTAGCCGGCCCTGTCTGGTAACGGGCGCCAACGGCCTGCTGGGCAGCGAAGTGCTGCGCCAGGCCGCCGGCCGCGCGGCGCTCTGGGGCACGTGGTTTAGCCGCGAGCCGGCCGGCCAAGGCGGGGTCAGCACCGTTCAACTGGACGTGGGTGATTCCCTGGCGGTGCGGCAGCTTGTGCAGCGCGTGCAGCCGCGCGTCATCATCCACACGGCCTACCGCAAGGAAGGGCCTGACCTACAGCGCATCACCGCCCACGGCGCCGGCCATGTGGCCCAGGCGGCGGCCGCCGTGGGCGCACGCCTGGTGCATGTGTCGTCCGACGTGCTGCTGGACGGCGAACAGGCCCCCTACGACGAGTCGGCGCGGCCAGGCCCGCTGCACCCCTACGGCGTTGCCAAGGCCGATGCGGAGGCGCTGGTGCAGCAGGCTGCGCCGGACGCGGTTGTGGTGCGCACCTCGCTGATCTGCCGCGTACAGCCGCTGGACCCGATCAGCGCATGGATCAGCGACAGCCTGCGCCACGGCAGGCCGATCACCCTGTTCACCGATGAAATCCGCTCGCCGGTGTGGGTGCAGGACCTGGCCGCGGCGCTGATCGAGCTGGCTGAGTTGCCATTCAGCGGCGTGCTTAACGTGGCCGGCCCGCAGCCGTTGAGCCGCTATCAGATGGGCCAGCGCCTGGCCCGCGCGTTGGGACTCGACCCGACCGGAATCACGGCGGGCGAGAGCCTGGGCAGCGGCCTCTGCCGCCCGCGCAACTGCACCCTGGATGTGCGCCTGGCCCAGCGCCTGCTGCACACCCGTCTGCGCAGCTACGATGAAGGGCTGGCAGATGCTCATCTTGCGCTGTGGCCGGTCTCCTGACCATCCCTATCTTGCTCGGTCCGGTCTCCCGACCGTGCCCGTCTGAGTGGTTCGGTCAGGAGACCGGCCACAGCCGACCAAGCCTGATGACTGATCAACAAACAGAACTGCCCATCGACTTGCCCGAATCGCAGCCAGATCCGGACACTGGCGACGCGGCTATGGCCGGCGATGACTGGGACGGTGCGCAAGACGATCTCCCCGACGCGCCAGCCGAGAACGTGCTGGACGACTGGATCATCTATCCCTCCATGGCGCTAGGTGTCCTGGCCACCACGTTCTTCCCGATCCTGTTGGGCCAGCAGCTTTGCCTGCCGCTGCTCAGCGCGGCCGTGTTGATCCCCATGTTCCTGTGGGCGCTGCGCCAGGGCCGGCCCCGCAAGGCGGTAGCGCTGGCGCTCTTCTGGGTCGTGGTGCAGTCGCTGTCAGTGATCGCGGCCAGCCTGCTCTTTGCCGACACCGCCGCGCTCGCTGTGCACGGCGGGCTGGAATACCGCACAGCCTGGCTGGCGTGGAGCGAGGGCGGCCCGCCGGTGCAGATGGCGCCAGCGCTGGACTACGGCCGCCAGGTCGTCGATCTGGCGCTCTACGCCGTGGCCATGGCGCTGACCGGCGGTGTAGGCGGGATCTTGCTGCTGACCGTAGCGCTGGACCGCTTCAACTTTACCGTGGCTTCGCTGTTGGCTGGCGCGCAGAATCCTGTATTGCTGGCCATAGCCGCCTGGCCGCTGTGGATGATCGTGCGCCTGGTGGGCTACCTGGTCGTCGGCGCGGTGCTGGCCGAGCCGGTTGCTAATATGGACCTGCGGCCGGCCTATCTGGCGGCCTGGCTGCAAGCCCGCAAACGCCTGCTGCTGGCCGGCCTGGGCGCCATCCTGTTGGGCATCGTCCTGCAAGCCCTGCTGACGCCGCTCTACCAAACGATCCTGCAAAACGCCATCGGCTGACAGCCCCGACATAGCTAGACGTACAACCGCGCCGTACCACGATTTTCCAAATCGTGGGCCAGCGATTTGGAAAATCGCTGTACGGTGTTTCGACATCTTGCACAGACTGCGCCGTACCACGATTTTCCAAATCGTGGACCAGCGGTTTGGAAAATCGCTGTACGGCGTTTCGACATCTTGCATAGACTGCGCCGTACCACGATTTTCCAAATCGTGGGCCAGCGGTTTGGAAAATCGCTGTACGGTGTTTCGACATCTTGCACAGACTGCGCCGTACCACGATTTTCCAAATCGTGGACCAGCGGTTTGGAAAACCGCTGTACGGTGTTTCGACATCTTGCACAGACTGCGCCGTACCACGATTTTCCAAATCGTGGGCAGCGATTTGGAAAACTGCTGTACGGTGTTTCGACATCTTGCACAGACTGCGCCGTACCACGATTTTCCAAATCGTGGGCAGCGATTTGGAAAACTGCTGTACGGTGTTTCGACATCTTGCACAGACTGCGCCGTACCACGATTTTCCAAATCGTGGGCAGCGATTTGGAAAACTGCTGTACGGTGTTTCGACATCTTGCACAGACTGCGCCGTACCACGATTTTCCAAATCGTGGGCAGCGGTTTGGAAAACCGCTGTACGGTGTTTCGACATCTTGCACAGACTGGGCCGTACCACGATTTTCCAAATCGTGGGCCAGCGGTTTGGAAAACCGCTGTACGGCGTTCCAAAGCAAACCATGCGACTGAAACAACTGGAACTGCAAGGCTACAAAACCTTCGCCGCCAAGACCGATTTTGTCTTCAAGGGCGGCCTGACCGCCATCATCGGCCCCAACGGCAGCGGCAAGTCCAACGTCGCCGACGCCATCCAGTGGGTGCTGGGCGAGCAGACCTATGGCCGGCTGCGCGCCAAGCGCAGCGAAGACATGATCTTCAACGGCTCCAATGAGCGCGCCCGGCTGGGCATGGCCCAAGCCAGCCTGACCCTGGACAACAGCGACGGCTGGCTCAACGTCGACTACGGCGAGGTGGTGGTCACCCGGCGCACCTACCGCTCCGGCGAGAACGAGTACTACCTCAACGGCACGCGCGTCCGGCTGCGTGACATCAGCGACCTGTTGGCCCAGTCTGGCCTGGCCAAGCGCACCTACACCGTCATCGGCCAGGGCTTGATTGACCAGGCCCTCTCCCTCAAGCCTGATGAACGCCGCGCCTTGATCGAGGAGGCGGCCGGCATCACCGGCCACCAGGCCAAACGCGCCACGGCCCTGCGCGAGCTGGAAGAAACCCGTCTCAACTTGCAGCGGGTGCATGATATTTTGGGTGAGACCGAGCCGCGCCTGCGCTATCTCAAGGTGCAGGCCCGCCGCGCTGAGGAGCGCATGCAGGTGCAGGCTGACCTGGACGCCCAGTTGCGCCTGTGGTACGGCTATCGCTGGCACCGGGCGCTGGTTGCGCTGGAAGCCGCGCATGGGCAGGAGGACAGCGCCCGCATGGTGGTCGAGGCGCGCCACGAATTGCTGCGCCGCCTGGACCAGCGCGACGCCGATCTGCGCCAGCGCTACACTGACCTGCGCAACCAACTGGGCGACTGGCACCGCGAGAGCAGCCTGCTGCACCGCCGGGCTGAGAGCACGCAGCGCGAGCTGGCCGTCAGCAACGAGCGGCTGCGCCAGTTGGAGGCGCGCCGGCTGGACCTGTTGGGCGAGCTGGGCCCGCTGCAAGAGCGCCTGCACGCCCAACAGCAGCAGGTGCAGACGGCCGAAGGCGCGGCCGGCGCCGAGCAGGCCAGCCTGCGCCAGCTTCAGGCCGCCATCGCCGAGGCGCAATCCAGCCTGGACGCCATCGAGGCCGAGCGCCGCAGCCGCCAGGGCCAACTGGCCGCGGCCCAGCGCCGCCAGGCCCAGCTTCAGAACGAGATTGCCGCCCAAGAGCGCAAGCTGGTGGAACAGGACAGCCGCCAGCGCAGCCTGGACGAGGAACGCCAGCGCATGGAGGTCGAGTTGGCCGCAGCCCAGGCCAGCCAGGCCGAGCTGGCGCCGCAGGTGCTGGCCTATCAGGCGCGCCTGGCCGAACTGGAGCAGGAAGGGGCCGCGCTGGCCGACCGCCGCCAGGAGCTCGTGCAGGCCCTGGCCCAGGGCGAGGCCGAACTGGCGCGCCAGGCCGAGCAACTGGCCGGCCTGCGGCGCAGCGCCGATCGCCTGCACGACCAGCTTGACCTGCTGCACCGCCTCAAGGACGAGGGCGAGGGCTATAGCGGCGGCGCCCGCTCCGTCATGCGCAGCCTGGGCGACCAGCGCGGCTCTCCTCTGCGCGGTATCGTTGGCACGGTGGCCGATCAGCTCCAGGTGCCGGCCGAGCTGGAACTGGCCATCGAGACCGCGCTGGGCGGCCGCTTGCAGGACATCATCGTCGAGCAGTGGGCCGACGCCGAGCGGGCCATCGACTGGCTCAAGCGCAGCAACGGCGGCCGGGCCACCTTTTTGCCTCTGGACACCCTGCGCCCCGGCCAGCCCATGCGCGCGCCCAGCGGCCCGGGCGTGATCGGCCTGGCATCGCAGTTGG
>Ga0209573_1003814_pt1 | contig 15831 bp, 14 predicted proteins | sample TNRBio252014_DNA_FD_185870 | JGI IMG/M metagenome (GOLD analysis project Ga0209573, IMG submission 185870) | Wastewater treatment Type I Accumulibacter community from EBPR Bioreactor in Madison, WI, USA - TNR Reactor_6/25/2014_ DNA (SPAdes)... | ecosystem: Engineered > Bioreactor > EBPR >...
TCACGGGCCCGGTGCGAGACCTGCCGCATGTCGCGTATCGCGTGAACGACATCCATGAGGCGATCAAGGGCGAGCATGTGATCCTGGAGCCCTTCCAGCCGTCACCGAACTTCACCGTGGCCTTCATGCTGAAGGACGGTGCGGTGATCGAATACATGCAGTTTGAAAACGAAAGCGATCTTCCCTGGAGATAAAATCATGAGCATCAAAGACAAAGTCATTCTGGTCACCGGCGGCACGTCGGGCATTGGCGAGGCATGCAGCCGGCATTTCGCCTCACTCGGCGCACGCGTGGTCATCGCATCGAATCAACAGGAACGCGGAGAAGCTCTCGAAAAGGAGCTGCGCGATGCCGGGCACGAGGTTCGTTTCGTTTTCTCCGATGTATCGCGTGAAGACAGCGTGAAGGCGATGGTGAAGAGCGCGCTGGATCACTACGACCGCATCGACGGCGTGCATTGCAACGCGGGCGTCTGGGGCAAGGGCAAGGTCACGGAATTCGATGACGCGGCGTGGGACAAACTCATGGGCGTGAACGTGAAGAGCGTGTTCTGGACCGCGAAGCACGTCATTCCGGTGATGGAGCAGCAGGGCCAGGGTGTCTTCCTCATCACGACCTCCGTGGCGGCATTCATCGGCTTTCCGGCGCATGCGCTCTACTGCGCGTCGAAGGGCGCACTGGAATCTTTGATTCGCTGTCTCGCCGTGGATCATGCGGGCAAGGTGCGTGTCGTCGGCATCTGCCCTGGCACCATCGACACGCCGATGCTTGCGGCGAGTTGCGAGGGCTGGGACAAACCGGTCGCCGAACTCTACGCCGATGTCGCGCGCCGCATTCCCGTGCGCCGTCTTGGGCAGCCCATCGACATCGCGCAAACCGCCGCCTTTCTTCTCAGCGATGACGCAGGCTACATCAATGCCACCTCCATCGTGCTCGATGGCGGCACCATGGCGCTGCCGCCGTGGTGAAGTGAATCGTGAAGGCCTCTGACAACAACCCACCCACTCCACTCATGAAAAAAGTGAAACACGGCATCCTCGGTCTCGGCTGGTTCGGCGAGAAGCATTGCGAAGCGCTTGCAGCGATTCCCAATGTCGAACTTTACGCGGTCTGCACACGCAACTCTGAACGTCTGGCCGAAGCGGCGAAGAAATTTGGCGTGAAGAAGACCTTCACCGACTACCACGCGATGCTGGCCGATCCCGAGCTGGAATCCGTGAGCATCACCACGATGTGGGATCAGCACGCCGCGCCAGCCGTGGCCGCACTCCAGGCCGGGAAGCACGTCTTTTTGGAAAAGCCCATGGCATCGACCGTCGCCGACTGTGACGCGATCGTCGATGCAGCCAACACGGCGAAGAGCTTCTTCATGGTCGGCCATATCTGCCGCTTCAATCCGCGCTACGCCGCAGCGAAGCAGGAGATTGAGGCGGGGAAGATCGGCAAGATCATCTCCATGTATGCGCGTCGGAATCTGCCCGCGTGGGTGGGTGCCTCGGTGCTCGACAAGATCGGCCCGATCATCGGCGACGGCGTGCATGACACCGACTTGATGTTCTGGTTCAGCGGCTCACGCGCCGTGTCCGCGTATGCGCAGACGGTGCAGTTCCGCCAGTACGCCAATCCCGACCTTGGCCACGTCATGTATCGGCTGGAGAGCGGTGCGTCGTGCATTTTGGAGTCCGTGTGGTGCCTCCCGGACACCACGCCGTTTCAAATCGACGAGCGCCTCGAAATTGTCGGCACGGAGGGTTCGATCTCCATCCACGACACGCATCCCAATCTCATGATCGTGGACAGCAAGGGCACCCGTTGCCCGGATACGACCTACTGGCCAATGATCCATGGCCAACTGCGCGGCGCTTTGCGCGATGAACTCGCCTACTTCGTGAACTGCGTCGCCACGAGCGAGAAACCCACCGTCATCACGCCCGAGGAATCGCGCGAGGCCGTACACGCCTGCCTCGCCGCCGAAGAATCCGCCCGCACGGGCCAGGTGGTGAAGATTTAAACCATTCCATCACCATGAACCCACCACTCGACCGCCGCACGTTTGTCACTCTCTCCGCTGCCACGCTTGCCGCGTCGGTGGCTGGAGTTCCGATCCTCGGACGTGCTCAATCAGCGCCGCTCAAGCTCGGCATCATCTCTGCGGCGACGTATGCGCCCACTTACAACAACCCGTCCGCCCCGCGCATGCCGGGCTCGCATCACGGCACTGCCTTTTCCACCACGTTCAATGGCTGGGATGAGGAGAAGGCGAAGCAGATGAAGGGCACCTTCGTCAAATCAGGCCGCAGGCTCGAAGGCGCGCGCGTGGTGAAGATCTGGGACACCGACAAGGCCGCCGCACGCGTGCTGGCGGACGTCTGCGGCATCGAGACTGTCACCGACACGCCGGAGCAATGCTGCGACGGTGTGGATGCCGTGCTCATCGTCGATGACGGCAGCGGCGCGCAGTGGAAATACGCGGAACACGCTCTGCGTAAGGGAGTGCCCACGTTCTGCGACAAACCACTGGCAATGACCGCGCGCGAGGCCGCCGCTGTGGCGAAGCTCGCGCGCGAGACAATGACGCGCTTCATGTCCGCGAGCAGCCTGCGTTTTGTGCCCGACATCATCAAGCTGCGCAATGAACTGCCGCAACTTGGCGAGGTGCATCTCGCGAGTGTCATTTGCGGCAACGAACTTGTCTATTACGGCATCCACGCGCTCTCGATGGCCTACGCCGTGCTCGGCAAGGGCGCGGTGAGCGCCATCAACGTCGGCAAGCCCGGCGCGAACATCGCGCGACTGCGCTTCGGCGAGAAGCGCGATGTCGTGCTCATGGTCGCTGACAAGGAAGCGATGCGAGGCGGCTACCAGATCAATCTCTACGGCGAGAAGGGCTGGCGCACGGTCACGCCCGACTTGACGAATCTTTACGCCTACCTGCTGGAGGCTTTTCTCGATCTCGTCATCACCGGCAAAGAGAGCGTGCCCATCGAGGAGGAAGTTGAAGTCATTGCCGCACTCGAAGCCTCGAAGCGCTCTCTCGAACTCGGACGCGAGGTGAAGCTCAGCGAGGTGCTCGCGGGCATTTGATTGCTTTTTGATCCAGAACAACAACCCCCAATCAAGCCATGAACACCCCCAACCAGGCCCAACTCACTCGTCGTGATTTCTTCCAGCAAAGCGGTAAAGCCGTCGCTGCCTCCGCGCTTGCGGGGATCGCCATTCCACACGTCCACGCCGCAGGCAGTGATACCATTCAGCTCGCCATCATCGGCTGCGGCGGACGCGGCAGCGGTGCCATTGCCAATGCGATGGAGGCCACCGGCAGCACCACCAAACTCGTCGCCATGGCCGATCTGTATGACGACCGGCTGCAGCGGGCGCACACAGTTCTCTACGATAAATTTCAGGAACGCATTGATGTGCCATCGGAGCGTCAGTTCATCGGCTTCGATGCCTTCAAGAAGGCCATCGACTCGCTCCGGCCCGGCTCCGGCGACATCGCCCTGCTCACCGGCTACGCAGGCTTTCGACCGCAGCAGCTCGAGTATGCCGTGGAACGCGGTGTGAATGTCTTCATGGAGAAATCCTTCGCCACCGATCCCGTCGGCGTGCGCCGAGTGATCGCCGCAGCCGAGCTGGCAGAGAAAAAGGGCGTGAAGATCGCCGCCGGTCTCATGTGCCGTCATTCGCCGAACCGCGAGGAACTCATCCGCCGCCTCCGCGCCGGTGAGCTGGGCGATCTGCAATACACCCGCGCCTATCGCATGGGGCCTGCCGGAGGGCTCGGGCCGAAGCCCGCGGACAAGAGTGAGCTGGAGTGGCAGTTGCGCAACTTCACGAAGTTTTACTGGGTCTGCGGCGGTCTTTGGGCGGAGATGGACATCCATCAGATCGACGAACTGTGCTGGCTGCATGACGCGCTGCCGGTCTCCGCGCAGGGCGTGTGCGGACGCGCCGCGAACAGCACAGATTGCAGCCAGAATCTCGACGCCTTCAATGTCGAGTGGACCTTCCCCAATGGCACCCGCGCCATGCACACCGTGCGCTACACCGCGAACACGCAGAGCCACTTCGCCACCTATGTGCATGGCAGCAAGAAGGCCGCGCAGTTTTCCGGCAACACACACGCGGCCGATGTGGAGATCTACAAGGACCAGAACACCAACCGCAGGAACATCGAATGGCGCGCGCCGAAGGAAAAACACACCGTGTGGCAGAACCAGTGGAACGATTTCCTTGATGCGATCCGCACGAACAAACCCTTCAATCAGGCAAAACGCGCCGCGCACTCCAACCTCGCCGCCATCATGGGCCGTGCCGCCATGCACATGGGTCGCAGCGTGACGTGGGACGAGGCGCTCGCATCGAAGTTCGAATGGTTCCCCGGCATCGATCAACTCACGCATGAAAGCGAACCGCCGATCAAGTCCGATGACAAAGGTCGTTACCCTGTGCCCGTGCCCGGCCAGTGGACGGAGATTTGATTGATCCAATCACCAACCATTCATGAACCAAATCGACCTCAATAATCGCAACGCCATCGTCACTGGAGGCGCGCGTGGCATTGGCCGCGCCATCGCCGAACGTCTTCTCGCCTCCGGTGCCCGTGTCTCGCTCTGGGATGTGGACGCAGCAGCGCTCGCACAGGCTTCGGCTGAAATAGGCACGCCGGACACAGTGCATGCCGCCACTGTCGATCTCGCTGATCTCGCCTCCGTCCAAGCCGCCACCGAAGCCACGGTGAAAGCCTTTGGAAAACTCGACATCCTCGTGAACAACGCCGGCATCACCGGCGGCAATGCCAAGACGTGGGAGATCGATCCCGCTGACTGGCGGCGCGTGATGGACATCAATCTCAACGGGCCGTTCTACTGCTGCCGCAGTGTCGTCCCGCATCTGCTCAAGAACGGCTACGGTCGCATCGTCAGCATCGCCTCCATCGCCGGGAAGGAAGGCAATCCGAATGCCGCGCACTACAGCGCATCGAAAGCAGGCGTCATCGCACTCACCAAGTCACTTGGAAAAGAACTCGCGACTTCCAACATCACCGTCAACGCCGTCACGCCCGCCGTCATCGCCACCGACATCCTCGCACAGATGCAACAGTCGCACATCGACTACATGCTTTCGAAGATCCCCATGGGCCGCTTTGGCAAAAAGGAAGAAGCCGCCGCCCTCGTGGCGTGGCTCTGCTCCGAAGACTGCTCCTTCACCACCGCTGCCGTCTTCGATCTCTCCGGCGGTCGCGCGACTTACTGAACGCAAGCACTCGCCTGCAAAGCGAGTCTCCGCCGCAAAGTGTGCGGTGCCCATCCGTATTCCAATCCTCCATGCACCGATCACTTCTCCCATTTCTCCTTCCGCTCGTCGCTTTCGCTCAATCCGGCCCGCCACCGAAAGCGCCCGATGTGCCGAAGGATCTGCCGCCGCAGATCGAGACGCTGCAACCCGGCGTCAAACTCACGCTGCTGGCCGAACATCCCGATCTCGTCACGCCCACAGGCATTGATGTGGATGAAAAGGGCAACATCTGGCTGGCTTCCTGCCACACGCATTTTCGTCCGCAGGGCTACATGGGGCCTGAGCACGATGAGATTGTGGTCTTTGATGCCAACGGCAAAAACCGCCGCGTCTTCTACAACAAGACCGATGCCACGATGCATGTCGAATGCGGCCCCGATGGCTGGATCTACCTCGCAGAACGGGATCGCATCCTGCGCGTGAAGGACACGAATGGCGATGGCGTCGGAGACTTGGAAGAGAACCTAGCGACGATGAACACGCTCGCGGATTACCCGCACAACGGCCTCAGCGGCATGGCCTGGCATCCCGATGGCGGTCTCGTTTTCTCCCTCGGCGAAAACTTCGGCAAGGACTGGACGATCACCGCCACCGACGGCACGAAAGTCAGCGGTCGAGGTGAAGGCGGCGTCTTCCGCTGCACCGCCGATGGCAAACAGATGCGCCGCATCGCACGGGGCTTCTGGAATCCGTTTGGACTGCTCGTGCGCAAAGACGGCGAAATCTTCGCCGCTGAAAACGATCCCGGCAGCCGTCCGCCGTGCCGTTTGCTCAATGTCGTCGAAGGCGCGGACTACGGCTTTCAGTGGGTCTATGGCAGCGCTCCGGTGCATCCCTTTGTCGCATGGAATGGCGAACTGCGCGGCACGCTCGGCATGGTGCATCCGAGTGGTGAAGGTCCCTGCGCGGTCGTCGAACTCGGCGGCGGCGTGATGATCCCGAGTTGGAGCGATCACAGCATCGACTACTTCCCGCTCACGCGAAAAGGCGCGGGCTACACCTCCGAGCGCATCCCGCTCGTGAAGGGCAGCGACTTCTTCCGCCCCACCTGCATGGCCGTCGGCCCCGACGGTGCGTTCTACATGAATGACTGGGTGTTCAGCTCGTATCCGATTCACGGTCGCGGCCGCTTGTGGAAGGTGGAGATCGACCAATCGAAAGCAAACTGGCTCAAGACCACACCTGACCCGCTCAACGATGACGCGCGCCTCGCCCAAGAATTACGCGAAGGCAAAGCGAAGCTCCCCACGCAAAAGCTGCTCGAACTCGCCCGTGGTGGTGACTCTTATTTCTCCGATGCGGCTTTGACCGCTCTCGCTCGTCTGCCATGGACCGTCGCTGAACTCAAGAAGCTCCCGGCAACCGATCGCGTCTGGGCCTTCGTCGCGCTGCGCCGCGCTGATTTGAATGACGAAAAGTGGGTGCGGGCCTTTGTGGCCGAAACCGATCCCGAAATGCGTTTCGAATGCCTCCGCTGGATCGCCGATGCCGTTTTGACCAAGTTCATGCCCGAAGTCGAGGCGATGCTTTCCGATCCCACACTCGATTTCCGTCTCTTCGAGGCCGTTCTCGCCACCTGGAACACGCTGCGCGGCGAACCCGGCGCGGGCGTGACCAATCCCGAAGTGCTCGTCGAGCGCATCACGAATTCAAAAACGCCTGCACGTCTCAAAGGCTACGCGTTGCGGCTTGTTCCTGCCACGCACAAGGCGCTCACCGTGCCGTTGCTGAACGAACTCCTCGCCGCAGGCGATGACGTGCTCACACTCGAAGTCGTGCGCACGCTCGCCGCCCGCAAAGCCTCCGCAGAAGTCGCCGCCGATGAAAAGCGCAGCCCGCAACTACGCGCGGAGGCCATTCTCGGCGTCGAAGACACTGCCTTGCTGCAAAAGCTCGCCAAGAGTGACAACGCCACCATCCGCGATGAAGCCCGCCGTGGCCTGCGCTTCACCGAGCACGACAAGTCCTTCACCATGAGCACCGCTCGTCCCGCATTCGACGACACCACCGCGTGGTTGAAGATGCTGGATGCACTTCCCGGCACTGCCGATGTCGAGGCGGGTCGCCGTCTCTTCTTCCATCCCAAGGTCGCGCTTTGCGCCTCCTGCCACCGCCAGAGTGGCCGTGGCAACGTGGTCGGCCCTGACCTCACCCTCATCGCGCAGCAAGGCGACCGCGCCGCCATCCTGCGCTCCATCCTGGAGCCGCATCGCGAAGTCGCCCCGCAGTTCTACCCCTCGCTCGTGAAGCTCAAAGACGGCACCGAGTTCACCGGCATCCTCCTGCGCTCCTCCAGCAGCGAGGTCTTCCGCGACCTCACCGGCAAAGAACGATCCTTCCCCGAAGCCGACGTCATCAGCCGCACCGAAATCAAAATGTCCCTCATGCCGCCCGGCCTCGTGATGTCGCTCACAGATACCGAGCTGCGCGACCTGCTGGCCTTCCTCACCTCCAAGCATGAGCGTTAAACGCATCGTTGGTGGCTTGCTGCTGTTCTCCAGCCTCGCTCCCGCACAAGAACCTGCCCAGCCAGCCGAGTTCGAGCACGCGGGCGTTCTCGCGGCATGGAAGACCTACGCAGACGTTTTGACCTTTGGCAAAGGCCAGACGCTCGCCTTGCTCGACGATGGTTGCACAATGTCGCGACCCGAATGGCAGGGAGACAAGGTGAGGGTCACTTACGATGCGGTGGATGGTGACAACGACCCGAAACACGAGGGCAAAGGTTACCACGGTAGCACGATTGGTATTCCATCGTCGGTGAACCACGGCGGAAAACGCGGTGTGGCCTACAACAACCAGATCGCCATCGTCCGCAGTCTGGAATGCTGCCATTGCAAGATCAGCGATGCCGCATCGCTCGCCAGAGCGCTGCAATGGGTCATCGACCACCATGCCGAGCATCGTATCACGACGGTGAATCTCGCTCCCGTCGATGACAAAGAACACGCAGAGCCGGTGGCGACTGAAATCGACGCCAAACTCGCGAAGCTGCGCGAACTCGGCATCTGGGTCAGCGCTCCCGCAGGCAATCACGGTTTCCCGAAAGGCATCTCGTGGCCCGCGAGCCAGCCGAACTGTTTCGCCATCGGCGCGGTGACTCCCGGCAAAGACGTGATCATCTTGGACCGCAGCAACAAGATCGACCTCCTCGTGCCAGCGCGGGCCACCAGCTCCTCGAATGCCATTCTGTGTGGCTCGGCGATGCTCCTGCGCGAGGCGATCGAGAAAAGCGGCTATGATTGGAAACAACACGGCCCCGACATGGCCGGCGCTATGATGAAAATCCTGCAAACCACCGGCGTGAAGGTCGAGGACAAGGCCAGCGGTCAAACTTTTCGTCGGCTCGATCTCATGGCGGCTTTGAAGCTCGTGATGGGGAAATAGATCGGGATTCACGAATCGGCGCGCATGAATCCGCATGAATCGCGGTTTGAAACCCTCCGACTGCCGTCCTAAATGAGGACATGGCACGCATCGGCACCCCCCTTTCCTCCTCCGCTACCAAAGTCATGCTCCTCGGCTCCGGCGAGCTGGGCAAGGAGGTCGTCATCGAACTCCAACGCCTCGGCTGCGAGGTGATCGCGGTGGACCGTTACGCGAACGCGCCGGCCATGCAGGTGGCGCATCGCAGCCACATCATCTCCATGCTCGATGGCGAGGCGCTGCGCCGCCTTGTGGAGGTGGAGAAGCCGGACTGCATCGTGCCGGAGATCGAAGCCATCGCCACGGACACGCTGCTGGATCTCGAAAACGAGGGCTTCCGCGTCGTCCCCACCGCCCGCGCGGCCAAGCTCACGATGAACCGCGAGGGCATCCGCCGCCTCGCCGCCGAGGAGCTGGGCATCAAAACGTCGCCGTATGTGTTTGCCGCCACCGAGGAGGAGTTCCGGGCCGCGATTGAAAAAATCGGCATGCCCTGCGTGGTGAAGCCGATCATGAGCAGCTCCGGAAAGGGCCAGAGCGTGGTGAAAACCGCTTCTGACATCAAGCACTCGTGGCAATACGCCCAGGAGGGCGGACGCGCGGGCAAGGGCAAGGTGATCGTCGAAGGTTTCGTCGATTTTGACTATGAAATCACAATGCTGACCGTGCGGCATGCCGGTGGCACCTCGTTTTGCGCGCCGGTGGGTCATACGCAGATCAAGGGCGACTACCGCGAGTCCTGGCAGCCGCACCCGATGTCGAAAAAGGCGCTCGAAGCGGCCGAACACATGGCTGGAGCCATCACCGAGGCGCTTGGGGGCCGTGGGCTCTTTGGCGTCGAAATGTTCATCAAGGGCGATGACGTGATCTTCAGCGAGGTCTCGCCGCGTCCGCATGACACCGGTCTCGTCACGCTCATCTCGCAGGACTTGAGTGAGTTCGCGCTGCATGTGCGGGCGATCTTAGGCCTGCCGATCCCAAACATTCATCAGCACGGCCCCAGCGCGAGCTGCGCGGTGCTGGTCGAGGGTGAATCGTCCAAAGTGCAGTTCGGCAGCCTCGACCAAGTGCTGGCCGAGCCGGACACGCAGGTGCGTCTCTTCGGCAAGCCAAGCGTCAGCGGCCAGCGCCGCATGGCCGTGACGCTTGCCCGTGCCGAGAACATCAACGAAGCCCGAGCGAAGGCGCACCGGGCGGCGACAGCGATGGAAATCCGGCTGTAACGGTTTCATTTGTTTCTTCGGAGCTGCTGTTGCCCAGTCACTTGAGCGTTGAGTTCTTTCTCACTCCTCCCGCTCGCAACTCATCACCCTCGCGCCATCCGTCTTCGCCACCCACTTCACACGCCAGCCTGCGATCTCCGTCGCATACTCACGATCCCTGTCATCGTGATAAGCAGGCTGCGGCTCTTGGGCCAGCGATTGGTCGATGATCACTCGGACATCATCCGGCACGCTGCTTTTGCATTCCCAGAGCACCGGCACAGGCGGCGGCGGAGTGGTGGCAAAGCTGCTGCGCGCCTCAGGAATCGAATCGGCATAACGAATGTAGGGCTTGATGTCGAAAACCGGCGTGCCATACACGAGATCGACGCCGGAGACGAACAAACGCGGTGCTTTGTCCCCATCGAGTTCCACGCGATCCAGCTTCACGACACTCAAGGTCAGCCGATTCGGTCGAAACGGCGAACGTGTGGCAAAAACCCCGCGCCTCTCGTTCCCGCCCAGCTTCGGCGGACGTACCGTGAGCGCGGTCGGCTCCTCATTCACCAGATGAAACTGCGTGATCAGCCACAGATGACTGAACTCCTCAATGCCCCGCACCGCTTCAGCGCGGCGATAAGCCGGCTCAAACTCGATAATGCCCCATGCGCTCGGCACGAGGCCTGACTGACGCGGCACGCCGAATTTGTCGGTGTAGCAGGTGCGCAGCGTGGCAATGACGTTCAGTGAGGGCATGGGATTGAAAGGGAGCTCGGACACTCCTGTTGTATTCCATGATGTTGCACTGTGTTGCATTCATTTGCAAAGCCTTGCAGCACAAGGGTTCGGCGATGATTGCGCGTTGCGCCCAATTGCATCCAGTGGGGCTGAATTGCACGTTTTCAGGCCGTGACTGTATAAAATGGCTGTATAAAACCGGCGACTTGATCAGGCAAGGTAGCCGTGCTTTTTCAGCCATTCGGCCAGTGCCTCGGCAACAATGTCTCGCTGCGTGAACGGGTCAAGCCTCTGGATTTTCCGGTCCATGGATGCTCTGAGGAGTGCGGTGCTGATCTCGGGTTCGATGCGAACATTCAGGGAGACGGCACCCGCCATCGTGAACTGAGGCAGTGCGGAACTTGGTGGCACCTGGGCGGTTGGTCGTTGTGCGAAATTTTCTTTCAGTGCTGCTCTTGCCATAGGGGTATTCTCCTTCTTTGAGGTTGCTTCAGATTTCGGTTTCGGCTCTGCCTTGGCAGTCTTGCCGGTTTCAAGAAAACTCTGCTCATCAGGGGTAAGCGCGTCGTCGAGTGAGCGTCGGTTAACCACGGGTCATATCCTTCATGAGCTGCTGCATTTCGAGAGAGGCCAGCAAAGCCCCTGCGCCCATTTGCCAGACCACTTTGGCCTGCCCTGCGGAGTCCGCGAAGCTTTGACGAAGGCACACTCCAGCGGTGACATCCACGCCAAGTTTTTTGGCGGCGTTCATCATTTCACGGCTGAGGCGTCCGCGCTTTTGCAGCTTGTTGGGGATGAGAAGTCCTTCCGGTTTGCCTTTGCGTGTTTTCTGAGCTTCGCGAAGAAGCTGCACGGCTTTGGAGGCTGCTCGGAGATCAAGAATTGACGGTCCGCATGGAAAAAACACGCGGTCAGCACGGAGCATGATGGCCCTGGTCGTTGCTGAAAGTCCTGCGGGGCCGTCAATGACGATGTCATTCGCACCGCCCGCGAATTTGGCGAGCCGATGAATTATTTCCTCCGGCGAGTCGATCTGCTCAAGCTGGATCGGCAGTGCCAGTTCCTTGATCCATTGTGATGCCGAAGATTGCGGGTCGGCATCAATGAAGATCACGCTGCGCTTCTTTTTGACGAGCCATGCCGCCAAGTGAACTGCGATGGTTGTTTTGCCAACACCGCCTTTTGAATTTGTGAGTCCGTAAATCATGTCTGCCTCTTTTTGGCAGAATAGTGATTTGCTCCTGTCACCGATAGCCTCTCGAATGTTTGGCTGCTGCGTGCCTTCATTTTTCTTCGGAGGGTTGCAAACTTGCAACACAGCTTGCTAGCTAGTTTGCTAGCTTTCTAGTCCTTCCCTGCCAGGCACCCGGAGGCAGACGAGCTTTTCAAAAAGGCGAGTCGGCTGCCGACGGGGTTTAAAGGTTTTATTCTTTACTGTTTAAGTAAGGTTTAGAGAGGTGGGGAAGCGCAGCCAGCTTGGGCTTGAGGGCTGTTCAGGTCGCTGCTCTGACGATGGCGGGTCGTTGGTGTGACGATAGCAAAGTCGTTGGCTTGACGTGGGTTGGTCGGTGGTCTGACGGCACGGTCGCTGGCATGACGATTCAAAGGGTTGCCGGTCTGACGATGGTTGGAAAGTTCGGATAAATCCGGCTCAAAGGTCGCTGCTCTGACGATATTGTTTTTTCAAACCAATCATGGTATGCCGAAGGGCATGGGCAGGATGATTGAGGGTGGGATCAAAGAACATCAGAACTTGGAAAGGTTCATAGCGTCCTCGGCTGACATCGCTCCCAAAGACCAGATTGATCTGATGGCGCGTTGCTGGTTCAGCCTGACACCCGGAAGAACTGAGGCCATTCAGCACGAGTATGTGGACGCGAGGTCGGGCCAAACTGAAACAGTCCGCATCACCGGCAGCGGGGAACACGGCATTGCCACGATCCACGATCAGGATTTGCTCATCTATGCCATTTCGCAATGGATTGAAGCCAAGAGGAAGGGGCTTGAGCCTTCACGCCGAATTCACTTCACCCCGTATCAGTTCCTCGCGTGGATGAACCGTGAACCCGGCGGCGGGCAATATCAGCGGCTCAAAGATGCCCTGCACCGCCTCAAGATGACGAGTATTCAAACCACCATCCGATCCGAACAAGGCAAGCGTAGTCGCAAACGCATCAGGCAGTTCTCGTGGATTTCAGAGTGGGAGATCACGGAAGAAAAAGGCGAAATTCGCGGCGTTGAAGTCGTGCTGGCCGAATGGCTCTTTGAAAGCATTCAGGACTTCCATGTGCTGACTCTCGACAAACGGTATTTTGATATTTCCGGCAGCGTGGAGCGCTGGCTATATCTTTATGCGCGAAAAGCCACGGGAGGCCCGACAGGCGTCTGGAAAGAGACGTTCAAGAGCCTTTACCAGAAATCCGCATCGCAGCAGGCATACAAGCATTATGCGAGCACACTGCGAAAGCTGGTGAAGAAGAATGACCTGCCGGGTTTCCGTCTGGAGCATGTGAGTTCGGCGCAAGGCAAAGACATGCTTCTCATGGAGCGCACAGAAAAGCGGGGAGTGATTGAAGCCAAGAACCCTCCGGCTCAAGAGGCGCAGCTCGTGCTCATTGAGCGGTCACCTCTGGAAGAAGCCTGGGAGAACGTGCTGGAACTGTTGCGCAAACAAGTTGGCGCAGACCAAGTGAAAGCTTGGCTGGAAAGGTTGCAGCTTGGCGAACTGGTGGATGGCACCCTCACCTATCGCGCAAACCTCAAATTCGTGGCTGATTGGGTGGAAACCAATTTCAAACACAAGATGGAAGCAGCATGGCAGTCGATTGGTCATCCGGTGACTTCGGTTCGCATCGAAACGAAAGGCAGAAAATCAGCCGCCTAGTTTCACTGTTCCGTCGGCGACGGAGTGACAAGCCCAAGTATTTCGACGGAGCCATAGAAAAGCATGACAATGGCTGCTGCTTGTTTGGGAGGTGTTCCCTCGCGTCCAAAGCGGAAACGGAAAATGTCGGGATTGGGACACGCATACTCGGTCATGACCGAACTGTCGTTGAGCAGAGGCCCCAGGTTTTCAGCAAGGGTCTTGTAGTCCAGACCTGAATAGAATTGTGGCGATGCGGTGACGATCTGACCGCAAGCGGGCTCCCGAAACGCTAGGTAGTAGGCACCTCGCACAAGCTTCTCGAAGAATTGGTTTTGCTTTTCAGGTTCAACCGAGAAAATACGTCGGCGTTCGCCATCCACCATGATCCACTTGCTGTATTGGGCCAATGAAGCCGTGAATTTCTGCGCCGCCTCCTTTTGCAAGCCCCTGATTGTTTTGTCGGCAAACATCTGGAAGGCGTCTTCACTCATGGCCGATCCTTGGATGTAGAATCGAAACCTTTCGTCGAGTGTAGAGAACATTTCATTGTGGTTCGCACATGAAGGCACTTTGAAGAGATTCAGATTCTTCCCTTGAGGGAAAAAGCTTTTTGGAGGCACATGATCCTCAGAGGTGGCGACTTCGCCGCACCAATAGCAAGTGGGGACGGTTGTTGATGTCATACAAACATATTTAGTCAGCCGCCTAGAGTTCGGCGGAAATACTCGATGGCCTCATTCAAAGTCGCCGCTTTTTCGGTGGCCCCTTCGTCCGCGTTGTTCGGATCGGGATGGACGGTCTTGATGAGATGGCGGTAATTCAGCTCGGCCTGCTCCAGTGAATGGGGAGGCATCAGTCTCAACACTTCTGCGGAGCGGAATTCCAATGCCTTCACTGCCTGCTCATCCTCGGCTATTTGGGGAGGGCGCTTCGCCCTTGGTTTGCGGGTTCCTGCCGCTGGCAGTGGCACTTCAGCAGCGCCGCTCCCTGGCATCTTCTCCTTGGCGTCTTCAATGATGTCCTCGTGCTTTTTCTCCGAGCGGATGCCATACCAGAAATTGATGAACTCCTTCAGCCACATGGCGACGGCGACAAGGATCAGCCATGTTGAAAGGCGGTGTTCTGTGAAAAAAGCGCGAAGCATCGCCGCAGTGGTCAAGGCCAGAAAAGGCTCGACCCAGAGATGCACCATCAGCTCGGAGCGCGGGTTGCCGCGAAGCTGGCTGAAGCCGGGAAGCAGCAGCAGGTGCGATGTCCCTGAATAGAAGTCGTGCTTGCCCTGCCTGCCCACTTCCCGTGAAAAGGCCAGCATAAGGTGCAGCAGATACAACGCAGCCGCGCCAAGACCGAAGCTCGCCACGGCCCAATACTTGAACCAAACGCCCTGCTCTATCCACGCGTAGATCGAGAACAGGAGGTGCGCCCAAACGAAGGCGAAGAAAACACTTTTGGGACTGAGAAACGAAAAGCCGAATCGGGAGCGCAGGAACACGATGGCCGGCATCGCCAGCCAGTGCAGGATGGGACTGAGGATGGGGACGCTTGGCTGCGCTCCCGTGGATTGAATTTGCCGGTCCTTCATGTGTGGATTTGTTCACCGTTGCCCTGCCCTATGACTTTTGCGAGAAGACATGCCGGATGAAATTCTGAGCGACCGGCTCGCCCTTCTTGGTCGCGAGCCATCGCCGCCCGCCTTGAAAAATGATCGAGTCCACAAGATATTCAGATTCAGGGCCACCCGTGCGCAGCATGGTGAACTCCTGCGGCTGCACGACGTATTCCACCACCATGCTGCCTCCGGCATTTTGGCTGAGTCCTCCGGCTCCGCGTGCCATGGCTTCGGAGAGTCCACCGTAGAAAGTGGCCTGCCGCGTCTTGCCGATGGAGTCCGCCGCCCAGTTGTTCGTGGTCGGGTCGCCGTTGGCATGGAAAATCTTCGTTTGAAGGTTCCCAAGGAAGCTCTCCGCATCGGAGCGGGAGTTCTGCCCGCCGAAAGCCGAGAAATAACTGGGGAGGTTCTGGGTCAGGTAAACGGTGCAGGCGCGGGAGCTTCGCGCCGTGCTCTGGAAGAGTGCGTCGTAGGAATTGACGAAAAACTGTGATTCGTCCGCCCAAAGGAAAACGGGGCGAACTGCGGCCTGGGCAGCTTCGCGGCTCATGTCCGCAGAAATCCTCCGCTCAACGGCCCTCTGCCAGATGAATTTGAAAAGCACCTGGGCGAACTGGCCCAGCTCATTGAACTCCTTCACCGGCAGATTGAGGATGATGATCTTGCCGTTGAACGTGTCCTCGGGGGTGAA
>Ga0209573_1003815_pt1 | contig 15830 bp, 11 predicted proteins | sample TNRBio252014_DNA_FD_185870 | JGI IMG/M metagenome (GOLD analysis project Ga0209573, IMG submission 185870) | Wastewater treatment Type I Accumulibacter community from EBPR Bioreactor in Madison, WI, USA - TNR Reactor_6/25/2014_ DNA (SPAdes)... | ecosystem: Engineered > Bioreactor > EBPR >...
CGCTCAAAGCCGCTCGGCGACGACTGCCAGATTTCATCCGCGTTGTGTTGGACAGCGGTGGCGAAAACGTGGCATTGCTCCAGTTCAACGCGACAGGCGGGACATTGCGCGAGGTGTCGCTCCACCGTCGCCGTTTCAGCCGGAGTCAGGGCGCCGGTCGCATACCAGGGTAGCAGCGCCTCGATTTGCTCGTGACGGCTTGGCGCCAAACAGTCGTCGGTCGTTGTGGACATATTAGGTTACTCCTCCGCCCTGGCGGCGTCCCAATAGCCGCGTTGGGCTAACAGTTGGGCCAGCTTCTTGCGGGCGTGGAACATGCGAGTTTTCACCGTGTTGGGCGGACAACCGACAATCTCCGCAATTTCCGGGTAAGAACGTTCCTCGCCGAAGGTGAGTTCGATCACGCTGCGATGCTCCGGTGAGAGCTGTTCCAGCGCCCACTTCAGAACCGCGCCCAGTTCCCAACCCATGACGGTTTGTTCCGGCCCATGCGCGGCGGCGGCCTGTGGCGTTTCCTCCCGATCCCCGGCTTCGTCGAGCGTGGTTGGCGGCAGGGTGTCGATAGACTGGTCGGCGCGGAATTTTCCGGCTTGCCGCAACACTTTAAGTCCCTTGTGATGAGCGATGCCGAACAACCAGGTCGAGAGCTTTCCCGCAGCGGGGTCGAAGCGATCAGCGCCTTGCCAGACCGCCAGCATCGTATCGTTCACGGCTTCGTCCACCCATTCGGGCTGCTTGAGGAGTTTGAGCAGATAACTCCCGATGCGCGGCGCGTAGTGATCATACAGTTGTTTGAAGGCTTGACGGTCCTTGCGCGCCACCGCACGGATCAGTTCCAGATCAGTGCTTGTGGCGTCGGTCCCAGCGACGGGGCGCGACGACGGCGCAGGGCGCTGGCTCATCGGTTGGTTTCTCCACGGAAGCTCAAAATGCTCACCCGTTCACTTGCTATTCCCCACCAGAACCGCAAGGGTTCAAAACCTCTGCGTGTTTACGCCGTGGCGGCTGTTTCTCCATCCGCGCCCGCGTGCGCAAAAAACCGGGCGCTGAATCATGGGCGGCGTTCCTGGTGAAAAGGTAGCGTAAAGCCCGATAAGTACAAGTAGATTACTCAGGAATAAGCTTACAGGCTACCGGTAGCCTGCTCTCCTGAGCGGTCGGCGCCACGAAATGAATCTCACTTTTTTTCGCTCGCTGTGAACCGCTGGCCGCTGGCGGGGCAATCACTCAGCAAGCGGATGACGGCGCCCCGTCATCTACGAAACCCGGTAAAAAGCATTGGATGAACAGTGAGGTAACGACCATGTTTTTGCGTCCTGATCAAAAAGCGGTTGTTCTGAGCATAGCGCTAGCGATCCTGCCCGGTTCGGGCCTGATGCGACCGGCAGAGGCGGCCCTTCCCATCGCCAGCCTGACGATCAGCGACGCCGAGGGTTATGAAACTTGCCCGGCGGCATCTCCAGCGGTCAAGCACCCAGTATTTACCGTTCGGCTCATTCGGCCAGCGTCCGGTCCGTTTGTGACTGAGACTGTGCATTACGCGACAAAGAACGGTACAGCTATTGCGGGTCAGGACTATGTCGCGAAAAGCGGTATTCTGGCTTTCGCACCGAACGAAACCGCCAAGACGATTCAGATCAACCTGATCACCGACAGCAACGGCACAGCCGAGTCTGAAAACCAGGATTTCTCCGTAGTGCTATCAAATCCCAGCCTCCGGCTGAGAACCCAGGACTTGACCGGCGTCGCCCTCATCTGGGACATCGACCCTTCTATTGAAGAATGCCAGCGTTATCCCGATACGCCTACTGATGAACCAACCCCTTCGCCGGGCGATGATTTCCTGACGGTAGAAGATCATTGTGATGAACTAGGAATCAAGTGCGTCTTGTAGCTCTCGGGTTCTCGTTCCCACGCTTCATCGTGGGAACGCCGACGAGACGCTCCAGCCGTGATTCCGGGTGGAGAAATCCGGTTTCTCCCATCCGCTCAAACTCTTTCACGTTCCAGGAATGCCGAATAGGATAGGACTTGGCGGCGATTGAAATCACAGAACCCGGCAATGCAGATATGGACATGGCCTGTTTTCTCCTCAAATCATCGGTTCAATGTCCCTGATCGAGCGGCTCATCATCGCCAATCCGGCTCGGGGTCGGGCCGGTTTGCCGTTTATATTTAGCGTCCAGCCGCTTGCCATAAGGCCGCTTGGCCGGGCCGCTGAGGGTCTCGAAACTGATTGCGCAAATCGCCATTCCAGGGCGCAGCGCCAGCGGCAGCTTGCCGCTGTTAAAGCATTCCAACACCACCGCGCCGCTCCAGCCCGGATCGATGCGATGCGCCGTCACATGCACCATCAATCCCAGCCGGGCCAGACTGGAGCGCCCGTCCAGCCAGCCGACCAGATCATCCGGCACGGTAATCGTTTCCACCGTAGCGGCCAGCGCCAGCTCGCCGGGATGGATGAAAAACGCATCATCGGCAGCGATCCGGATTTCTTTGCTCATGATCCGGTTAATCGCGTGATCCACTTCCTCGCGCGGCCCGCTTAGGTCAATATGGGAGGCGGCGTGATCGTTAAATACCCGAAAACGGTGGCCCAGATGCAAATCAACGCTGACGCCGCTAATGCGGTTGGGCGCCGGACGCGGGTCGATGCCAATTTTCCCCTCGTCCAGATAACGCTCGATATCACGATCACACAGGCGCATGAATAATTTCCCCTTCTCGAAATGACAAGCGCGGCCATGGCCGCGCTTGGCGAGTTAGATTAACGCACCCTTACTTTAACCTTTTTACAACTGCGGTATTTAACCCCGTGACGCCAGTATTCGTTGCACACGGTCCGATATCTGTACTGAGGCGTGGTAGTGCAGACCCGCTTGACGACCCGCCCGTTCACGATAGTTTCCGTACATCTGGTGACTGCCGCCGCCTCCTGGATTGGCAAAGCAAACAAACCCGTCACCGCCAACGCTATCAATCCGGCTTTCAGGAATTTCAGTTTCATGGACAACCCCCTTATATGGATAAATGGAAAAGTGGACTCAGAGTGTTCGCGTCCAAAATATCCCCCCAAAGCTTTATGTATTCTGAATGACGATCTTCGGGAACCTGTGGCTGTAATTCCGCGCCTGCAAGGACAATCGGGCGGCGGCGCGGCGGGCGATCTCCCGGTACAACTCAGCGATGCGACTGGTCGGTTCGGCGACTACCGTAGGCCGGCCGCCGTCCGTTTCCTCACGAATGCGGATATCCAGCGGCAGGGAGCCAAGATACGGAACCTTCTGCTCACCCGCCATGCGCTGACCGCCGCCGGCGCCGAAGATATGTTCCTCATGACCACACTTCGAGCAAATGTGGATACTCATGTTTTCGACGACGCCTAACACCGGCACCTCGACCTTCTCGAACATTTTCAAACCCCGGCGAGCGTCCAGCAGGGCAATATCCTGTGGCGTCGTCACAATGATCGCCCCGCTGACCGGCACTTTCTGCGAGAGCGTCAATTGCGTATCGCCCGTACCGGGCGGCAGGTCGATGATCAAATAGTCGAGATCATGCCAGCGCGTATCGCGCAACAATTGCTCCAGCGCCTGCGTCACCATCGGCCCGCGCCAGATCATCGGCGTCTCTTCCTCAATCAAATAACCGATAGACATGGACTGAATGTTGTAGCTGATGACTGGCATTAAAGATTTGCCATCCGGCGATTCCGGCTGCTGGCTGACGCCCAGCATCCGGGGCTGGCTGGGGCCATAGATGTCGGCGTCCAGCAACCCGACCCGCGCCCCCTCGACGCTCAAGGCCAGCGCCAGATTCACCGCTGTGGTCGATTTGCCCACCCCGCCTTTACCAGAAGCGACGGCGATGATGTTCCTGACCCCCGGCAACGGTTTAAGTCCCTTTTGCACTTCATGAGCGATGATCTTGCTGTCCACGCGAATCGTGATGTCGCCGACGCCGGGCAACGCCGTCAACCGGTCGCGCAACGCCGCAATCAACGTCTCCCGATAACCCGCTGCGGGGAAACCCAGCTCTACAGCAACTTCAATCCGGCCACCGTCCCCGATCTGAATCTGTTTGACGCATTTAGCCGTCACCAGATCCTGTTCGAGATAGGGGTCTACATAACCCTTCAGGGCGTTTTCCACATCGGTGCGCGCTATGGCGGTCATAAATTCCTCGTGATCATCAATTCAATGGGCAAAAACAGGATAGCCGTTCGTTAACGGACTATCGATCTAATTGCATACCGACTCGGCGGATGACAGTCAGGCGGAAATGCTGCTAACGTAACGGCCCTTTTGACCGACTGCCAGCGATGCGCACCATGAGCCACCCCACCCGCCGAATCCTTGTCACCAGCGCCCTGCCCTACGCCAACGGCCCGATTCATATCGGCCACCTGGTGGAGTATATCCAGACCGACATCTGGGTGCGTTTCCAGAAACTGCGCGGCCATGAATGCTACTACCTCTGCGCCGACGATGCGCACGGTACGCCGATCATGCTGCGCGCCGAGCAGGACGGTCTGACCCCGGAACAACTCATTGAGCGCATCTGGCAGGAACATCGCGCCGATTTTGCCGATTTCCTGATCGAATTCGACAACTATTATTCGACGCATTCCCCGGAAAATCGTCATTATGCGGAATTGATTTACCATCGCCTGGACGCCGCCGGGCATATCAGCCGCCGGGTCATCACGCAAGCCTTTGATCCCGAAAAGCAGATGTTCCTGCCGGATCGCTTTATCAGGGGCGAATGCCCGCGCTGCGGCGCGGCGGATCAATATGGCGATAGCTGCGAGAGTTGCGGCGCGACCTACTCGCCCACCGACTTGAAAAATCCCCGCTCGGTCATCTCCGGCGCAACGCCGATCACCAAAGAATCGCTGCACCTCTTTTTCAAGCTGGGCGATTTTGAAGAGATGCTCAAGGGCTGGATCACCAGTGGGCCGATCCAGACGCAGATGGCCAACAAGCTCAATGAATGGTTCACCGCCGGTCTGCAGGAATGGGACATCTCCCGCGATGCGCCCTATTGGGGCTTCGAGATTCCCAACGCCCCCGGCAAATATTTCTATGTCTGGCTGGACGCGCCGATTGGCTACATGGCCAGTTTCCAGAACTATTGCGACCGCACCGGGCTGAATTTCAACGATTTCTGGAATCCCGACAGCACCGCCGAGGTGTATCACTTCATCGGCAAGGACATCGCCTATTTTCACATCCTGTTCTGGCCGGCGGAGCTGACCGGAGCCGACTTCCGCAAGCCGACAGCGGTGCATTGCCACGGGTTTCTGACCGTGGACGGGCAGAAGATGTCGAAATCACGCGGCACCTTCATCAAGGCCCGCACTTATCTCCAGCATCTGCGCCCGGAATATCTGCGTTATTACTTCGCCACCAAGCTGAATGATGGCATTGACGACCTTGATCTGAATTTCGAGGACTTCCTGCAACGGGTCAACAGCGATCTGGTGGGCAAACTGGTCAATATCGCCAGTCGTTGCGCCGGATTCATCACCCGCCGGTTCAACGGCCAACTGGCGGCGACGCTGGCCGAGCCGGATCTGTACGCCGATTTCGCGGCGGCTGGCGACTCCATCGCCCAGGCGTATGAAGGGCGTGAATTCAGCCGGGCCATGCGCGAGATCATGGCGCTGGCCGATCGCGCCAATCAGTATATCGATGAAAAGAAACCGTGGGCGCTGGCCAAACAGCCGGGCGCGGAGGCCGAAGTGCAGGCGGTGTGCAGTCAGGGGCTGAATCTGTTCCGGGCGTTGATCGTCTACCTCAAGCCGGTGTTGCCCGGCATGGCCGATCAAGTGGAGCAGTTCCTGCGCATCCGCCCTCTACGCTGGGACGATGCGCGCGCCCCATTGCTCGATCACCCCATCGCGGAATTCAAGCCGCTGATGCAGCGGGTGGAGATGGCGCAAATTACCGCCATGGTCGAGGCTTCACGGGAGAATGTTCCGTCCGCAGAAGAAGCGCCGGCGCCACCGGCTGGACCGCTGATCGACGATCCCATCCACCCCACGATCACCATTGACGATTTCGCCAGGGTCGATCTGCGCGTGGCGCGAATTGTCAAAGCGGAGGCAGTGGCTGGAGCCGATAAGCTGGTGCGGCTGGAACTGGATTTGGGCGGAGAGACGCGGCAGGTGTTTGCCGGGATTAAATCCGCCTACGCGGCGGAAGATTTGGCGGGCCGGCTCACGGTGATGGTTGCGAATCTCGCTCCGCGTAAGATGCGCTTCGGCGTCTCCGAGGGCATGGTGCTGGCGGCGGGCGGCAAAAGCGGGATTTATCTGCTGACCCCGGATAACGGCGCAGAACCGGGGATGCGGGTGAAATAATCCGTCAGTATTCGAGTCAAATGTAGGTGGTCAGCCGAATTGATCATCGCCCGCCTCAAGCGTTTGGTTACTGAATATAACTTCCTGGCATCGTCATTTCTTCTTCAATGGAAATGACGATAAAATCTTGCAAATTTGGGGTCAACGGGTCGCTGGCATTATGTAACTCAACAGGAGCAACGAAAGCGGTGGAAATCCCAGGTTACACCATCGTGCGCAAGCTCGGCGAAGGCCACATGGCGACGGTCTATCTGGCGACCCAAGGTCGCCTGAATCGCCATGTGGCCTTAAAAATATTGAATCCGGCGCTAGCGACTAATGACCGCTTTACCGAGCGATTTATTCATGAAGGACGAGTGATTGACCTGCTTCGACATCCACAAATTGTTCCTTTATTTGAGTTCAATTTTTACGAGGGCTACTATTATTTTTCCATGGAGTTTCTGCCGGGCGGAACTCTGGCGCAATACATTCAGCAAGGATTGATCCCGGAACGCGCTTTAGCTATCACCCGGCTGATCGCCGAGGCGCTCGCTTACGCCCACCAGCGCGGCGTTATTCACCGTGACCTCAAGCCACAAAATATTTTATTTCGTCAGGACCATACGCCAGTCCTGACCGACTTCGGCATCGCCAAGGTCATGGACGCCAGTTCTACCCTGACGATCAAGCAAGCGATGATGGGTAGCCCGCGTTATATCAGCCCAGAGCAGGCCGCCGGCAAACCGCTTGATGCGCGTTCGGATATCTACAGTCTTGGCGCCATTTTTTATGAGATGCTCACTCAGCATCATCCCTATCCCGCAAGCGACGTCGTTGACCTGCTCACCATGCAGGACACCCTGCCGGAATTGCCGAACGATCTGGCCCAGTTTCAACCGGTTTTAAATAAAATGCTGGCGAAAAAACCGAATGATCGTTTTGACAGCGCGGATCATTTAATTCAAGCGCTTGAACAGATTCAGACGGATCAATTTTCCCGTATCCATGATGTCATCGACTTGCCCGTTGATATTCACGCCAGCGATCAGCCGATCCCCTACAGTGAATTGATCGCAGACCCGGTATCTACAACACATCATCATGCACAAAACTCTGGCAGGTCGAACGCTTCGTCTGCTGTGATCGAACCAGAAAAACCGGGATCGGCGCGAGCCAAAACGATTTGGGTCATCAGCAGTTCGTTATTACTGGTCATGGCGGCAACGACCGGCGCTTATCTGACTTTTCTCCGCCCGTCCCCTGTCGAGCCAGGATCACTGCAAGAACCACCGTCCTCCGATAGGCCAATACGACCTGATCAGGCTATTTCTGAACCCGGCGACCGAAACCGCATTGACGATAACGCCGCACAACGTCAGGCGCAGGATATTGCCCGCCGGCAGGCTATCGAAGAAAGGCTGCACCGCGGCATTGAAGAAGAGGTAAAACGCCAGGCCATTGAGGCCGAACGGTTGCGCAAAATCGAAGAAGACACCAAACGCCAGGCCATTGAGGCCGAACGGTTGCGCAAAATCGAAGAAGACGCTAAACGTCAAGCCATTGAGACCGAACGATTGCGCAAAATCGAAGAAGACGCCAAGCGCCAGACCGCTAAACCAGCCCCTAGCCCAACGCCTGCCGTGGTCAAAAGTAAGGCTCCTGAGCCGGCGCGTGTTCCTACCACCTCAGAGACAAAGAGTAAGGCTGTAGCGAAAACTGACCCAATCAAAACACAGCAGAATCGCCGCTGTGGAAATATCCTGAGCCGTATTACACTTGGAGAGCCGGTCTCAAACGAGGACCGGGCGTTTATTACGAAGGAGTGCCGATAATGAGTAGATCTCTGTTTTTTAACACCGCAGAATTCAGCCGTCCCTGGATCGCCCTGGCGCTTGGCGCAGCGCTCAGCGCCTGTGCGACTTCGCCAGCACCACCCTCGTCAGACGCCGCCGCATCCCCCCCACCGGTTCCGGTGCTGCCTTTCGATGAGGCGGTTTTGAAAGCGGCCAATGACCTGTTGGGTAAGGCGCAAAAGTCATCGACAAATTCCACCCCTTCAGCCAAACAAATCCTGGTTATTGATCCACTGGTTGACGGGATGACAGGACATCAATCAACCGCCACGCTCTCCATGCAATCCCGGATTGAGCAATTAGCGCGTGACCAGTACCCACAATTCGACGTGCAACCGTTCTCGGCGGCCACGGTCGATCGGTCGCCGATGGTCCTGGTCGGCACCTTTACCCCGGTCAATCAGGAAGGCAAAACCGAAGGAACCCGGGAAGCCTGGCGCATTTGTCTGGCGCTGGCCGATCTCCAATCAGGCAAGATCGTCGCCAAGGGCGTTGCGCGTGCGCAAATGCAGGGCGTAGACGCCAAACCCACCCGGTATTTCCGCGACAGCCCCGCCTGGACCAAAGACCCGGCTATTGAGGGCTATATCAAAACCTGCCAGGGAACCAAGCCGGGCGATCCGATTAACCCGGTGTACGCCACCCGGATCAAGACCGCCGCCTTCATCAGCGAAGCGATTGAAGAGTACAACGCCGGGCGCTATCAGCAGGCGCTTAACCGGTATCAGACTGCTCTATCCATGCCGGGCGGCGAGCAGTTGCGCACCTATAACGGCATCTATCTCGCCAACTGGAAGCTGGGCCGCCGCGCCGCCGCCACCCAGTCTTTCGGCCAACTTGTTGATTACGGTCTCGCCAACAAGAGTCTGGCGATCAAGTTCCTCTTCAAGCCCGGCTCGACAACATTTCTGCCCAATCCTCAAGTGGCTGGCGCCTACCCGCTGTGGCTGAAGCAGATTGCAACGCATACCGCGAAAAGCAATGCCTGCCTCGAAATCGCCGGACATACCAGCCCCACTGGACCCGAGCCGATCAATGAACGGTTATCGTTACGGCGGGCTGAGTACATCCAGCAGCGTCTGGAATCCCAGTCATCGGCGCTTAGTAAGCGCATGATTGCTACGGGCAAAGGTTCCCGCGAAGCGCTGGTCGGCACTGGCAAAGATGACATTACCGACATCCTTGACCGCAGAGTCAGCTTTGATGTGATTGATTGCGCCACGCCCGGCGGCGCAACCCGATCATGATCTCTGCGGCTGAAACCTACTTTGCCGCCCTGGCTGACATTCACGCCACGGGCGGCGGCGTCCAGGAAACGGTAGTCCTGAAAAATGTAGTGTCCAAACCAGCACAATGCTGAATTTAGCAGGCTGCAGCGTGGAAGATCACTACCGAATGCAGGACTACTGACTACCGTTCTTACGAGGCCGGAATTACAGGTATCCGGCGTTGTTCCACCCATAACCGATCCCGCAGCCCCGACGAGCGCCGCAAGCGCCTCTCGACCGCCGCCTCGAATACCTCTGGAACTCCGTAAAACACCGCCTGCTGTTTGGCGCGGGTCAACGCCGTATACAGCAGTTCCCGACTCAACACCGGCGATGATTCATTCGGCGTCACCACCAGCACCCGCTCGAACTCCGACCCCTGACTTTTATGCACGGTCATCGCATAAACCGTTTCATGTTCCGGCAAGCGCGCCGGCGCAAAACTCCGCAATGCGCCATCGTTGCCCAGAAAAAACACTTTCATCCGTTCCGGCTCTTCCGGGTCCGGCAGGGTCACGCCGATATCGCCGTTAAACAGCCGCAAGTTGTAATCATTGCGAATCACCATGATCGGTCGCCCCGGATGCCAGGTCTGGTGGTTGTCGATCAGCCCCCGCTGATGCAAAACCTCTTCACACAGCAGATTTAACGCCTCCACCCCGAAGGGTCCCTTGCGCAGCGCCACCAGCACCCGAAAGCGGTTGAACTGCTCAAAAACCACCGCTGGCGCTGCGCCCGCCCGCACCGCCTCCAGATAGGGCGTAAATCCCGCCGCCACCGGTTCCGCCAACTGCTCCGGCAAGGCTTCCGCATCGGCCAGCGTGCGCCAATCAATATCCGCTCGCCCCGCCAATAACGCCGTTGCGTCCGCCGACCGGCCCCGATTCACCGCCTGCGCCAACGCGCCAATCCCGCTGTCCGCACCAAATCGGTAGCTGTGCCGCAACAACACAATGGCGTCCACCAGGGGCGAGGGCGACTCCTTGCCGCGTGGCAACCTCTCGCCGGTCAACGTCGTCAACCGCATTTGAAATTCCGGGGAAAACCGCCCGGCCCCGGTGCATAGATCGCCCAGCACCGCCCCAGCGTCTACCGAAGCCAGTTGATCCTTGTCGCCCAGCAGAATCAGCCGGGTCGAAGGCAGCAACGCATCCACCGTTTTCGCCAGCAACGCCAACCCGACCATTGACACCTCATCCACCACCAACACATCCAGCGGCAAGGGATTGTCCGCGTTGTAGCGAAAATACACGGAATTGGGGCGGCTACCGAGCAAGCGATGCAAAGTAGACGCCTCCTCGGGAATTTGCGCGGCCTGTTCCGGCGTCAGCTCCAACCCCGGCTTGGCGGCGCGAATCGACTCCTGCATCCGCGCCGCCGCCTTGCCCGTCGGGGCCGCCAGCGCAATGCGCAACGGTCGCTCGGATTGTCCCGTCAACAGCGCCAGCACTTTCAACACGGTGCTGGTCTTGCCGGTGCCAGGACCGCCGGAAATCACGCAAACCCGCTTGAGCGCCGCCACCGCCGCCGCCACCTTCTGCCAGTCCGGGCCGCTCAGCGCCGGATGACGGGGAAACAGCCGGTTGAGATCGGTATTTAATTGCGCCTCATTCACTCCCGTTGAGGCTTCCTTCGCCCGCCGCTGAAGATCAAAACCCAATCGTTGTTCATACTGCCAATAGCGGTAGAGATACAACCGGCCCCGCCGGTCGATAATCAAGGGCTGGCGCTCACCGGGCCGGCCCACCACCGGACTGGCGCGCACGGCGTCGAGCCAGTCATTCATCGCAGGCAGCGCGAATGCAGGCGGCTCCTCTCCCCGCTCTGTCATGGCTTGCCAGCGCCGCGCCCACTGACGCAGATTGACGCAGATATCGCCCTGGCCCGTCGCGTGACTGGCCAGCGCCGCCGCCAGCGCCAACGCCGGCGAATCGCCGCCCGCCAGCCGCTCCATAAACCGGGCGAAATGCACATCGAGATCGTTCAATGTCCCCTGCTGATGAAGCATCGGCAGGAGATCGTGAATCAGTCTGTTTTCAGTCATGTCCCCGCCATCAACTCATCCAGCGCCGCTACCAATTCCGGCGCGGGCCGGTCATGAAAGACGCCGCATTCCGCGCCGAGCGCCGGGTCCATGCCACGCAGGAACAGATAAAACACCCCGCCGAAATGCCGCTCATAGTCATAATCGGTCACCCGCAACCGCAGATAGCGATGCAGCGCCACGGTATAAATCAGATATTGCAGCACATACGCATCGCGGGCCATCGCCTCGGCCAGTCGCTCCGGCCGGTAGGCGGCGAGTTCCGGGCCGAGCCAGTTGGATTTGTAATCGACCAGGTAAAATTGCCCATCCGCTTCAAACACCAGGTCAATGAAACCCTTCATATAACCGCGCAAGGGACTGAATTCCAGCCGGTCGATCAGCTCCCGGAAGGGGCCAGCCGCGTAGCCATACCGCTCCAATAGCCGCCGCAACCCATCATCGCGCAGGTGAGCGACCGGATAGTAAAACTCCAGTTCGTTGATGCGCCGATCCAGCGTCACCGCGCCCAGTTGCAGTCCATTCCTGTCCAGCGGCGTCGCCAGCACCCGCTCCACCCAGTCCGTCACCGTTGGCGTCCACAGTTCGGCGTCCAGCCCATGCCCGGTCAACGTGCGCCAGACCCGTTCCTCCAGCAATTCGCGCTCCCTGCGGCTGAAATCCAGCCGTTCAAAAATTGTATGCAAACAGGTCCCGGCTCGTGCGCCGCGTGGAAAAGTGAATACATTCAAACCCACCGGCGCAGTTTCCACCGCAGGCGGCGCTGGCGCGGCCACGGTCATATCGTAATCAGGCGTCTCCACCGACTGGCCCGCCGTCAGGGAAGTAAAACTGCCCACCCGCCAGAATTCGGCCAGCGAGCGGGAAAAGCCCCGCGCCTGTAACTCCGGCTCCGCAATCGCGGGCGGCTGATAACGGCTGCCAGCCTCCACAGGAATCGGCGCAATGGCGACCGTTGCGCCCGCTGCCGCAAACACCGCCTGCAAATCGTCCCGAAAAGCCCCTAAAGTCATGTCGTTAAAACGCTGCTGCGTGACTTCCAGCGGGTCCTGCGCAGGCCCTATCGCGGGTGGATGATGCAGCAGCCAGGCAGCGGGCGCAGTACCCGCATCCTTGATCTTGCCCCAGACCAGATAACAGCGCTGTTTGGCGCGGGTCAGCGCAACGTAGAACAGCCGCAAACTTTCCGCCATGGCCTCACGACGGGCCAGTTGCAGGGCGGCGGCATCCTCGCCCGCGCCAATGGCGAGAATGGAGCGGCGCGTATCCTGCGGATCGTGATACAGCAAGGCGTCGCCCTCCTCGCCGACCCGCAACCGGCCATCCCACAGAAACGGGCAGAATACAATTTCATATTCCAACCCTTTGCTCTTGTGGACGGTCACAATGCGCACCAGATTCTCGTCGCTTTCCAGCCGCAACTGCTGTTCCTCGTCCTTGTCGCCAGGCAGGCGGCGGCTGTCGCCGAGCCATTTGAGCAGACCCGCCATGCCGGGATGAGCGCGACTGGCGATCTGCGCCAATTCCGCCAGGTGCAGCAGATTGGTCAACCGCCGGTCGCCATCACGGAAGGACAGCAAGCGCTGCGGCACGCCTTCCTGGATCAGCCAGGTGCGGAAAAAGCGCATAAAACCATGCTCTTGCCATAAAATCCGGTAATCCTGAAACTTTTCCAGCCAGCGCGCCCAGGTTTGCTCCTCCTCGCGCAAGCGGTGCAATTCCTCGCCGGTCAGCCCGAACAGATCAGAAGCCAGCGCCGTCCGCACCCGCCCCTCATGGCCCGGTTCCGCCACCGCCGCCAGCAGCCATTCCAGTTGCCGGGCTTCATCAGTAATAAATACGCTGTCATCGGCATGTTGCACGCTCGGCACATTGAGCCGCAGCAGATGCCGACGTATCAGCCGCCCCTGCCAATGGCTGCGCACCAGCACTGCAATGTCGCCGCCCGCCAGTGGCCGATTGCCGAGATGCGCCTGACCTCGTGCGCCGAGATTCAACAAGCGGGCGACTTCCGCAGCCGTCGCCTGGGCGGCCCGTTCGCTGGCGACGCCCTTGTTGATCGGCTGACCCGAACCCTCCGGCTCCAGCAACCAGAGCTGCAACGGCTCCTCGATCCGGCCCTCGATGAGCAGCGGCTCACGCGGCTTGTCCGGCGCGGGAATGGCGTCATGAAAGGGAATACCGTCGAACAGGAACGGCTGATCCTTGACCGCGCCGAAAACCGCATTCAGCGCAGTCAGCAAGCGCGGATCGGAACGCCAGTTAACATCCAGCGTATGTTGCCGGGCCGTGTCGCGGCGGGCGGTCAGGTACGCGAAGATGTCCGCGCCGCGAAAACTGTAAATGGCCTGCTTCGGATCGCCCACCAGGAAAACCGGCTGACCGGTCCCCGCATAGATATGGTGGAAAATCTCATATTGCACCGGGTCAGTGTCCTGAAATTCGTCGATCAGGGCGGCGGCGTAGCGCTCATGGAGAGTCTTGATCAGCGCCGGGCCGCGCCGGGGATGTTGCAGGGCGGCGTGAAGATCAAGCAGCAAATCATCATAGGATTGCACTTGCTCCCGCCGCTTGCGCGCCGCCAGTTCGGTATTGCAATAATCCAGCAGCTTGACCGGAATCTGATAGCGGCAGTAATCGGCCAGAGCGTCGCAGGCGGCATTGAGCGTCTCGCAGGCGTCAAAAAAGGCATGGCGCGGAGCCGCTTGATCCTTCTTGATCGACGCTTGCAGCTTGCTGGTCGTGAACTGTTCAAACTTCTCGAACTTCGCCAGGCGCGGCGGATCGGCGTTGAGATAAACCTCCATCGCCGCCAGCCAACCGGGAATGGATTTCAGGTTATATTTCTGCCGGTTCAGCGCGGGCGAAGTCAGCAGCAACTCCTCGATGGCGGGGCGATCCTGCCGCCAGAGGTCGCGGGCCTGCTGAAAAGCTGCGCTGAACGCCTGTTCCAGCGCCGGCCCGTCGGCGTCCTGGTTCGGCGTGACAATTTGCAGATAGGGCTTGCCGAGATGGGGTTCGATCTGCCGGAGCAGCGTATCCGGGCTGGCGCGCCGGTCGAGAAAGTATTGCACCACAATGGGCGAGCCGGGATAGAACTCCCGCCGCCAGAAATCCTCGACGATTTCCCGCAGCAACTCACGGGTATCCGCCATCAATTCAGTGTCGAACGACAGGCCGCTTTCAAACGCATTATCGCCGAGCACCCGCTTGCAGAAACCGTGGATGGTGAAAATGGCGGCTTCATCGAATCCGCGCAAGGCGTTGCTCAACCGGCGAATGGCGCGTTCCCGGTCCGGCGTCAAATCCAGCAGGCGAACGCCCAGTTCATCGTCTGGGTCGGCGCGGCCATCCAGAAAGGCGTGACGGATTTGCGCCAGGCGGCTACGGATGCGGTCGCGCAGTTCCTTGGTGGCGGCGTTGGTGTAGGTGACGACTAAAATACGGTTGACGGGAATCCGCGCCTCAACCACTAGCCGCAGATAGAGCGCGGTAATTGTATAAGTCTTGCCGGTTCCGGCGCTGGCTTCGATCAGGTTAAAGCCGGTCAGCGGTATATAAAGCGGATCAAGGCGTTGCATATGACGAGCTCACCATCGCGCAGTGGGGTTCTCCAGTACCCCATTGCAAGCGACCGGCAACCGATCCGCCGAAGGCGGCTCCGGTTTCCGATAGGGTTTAGGCGAACGCGCCGCCTGCACAATGTCCCACACCCAGTTGGCCAAATCCGCATCACAGCCATCGCCGGGCGGGAACGGTTTCTGTGACCGACACTGCGGGGAATCGGGCGGGCAGGCCAACCGGACATGGAAATGGGAGTCATGGCCCCACCAGGGACGCACCTTGTTCAGCCAGCGCCGGTCGGCTTCACTGTTGCACAACGCCTGCTTGATCATGGCGTTGACGAAAATACGCTCCACTTCGGGCGACAATGCCGCCTGTTTCAATGCATCCCGATAGCGCGGCAACCAGCGGGGATTCAGCGTCCCTTCGGTCATGCGCACCATCGACGGCATGTCGATCTGCTCGGTTTCCGCACGGGACAGCACTCGGTCGCGGGGCTGTTGCAGAAACCACACATCCACGTCCAGTCCACTTTGATGGCTGCGATGACCGGTGGGCGTCGGCCCGCCGCGCGGCTGTCCCAGATCGCCAATCAATAGCCGGCTGCCCTGAGCCGCCGCCTGCTGGCCGAGCCGCTCCACAAAGCGCACCAGTTGCGGATGCCCGTAATAGCGGTTGCGACTGACGCGCATGACCTGATAGCCCTCGCCCACCAGCGGCAACGCGACCGCTCCGGCGATACAACCGGCAGCGTA